>Ga0105246_10003128_pt1 | contig 10049 bp, 14 predicted proteins | sample KBSM64metaG_FD_99694 | JGI IMG/M metagenome (GOLD analysis project Ga0105246, IMG submission 99694) | Miscanthus rhizosphere microbial communities from Kellogg Biological Station, Michigan, USA - KBS M6-4 metaG | ecosystem: Host-associated > Plants > Roots > Rhizosphere > Soil | place... | reverse complement strand
CGTCCTGGAGATCGCCGAGCAAATGGCCACCGAGGGCGGTCAGTTGACCGCGCTCCTCGAGGGCCGCTCCTGGGTCGGCAAGGCCGGATGGCAGACCGCGCAGGAACTCGTGGACGGTTTCCTCGAGTTCTGGCGCAAGAACGACGCGATCCTGCGCGTCGTCGACCTCGGTGCGGCCGAGGGCGACAAACGCTTCTACAAGATCCGTATGAAGATCCTGAACTCGGTGAACAACTCCCTCACCGACTCGATCACCGAACTGCAGTCGAAGGGACGGGTCGACAAGGACGTGAACCCGGCGGCGGTCGCCGGTTCACTGGTCGCGATGCTCGCGGCCGTGGCCTCGCACCAGAAGGGATTCCAGACCTGGGGCGTCAAGCAGGCTGAACTCAAACCGAATCTGGCGCTGTTGGTGCACCTGGGCGTGACCGGCAAGAAGCCGACGAAATAGATCTCTCCACGGATCTCTTTTTCCAGGCCCAAGTCCTGTCTGGCAGGCGGTGGTTCACCCGACGGTGAGCCGCCGCCTGCCGTGCTGTTCGGGCCCCTATGCGGGCAGCGGACGGTCCCGCACCACGTGCTTCATCACCAGCGTCGACGTCAGCCGCTGCACTCCCGGCAGCGTCGCCAGCCGCTCGTCGTACAGCCGCTGGAAGGCGGCAAGGTCGGCGGTGGCCACCCGCAGCAGATAGTCGGGCTCCCCGAACAGCCGCTGCGCGTCCAGCACATGGGGAATCTCCGCGATCGCCCGCTCGAACCCGGCGACCGTGTCCCGGTCCTCCTGCCGCATGGACACGAAGACCAGCGCCTCGAAGGTCAGCCCCACAGCAGCCGGGTCCACCACCGCCCGGTACCCGCTGATCGCCCCCGACCGCTCCAGCTCCCGCAGCCGCCGATGACACGGCGAGACACTCAGCCGCACCCGCCCGGCCAGCTCGGTCACGGTCAGCCGGCCGTCCTGCTGCAGCTCGGCAAGGATATTGCGATCCACGTCGTCCATGGGGAAGATTCTTCCACTGATCGGCAGACATCGAGCAAAATCCGGGAACACTTTCGAGACAATCGCGCCTAATGTCACTCACGTGGACAACGGACTGCTGCTTTCCTTCCTCGCTCTCGATCTTCTGCTGGTGTGCGTACCGGGTGCCGACTGGGCGTACGCGATCTCGGCCGGTCTGCGCGGCCGTTCCGTGGGGTGGGCGGTGGGCGGTCTGGTCGCCGGGTACGCACTGCACACGGTGCTGGCGGTGGCGGGACTCGCGGTGCTGGTGGCGGGCGAGCCGCGGCTGCTTACCGCACTGACGGTGGTGGGGGCCGGGTACCTGGTGTGGCTGGGGTGGGGGGTGCTGCGGCGGCCGGGAACCCCCGGCGCTACGGACGAGCCCGCCGAGGCCTCCCGCACCCGCGCATTCCTCCGCGGCGCGACGATCAGCGGCCTGAACCCCAAGGGCCTGCTGCTCTACCTCTCCCTGCTGCCCCAGTTCCTGACCACCCACGGCGGCCTGCCCGTCCCCGTCCAGACCGCCACCCTCGGCCTGCTCCACATGGTGTGCTGCGCCGCGGTCTACCTCACGGTCGGCCTCGGCGCCCGGGCCGTCCTGGGCGCCCGGCCGTCAGCGGCGCGTGCGGTGACGCGGACGTCGGGGGCGGCGATGTTGGGGATCGGGGCGTTTTTGCTGGTGCAGCGATTGGCGATGTTCTGAACGCTGGGCGCCCGGTTTGCGTACGTATAGGGAGATAACCTCGCGTATGCCTCGCGAAAGGAGAGGCGATCATGAATATCGTGAAGCGTGCGGCCGTGGCTGTGGCTTCGGCTGCGCTGGTCACGGGTGTCGCGGGGGTGGCGGCCGGGCCGGCCTTCGCAGGTCAGCCCAACCAGTCCTGCGAAGAGAACCCCACCACCCCCGGGCACTCCTCGTCCGCCCCCGGCTCCGCCTTCAACCCCGACGGCAAGGCCGGCACCAAGTACGCCGGCGAGCAGCCCCAGAACTCCAAGAACCCCAAGTCGGTCTCCCAGTACGACGTGGCCTGCACCCACAACCAGTCGTCCGGCTGACACCGACTACCTCCGCACGATCCTGAACAGCCGTATCTCCCGCTCCACCCGAGCCTGATACGTCGCATACGGCGGCCAGAAGGCCAACGCGGTCTTCCAGGCCGCCGCCCGTTCCTCCCCCTCCAGCAGCTGGGCGTGGACAGGGATGTCCGCGCCCTTCCAGCTGACCTCGGCGTCGGGGTGGGCGAGGAGGTTGTGGGTCCAGGCGGGGTGGTCGGTGCGGCCGAAGTTGGAGCCGATGAGGATCCAGCTGCGCCCGCCGTCCTCGGGCATGCAGGCGAGCGGCGTACGGCGGGGCAGTCCGCTCCTCGCCCCCGTGGACGTGAGGATCACACCCGGCAGCATCTGTGCGCTGAGCAGCACCTTTCCCCGTGTGAGCCGGTGGACGGCCCGGTCGAGCGCGGGAATGAGATGCGGGGCCACCCTGCTGAACCCCCGCGTCGACGAGACCTTCTGGACCACCCGCACGCCGATCACACCGCCACCTCCAGGCCCTGTTCAAATAGGTGCGCCGCGTCGGCGGCGTGCGCCCGGAGCCGGTGCACCGGCCCGAACAGCAGCTCGTCGCCCGCGGCGCGCTTGAAGTACAGATGCGCCTCGTGCTCCCAGGTGAAACCGATGCCGCCGTGCAACTGGATCCCTTCGGCGGCGGCACCACGCAGCGCCTCCAGGGCCTGCGCGAGGGCGAGCCCGCCCACCCGCTCGCCGTGGGCGGCGGCCCAGGCGGCGTAGTAGGAGGCCGAGCGTGCCGCCTGGACCTGGACGTACACGTCGGCCAGCCGGTGCTTCACGGCCTGGAAGGAGCCGATCGCCCGGCCGAACTGCTCGCGTTGTTTCACGTATTCGACGGTCCGCTCCAACGCGCGGTCAGCGGCCCCGACGGCTTCGCAGGCGAGCACGGCGGCGGCTGAGTCACCGACCGCGGAGAGCGCACCAAGGACGTCGCCCCCGTCCTCCACGCCCAGCAACTCGGCTTCCACATCGCGTAGTTGAATGCGCGCCTGCGGCCGGGTCGCGTCAAGTGCGGTCTGCCGTACGCGCACGAGCCCGGCCGAGTCCCCCGTCACGAGGAAGAGGAGGGTGCGCGAGCGCGCGAAACCGCCGGTGTGGGCGGCGACCACCAAGAGCTGCGCGCTGTGGCCGTCCAGCACCTGGTCGACCTGGCCGTACAGGCGCCAGCCGTCGCCCGCCCGCCTGGCCTGGACGCCCCCCGCCCGGCCCCCGCCCGCCCAGTCGCCGTCGCTTGTGCCGGTGAGGGCGAGGGCGGTGGCGAGGGCGGCGCCCGGGACGGCGAGGGCGGCGGTGAGGGTGCCGTCGGCGATGCGGGGCAGCAGGGCGGCGCGCTGGGTGTCGGTGCCGAGGGCGAGGATCAGGGGTGCGGCGAGGACGCAGGTCGCGAGGAGCGGGGAGGGGGCAAGGGTCCTGCCCGACTCCTCTGCCGCCAGGGCGAGTTCGGTCGTCGAGCAGCCGATACCGCCATACGCCTCCGGGAGGGTGAGTCCGGGCAGGCCGAGCTGGTCGGCGAGGGCGGTCCACAGGGCCGGGTCGTGTCCGGCGGGGTGGTCGAGGGCGGCGCGCAGCTCCTCGGGGCCGCAGCGTTTGCGGAGCAGTTCGCGCAGGGTGCGGCGGATCCCGTCCTGCTCGGCCGTGAAGCCGGCGTCCATGGCTACCCCTTCCCTCCAGATCTGACGGTCCGTCATATTAGGAGGGCCGGAGCGAGATGCACAGGGGGAGGAGACCTCTCATGACTGGCGGGACCCGCAAGGTGGCCGTGGTGGGCGTGGCCCTCTCCGACTGCGGCCGTGTGGACGACGCGACTCCGTACACCCTGCACGCCCAGGCGGCCCGCCGTGCGCTGGCCGACGCGGGACTGGGCCGTGAGGTGGTGGACGGCTTCGCCTCCGCCGGTCTTGGCACCCTCGCCCCCGTCGAGGTGGCCGAGTACCTGGGCCTGCGCCCCACGTGGGTGGACTCGACCTCGGTCGGAGGCTCGACCTGGGAGGTGATGGCGGCCCACGCGGCGGACGCGATAGCGGCCGGGCACGCGAACGCGGTCCTGCTGGCCTACGGCTCGACGGCCCGCGCGGACATCAAGGCGGGCCGCCGCACCGGCAACCTCTCCTTCGGCGCACGGGGCCCACTGCAGTTCGAAGTCCCCTACGGCCACACGCTGATCGCCAAGTACGCGATGGCGGCTCGCCGCCACATGATCGAACACGGCACGACCATCGAGCAGTTGGCGTCCGTCGCCGTGCAGGCGAGGGCGAACGCCGCGCTGAACCCGGACGCGATGTTCCGCACCCCGATCACCGTGGACGAGGTCCTCTCCGGCCCGATGATCGCCGACCCCTTCACCAAGCTGCACTGCTGCCTGCGTTCCGACGGCGGGGCGGCGGTGCTGCTGGCCGCCGAGGAGTACGTACGGGACTGCCGTACCGCTCCGGTCTGGGTGCTCGGCACCGGGGAGCACGTCTCGCACGCCGCGATGTCCGAATGGCCCGACTTCACGGTGTCGCCGGCGGCGGTGAGCGGGCGGCTGGCGTTCGAGCGGGCAGGGGTGCGGGCGGAGGAGATGGACTTCGCGCAGCTCTACGACGCGTTCACCTACATGACGCTGGTGACGCTGGAGGATCTCGGGTTCTGCGGGAAGGGGGAGGGCGGGGCGTTCGTGGAGAAGGGGCGGTTGACGGTCAAGGGTGGTGAGCTGCCGGTGAACACGGACGGGGGTGGGCTGTCGGCCCAACACCCCGGGATGCGGGGATTGTTCCTGCTGGTGGAGGCCGTACGGCAGTTGCGGGGAGAGGCGGGGGCGCGGCAAGTCCGGGCGTCCGACGGGGAGTTGCCACGGCTGGGGGTGGCGTCCGGCACCGGGGGATGGTTCTGCTCCTCCGGGACGGTGGTGCTGGGCAGGTGATCAGCTGCAGGGCTGCTCGGGAGCTACTCGGCAGCCAGCGCCTCCCGCATCGCACCCGCGGTGGAGGCAGGGTCATAATCCCCGGGAACGCCGTCGACCAGGATGATGTCGCCGTCGATGTGCCGCGAGCGCAGCGGTGCGATCTCCTGGTACTCGGGCGAATCCCACCAGGCCCGCGCCTCGGCGATGCCGGGAAAGCTGATCACCACGACATGCCCGGGCCAGCTGCCCTCCTTCACCTCGTGCTGTGTGGCGTGCACCAGGAAACGGCCGCCGTACGGCTCGAAGGTGCCGGAGACGCGCTCGATGTACTCGGCGATCTCCGGGTGCGGGGCGGCTTCCTGCAGATGGGCTATGGCGTAGGCGGTCATGGCGTGTTGGCGTCCTTCCGGTCGGGTCGGGCTCCGTACGCGGACGATCGTGGCAGGCGGGGGCAGCGGGGGTCGATGACCTGACAGGTAAGCGGCCTGGCTGCGCCCCGTAGGAATCCAGCCAAGGGCACGTCATCGTCCCGTCTTGATCCCGCAAACAGTCGTTTTGAACCAGCAAACAGTTCTTCCCGGCGAGTCAATGGCTCCGGTACTGCTGATCTGTTCATGCATTCGACGACGGGGGAGCGGAATGAGCCAGTTCGGTGTCGACCCCGACACATTGAACGAGCTTGCCGGGAAGTTCGACAGGGAAGCCAAGGACCTGGCGAAGCCGATCGACGGCTTCGCGGCGACCGCGTCCCAGATCGGCGAAGCCTTCGGCCTGCTCGGCGCCTGCGACGGTGCGGCGCAGAAGTACCAGACGCTGCTGAACAGCACCCTCAAGGCACTCGGCCAGCTGCCCGGCGTTTTCACCAGCGACGGCGACCGGCTGCGTCTCAATGCCACCAACTACAAGGCCTCGGACCAGACCGCCATCGACCACCTCCGCGCCGCGACCCAGCGGGCAGGAGGCCCGGCGTGAGCATCAACAGCTGGATCGACGGCAAGGTGCTGGACATCCTCCAGGCCTGTGGCGTGGAGCTCCCGGGCGGCAACGGCGACACGCTCCGCTCGATCGCCCACGCCTGGGACACCATGGGCAACGAGCTGACGGAAGTCGCGCATGCCCTCGACATCCAGATCCAGGGCGTCGACAAACAGGGCTGGCACGGCGAGGCCCGCGACGCCTTCGAGAAGCACTGGGCGGAGCAGAAGCGCGCCATCGACGACATCGCGCACAACTTCCACCAGGTGGCCGACGGGCTGCGGGCGTACGCCGACGAGATCGACAAGATCAACGAGGAGATCATCGACATCTGCGTCGAGATCGCCGAGATGGAGATCGCCGGCGCCGCGCTGTCCTTCTTCACCGGTTTCCTCTCCGACCTCGTCGCGAACACGGCCGTGGCCACCCGGGTCGCCAAGATCGTCGACCTGGTGAAGCTGTTCACTTCGGCGGCGGAGAAGGTGGCGGCGCTGCTGGAGCGGTTCGGTAAGCTCAGCGAGGAAGGGGCGGCAAAGCTGGTGAAGGTGGCTGAATTCGCCTCGAAGTTCCTCAAGAAGGGCGCCGAGAGCTTCGTCACGAACTTCGTCGCGGACTCGGGCAGCGCGATGCTCAACCAGGCCGTTCACGGCCAGCCCGTGACCGTCGGGGACGACCTCGCCAACGGCGCTTGGGCCGCCGGCGGAACGGCCGTGTTCACCGGGGGCGGCGCGGCGCTCGCGGACACGGCCGGACTGACCGGGGTGGCCGGCACCATCCTTAGGGGAGACGGCCTGCTCGGCACCACCGTCAACGGCGCAGCGGGCAACGTGGCCGGTGGCCTCACGGCTGACGTCGTCAACAACCAGGATGCCTCGACGATGGGCCAGGACGCGCTCACGAACGCCGCAACCGGTGCCTTCGGGAACGCCCAGAACCACGGCGTCAACCATGCCTTGGAACAGCATGGGAGTCTCGGCGGCAAGAACCTCAGTGACCGGGGCGAGCTGGCCGACAGCGCGTTCAAGAACACCGTGGGAACCACCTTGAACACAGGCGTCTACGCTGCCGGCTCCGGCATCGAGGCGGATGTCCAGGATCTGGCGAAGGACGAGTGAGCATGGTCGGCGACGTGAGACTTGCGGCCACGTGGACCCCTAACCCGGACCACCCCGCCACCTGGACCGGCTTCTTCTGGGCGCTCCTCGGGGTGGCCGGGTGCCTGATCGTCGTCATCGGCGCCGCCCTGACCGTTGCTCTCTGGAACGTCAGCGATCAGAAGAAGGTGGGCAACTACGTTCTCGGGCCGGTGATCCTCGTGATCGGTCTTGCCATCGCCGGCTGGGGCTTCGGTCTGTGGTGACAGTCCACGACGGGCTCGGCGACATGATCCTGGCGGGGGTCGCGCACAACAACCCGAACTACGACCCCGGCTGGAAGGGCTTCTTCGCGGCGCTGGTCGTGATGGCTGGGGGTGCGCTCGTCCTCGCGGGTGTGATCGTGGGCGTCACTGCGTGGCGTAGTGCCGAGCGGCCGCGTGAACGGGGCCTTTGGCCCGTGCTCCTCGGCACAACGGGCTGCTTCGGGGTCGTGGGTCTCGCCATCGCCGCCCTGGGCGTGTGGCTGTACTGAGCGGCACCACCGTCAGCCACGGGTAATTGTCGCGACAGTCTCACCGGAGTCCCCCACATACGGACGTACTACGTCGCCCGAGGTTTCCCAGCGTGGGCCCTGCGGGCGGGCGTGGGCCTGCCGGCAGCCCTCCTCTTGCGGAAACGACACCAGCAGCCGCACCAGGGCGAGCCCGCGCCCGCCCTCGTGCGGGTTGATCGGCGAGCGTGCACAGAGGCTTCACAGTGCCCCGGGCCGACAGGTGATACTCGGCTCATGGGAACCGATCTTCACGAGCTGCTGAGGTCACTGCGGGTGTGGGATCCGGAGGTCACGGAGCTGCGACCCTTCGACCCGGCGGCCGCACCGGCCGAACCGCTGCCGCTCTTCACCACGTGGTTCGCGGACGCCGTGGCGGCAGGCCAGCGGGAGCCGCACACGATGTCCCTGGCCACCTCGGACACGGACGGCCGCCCGGACGTCCGGATCGTGATGCTGCACGGCGCGGACGCCGACGGCTGGTGCTTCGCGACGCACGCGACCAGCCGCAAGGGCGCGCAGCTGGCGGCACGGCCGTATGCGGCGCTCGCCTTCTACTGGCCGGTGCTGGGCCGCCAGGTCCGGGTACGCGGGCCGGTCACCGCCGCGCCGGCCCAGGAGTCGCAGGGCGACCTGCACGCCCGCTCGACCGGCGCCCTCGCCGCCGCCCTCACCGGACGTCAGAGTGAAGTCCTGGGCTCTGCCGAGGAGTTGGCACGGGCGTCCGAGGCCGCCTGGGAACGGGCCCAGCAGGAGCCCGACGCTCCGGTGCCGACCTGGACCCTTTACCGCCTCCGGCCGGACGAGGTGGAGTTCTTCCAGGGGGACGAGCGCAGGCGGCACGTACGGCTGAACTACCGTCGGGAGGACGGGGGTTGGGCCAAGGAGCTGCTGTGGCCGTGAGCGTCCCCCCGCTCCCCCGGCCCGAAGAACTCGTCCGCCTCGGCACGCATCTGTACGCAGTCCACTCGCGGAAGCCTCCGATGCTTGGCCACGAGTTCGTCCGCACTCAGCCTGCGTCGACGCGCCGTCGAACGCGGTTCGGCGACCTCTGTGCCGTTGTCCGTGATGCGGTACGTCTCACCGGCCTCGACAGCGGCCCGGACCGCGGCGACCTTGTTCCGCAACTCGCTCTGCCTGATGGTCTTCATGCGGAAGCCGTGAAGTCGTACACCCCGAAGTCCGCCACCGCCCGATACCCGATCCGCTGGTACAGGGCGTTGCTGGTCGGATTGGCGAGGTCCGTGAACAGCAGCACCTCGGCCGCGCCCGCCGCGAGCGCGGCGCGGCTGACCTCGGCCGTGACCGCACCGGCGTATCCGCGGCCGCGCAGATGGGCGGGGGTGTAGACGGGGGCGACCCGGATCTGCCCGGCAACCATCGGTGTCGCCCCCGCCATGGCCACGGGGGTCCCGCCGGCGTCCTCCCAGAACGTCGTCCCGCCGTAGGAGATGCGCGAGTCGGCCCACCCCTCCGCACGCTCCGCGCCGCTCTCGCCGATGGCCTCCATGAACTCGCCGTACCATCGCACCAGTTGCTCCCGGTCCGCCTCTCCGGCGACCCTCGGCTGCCCCTCCGGTACTGGCTGCGGGACCGTCAGCGTGCTCAGCCGGTAAAGGCGTTGCCGCTGGCGCAGCGTGGCCGTCGCACCGGTGCGGCTCTCCCAGGACCGAGCCAGGGCGTCGACCGTGGAGCGCTCACCCGTGACTCCGGGGACCGTGCAGCCCAGACCGGCCAGGTGGGCGGCAAGGGAGTCGGCCTCTTCGGCTGTGAGAGGTGTGACGTTCAGTGGATAGGGAGGGGTGCGGAAGTAGGCGGCCCGGACCGCGCCTTCCGACTCCAGTGCGCCGAAGCAGGGCGCCCCGGCGCCGTAATACCGCGAGCCGCGCGTCCGCAGCCCCTCGGTCACCGTCAGCGGGACGGTGTGCAGGGCCGGGCGGGAGCGGAGGAAGTCCCCGGCGCGCGTCAGAAAGGTGTCCAGGTCGTCGGTGAAGTACCAGTCATCGGGACGCATGCCCCATGATGCCGCGCGCCCTCGCCCCGACGCCTCCCCATTACGGGACCTGCGGCTCCGGGTCCGTGGCGATCCGTCCGTGCAGATGCACGTCCCGGAACGCGTCGTACCGCCCCGCCTCGAACATCGCGCCCCGCAACGTCCCCTCGTAACGGAACCCGCACCGCTCGGCGATACGGCACGAGGCCTCATGGCCGAGGGCATGGCCGAGCTCCAGCCGGTGTATCCCCAGGTCGGTCAGCGCCCAGCGGGAGGCCACGGCCAGGGCGCGGACGGCGACCCCCTGCCCCCGGGCCTCGGGCAGCACCCAGTACCCGACACGGGCGACGCTCAGGACGGAGTCGATCGCATTGACGCCCATGTGCCCCAGCACCGCACCGCTCGCCGCGTCGGTCACGCAGTACGACGCCCCCGAACCGTCCGTCGAGGCCAACGCCTTGGCCCGCAGCGACTCCCGCGCG
>Ga0105246_10003124_pt1 | contig 10052 bp, 8 predicted proteins | sample KBSM64metaG_FD_99694 | JGI IMG/M metagenome (GOLD analysis project Ga0105246, IMG submission 99694) | Miscanthus rhizosphere microbial communities from Kellogg Biological Station, Michigan, USA - KBS M6-4 metaG | ecosystem: Host-associated > Plants > Roots > Rhizosphere > Soil | place: Michigan... | reverse complement strand
GATCTCCTCGGCGTACAGCTCTAGCGGACCCGCGAACGACAGCAGCTTGGTGCACAGCTTACGGGCCTTGCTGACTTCGCCGATCTCGCACAGCGCCGAGACCAGCCAGAACGAGCAGATCGTGAACGTGCCCTCTTCCCCGGCGAACCCGTCGTCGGTCTCCTCCACCTTGTAGCGCAGCACCAGGCCGTCGACGGTCAGCTCGTCGCGGATCGCCATCACGGTCGCCCGGATCCGCGGGTCGTCCGGCGGGAGGAACCGCAGGAGCGGGGCCAGCAGCAGCGACGCGTCGAGCGACGTGCTGCCGTAGTACTGGGTGAAGACGCCGCGCTCGTCGACGCCGTTGTCCAGGATGTCCTGCTTGATCTCGGCGGCGGCGAGCTCCCACTCCTCCGCCTGGGCGGCGCCACCACCCATCCGGGCGAGCTTGGCGCCGCGGTCGACCGCGACCCAGCACATGATCTTCGACGAGGTGAAGTGCTTCGGTTCGCCGCGCACCTCCCAGATGCCGGCGTCGGGCTCGCGCCAGTTCTTCAGCGCCGCTCCGACCTGGCGCTCGAGGATCGGCCAGATCCGGTTGTCGAGGTGGTCGGCCGCCTTCGAGTGCAGGTAGACCGAGTCGAGCAGGGCGCCCCACACGTCGTGCTGACGCTGTGAGTACGCCGCGTTGCCGATGCGCACGGGACGTGAACCGGCGTAGCCGGGCAGGTGGTCGAGCTGGAACTCCTCGAGCTCACGCTCGCCGCCGATGCCGTACATGATCTGCAGGTCCTGGTCGCCCGCCGCCATGTCGGCGATGAACGAGAAGAAGTCGACGGCCTCCCAGTCCAGGCCGAGGGAGTACATCGCCCACAGGGCGAAGGTGGCGTCGCGGATCCAGGCGTACCGGTAGTCGTAGTTGCGGTTGCCACCCAGCGTCTCCGGCAGTGACGTGCTGCCGGCCGCGGTCACGGCGCCGGTCGGAGCGTAGGTCAGGCCCTTCAGCGTCAGCGCGCTGCGCTGGAGATAGCTGCGCCACGGGTGGTCCGGGAACCGTCCGCGAGCCAGCCAGTGCTGCCAGTGGTGGGCTGTCCACACCTGCCTCGAGTAGGCGTCGTCGTAGGTCATGGGCGGCTCGGCCCCGCCCCAGGAGAGGGCCACGAACCGGCGGTCGCCCTCCTTGAGGAGCGTGCGGCACCCGGCGTGGCCGCCCTCGAAGCCGAGCAGCATGTCGCTGGTCAGCGTCAGGTGGACGCCGCCGCCCTCGGTGGAGGCCCTCCCCTGGTGATAGCTGGTGCCGGTGTACTCCCAGTGGGCCAGAGAACGGCCGTAGTCGAAGACCGGCTCGCAGTCCATCACCGTCTGGACCTCGCCGGAGACGCAGCGGACGGTGCGCAGCAGGATGTGCTCGGCCTCGTAGTCGTTGGGCGTCCGGCGGTATGTCGCGGAGCGGTCGTCGGCGTGGTGCCACGGCCCGATGAGCAGCGCGTCGCGGATGATGATCCATCCGGTCGGGGTGCCCCAGCTGGTCTCGAGGATCATCGTGCCGGGCAGGTAGCGTCGGCTCGCAGGGACGCTGACGTCGAGCGGCGCGATCCGGAACGACCCGGCGAGGCGGCCGAGGATCGACCCGAAGACGCTGGCCGAGTCGAAGCGTGGCACGCACATCCACGACACCGAGCCGTCGGGTGCGAGCAGCGCGGACACCTCACCGTCGCTGAGGAAACCGTGGTCGCCGATCGGCACTGCACGGGCGCGGATGGTCTCGGCCGGCGCGTGTGCCGGGTCGGAGGCGGCCATACCGGCAGGGTCCACTGCCGAACGTCTGATGTGCAAGCGCGCCTAGTCCGACCCTCGGGCGGGGGTACGGCGCGGCGCGGTGAGACCGACGGCAGTCAGGGCACCTGGAAGGTCGGCGACCTCGACCACTGTCATCCCGTCGACGGTGCGCTGTTGGTGCGTCGCGCTCCGGTCTCCGACCGGCACGACGGCCACGCGGAAGCCGAGCCGGGCCGCCTCGGCGATCCGCTGCGGGAGGTCGCGGACCTTGCGCACCTCTCCGGCCAGGCTGATCTCGCCGAGCGCGACCACGCCGTGCGGAGGTGAGGAGCCGATGGCCGCGGAGGCCAGTGCGATCGCGATCGCGAGGTCGCTGGCCGGCTCGGCCAGCCGCGCGCCGCCGACGGTCGACACGAAGACGTCCTGGGTGTGCAGCGCGATGCGGCAGTGCTGCTGGAGGGCGGCCAGGATCATCGCCACCCGCGCGGAGTCGAGCCCGGACGTCGTACGGCGTGGACGCTCGAGCGGGGTCGTCGCGACCAGCGCCTGGATCTCGGCGAGCATCGGCCGGCGACCCTCCATGGCCACCGCGACGCAGGTGCCGGGAACGCGCGACCGGTGGTTCTCCACGAAGAGACCCGTGGGATCCGTGACCGCGGTGATGCCTTCGGCGGCGAGGTCGAAGCACCCGACCTCGTCAACGGGCCCGAACCGGTTCTTCAGGGCACGCACCATTCGGAACCGCGAGTTGCGGTCGCCCTCGAAGTGGAGGACGACGTCGACGACGTGCTCGAGCACGCGCGGGCCGGCGATCGAGCCGTCCTTGGTGACGTGGCCGACGATGATCGTGGTGATGTTGCGGGTCTTGGCCACGCGGATCAGGGCCGCCGCGACCTCCTTGACCTGGGTGACGCCACCGGGAACCCCGTCGATGCTGGCGGCCCCGATCGTCTGGATCGAGTCGACGACCAGCACCTCGGGTCGCACCTGCTCGACGTGGGTGAGGATCGCGCCGAGGTCGGTCTCGGCGGCGACGTACAGCTCGTCGTGCACGCCCCCGGTGCGGTCGGCGCGCAGCCGCACCTGGGACGCCGACTCCTCGCCGGTGATGTAGAGGGTGCGGCGCTGGTACCGCGAGGTCTGGGCCGCGACCTCGAGGAGCAGCGTGCTCTTGCCGACGCCGGGCTCGCCGGCCAGGAGGATGGCGGCGCCCGGGACGAGACCGCCGCCGAGGACCCGGTCGAGCTCGGGCACACCGCTGCTGCGGAACGCCGACGTCTCCACCGACACGTGGGCGATCGGCACCGCCGCGCGGGTGACCGGAGTGGCCGCGGCCCCCGCTCGTGGTGCTGCAGCCTCGGCGACCGACCCCCACGCCTGGCACTCGCCACACCGCCCGACCCACTTCGCGGAGGCCCACCCACACTCGGAGCACCGGTAGGACGGACGAGGGGTCTTCGACATGATCCGCACGCTAGGCGGAGGCGCCGACAGCGTCGTGCAGACACGTCGGCGGGGACCTGGCACCCGTGTGGGTGTAGCGCGGACGGGAGCGGTCGCGGACGGTATCCTCAGCCGTTGGATCGATCAAGAGGACGATCGCGAGGGGAGCGTTCCATGTCCTGGTCCGGACGTCTCTCGGTCACGCCGCCGACCCTCGCCGACGTGGCCGAGCGCGCCGGGGTGTCCCGTCAGACCGTCTCCAACGCGGTGAACAACCCCGAGCTGCTGCGCCCGGACACCCTGGCCCGCGTCCAGGACGCCATCGCCGAGCTCGGGTACTCGCCCAACCGCGCGGCCCGCAACCTGCGCACCCGCGCCTCGCACCTGATCGGCCTGAAGTTCAACCCGGCGCAGGAGGGCACGGCGAACGCCGCGATGGACCGCTTCGTCCACACGCTGGTGGAGACCTCCGGCGAGAGCGGGTACCACATCCTGTTGTTCTCGGGCAGCATCGCCGACCCGCTCGGGGGGTACGACGACCTCCTCCGCTCGACCGCGGTCGACGCGTTCATCGTGACCGACACGTATCTCGGCAACCCGCAGGCCGCCTGGCTGACGTCGCGGCGCGCGCCGTTCGTGGCCTTCGGCCGGCCGTGGGACAACCCGGACGCCACCCACCCATGGGTCGACGTCGACGGGGCGGCCGGCGCCGAGCTGGCCACCAACCACCTGCTCGACAAGGGCCACACCCGGATCGCCTGGATCGGTTGGCGCAAGGACTCGTTCATCGGTGAGGACCGGCGTTCGGGCTGGACCCGAGCCATGCACGCGCGCGACCTGCCGACCACGGGACTGGCGTCGCGAGTGGAGGACACCGTGGCGTCCGGCCGCGAGGCGGCGTCGGTGCTCCTGGACGAGGCGCATCCCTCGGCGTTCGTGTGCGCGTCCGACACGTTGGCGATGGGTGTGCTGCACGCCCTCGGCGACCGGGGCATCCATTGGGGCCAGGACGTCGCCGTCGTCGGCTTCGACGACTCCCAGGTCGCCCAGGTGGTGCCGGGAGGACTCACGTCCGTGCGCCAACCCCTGGAGCAGGTCGCGGTCGAGCTGATCAAGGCCCTCGAAGGACTGCTCTCCACCCCACCCGTGGCCGGGCCCGGCGTGCTGCTCTCCCCGACCCTCGCCGTCCGCCTGTCGTCGGGGTAGGCGGTTGCCGGTTTCACCGCTTACGCGGTGAAACTGTTGCTTCCTGGCCGAAGCAACACGCAATAACCATCGGGATCGGCCAAGAAGGTCGGGCTCAGTACGACGTCCACCAGAGGTTGACCGCGTAGTCGACGGTGGTGCCCTCGTGCTCGTCGAGGATCGCGTCGGCGACGTCGGGGGTGAACTCGATCCGGACCACGGACTCCAGGTCCGCGCGCTGGTCGAAGCGCCACTCGAGGTCGAGCGGCACGCGGGTCCAGCCCTGGCGGGCCCAGAAGCGCTCGACGGCCACCGGGTCGATCTCGGGGTACCCGCGGCTGAACCAGCGCCCGAACGTCGACCGGGTCGGGTCGTTGTCGATGACGAACGCCGTACCGCCACGACGTACGACGCGCGCCAGCTCGCGCAGCCCGGGCTCGCAGCCAGGGCCGAAGAAGTACGCCCACCGCGCGTGCGCCACGTCGACGGACGCATCGGGCAGTGGCACGGCCTGCGCGGTGCCGTGCAGCAGTGTCACGTCGGCCAGCCCCCGGGTACGACGGGCCGCCAACCGCAGAAGTGCGGGATGCGGCTCGACGCCGTAGACGTGGGCAGCCGAGGCCGCGAACAACGGCAGATGGAACCCAGACCCGCACCCGAGGTCGAGCACGTCGCGCGACGACCAGTCGGCGATCGACGACATCGCCGCCTCGAGCACCCCGTCGCGGTCGACCGCGCGGTTCTCCAGCTCGTACGTCGCAGGGTGCTCCCAGATGTTGGGGCTGCGGACCGTGCCCCGCGGCAGCACGTGGTGATGGCGAGTCCGGTCGTCCCCTCGTCCGGCACCGGGCCGAGCCGTCATCGGCGCCCTCGCCGTCTCGGACGCAGGGGGTCAGACCCGGACGAGGCCGTTCGGGGTCTGGAACTGCGCGGCGATGATGCCGGGCGTGCCATGCGGCGCGACCCACTCGACCTTGACGTCCTCCAGCGGCGCCTCGACGGTCTCGCCGAGCCACTCGCTCACCCGCTGCGGGTCACCCGCGATCTCCAGACAGGCCAGCGACCAGTCGTCGACCCCGCCGGTCGAGGGGTGCAGCGTGTCGGGGCTCAACCACTGGACGAAGAACGGCAGCTGCGGGTCGGCGATCAGGCCGTTGACGCCGATCTGCTTCCAGAGCAGCTCGGTGCCGTCGGGGCGACGGCGGTTGCCCGCGACCGACTCGCGACCGAGCCGCTGCTCGAGCGGCGCGATGTCGTCGACCGCGACCACCCAGCCGAGCCAGCCGCCGCCCAGGGCCGAGCGGGCGCGCACGGCTTGCCCGAACGGGGCCTTGTCGGATGCGGGATGGTCGAGCACCTCGACCACCTCGAGGTAGGTGTGGTCGGCCAGCGGCAGCACCATGTTGCGGGTGCCGAAGCGAGGGTGGATGCCACCCTCGCTGAACTCACGGCCGAGCAACCCCCCGATGCGCTGGGCGGTGCCGGCGAGGCCGTCCGGGCCGGCGGCGTAGCTGAGATGGTCCAGGCGCATGCCGAGCATTCTGCGCCACGTCGTACGCCGATCCGGACAGGGGGTCGGTTTCTCTCGACGTCGAGACGGTGCCGGAGGACCGTGCGTCAGCTCGGGTCGGCCGGATGGATCGCCAACCGGTCGCGGGCGGCGAGGTGCTGCTCGCAGTGGGTCACCAGCTCGTCGTACGCCGCGCGTCCCATCAGCGCGACCAGCTCCGCCTCGTTGGTGACGTAGAGCTGCTCGGGCGCGACGTGCGCCTCGGTGTTGCCCGAGCAGTACCAGTCGAGGTCGTGGCCGCCCGGTCCCCATCCGCGCCGGTCGTACTCGCCGATCGACACCTCGGTGTACGACGTGTCGTCCTGACGCTCGACCGTGCGGAAGGTGCGGCGGATCGGCAGCTGCCAGCAGACGTCCGGCTTGGTCTCCAGCGGGTTGCGTCCTTGCTGCAGCGCCAGCGAGTGCAGGGCGCAGCCGGCGCCGGTGACGAAGTCCTGCCGGTTGTGGAAGATGCACGCGGACTGCCCGTCATGCTCGACGACCTTGGTCTTGCGCTCGCCGTCGGCATCCTTCTCGATCCAGTCGGACTTCTTGGCGCTGCCCTTCGGATGGAACTGCCAGAGATCCGGGCCGAGCTGGTCGACGTACGACGCGACGCGCTTCTCGTCGGCCTTGTCCGCGAAGTGCGCGCCGAGAGCGCAGCAGCCGACGTCCGGTGCGTCGGCGTAGATGCCTCGGCAGCCCTGGCCGAAGATGCAGGTGTAGCGCGACGTCAGCCAGGTGAGGTCGCAGCGGAACACCTGGTCGGAGTCGGCCGGGTCGGCGAACTCGACGAAGACGCGCGGGAACACCAGATCGACCTCGGGCACCTCACCAGCCTAGGACGCGCCTCGCAGGGGCAGACCGGCCGGTAGATTCGACCCATGCGCCTCGGCGTCCTTGACATCGGCTCCAACACGGGGCACCTGCTCGTCGTCGACGCACATCGCGGCGCGGCTCCGCTCCCGGCGTACTCCCACAAGGAGACGCTGCGACTGGCCGAGCACCTCGAGGGCGGCGAGGTCACCCCGGGCGGGATCAAGGCGCTGACCACGTTCGTGGCCGACGCCGTCCTCGTCGCGGAGGACAGGGGAGCCCAGGACATGCTGGGCTTCGCGACCTCGGCCGTCCGCGACGCCCGCAACTGCGACGCCGTCCTCGACCACGTCGCCGACGAGACCGGAGTGCGGATCGCGGTCCTCCCCGGTGACGACGAGGCCCGGCTGACCTTTCTCGCCGTACGACGCTGGTTCGGGTGGTCGGCCGGACGGCTCTCGGTCTTCGACATCGGCGGCGGCTCCCTGGAGATCGCCGGTGGCCCCGACGAGGAGCCCGACGTGGCCTGGTCGATCCCCTTGGGCGCGGCTCGGCTGGCGCGCGACCACTTCAGCGACGGGACGCCGGACGACGCGAGGATCCGAGCGCTCCGCAAGAAGATCCGGGCCGACATCGCCCAGGACGCCGGTCACCTCCTGCGCGCCGGGCCGCCGGATGTCGCGGCGGCGACGTCCAAGACGTTCCGGTCGCTGGCCCGCATCTGCGGAGCGGCGCCGAGCGAGATGGGACCGCTCGTCGCCCGGGCCCTCTGTCTCGCCGACCTGCAGAGCTGGATCCCGCGTCTGGTCGGCATGGAACCCGCGGAGCTCGCCACCCTGCCCGGGGTCTCGCCGAGCCGCGCCCACCAGATCGTGCCCGGCGCCCTCGTCGCCGAGGCGGTGATGGACATCTTCGATCTCGCCGACCTCCAGATCTGTCCCTGGGCGCTGCGTGAGGGCGTCATCCTGCAGCGTCTCGACCAGCTGTCGGACAAGGGAGACCAGTGAGCCTGGTCGCCCTCTCGACGGCGTCGGTCTATCCGGAGTCCAGCGCCCACGCGTTCGCCTACGCCAAGTCCCTCGGGTACGACGCGGTCGAGGTGATGGTGGGCATCGACGCGCTCAGCCAGCAGACCGCCGCGGTCAAGCAGCTGTCCGACCACCACGAGCTGCCCGTCTGCGCCATCCACTCGCCGTGCCTGCTGTTCACCCAGCGGGTCTGGGGCACCGACCCGTGGGGGAAGCTCGAGCGCTCGGCCGAGATGGCGCACGCCGTCGGCGCCGACGTGGTGGTCGTCCATCCACCGTTCCGTTGGCAGCGCGAGTACGCCGCGGGCTTCGTCGACGGCATCGCGGCCATGGAGGAGTCCACCGGCCTGGCCTTCGCGGTGGAGAACATGTACCCGTGGCGTGCCTCGCCGCGGCGCGGCGTCGAGATGTACCTGCCCGGCTGGGACCCGTCGGAGGAGAACTACGCCAACGCGACGGTCGACCTGTCGCACGCGGCCATCGCCCAGAGCCTGCCGGTGGAGATGGCCGAGCGGCTGAGCGAACGGCTGCGCCACGTCCACCTGACCGACGGCTCCGGGTCGCCGAAGGACGAGCACCTCGTCCCGGGCCGCGGCAGGATGGATGCGCAGGGCTTCCTCGAGTACCTGTCCAGCGTCCGGTTCACCGGGCACATCGTGCTGGAGATCAACACCCGCAAGGCAGGCACCCGCGAGGAGCGGGAGGCGGATCTGCGCGAGTCGCTGGAGTTCGCGCGCACGCACTTCCGCGCCTGACCGGTCGGGGTCCGGCGTACCATCCGACCAGGCGCGCAGGAACGCCCGACGTCCGCTCGAAGAGGCCCAGCCTCCCTGTCGTTCCACCACCGAGTCGCCCGACCTCCTTCCCGGTCCGACCACGCGGACACCGGGCCCACCGGAAGGACGTCCAGGACATGCCCAGCTCCCTGCCCGACTCCCCGTCCGTGGACAAGCTCCGCGAGCAGGCGCGCCAGCTGCAACGCCGGGTCCGCGCCGCCGACCCCGACGCGCTCGGGTTCCTGACGCAGTGGCACCCGCGACCTGACCGCGCAGCGCCGGACTCGCTCGCACTCCACGACGCCCAGCTCGCCGTGGCCCGTCGCTACGGCTTCGCCGGCTGGCCCGCACTGGTCGGCTACGTCGAGACGGCCCGCGCCCTGAGCCGCGACCCGGCGACGGTTGCGGAGGACGCGCTCGACCCGGCCGACCTGTTCTGCGCCCTCGGCTGCCTGCGGTACGACGAGCGCGACGAGCCCCCGCGACGTGACCGGGCGGCCGCGCTGCTCGCCGGCGACCCCTCTCTCGTCCACCGGAGCATCTGGGCCGCCGCGACGGCGGCCGACCCCGACGCCGTACGACGACACCTCGACCGTGACCGGTCCCTGGGTCGACGAGCCGGGGGGCCGCGTCGCTGGGAGCCGCTGCTGTATCTGTGCTACTCCCGCGTGCCGACGGGCCGCGATGTCGGCGAGGTGCTCGAGGTCGCGCGGGTGCTGCTCGACGCCGGGGCCGACCCGGACGCCGGCTTCCTCTGGCGCGGCCTCGCGACGCCGTTCACCGCCCTCACCGGCACCTTCGGCGAGGGCGAGCAGGGGCCACGCCGGCAGCCGCGACATCCGCACGACGTCGCTCTCGCGACCCTGCTTCTCGACAGCGGTGCCGAGGCCAACGACGGGCAGGCGCTCTACAACCGGATGTTCACGCCCGGTGTCGAGCACCTCGAGCTGCTCTTTCGCCACGGGCTCGGCGGCCCCGACCGCGGTCCCTGGCGGCGTCGTCTCGGGGATGCCATGGAGTCGCCGGCGGAGCTCCTCGACCGGCAGCTCCACTGGGCCGCCGAGCACGGGTTCACGGACCGGCTGGAGCTGCTGGCGCGGCACGGTGTCGACGTCTCGGGCGTCGAGGTGTGCGACCGGTCTGCCCTGCCGGACGACGTCAACGCCAAGGTCGGTGGGCGCACGGCGCTGCACGACGCGGCGTGGGGCGGCGACCTCGAGCGCATCGGGGCACTGCTCGCCGCCGGGGCCGACCCCGGCATCGCGGACGACGCGCACGGCGGCCGGCCGTTGGAGTGGGCGGAGCACGCCTACCAGGAGGAGGCGGCCGCGCTGCTCCGCCGGCACACCCCGGATGCCGGCGCCCCTCCGGCGTAGCCTTCGCGCATGCCGTCCACCTCCCGTGCGCCGCGCCGTGGCCGGCGGCCGGGAGCCCCGGACACCCGGGCGACGATCCTCGACGCGGCCCGCTCGGCCTTCGCCGAGAAGGGGTTCGCGG
>Ga0105246_10003123_pt1 | contig 10054 bp, 9 predicted proteins | sample KBSM64metaG_FD_99694 | JGI IMG/M metagenome (GOLD analysis project Ga0105246, IMG submission 99694) | Miscanthus rhizosphere microbial communities from Kellogg Biological Station, Michigan, USA - KBS M6-4 metaG | ecosystem: Host-associated > Plants > Roots > Rhizosphere > Soil | place: Michigan... | reverse complement strand
GGTCACCCGAATACGGGTGCCGCGTTGGCTTTCGGTGTCAGCCGGGCTGTCGATGGTGATTTGTCCATAATGCTCTTCAACGATGGAATAGACCAGTGCAAGGCCCAGACCGGTACCTTCACCCGGGTCCTTGGTGGTGAAGAAAGGTTCGAACAATCGGTCCATGATGTTCTGTGGAATGCCGCTGCCTTCGTCTTCCACGATCAGGTCGACCGTATGCTCGAAAGCCTCGCTCTTGACGCGTACCGCACTGTGCGGCGGGGAGGCGTCGCGAGCGTTGGACAGCAGGTTGATCAGGACCTGGGCCAGGCGTTGCGAGTCGCCATCGACCCAATGGTCCGGATCGCACAAGTTAAAGAACTGTACTTCGAAATTGCGCCGGTTCAAGGCCAGCAGCCCAATGGCGTCCTGCGCCACTTCGGCCAGGCACACCGCTTCGTCCTGATTCTGGTGGGCGCCGGAGTGGGCAAAGCTCATCAGTGACTGCACGATGCGCGACACGCGCTTGGTCTGCTCGAGGATTTGCCCGCTGATCTCGGTGATTTCACCGTCCTCCTCGCGTTCTTCGCGCAGGTTCTGCGCCAGGCAGGCGATGCCGGTGATCGGGTTGCCGATCTCGTGAGCCACGCCGGCGGCCAGGCGACCGATGCTGGCCAGGCGCTCGGAGTGCACCAGCTTGTCTTCGAGCATCTGCGTGTCGGTGAGGTCTTCGACCAGTAATACCAGGCCGCTGTTACCGGGTGCCAGGGGCTCGTCAATGGCGGCCTTGTGCAAGTTCAGCCAGCGGGTCTGGCCGTCGAGCGCCAGGTGCTGTTTGTGCAAATGCTCGTCGGGCAGGTTGATAAAACCCTGCAACAATTCTTTCCAGGGGTCGCCCAGGGTATTGAGGCGAGAGCCGACCACGCGTTGCGCGGCGATACCGGTGAGCTCTTCCATGGCCTTGTTCCACATCAGAATTTCCTGGTCCTTGGCCAGGGAACACACGCCCATCGGCAGTTCCTGCAGGGTCTGGCGGTGATAACGGCGCAGGGCATCGAGCTCGGCGGCCAGGCCGGTGAGGCGCGAGTGGTAGTCCTCGAGCCGGCTTTCGATGAAGTGGATGTCTTCGGTCACGTAGTTCTCGCCGCCCGCCTTATAGGGCAGGAAGGTTTCCACCATGTCCTGGGACACGCTGGGGCCCATCAGCCCCGACAGGTTGGCTTCGATACGGTCACGCAAACGCCGCAGGGCATAGGGGCGGCGCTCGTCGAACGGCAGGTACAAATCGCGCAAGGCCTGCTCGACTTCCTTCTGCGCGGCCTTGGCGCCGAGTGGCTTGGCCAGTTGCGTGGCGAATTCCTGGGGCGAGGCCGCATGCAGCTCGCGGCGTTGCGGGCGGCGCACGTTGTCCACCGCGCAGGCTTCGGCGGCGCTGATTTCTTCGGGGCTGGCATTGGTGAACAACGAGATCAGCGTGAACATCAGCACGTTGGCGGCCAGCGAGGCGATTGCGGCCATGTGCCAGCTGGTGTCGTCCAGCACGTAAATCATGTTCAGCAAGGGGATATAGAACCCCTGAAGGTTGCCGACCAGTGGTAGTAGCATGGTGACCAACCACACCAGGATGCCCGCCAGCAACCCGGCGATGAAGCCACGGCGGTTGGCGGTGGGCCAGTACAGTACCGACAGCACGCCCGGCAGGAACTGCAGGGTGGCGACAAAGGCCACGATGCCGAGGTTGGCCAGGTCCTGTCCGGCGCCCAGCAGCAGGTAAAAGGCGTAGCCGGCCATGATGATCGCGACGATCAGCGCGCGACGCGTCCACTTCAACCAGCGGTAGATATTGCCTTCGGCCGGTGGCTGGTACAGCGGCAGCACCAAGTGGTTAAGCGCCATGCCGGAAAGGGCCAGCGTGGTGACAATGATCAGGCCGCTGGCCGCGGACAAACCGCCGACGTACGCCAGCAGCGCCAGGGCCGGGCTGTTGGCCGCGATACCGATGCCGAGGGTGAAATACTCGGGGTTGGTGGTGGCCCCCAGTTTCAGGCCGGCCCAGAGGATCAGCGGCACCGCCAGGCTCATCAACAGCAGGAACAGGGGCAAACCCCAGCTGGCGCTGACCAGCGAGCGTGGATTGAGGTTCTCGGTGAAGGTCATGTGGTACATGTGCGGCATCACGATCGCCGACGCGAAGAACACCAGCAGCAGCGTTCGCCACGGGCCTTCCTGCAGCGGTGTGTGCAACGCGGCAAGGGCGGTCTGGTTTTGCAGCAACCACAACTCCAACTGTTGCGGGCCGTCGAACACGCCGTAAAGCGCGTAAAGGCCGACACCGCCGATGGCAATCAATTTGATGACCGACTCGAAGGCAATCGCGAACACCAGACCCTGGTGTTTTTCGCGGGTGGCGATATGGCGTGAGCCGAAGAAAATCGTGAACAGGCTGATCAAGGCGCAGAAGGCCAGGGCAACACGATGTTGCACGGGCTCGCGGGTCAGGATGCTGATGGAGTCGGCCACCGCCTGGATCTGCAGCGCCAGCAACGGCAGCACGCCGATCAACATGAAAATCGTGGTGAGCGCGCCAGCCCAGGTGCTGCGAAAGCGAAAGGCAAACAGGTCCGCCAGGGAGGACAACTGGTAGGTACGGGTGATTTTCAGGATCGGGTACAGCAGCACCGGTGCCAGCAGGAACGCACCGGACACCCCGAGGTAGCTGGAAAGGAACCCGTAGCCGTATTGATAGGCCAGGCCCACCGTACCGTAGAACGCCCAGGCGCTGGCGTACACGCCCAGGGACAAGGTGTAGGTCAACGGATGGCGAATGATCGCCCGCGGAATCATTCCGCGCTCACTGATCCAGGCGACGCCGAACAACGCAGCCAGGTAGGCGGCGCTGATCAGCAGCATCTGGGTGAGGCTAAAGCTCATCGGCATCTTTTTGGCTCTGCAGGATGAAAGTCACGACGATCAGGATCAGCCACAGCAGATAAGGCCGGTACCAGGCGCCCGTGGCGTCGATCCACCAGTCCATGATGGCGGGGGAAAACAGGTAGATCCCGACGACCAGCAGCAGGACCAATCGATAGATGTACATGTTGGCCTCTGATTAAAAAACTGCGGCGATGGTAACGGATGCCCGGCAAGCTGCAAGCGCCTTCAGCGCAATTGCGCCTCGGCCAGCGTGAGTGTGCGCGGGATCAGTGTGGCATCCCACTGCTGGATGCCCCAATCCAGCAATTCACTGGGGCTCGCGTAAAGCAGTTCATCGCCGGCCGGCTGACCGAGGGCGCGCAGTGCTCTGAGCAGCAACGGCGCGGCCTGGTCTGCGGTCAGCGGTGGCGAACGGTACGACTTGCCCAGTTTGTTACCGTCCGGCTGGACGATCAGCGGCACATGCAGGTAGCGCGGCTGGCGCAGGCCGAGCAGTTCCTGCAGGTAAAGCTGGCGCGGCGTGGAGTCGAGCAGGTCGGCGCCGCGCACGATGTCGGTAACGCCTTGCCAGGCGTCATCCAGGACCACGGCCAATTGGTAGGCGTACAGGCCGTCGCGGCGGCGGATGATGAAGTCGCCCGCATCGCGCCCCAGGTGCTGTCGGAATGGGCCCTGTACCCGGTCGGTAAAATGATATTCAAGCTCGGGTACGCGCAGACGGATAGCGGCATCTTGCTGGTCGTGGCCGGCGTTGCGGCAGAGTCCGGGGTAAATCCCGTTGTAGGGCTCCAGCTGTTTGCGCGAGCAGGTGCAGGCGTAGGCCAGGCCGTGGTTGAACAAATCGTTCAGTACCTTGGCGTAGGCCTCGTGCCGCTCGCTTTGCCGGAGCAGTTCGCCGTCCCACTCAAAGCCATAGCGCTCAAGGGCATGCAGAATTGCCGCCTGGGCGCCGGGTTCTTCCCGGGGCGGATCGAGGTCTTCCATGCGCATCAGCCAGCGCCCCTGGTTGGCGCGGGCGTCGAGGTAGGAGGCGAGGGCGGCGACCAGGGAGCCGAAGTGCAAATGGCCGCTGGGCGTGGGGGCGAAACGCCCGATGTAGGTAGAGGCAGTCATGGGCCGGATACTACTGGAAAATCGGTAAACGCCAGACACAAAAATGGGGCGTTCGCACGCCCCATTCCTTCAGCTCGGCAGGTATTACTTGCCGACCTGTTTTTCCTTGATTTCGGCCAAGGTCTTGCAGTCTACACAGAGGTCCGCGGTCGGGCGGGCTTCCAGGCGACGAATACCAATCTCGACGCCGCAGGATTCGCACCAGCCGTATTCTTCGTCTTTGATCAGTTGCAGGGTCTTGTCGATCTTCTTGATCAACTTGCGCTCGCGATCGCGGGCGCGCAGTTCGAGGGCGAACTCTTCTTCCTGGCTCGCACGGTCGGCCGGGTCAGGGAAGTTGGCTGCTTCGTCCTTCATGTGGTCAACGGTACGGTCAACCTCCTGCATCAAGTCCTGTTTCCACTTGTTCAGGATCTTGGTGAAGTGCAAGCGCATGGGCTCGCCCATGTACTCCTCACCTTTCTTCTCTACGTAAGGTTCGAAGCCGCTGATGCTTTGCTTTTCTTGGGTGGACATGAATAGACCGCCTCTCACTCTTCTAATCCATTGCGCAGGATTGCAACGTCACCGACACCTGCCGGCCCTGCGGCTGCAAGCGGGCGAACTTACCAGATAGATTCGGGGTGCGCCACTCCCGGTTGTCGAGCCTGTCGCGCCGGGGTTGCAAACTGCAGCGCCCCGTCGTGGCTGGGTATGTCTTGTCTCGAATGTTGATTTTAGTCGTTTTGCCGGCGCTTGCCCGTACCGTCAAGTCGGTAGGGCAGGCAATAGAGCATGTTTTAACGCCAGGGTTCGGTAGAATCCGGATTTTGTCCTCACCGTCTAAGGAAGGCTAATGGCTCAGCCCTACAGTGCGCGCAGTCGCGCCATCGAACCTTTTCATGTCATGGCGTTACTGGCGCGGGCCAATGAGCTGCAATCAGCCGGCCGCGACGTGATCCATCTGGAAATCGGCGAGCCGGACTTCACCACCGCCGAACCGATTATCCAGGCTGGCCAGGCGGCCCTGGCCAACGGCAAGACGCGCTACACCGCCGCCCGTGGGCTGCCCGAGTTGCGTGACGCGATCAGCGGTTTCTACCAGCAGCGCTATGGGTTGAACATTGATCCGCAGCGCATTCTGATCACGCCCGGTGGCTCCGGCGCGTTGTTACTCGCCACCAGCCTGCTGGTGGATCCGGGCAAGCACTGGCTGTTGGCGGATCCAGGCTACCCCTGCAACCGGCATTTTTTGCGCCTGGTGGAGGGCGCGGCGCAGTTGGTGCCAGTGGGGCCACAGGTGCGTTACCAATTGACCGCCGACCTGGTGGCCGAACACTGGAACCAGGACAGCGTGGGCGCGCTGGTTGCCTCCCCGGCCAATCCTACCGGGACGATGCTCACTCAGGACGAACTGGCCGGGCTGTCGAGTGCCGTCAAGGCGCGTGACGGCCACTTGGTGGTGGACGAGATCTATCACGGCCTCACCTACGGCGCAGACGCCGCTAGCGTACTGGAAGTCGATGACGATGCTTTTGTCCTGAATAGTTTTTCGAAGTATTTCGGCATGACCGGCTGGCGCCTGGGCTGGCTGGTGGCACCCCCTGAAGCGGTGAGTGAATTGGAGAAGCTGGCGCAGAACCTCTACATCAGTGCGCCGAGCATGGCCCAGCATGCGGCCCTGGCCTGCTTCACCGCGCAAACCCTGAGCATTCTGGAAGAGCGTCGCGCCGAATTCGGCCGACGTCGTGACTTCCTGCTGCCGGCCCTGCGCGAGTTGGGCTTCAGGATCGCGGTGGAACCGGAAGGAGCGTTCTATCTTTATGCCGATATCAGCGCGTTCGGCGGTGATGCCTTCGCGTTCTGCCGGCATTTCCTGGAAACAGAATATGTGGCCTTTACCCCCGGGCTGGATTTCGGGCGTTATCAGGCGGGTCATCACGTGCGCTTTGCCTACACGCAAAACCTTGATCGACTACAGGAAGCGGTGGAGCGGATTGCCCGTGGCCTGCGGAGCTGGCAAGGCTGATGCGTTTTCATCCTCCCCTCGAAGAAGGGCGGCTGATCCGCCGCTACAAGCGCTTTCTCACCGATATCGAGACGCTTACCGGCGAGTTGCTCACCATTCACTGCCCGAACACCGGTTCGATGCTCAACTGCATGGTCGAAGGTGGCCAGGTCTGGTTCAGCCGTTCCGCCGACCCCAAGCGCAAGTTGCCAGGCACCTGGGAAATCGCCGAAACGCCTCAGGGTCGGCTGGCATGCGTCAACACCGCGCGTGCCAATCAATTGGTCGAGGAAGCACTGCGCGCCGGCGTCATCACTGAGCTCAACGGGTTCACTGCGTTGAAGCGAGAAGTGCCCTACGGTCAGGAAAAGAGCCGGATCGATTTTCGCCTGGAATACCCCCAGGGGGCCGCGTTTGTCGAGGTTAAAAGTGTCACCTTGGGCTTTGATGGCAGCTCAGTGGCGGCATTCCCTGATGCTGTGACCCAGCGCGGCGCCAAGCACTTGCGGGAGCTGGCTTACCTGGCGCGTGAAGGTGTGCGGGCGGTGCAGTTGTATTGCGTCAATCTCTCGGGGATCGATGCGGTGCGCCCGGCGGTGGAAATTGATGCGGGTTACGCCGCTGCGTTGCGTGAGGCCAAGGCGGCGGGGGTCGAGGTGCTGGCGTACGGTGTGCGGGTCACGCCTGAAGAGATTTACGTCGAGCGGCCGTTGAAGGTGCTGTTGGGTGACTAGAGTTCCACCCACAGGCCCTGTTCGTCTTCGCGGCCGGGCAGGGCGGTGAGGCTTTGGCCTGCGCAGGGGCCGGCGATGCATTCGCCGCTTTCGATCAGGAACAGCGCCCCGTGGGTGGCGCATTGAATCAGGCTGGCGCTTGAATCGAGGAAGCGGTGCGGCTGCCATTCCAGCGGGATGCCGCGGTGGGGGCAACGGTTGATATAGAAGTAGGCAACCCCATCGCGCCGCACGGCCAACAGTTTGCGCCCGTCGATATCAAAGCCGAGGCTGCTGTCGGGCGCAAGGGCTTCGGAGGGGCAGAGAAACTTCATTTCATTCCTTAAGTGCCTTGACGTTCAAATGCAAACAATTATCAAATGCCGTTTCGCCCGTCAGCTGGTCGGGTGCTCATTACGATGCCGGGCAGGCTGTATCTGTCACATTGATGAGTGCATGAGCGGCTCTGCCTTGAAAGGAAACCCTGTTATGCGCCTGAGTGCCAGCGTTATTGCGCTTGTTGCCGGATTGCTGGTCAGCCAAGCGGTCCAAGCCTCGGAGCTGCCGCAACGCTGGGTCAGCGCCGGTGGCGCGTTATCGGAGTGGGTGACGGCATTGGGGGGCGAGTCGAAACTGGTCGGCGTGGACACGACAAGCCAGCATCCGGCGTCACTCAAGGCATTGCCAAGCATCGGTTATCAGCGCCAATTGTCGGCCGAAGGCATCCTCAGCCTGCGCCCGCAGCTGCTGGTGGGCACTGAGGAGATGGGCCCACCGCCAGTGCTGGCGCAAATCCGCAGCGCCGGGGTGCAGGTAGAAATGTTCTCGGCACAGCCGGATTTAGCGAGCCTGAAAACCAACCTGGCGCATTTGGGTAAGCTTCTGGACAGCGAGGCCAGGGCCAGCCAATTGTTCAGCGGCTATGAGCAGGCCCTGGCTCGACAGAAAGCCTGGGTGGCCAAGGCCCAGGTGACGCAAAAAGCACCGGGCGTGTTGCTGTTGCTCGGGCACGCCGGCGGCAAGCCGTTGATCGCCGGTCAGGACACCGCCGCTGACTGGATAGTGCAGCAGGCCGGCGGCCATAACCTAGCGACTCACAGTGGTTACAAACTGTTCTCGGTGGAGTCGCTGGCCGGGTTGAGTCCCGATGTGCTGGTATTTGCTGATCGGGCACTCAGCGGTGAAGCGGCCCGTGTGGCGTTGTTCAAGGAAAATCCTATCCTCGCGTCCACGCCAGCGGCCAAGAGCGGCCGGGTGATTGAGTTGGACCCGACGCTGCTGGTGGGCGGGCTCGGGCCACGCTTGCCACAGAGCCTGGCGCAGTTGTCGGCCGGGTTTTACCCGTCCAGCGCGCAACCCGCCCCATGACGACATTGGTTAAACCGAAAACGCTGTTTATCGGGCTGGCGCTGTTGTCTCTGGTGGCTATCTGGCTTTCATTGGCTCTGGGCCCGGTCAGCTTGCCGTTGTTCGACACACTCAGGGCCGCATTGCGATTGATGGGGATGCCGATCAATGCCCAGGGGCTCGAACAGGCCGAGTTGATCCTGGGGCAGATTCGTTTGCCGCGCACGTTACTGGGCCTGGCCGTCGGGGGCGTGCTTGCATTGTCGGGCGTGGCGATGCAGGGGTTGTTTCGCAACCCGCTGGCCGACCCTGGTTTGGTGGGCGTGTCCAGTGGTGCGGCATTGGGGGCGGCGGTGGCCATTGTCGCAGGCTCGTTTTTTGGCGGGCTGCCGGACGCGGTCGGTCCGTATCTATTATCGATCTGCGCGTTTCTGGGCGGCCTGGGCGTCACCGCGCTGGTGTATCGATTGGGACGGCGCAACGGCCAGACCAACGTCGCGACGATGCTGCTCGCCGGTATTGCGCTGACGGCGCTCGCCGGTTCCACGGTGGGGCTGTTTACCTACCTGGCGGACGACGCCACCTTGCGTACCCTGACATTCTGGAACCTGGGCAGCCTCAACGGTGCCAGCTATTCGCGATTATGGCCGTTGCTGCTGGTCAGTGCGGGCGTGGCGCTGTGGCTGCCGCGCCGAGCGAAGGCCTTGAATGCGCTGTTGCTGGGTGAGTCCGAGGCCAGTCATCTGGGTATTGATGTTGAAAAGCTCAAACGTGAACTGGTGTTCTGTACGGCGCTGGGCGTCGGCGCAGCGGTGGCTGCGGCGGGCATGATCGGCTTTGTCGGATTGGTGGTGCCGCATCTGGTGCGGTTGCTGGCAGGGCCGGATCACCGGGTGTTGCTGCCGGCTTCGGTGCTGGCGGGCGCGAGTTTGCTGCTGTTTGCCGATCTGGTGGCGCGCCTGGCGTTGGCGCCGGCGGAATTGCCGATCGGTATCGTTACCGCGTTTATCGGCGCGCCTTTTTTTCTCTATTTATTGTTGCGGGGGCGCGCCTGATGCTGCGGGTGGAAGCGTTGCACATCCGTCGCGCAGGCAAGACCGTGTTGGCGGATGTGATCCTGGACCTGCTGCCGGGCCAAGTGCTGGGCGTATTGGGCCCCAACGGTGCGGGTAAAAGCACCTTGTTGAGTGCGCTGTGCGGTGAATTGTTGCCTGATCAGGGCAAGGTCTGGCTGGGTCCGCAGGAATTGAAGCGTTTGAGCGGCGCGCAACGCGCTCAACGCCTGGCAGTCCTGCCCCAGACCTCCACCCTGGATTTCGCTTTCCGTGTCGAGGAAGTGGTAGGCATGGGACGTTTGCCCCATCAGACCGGTCGCGTACGGGATGAGGAGATTATCCGCGCGGCGCTGCATGCGGCAGATGCAGGGCACCTGAGCGGTCGCAGTTACCTGGCCTTGTCGGGCGGGGAGCGTCAGCGGGTGCACCTGGCCCGAGTATTGGCGCAATTATGGCCGGGCGAGGCGGGGCAGACGTTGTTGCTGGATGAGCCGACATCGATGCTCGATCCGTTGCATCAGCACACGACCTTGCAGGCCATCCGCAGCTTTGCCGACCGCGGCGCGGCGGTGCTGGTGATCCTGCATGACCTGAACCTAGCCGCGCGTTACTGTGATCGTATCCTGCTGCTGGCGGGTGGGCGCCCGCATGCCCTGGACACGCCGGCACAGGTGCTGCGGCCCGAGCCGCTCAAGGCGGTGTTTGGCCTGGATGTGTTGGTGCAGTCGCATCCGGAACGTGGTCATCCGTTGATCATCGCGCGCTGAGCACAGGGTTTTCCAGGCAAAAAAAGACCCGGCAAGAGCCGGGTCAAATAACCGTGATTAGCCTGATGAGGAGATAATCTGAGAGTCCGAACCAATGGTCTTTCAGTTATCGGCTGATCTCGCGACCAGTTGTGATAATCATAACGATTCTCATTTGAG
>Ga0105246_10003119_pt1 | contig 10060 bp, 8 predicted proteins | sample KBSM64metaG_FD_99694 | JGI IMG/M metagenome (GOLD analysis project Ga0105246, IMG submission 99694) | Miscanthus rhizosphere microbial communities from Kellogg Biological Station, Michigan, USA - KBS M6-4 metaG | ecosystem: Host-associated > Plants > Roots > Rhizosphere > Soil | place: Michigan... | reverse complement strand
GCGGTGGGCGCGGTGGTCGTGGTCGCGGGGTACGGGTATGTGCGGCGCACACGGCGCGCCCGGACACGTACGACGCCCGGTGGTGGCGCGGCCCCCGCCGGGCCCGCCGCACCGCCGCTGTCCGAACTCGACCACCAAGTACGGGCCTTGCTGGTCGAGGCCGACGACTGGGTGCGCACCAGCCGGGAGGAACTCGGGTTCGCCGAGGCGCGGTCCGGGGCGGATTCCGTGGCGCCGTTCCTGCGGGCCGTGCAGGACGCCGAGGCCGAGCTGTCCGCCGCCTTCCGGATGCGGCAGCAGTACGACGACGGTGTCCCGGAGGACGAGACGTCCCGGCGGCATGCGCTCGCCGGGATGATCGGACGGTGCCAGGAGGCGGGGCGACGGCTGGACGCGGAGGCCGCGGGGTTCGACCTGCTGCGTGCGCTGGAGACGGCGAACGGTCTGGGCGAGGCGCTGGAGGTCGCCGAGGACCGGTTCCGTACGCTGGCCGCGCGCACCGGAGGCGCCGGGGCGACGCTGGCCGACCTCGGCAGGCGGTACGGGTCCGCCGCGGTCGACGCCGTCATCGGGCATGCCGAACAGGCCAAGGACCGCCTGGTGTTCGCCACGACCCGGCTGAACCAGGCCCGCCAGGCGGCCGACATGGGGGAGACAGCGGATGCGGCACGTCATCTGCGGGCCGCCGAGGGCTCGACGGCCCAGGCCGAGGTGTTCGTCGCCGGTATCGAGCGGCTCGCCGCCGATCTGGCCTCGGCCGCGGGACTCGTGCCGGCCGCGCTCACCGGGGCGGAGGCGGAGCTCGCGGACGCGCGGACGGCCCGTACCGGCGCGGGGGACCTCCCCGCCGGTGAGCTGCACGCCCGCGCCGCGCACGCCGACCTCGTCCTGACGGCCGTACGAGAGGAGCTGACGGCCGGGCCGTACGACCCGCTCGACGCCCTCCGGCTGCTCGTGCGGGGGCTTGTGCCGGTGGGTGTGGGGCGGTTCGGGGTGCTGTCGGCCGCCGCGTCGCTGGTCGCGCGGAGTGCCGTGGCCGAGGCCGACGACTTCGTCACGACGCACCGGGGAGCTGTCGGGAGCACGGCGCGTACCCGGCTGGCGGAGGCGGAGCGGCTGCTCGCCGAGGTGCCGCCGGACCTGCTCGCCGCCGACGCCCTGGCCCGCCGGGCACGCGAACTCGCCGAACGGGACGTACGGGTGCACGGCAACCCGGTCGCCGGAGCGGCCGAACACGAGACCGGAACCGCAGGGGCGATCGTCGGCGGGATCCTGTTGGGCGCGGCCGCACAGGACGGCCCACCCGCAAGCTTCGGCGGCCCGCACACCCGCGCCCGCTGGGCGGAACCGGGATCCCCGGGACAGACCGCCGACTGACTCCGCCGGACAGACGTTGAACAGGTCGGTCGAACACCACGGCGGTTCGGCCGCGCCCTCCAGGGGCACGGGGCTGTGTCGATTTGCGGCTCCGCCGCGCGGGCGCGACCAGCCACGACATGCCGGCAGACGACCGACGTCCCATTGCGCCCCGCGGCGGCGCGAATCCGTACAGCCCGCGGAGCGCCCCGGTCAGAACAGACTCAGCAGCGCCTCCGCCGGATCCGCCAGCCCCGTCTCCCCGTCCGGCAGCGGCAGTTCGAACCACACCGTCTTGCCGCGCGGTGTGCGGCGGGAGCCCCAGGCCGCGCTCAGGAGGCCGACGAGCTGGAGGCCGCGACCGCCCTCGTCGGTGTCACGGGCGCGGCGCCGGCGGGGCTGGACGAGGCCGGAGTCCCAGACCTCGCAGACCAGGGTGCGGTCCAACAGGAGCCGCAGTCTTATCTCGCCCTCGCCGTACCGCAATGCGTTGGTGACCAGCTCGCTGACCAGCAACTCCGTTGTGTCGACGAGGGGTTCGAGGTCCCAGGACAGCAGCTGGCCGCGGGCGTACTCACGGGCCCTGCCCACGCTGCGCGGCTCGCGCGGCAGCGTCCAGTCGCCGACGGAATCGGCGGGCAGGCCCTGGACGCGGGCCATCAGCAGGGCGATGTCGTCCTCGCCGCGGTGGGTGTCGAGGGTGTTGAGGACGTGGTCACAGACGTCCTCCAGGTTTCGATGGGTGTCGGCGCGCGGCGCCGTCGTTGAGGTGTGGTGGTCGGGTGACGGGTGGGCGGGGTCGGTGAGGGCCCCTACAAAGGCCTGGAGGCCCTCGTCCAGGGGGTGATCGCGGCTTTCGACCAGTCCATCCGTGTAGAGCGCCAACAGGGCGCCTTCGGGTAGTTCGACCTCCACCTCCTCGAAGGGCTCCCCGCCGACGCCGAGCGGCATACCGGGCGGCACGTCGAGCATCAGCGCGTCCTCGCCGGGTTCGACCAGGACGGGGGGCAGATGGCCGGCGTTGGCGAAGGTGCAGCGGCGGGTGACGGAGTCGTAGACCGCGTAGACGCAGGTGGCGAGGTACACCTCCGACAGGTCCGCCTCGCGGGGGCGGCGGGCCGCGCGGGTCGCCTGCTGGACGCCGCCCGGCGCGCCGAGGCCCCGCGCGATCTCGTCCAACGCGCTCAGCACTTCCGCAGGTTCCAGGTCGAGAAGGGCGAGTGTCCGTACCGCCGAACGGAGTTCGCCCATCGCCACCGCCGCGCGCAGGCCGCGGCCCATGACGTCCCCGACCACCAACGCCGTGCGGTGGCCCGGCAGTTCGATCACGTCGAACCAGTCGCCGCCGACCTCGCTGGGGCGGTCGGCGGAGGAGTTGCCCGGCAGATAGCGGCAGGCGATGTCCAGACCGGAGGCGACCGGGTCGCCCGGCGGGAGCAGTGACCGCTGCAGCATCAGGGCGCGTTCGTGCTCACGGCGGTACAGGCGCGCGTTGTCGATGCAGACGGCGGCGCGCGCCGCGAGTTCCACCGCCAGGTCCCGGTCCCGGTCGCCGAACGGCTCGCTGCCCTTCGTACGGGCGAACTGCGCGAGTCCTACGACGGTGTCGTGGGCGACCATCGGCACGGCCAGCGTGGACTGGACGAGGCCGCCCTCCTCGGCGGGGACGAGTTGGGTGCGGGCGGTGCGCAGGGCGTCCGCACAAGGGGAGTTGAAGGGGTAGTGGTGGACCGCGCCCACGGCGACGGGTGCGCCGCCCCCGACGAACGGGGCGTCGGAGACCGCGCTGGCGAAGGCGACCCGGCGCAGCTCCGCGCTGCCGTCGGCGAGGCCCGGCGGGGTCTCATCGCCCGCCAGCAGCCCCTGGTAGAGGTCGACCGTGGCGAGGTCGCAGAAGCCGGGGACGACGACGTCGAGGAGTTCGCGGGCCGTGGTCTCCAGGTCGAGGGAGTTGCCGATGCGGGCGCCCGCCTCGTTGAGAAGGGCGAGATTGCGCCGCGCGGCAGCGGCTTCGCGGGCCGCTGCGCGGCGGGAGGTGATGTCGGTTCCGAGCCATGCCACGCCGATGGGGCGGCCGGAGCCGCTGTGCACGCGGTACAGGTTGATGGACCAGTGCCGACGGTCCTCGGAACCCGGCACGAAGCCCGTGACGTGCATGTCCGTGATGGAGTTGCCGGTCTCCAGGACCCGGCGCAGGGTGGCCGCGACCCGCTCGGCCTCGGGCCGCTGCAGATAGTCGTGGACCCCGCGGCCGCGGTGGTCGTCGGGCGTGCCGCCGAAGGTGTTCGCAAACTGCTGGTTGGCGCGGCGGACCCGCAGATCGGTGTCGATCAGAAGGAACCCGAAAGGAGATTGACCGAAAATCGACTGCGAGGCGGCGAGGTCGGTCTCGATGCTGCGCAAGGTGCGTACGTCGACCACGATGCAGACGGCGGCCTTCTCGCCCTCCTCGGTCCGCGTCGGCATCACATAGACCTCGGCGAGCCCCTCCCGCCCTTTCTCCCCCGCCGCCCCACCGGGCTGCCGGAACGGGACCACTCCGGTCCACTCCCGCCCGTCGAGGATCTCGGCCATCTTGCGCTGACCCTGCTCCCGCAGGTCGGCGTCGATGAACGCCTCGATGGGGTCCATGCCGACCGCGCGCCCGGCGGGGATCCCGAAGAGCTGCTCGGCGCGCAGACTCCACTGGTCGACGAGCCCGTCGGGGCCGATGGAGAAGGACGCGACCTTGATGTAGTCATAGATGGAGCCGGGCGGACTGCTCTGCCACATGGCGTCACCGTGAGGTGGTCCGTCAGTCCCGTCGAATCCGCCGAAGGAAGACAGGCCCGCCCCGCCCGCCGTCCCGCTCGTCACATCGGCCGCGGCATCACCCGCGGCCTCCGCCCTCGCGCCGTCCGACGGGTCCTCGGACTCCGTGGCCTTCGCTGGTATCTCGCTCACGCGAACCGTCCCCTCCAGCTCACCGCGTCCGGCACCGGTCACCGGGTGCGGCTGCCCGCAGTATCCAGCACTACGGCGCCGCACAACACGGTGTTCACGATCACAGCACGGTCCCGACGGTTTTCGGTCCCGGCTGCGACAACACTTCCAGTCTTCTAACCAGCCGACACCTCGTCGAATCACCCCCGCCGGACACTGCCACCGGCCTGAACCAGTCGGTCGACAGGGCGGGTGTTCGCGTACAGCGTCCGAAGGGCCGGACCGGGAACCGGCTCAGCCGGGCACGGCGAGTTCGAACCACACCGTCTTGCCCGCCTCGCCGGGCCGGGTGCCCCAGCGGCGCGAGGAGTGGGCGACGAGTTGCAGTCCGCGGCCGCTCTCGTCCTCGGGGCGGGCGACGCGTTCGCGCGGCGGGTCGGGGAGCGGGTCGGAGACCTCCACCAGCAGGACGTCCTCAAGGCCGGCGGGCCGCACGAGGCGTACGCCGATGGGTCCGGTGGCGTGCCGCAGGGAGTTGGTCACCAGCTCGCTGACCAGCAGGGCCGTGAGATCTCCGAGGGCGTCGAGCTCCCAGGTGCGCAGTTGGCCGCGGACGGCGGCGCGGGCCCCCCGGACGGCGCCCGGTTCCGCGGGAAAGCTCCACTCGGCGCAGTCGCCTTCAGTGTCGATCACGCCGATCACTTCCCAGGCCCGAGCCCACCCATGTCTGTTTTCGTGGGGTTAATGGGGACATACCCGATATCCGGCACGCAGTACCGTCCGCAGTAGCAGCTTGCTCCGCTGGTGGAGCCGGGCGGCCATGAGCTCGGAGGTACGGGTTGTCGGGCGACTGCGGGTGCGTTGTGGCTGGTCGCGCCCACGCGGCGGTAGCCGCAAGTCGACAGGGGCCCCGCGCCGCTGAGGGGCGGGGCTGCGCCCCTACCCCCAGCGGGCGGTCAGCTCACGGACCGCCGGGATGTCCTGGTCCAGCCAGGGCACGTCCCACAACTCGTCCCGGGTGAGCAAGCGCAGTTCGTCGTGGTCCTGGAGGGGTTTGGGGTCGGCGGAGCCCGGAAGCAGACGGGCCGTCCATACCTGGAGGACGTACGGGGGCTTCAGTGGCCATTCGCCCGGTACGCGGGCCATGGCCTCGGCGTCCACGCCGAGTTCCTCGCGCAGTTCGCGTACGAGGGCCGCGTCGGGGGTCTCGCCCTGTTCGACCTTGCCGCCGGGAAGTTCCCAGCGGCCGGCGAGTTCGGGAGGCGCGCTGCGGCGCGCGGCGAGCAGGCGGCCGCCGTCGAACAGGGCGGCACCCACCACCACGATCCGTTCCGTCATGCGGGGGAGCCTACGGGAGTCAGTTGGCCGTGGCTGTTCCGTTCTGCCCGTTCTGGCCTATGCGCTCGACCCAGTACAGCTGCCTGTGTCCGCGGTCGTCGAGGCTGTCCGCGATCTTCTGGGCCTCGGCCCGGGTCGCGTACCGGCCCACGCGGTAGCGATTGCCGTTGTCGTCCTGCCGAATGACGAGCCAGGGAAGCGTGATCGTGCCGTCGTTCATCGCGCCCCACTGCTCCTTCCTGCCCCGGCCCGACCGCCCTTCGCCCGCGGTTCGTGCCGTGCCCCACCCTCTAAGGAAACCGCAATCCGCATATGCCCGAGCCTACGCCTTACCTTTACGCAGCGAACACGGCTTTTCACAAAGAGGTACGCAACCGGCCAGAACGAGGGGGGCGCATGGACTCGAATGCGCCGCACGCGGGCGTCGACGCATCCGGTCAGCGGGATGCCGGGCATGCATGGGGCGACCTGCGAGAACGGCCAGATTCCACCGGCGGAGGGGCAGGCTCCGAGGGCGCACGGAGGGGGTTGTACGGAGGGGGCGGCGGGGTCAACTGCCGTAAAGGTGTGCGCTACTTCACTGGGAGGTGGTACGCCACGCGGTAGCGATCGGCGGGGATGACGACGTCGGCCGTCTCCACGGGGCGGCCCGAGGCGAAGAAGGTGCGCTGGATGACCAGGACGACATGACCGGGGACGCCGCCGAGGGTCACGAGCTCCTCGGCGAGGCCGGGGCGGGCGCCGACCTCCTCGGTGACGTTGTCCACGATCACGTCGATCGCCGCCATGCGCTCGACGACGCCCATGCCGCCGAGGGGGCCCTCCTCGGGGAGCATCACGGGGGTGCGGCCGGTGACCGCGAGGGGCTCCCACGAGGTGGAGAGCATCATCGCCTCGCCGGCCTCGCGGAAGACGTACCTCGTGCACATCACGCGGTCGCCGGGCTTGATGTCGAGCCGCTCGGCGACGCAGCTGCTCGCCTGGGCCTGGGTGCTGTTGGACTCCCAGGTGCCGCGGCCCTCGCCGTCGGCCTGCTCCTGACGGAAGGGCGTCGCGCCGCCGGCCGGTCGGAACCCGGACCGGGCCACGCTGCGGGGCACCGGGCGCTCGCGGACGTATGTCCCCGATCCGGAGCGGCCCTCGACCAGACCCTCCGCCATCAGCACCTTGCGCGCCTCCAGCGCGACGGTGTCCGAGACGCCGTACTCCTGGCGGATCCTGGCCTGGGACGGGAGGCGGGTGTGCGGCGGCAGCGAACCATTGACGATCTTCTTGCGGAGATCACCCGCGACGCGCAGGTACGCCGGCTGCTCACCGAAAGTCACTGGCCGCTCCCATCAGGTTGTACAGACAGCAACAGCCTGGCAACCGTGGGTTGTGCCGTGCAAGCAAAGGCCAGAGAATCACTCGATGTGATGACATGTGCCCACGGAGGGCTTTACGCAGGCACTTTCTCCCCGCTATAGCCGTGGTCACACCTCGAACTCGGAGCCACCTCCGGTGCCACCCCCACCGTCCTCCTCGTCCCGGGATTCGGGCGGGAGCGCGGCCAGGCCCAGAGCCTTGCGGGCGGTGACAGCGCGGTCGGGTGTCGAGAGCGCCATGACGAGGTCGTAGTGCTCGTAGAAGCTGTTCGCGTCACCGGCCTTCGCGGCACGCGCCCATTCCTCCTGTCGCGCCGCGACCTCCTTGTCGACCTTCGCGACCGGTGTCCTGGCACCGGTCGGCCAGGGGTGGTCGCGCAGCATCCGGGCCTCCTCGGTGAGCGCGGCCGACATCCGCCCGGCCCACTGGCGGCTGGACCGCAGATCGTCGTCGGGGCTGTCCGGGGGCTGCCGGTCCAGGGCGGCGTTCTCGATGTTGACGGCCTTGAGATAGGCGACCTGGTCGGCGTCCAGGGTCTGCTTGTCGTTGCGCAGCGAACCCTTCAGACCGGCCTTCTCGTCGGTGTTGCCGAACAGACAGGTGACCTCGCGGTCGCCGTAGCGCCAGCTCTGCCGGCTCGGCGTCAGGTAGTACACGTCGACGTCGTCGGGCACGGCCCAGGCGTCCATGGCGTAGCCGTAGCGGAGCGCGTAGCACCTGGCGTCGGCGACGTCCGTGAGCCTGCCGTCGCCGGGGTAGTCTGCGCCGCCCGTCATGCGGAAGGTGGCGAAGACCTCGGCGTCGTGCAGGCTGGTGCAGGGCACCTTGTCGACGTCGTAGGCCATGCCCTCCAGGGATCCGCTCGGGGAGTCGAAGCACTCGCCCTTGGTGAGGGAGTAGGCGCTGCCGTGGTCGCGTGCGGCGCCCTTCACCCAGGCGTCGAACGCGGCGCCTCCGACCGGTACCGCCACCCACAGCACGAGCCCGAGTCCGGAGAGGACCGCACCGGTGACGGCCATGCCCCTGCCGCGTTCGCCGGTCCTCCTGATCTGGCGCAGCGCGACCAGCCCCAGCAGCAGTCCGAGGGCCGGAACGCAGCAGAGGATGCCGAGGACCAGGGCGGCGATGGCGACCCCGTTGACCGGCGCGGGGCTGTTGTACGGGCGGTAGCCCTGCCCCCAGGGCTGGTACGGGTACGGGCCCGGAGGCGGGGGTGTGGACACGGCTGCCGTGCTCCTGGTTCGAATGACTGACGCACAGAACTGACGTACGAAACTGACGTACGACTGGGCGCATGGTAAGCGTGCGGTGAGGAAAAGAGGACCCCCGGCCTCCGTTACGCCCGCCCGCGCTCCGTCTCCAGCAGTGCCACGCACCGCCCCAGCAGCCCGACCAGCGCCTCGCGTTCCTCGTCCGTGAACTCGGCGGCCAGAGCCCGCTCGACGCGTACGGCGCGGGCGTCCGCGTCAGCCATCAGCGTGCGGCCGTCGTCGGTGAGGCGGGTCTCCAGGACGTTCTTGTGCCACTCGTGGGGGGTGCGTTCGATCAGGGCGCGGTCCTGGAGGTTGTTCAGGACGGTGTTCATCGTCGGCGGGGTGACTCCGCACAGGCGGGCCAGGGCCGCGGCCGAGATGCCGGGGTTCTCGGAGAGGTGGAGCAGTGCCGAGTACTGCGCGACCGTCACGCCGGCCGGTTTGAGGACGGCCGCCTTGGTCGCGTTGAGAGCCTGTTCGGCCCGCTTGAGGTGGGAGCCGAGGCGCTCGGAGACGGGCATGGACGTCATCTCCGCATGGTAGCGGCCCCTTTCAACGATCAACCTGCAGTCATCCGTTAATGCATTGACGAGGATTAGAGTTCTAATCTACGTTCATGCACACAGGAGAGTGAGTACCGAACCGACCCGAAAACGAGAGGCACCGACGTGTCCCGTTCGATCCACCGCCGTACGTTCCTGACCACCGCCGCCGCTCTGGCCGGCGCCGTGGCGCTTCCGGCGACGGCCGCCCGGGCCGCCGCCGCACCCCGCATCAGCACGGCCTTCACGCTTCCCGAAGACCGCGCCTACCCCGAAGGCATCGCGCTCGACGCGCGCACCGGCGACGCCTATGTCGGCTCGTACACGACGGGTGCGGTGTACCGGGCCGCGCGCGGCAGCCGTGCGGCCGAGGTCTTCCTCCCGTCCGGCATCGACGGCCGTACCACCGCCAACGGCCTGAAGGCCGACCGGGCCGGGCGTCTGTGGGTCATCGACTCCACCTCCGGGGTGGACGTCTACGACCTGCGCACCCGCGCCCTGCTCGCCCGCTTCACCGTCCCCGGCAGCGGGCCCTCCTTCGTCAACGACCTGGCGCTCGGGCCGGACGGCACGGCCTACCTCACCGACAGCTCCCGCCCGGTGGTCTACCGCGTCACCCCGGCCGACCTGGGCCGCGCCCGCGGTGGCAGCGCGACACTCGACGCCGCCTACGACCTGAGCGCCGTGGCCCCGTCCGACGGGCTTTTCCTCAACGGCATCGTCGTCGACGCCTCGGGGCGGTACCTGCTCGCCGTCGGCATGACGGGCGGCGGCCTGTACCGGGTGGGCACCTTCACCGGATCCGTACGCCAAGTGGCCCTGGAAGGCGGCGACTTGAAGCACGGCGACGGCCTGGAGCTGGCGCACGGCACGCTGTGGGCCGCGCACAACGCCACCAACACGCTCAGCCGCTGGCGGCTGTCCCCGGACGGCACCTCGGCCCGCCTGGAGCGGCAGTTCACCGACACCGCCCTGCAGATCCCGACCACCCTCGCCCGCACCCACGGCCGGCTGCTGGTCGTCCGCTCGCAGTTCGACAAGGGCGGGCCGATGGGGCCGGGCGTGCCCGAGGAGCCGTTCACCGTGGCGTGGGTGGACGGGATCTGAGGCCCGGTCGGGCGGTTCAGTCGCGGAAGCCCGTGCGGCGGGTGCGCTTCTCCCAGGCGAGGACGTCGTCGCGTACCTGGTCGAGGTGGTCGAGGACCGCACTCACGCCGTCGTCGCCGAGCGGCAGGCGCAGCGGGGTCTGTCCGGCCTCCAGCGCGGCCAGGATGAGCGCCGCCG
>Ga0105246_10003118_pt1 | contig 10065 bp, 9 predicted proteins | sample KBSM64metaG_FD_99694 | JGI IMG/M metagenome (GOLD analysis project Ga0105246, IMG submission 99694) | Miscanthus rhizosphere microbial communities from Kellogg Biological Station, Michigan, USA - KBS M6-4 metaG | ecosystem: Host-associated > Plants > Roots > Rhizosphere > Soil | place: Michigan... | reverse complement strand
TTGTCTGGAATCACATCCCTTACGGTGCGGAAGACTTCACCGGCAACCTTCCGCTGCAGGACCGAGTGGATCTGCTGACACACGCGAGCTTCTTTATTGGCCTATCCAGCGGCCTCTCATGGCTTGCCTGGGCGTCGCAGATTCCCGTGGTGCTGATCAGCGGCTTCACGCTGCCAGGCGCTGAGTTCTTCACCCCCTGGCGGGTGTTCAGCAGCCATGGCTGCAGCGGATGCTGGGACAGCATGCATGAAAAATTCGATCACCAGGACTACTTCTGGTGTCCCCGTCACAAGGGAACTGATCGACAGTTCGAGTGCACCCGGCTTATCACCGGTAGACAAGTAAATGGCGTGATTGACCGTCTCGACGCGCAAATCCGTGGAAATCAAAAAACGTAACTAAACCACCCATGCGTAATCGACATTTACTCGCAGGGAACAAAACTTATAAGAGGCAGGGACATGAATAAGGCTTACAGAATTGTCTGGAGCGCTGCGCGCCAGGCGTGGGTTGTTGCGTCAGAACGTGCTGGATGCGGTGGGCGACCACCGATGGCCGTGAAGCGCATCGTCGGCACACTCCTCCTGATGGGAATGGCAGGTACTGCCGCCGCTACGACCTATGATGGCACGACAGTGAGCTCGGGTAGCTTAACGCTGAATAACGGAGACATTGCCAACAATATCTCGGTGATCAGCGGTGGAAACCTGAACGTGAACAACGGCGGGTTGGTGACCAGCAGTAACGTAGGTAACGGCGTAAACCTTTCCAACATTGTGGTTTCCAGCGGAGGCAGCGCAGTTTCTACTATTGTCAACTCTTCAGGCAGACAGTACGTAAACAGCGGCGGCAGCGCCACCGGTACCATCCTGAATGGTGGTTCTGAAATCATTTATGTTGGTGCGCATGTTTCGGGCTCCACTGTTAATAGCCGTGCACAGCAGGAAGTTTATGGCAACGTGACATCGACTACCGTTAATAACGGTGGCTCCCTTCTGGTTCTTGGCGGGACAACACAGTCGACCCACGTGACATCCGGTGGTCTTGAGTACGTTATCAGTGGAACAAGTGAATCTGCGCTCATTGATGCTTGGGGCACCCAGACTATTTACTCCGGAGCCAATGCGGTGTCAGCGGTCATTGCAGGCGGGACGCAGCGGGTCAGCGGCTCGGCAATCGATACCACAGTGAAGTCAGGCGGGGTCCAGTACGTCAGTAGCGGCGGTTCCTCCACCGGTACAATTATTGAAGCAAATGCTTCTCAGGGCATCTACGGCACCGCCACCTCCACTCAGGTGAACTCGGGCGGTGCTGAGTATGTTTACAGTGGCGGCAGCGCAAGCCTCACCACCGTTAAAGACGCTGCTTACATGCAAATTTTTACTGGTGGGTCAGCCTCACAGGCAACCATTAATTCAGGTGGCACCCTTTATGCTTTCGAGGGTGCTAACGCGACAGATCTGGTCATTAATGCCGGCGGCCGTCTCAATACTTTCACCGGTGCTACATTAAGCGGCACAAACGCGCTGGGCGAATTTTCGATCATCTCAGGCCATGCTAAAAACGTGCTGCTTGAGAACAACGGCTCATTAACCGTAGACGCCACGGATTCTTCAGAGAGTACCATTATTAATCAGGGCGGCGCCGAGTACGTGAACGGCAGCGCTTCCGGCAGTGTGGTAAATAATGGTGGTGTGCAACGCGTAATGGCTGGAGGCACGGCCAATGGTACAACTGCCAATGCCGGTGGTGAGCAGCAGGTTTACGGTACCGCCATTTCAACGACGGTTAACTCCGGTGGCGCACTTTCCGTGTTTGACGGCGGCGTCGCAAAACAGGCGATGATTAATAGCGGCGGTTCTTTGTCGGTCAACAGTGGAGGAACCGCGACAGATACCACCGTTCAGGCTGGCGGACTGCTGAATATAGCTGATGGAGGAATTCTGACACTTGCCGACAATCATTTTGTGAACAACGGTACGACAGCTTACGATACAGCCAGCGACATGTCCCTGGATACTAATCTGTCTGGTACAGGTCAGTTGACTAAGAACGGAAGCGGCACGCTGACGCTCGGTGGCACCCTTGCTCAGTCGCAGGTGAATCTGAATGCCGGTTCGCTGATTATGGATGGTTTGCAGGCCACCACTGACATAGTGGCGATCTCCGGCACATCACTATCTCTGGTGAACAGTGCCAGCCTGACGGGTATCATCGACCCGACCGATGTCAACATCGACAGCAGCAGTACCTGGAATATTACGGGCGACTCGTTGGTTGACACGCTGACCAATGCCGGCAGCATTGTTTTTGCCGCACCTCAGGGTACGTTCACTCCTCGCACGCTCACCGTGACCAGTCTTGTTGGCAATGGGGGGACCATTACCCTGAATACCGTTGCAGGCAACAGCAGTTCACCTACCGATAAATTGATCATTGATGGCGGTCAGGCGACGGGCAGCACAAGTCTGCGAGTGCTAAACCGCGGCGGACTTGGTGCACAAACCACTGGAAACGGGATCAACCTGGTCAGTGCGATTAACGGCGCAACAACAGATTCAGGAGCCTTCAGTCTTAACCAGCCGCTGGTAGCAGGCGCCTATTCCTACAGTCTTTACCGTAATGCCGATCAGAGTTGGTATCTGACCTCCCAGCAAATCAGTACCTCAACACCTGCAACGCCTGCAACGCCGGGCACACCGAATCAGGACAGCGGAACAGGTACGCCGGTCAGTAACACAGTCAACTACCGTGATGGCATGTGGAGCTATGCTGCACTTCCTGCTCTTTCGTTCGATTATGACCGCCTGGTTGCAGGCACCGCCGATACACGTTTCCATTATGCCCAGGACAGCCGTATGTGGGGCCGCGTGGTGGCAGGTCAGTTGCGTCACGACAATAATGGCAGCCTGACTGGCGGCGGGGTTCCGGAAAGCAGCGGCGCTTATAGCTTCCTGCAAATTGGCGGCGACCTCTGGCAGTTCTCGGGATCCACTGCCGACTGGCGTGCCGGTATTTACGGTGCAACCGGGTTGATGCGCAGTGACGTCTGGCGTGATGGTGGGAAAAGTGAAGCGGGCACCGATCGTGATACCGTCTACACGGGTGGCGCCTATCTTTCAGGTCAGAGCCTTGAAGGATTGCGTTTGGATGGCCTGTTGCAGGTAAGCCATCACAGCATTTCCACGGCCTCCAATGACGGCACGCGGTTGTCGACATCAGGCACCGGTTGGCTTGCTTCGGCACAGGCTGGACAGGCGTTCATGCTGACTCCTACCCTGTCGCTTGAGCCACAACTGCAATACACCATCCAGGGCATTTCACTGGATAATGCACAGGACGATGCCGCATCACTGGACTGGTCTGACAGTCGCCGCCAGTCCGTTCAGGCGGGATTGAGGATCGGTGCTCCTCTGAACAGCCCGGCGAAAGTGCTCTGGTGGGTCACACCTTCACTGACACAGTCTTTTGGTGGCCATAGCAACGTATCAGCCTCTGTGCAGGGCGTTTCAGATTCAACGGCTTCATTCCGCACTGACCTTTCAGGCACCAGTATCGGCCTGAACGGTGGCGTAAACGCGCAAATACGTGAGAATGTTAAGCTCGGCGTACAAGGTGGATATTCCGAAGCGCTTCACGGTGGAGAGTCTGGCGGCTTCTACGGTCTGGTCAATCTGGGCTATTCATTCCGCTAAGCGGCAATACAGTGCCGGGCATAGCTGCCCGGCGCTTCTTGTTTATATACTCCGCAGTTCCACCGTATTAGTAAATATCGTCTGCAGGCTTCATCAGGAAGTATTGGCGCTATTAAAAACGATCATCGTCACATTATCCATAGTCGAATAGCATTAAATAATGGACTCATTATTTGAGAAAGCACGTCATTAATCTGATTAATCAAAAAACCCTTCACTAATTCAATTTCAGCAGCCACACTGTCAACCAAATTAATCAAGTATAAATAAATAATATGACATTGAGTGTGGCTTATATATGACCATGCTGCAATAAAACATAACATTAACGCATATAGCAAAAAAGTTTCATATTGGGATGATTCATTACACGCGTTGAACATCATCAATACTGCTATAGATATGAGAAACGAGCAATGTACTCTAACTCAATATGGATCATGTTAGAAAAGTCGGTCAATATCATCGGGCTCATCTATATCAATGCACTGATGGCAAAATACATTGGCCCTGAAGACTTTGGTAAGATAAACATTTCAACGTCTCTGTTTATATTTGTACAAACGCTGTCGTGGTTTGGTGGTCAGAACATCCTGTTTAAGCGTATGAGTGAAAATACCAAATCAGGAATTGCGTTAGCGATGCACACGCAAAATCAACGGCGTATTTTCTTCCTGCTGTCATCAAGCTCAGTGTTGATCTATCTCTATTTTTTCACCGACATCATTGTGTTTTTATTTGGTGTGGCCAACGGTATTGCTACGTACTATATCGTGATGGACTTCTTTTCCATCTACAATAACACCCAGTTAAAATCAAAAATCAACACCATCACTAATGTGATTGGCTTATCTGTTGCTCTGGTGATTCGGTTCTATATTTCACACTTTAAACTGCCAGTGTACTACTTCACCCTGCCGATTATTCTCATCCCGCTGATACCTTACATCTTGCGTCTCCTCTATTTTAACTACACCACAAAAGTACACAACAATCGTAAGGGCGCCGGTGTGTATAACCGGCATATGCTGTTTACCGGAGGAGCGCTGATTCTGTCGAGTCTATCTGCGGACATCTACACGCAGATATCGAGTATTTTTCTGGCAAAAATTCTCTCTTACTCAAACCTGGGCGTTTATAGCGTCGCGTTAACCATAGGAGGTGCCTGGTCATTTATCGTGCTGGCATTAATAACAAGCTTCTTCTCAAAGATCTACAGCGAAAAAGATCAAATCACCGTTGAAATGCTGCTGATTAAAATCAATCGCATTGTCATCCTGTTTTCGCTTATTGCCTTAGGTGGATTCTATATTTTTGGTGCTTACTTTATCCATTTATTGTATGGCGATAAGTATATGGATTCGGTAAATATCATTCCCATTATTATCATTGGCACGATGTTCTCTGCATTAGGCACAATTTGTTATCGCTATATGATAAAAGAGTCCGGATACAGTTACCTGGCTAAAAAGATGTTTTTATGCTGTGTCTTAACCATACCGCTATCCTGGCTAATGATTAATTCTTACGGGATTAATGGGGCTGCATACTGTTTTTTGATCGTTGAGATTTTGTCTTGCACTTTACTCAATTACTTTTTCAGAAATAAAACAATCATCAAAATGCATCTTAACATTTTCAAACTGAGATAATTTTAATGAAAATGATAAAACACACAGTCAAATCCGCATTAAAAATCAGCGCTCACATGTACCCAGAATTTTGCGCAAAAACTCACTACTACATTAAGTTCAAGAAAAAGCTGAACTTAACCAACCCAATCAATTTCAATGAAAAAATTCAGTGGCTTAAATTTAATGAATTAAAAGGTGACATTTATACGTTGTGCGCAGATAAGTATAAGGTGCGGGAGTATATTACAGCGAAAGGGTGTGGTGAAATACTTAACCAACTCTATGGCGTGTATGATGATCCGCAGGACATTGACTACCGCGCATTACCCGATAAGTTTGCCCTCAAGTGTAACCATGGCGCAGGCTATAACATCATTTGTGACAACAAAGCTTCACTGGACATTGATAAAACCAACAAGCAACTCAATAAGTGGTTGAAGCAGGATTTCTCATCCCATTTCATTGAACCGCAGTATAAGAAAATAGACCGAAAAATATTATGCGAAAAATATATTGAGAATGAGCGCGGAGGTTTTCCAGAGGATTACAAATTTTACTGTTTCAATGGAAAACCTTATGCGGTGATGGTTTGCATGGAGCGAGAAAACGGCAAACCTAAGTTCTATTATTTTGACATGAACTGGAACCCGCTTCCCTTTGAAGATACTGTTGAATTAATCAATGCCAACAGTTATCCGGAAATGCCCGAAGGTTTCCATGAAATGAAAGAATATGCGGTTAAACTGGCATCGGATTTTAAATTTGTCCGCGCTGATTTTTACCTTCTCAATGGTAACGTTATTTTTGGTGAATTGACCTTCACACCGTCTGCCGGGCTCGATGTTACGTTGCAGGAAGCCGATGCTATTTTGGGCAGTCAGCTAAAGTTATAGCGTTGAAAGTGACTGATTTGCCAGTTTTCACAATAGGTGCGCATGAATGCGCACCCTACAAAATCCCCGCCAATCCATCGTAGGGTCGCCATTAATGGCGACTGATGCCCACCTGACAACCAAGCCTGCCACAGCGTCTATACTGATAAGCGTAAAGAAATAATCTGCAGATAACCGATTAAAGAATGGTTACTGAATTTTTAACTTATCTGACAACCTTGGTTGTTGGCTTAATAAAAGGGAAAGTAATGCCATTATTATTTGATGAGTTATCGGGTGCGCCAACTTGGGTGCCTGCTGTGTTACTTGTCACGCTCTCACTCGCAGTGGGTTTTCTGGCGCGATTTATCCTGCTCAGGTTTATTCGCTACTGGCAGAATCGTGACAGAAAACTGTTCAAATCACTGGAAAAGCATCTGCGTGGTTCGATGTTTCTGTTTATACCTTTTCTGTTAATCAGTACAGGGCTTAATTCTGTTAATATCCAGCCTGGCTCCCTGAGCTTTATCACGACCACCATTAATATATTTATTATTCTATCCTTCTGCTCTGTGATAATTCGATTGATTAACGTGGCGCAGGATATGCTGTTCATTCGCTATGATATTAATCTCTCAAATAACCTTCGCGCGCGAAAAATCCGCACTCAGATAATGTATGTGAAAAAAGTCGCAATCGTCGTACTGGTGACGTTGTGTCTTTCACTGATTCTCCTTAGTTTCCCTGGCGTGCGGAAATTCGGCACCACCATTCTCGCCGGTGCTGGCGTTGCCGGTATTATCATTGGCTTTGCGCTGCAGAAGTCGCTGGTTAACTTGTTTGCCGGTATTCAGATTGCCTTTACGCAACCCATAAAAATTGATGATGCCGTGGTAGTGGAAAATGAATGGGGCTGGATTGAAGAGATCAACCTGACGTATGTGGTGGTGCGTATCTGGGACCTGCGCCGTCTGGTTCTGCCCATTACCTACTTTACCGAAAATGCCTTCCAGAACTGGACGCGCAATAACGCCCAAATATTAGGCTCGGTTTTTCTCTACCTCGATTATTCCATGCCATTAGATCCTCTGCGCAAGCATTTTGAAAAAGTCCTTAGTGAAACCAAACTTTGGGATCAACAAACTCAGGTGCTACAGGTTACGGATACCACCGATAAAACCATGACCATCAGACTATTAATGACGGCGCAAAATTCCCCCACCGCCTGGGATTTACGCTGTTACGTGCGGGAAAAGATGATTGAGTTTATTCAGCAAAATTATCCGCAGAGTCTTCCTCATGTGCGGGCGACATTTACTGACGCCGGGTTTAGAGAGGCGAGTCAATAAAGTTCTCGTGGGAAATCTTATATAGCACATGCTTAGCCAGCGCGTGATCGGCAGGTAATGCGGGATGGATAAAGGTAGTTTTTTTCTGCATCCCCAATCGCTTCATCAGATTCTCAGATGGCGTGTTATGAATGCTGGTAAACGAAACGACCTCGGGAAGATGCAAAACATCAAACGCATAAGCCAGCGATGCTTCGGCGGCTTCTTTGGCAATTCCCTGCCCCCAGAATTTTTTATTAATTCGCCAGCCAATTTCCGTGCAGGGTGAAAAGTCGAAGCGATCTGGCTGATGTGCTAAACCCACACTGCCGACAAATTCGCCGGAGTCTTTCATTTCAACGGCCCAAAAACCCCAACCCTGGTTTGAAAGAATCATATCCATGAATCTTGCAACGACGTTGTCGCTTTCCTGGCGACTCAGCGCTTTTGGGAAATACTTCATTACTTCAGGATCGGCGTTGAGTTCGGCAAAAGGTTGTAAATCCTTTTCCTGCCACTGTCGGAGGATCAGGCGGTTTGTCTCTAACATTTTAAATTTACCCTAAAAAACGCTAACGATTCCCTGATTTTACCTAATAGCGCCTCGAAAATCCTATCTGCATCGATGAAAATTGATGTCATCAAGCGCATACACTTTAGCGATGCCAATGAGTGAGTAATGCTTGAAACGGTCGCCATCAATGGCGACCCAACGATTATTCGGCAGGTTATTGCGCAATAAATGGCGTTGTTGCGGAATGTTGGTAGTTCAAACTTCGCAATCACTTTTCATCATAGTGATAAGCTGTGATTATTCCTTTATCTGAAAAATCGACAGTGAGAAATTGCTCTCTGTCATTGATTAATGGGATGAGGAAATAGATGCGTCTATCAACAATTTTAGAGTAATATTCCCAACGCTTAGCATTATTATAATTTACTGAATTTATCGGAGTGCCAAAAGTGAGCAGTACTTCTTTACGGCTCGTCACTTCAGGGACGAGTTTCTGCTTGATTTCTTTCTCTGAATAGTCTGAAAGCCGAGTCTCTTTTGTACGATCAACGTTAGCTGCACATGAAGAGACGAGCGCGAAAATCGATCCTGTGAGAATTAATCTCCCCCATTTCATTTTGAAAGTGCCTTTTCAACGTAGATTCCATTTACACTATCAAGCACAACTTCCTTGAGGTATAGAACACAATATCCTGTCTTATCGCCATAGCTGATATGAGCTTCATAAATTTTTTTCTTTTCAGGGACAAACGGCAGATTCACATGACACCCCTGATATAATGAGTGATGAATGATGGTTTTTTCATCAGGAACAAGCAATGTCTCGACATAATCGTCCTGATATTTCTTGCCTGTTATTTTTGGTAATCCGATATCCTTTGTAGAACCTAAAAAAGGATTAAGATATGCATTATGCTTTAAGACCCATCCACCGGTTTTTTTACCTGAACTGTCAGTCTGATACAATGCATAACTCATTGGTGCACCGATAAGACGAATTTTTGCCACATCAGAATTTTCAGTTGGCGGTGTGAATTGTTTGGGTTCAGGGAATAAATTAGAGCAACCTGAAAGGCTCAGAACTACGGGGATTAACAAGGCGTTTAAACACTTCATAAAATTTCCTTATTCAAATCTTAAAAAACCAACAAAAATGAAAGAGTGAAGTTCAAGAGATATAAGATGGAATGGTCTTCTGATAAATGCGAAAAAGGTTATCGGCAATATTTGCTATAACTTTATTTTTTTTATGCGTTTTACTATTGCATGTTGGTAAACGGATTGATGAGGATTTGCCGCTCGTGTTTGATTTCTGGTCGCCATGAATGGCGACCCTACGTTTATTTGGCAGGTTATTGAAGGGCGCGCATTCATGCGCACCTGCATACATACGTGCTGATCTGGCATAAATGGCGACCTTGCTGGACACAGGTTAGACTGCGTGCCTCTTCCGTCATAAAAGGAGCATCAGAAATGGCAGCAAAGGAACACCATTATCAGGTCACGATGCGCTGGACTGGCAACCGCGGCAACGGTACCGCATCTTATACCGCTTACGACCGTAACGCGGAGCTGATTGCCGCTGGCAAAGAGACGGTTGCACTGAGCGCCGATCCGGCGTTTCGCGGGGATGCGGCGCGCTGGAATCCGGAAGAGTTACTGCTGGCTTCGGCCTCGGCATGCCACAAATTGTGGTATCTGCATCTCTGTTCTGATGCCGGAATTGTGGTGGAAGCTTATGAAGATGCCGCGGAAGGTACAATGATTGAAGGCACGCGCGGGCGATTCACGCAAATCACTCTCAAACCGCGTATTGCGCTGCGCGATCCGGCGGACGCGGACCGCGCGCGTGAATTGCATCATCAGGCGCATGAAGCCTGTTTCATTGCGAACTCGCTTAACTTTCCGGTGAACTGCGACCCCGAATTCGTGTGATTCAGGCCGCACCGGCCAGCGACGGTTGCCATAAGCGCACGCCGTTGCGTCCGGCGCGTTTCACCTCATACAGCGCTTCATCGGCAT
>Ga0105246_10003117_pt1 | contig 10068 bp, 13 predicted proteins | sample KBSM64metaG_FD_99694 | JGI IMG/M metagenome (GOLD analysis project Ga0105246, IMG submission 99694) | Miscanthus rhizosphere microbial communities from Kellogg Biological Station, Michigan, USA - KBS M6-4 metaG | ecosystem: Host-associated > Plants > Roots > Rhizosphere > Soil | place... | reverse complement strand
CGAGCCTAGGCGAGGTGCCGAGTGGTGGGGCAAGAGCGTTTTGCTTACTTTTGCGCTTTTCAAAAGTGAGCCGCCGTAAGGGCGGAACCCATAGCAGCCGTTACCGCAGAAACGGATATGTACACGATCCGATCCAGCATCCTGGTCGGCTCAGAGGCCGCCATCGGGGGCAAGCCCCCTCCCACATTTTGGTCCGCGTACGAAAGGCTAATCTTTTTTCAGTTTTGGATTGGGGAAAAACTGCACCGCCTGCACCTTCGGGTCGGTCGGCGCTTTCAAGGCCGAGGTATTGACCCGCGTGCCCAACTCCCTGGGCACTGACAGCCCTTGGTCATTGAGCGTATCGGTATAGCCACAGGCCACACATTCGCGGTGCGGCACATTGTCCTCGGTCCACATCTTCAGCTTGTCCGGCTCGCTGCACGCCGGGCAGACCGCCCCGGCGATAAATTGCTTTTTGGTAATCACAGGCCCTTCACTCATGCTGCCGCGTCCTCACTCAGGCCGCTGTGGCGCAAGAGTGCGTCAATCGACGGCGCCCGTCCGCGGAAGTCGACGAACAACACCATCGGCTCCTGAGAACCGCCCCGTGCGAGGATCGCTTCCCGGAAGGCGCGGCCGGTCTGGGCATTGAGCACGCCGTCTTCTTCGAACTTGGAGAAGGCATCCGCCGAGAGCACTTCGGCCCACTTGTAGCTGTAGTAACCCGCCGCATAACCGCCGGCAAAGATATGCGCAAAGCTATTGGGGAAACGATTGTAGGCCGGCGGACGCATCACCGAGACTTCATCGCGCACACCGTCGAGCACCTGCGCCACACTGCGACCGTCGCCGTGGGTGGCGTGCAGTTCGAAGTCGAACAGCGAGAACTCGAGTTGGCGCACCATCATCAGGCCGGACTGGAAATTCTTCGCCGCGAGCATTTTTTCCAGCAGGTCCTGGGGCAGCGGTTCACCGGTTTCGTAGTGACCGGAAATCAGCGCCAGGCCTTCAGGCTCCCAGCACCAGTTCTCCATGAACTGGCTCGGCAACTCCACCGCATCCCAGGCCACGCCATTGATACCGGATACGCCGGCGTGTTCAACGCGGGTCAGCAGGTGGTGCAGGCCGTGGCCGAACTCGTGGAACAGGGTGGTGACTTCATCGTGGGTCAGCAGCGCAGGCTTGCCACTGTCGGCCGGGGTGAAGTTGCACACCAGGTTGGCCACCGGGCTTTGCAGCACGCCATCGATGGTGCGGCGGCGGTCGCGGGCGCCGTCCATCCAGGCACCGCCACGCTTGTTGGCGCGGGCATACAAATCAAAGAAGAAGCGGCCGACATGCTGGCCGTTTTCCTTGATCTCGAACAGGCGCACGTCCGGGTGCCAGGCGTCGAAACCTTTCTGTTCGGCGATTTCAATGCCGTACAGGCGCTGCACAATGGCGAACAGGCCGCCCAATACCTTGTCGATCGGGAAGTAGGCGCGCAAGGCTTCCTGGGACACGCTGTAGCGCTGCTCGCGCAGTTTTTCGCCGTAGAAACCGCTGTCCCAGCTTTGCAGATCAGGACAACCCTGTTCAGCGGCGTAGGCTTTGAGCTGTTGCAAATCCTGGGTGGCGAACGGCTTGCTGCGCCGGGCCAGATCGCGCAGGAAACTCAACACCTGATCGCTCGACTCGGCCATTTTGGTGGCCAGGCTCAGTTCGGCGAACGACGCGTAGCCCAGCAATTGAGCCAGTTCCTGACGCAAGTCGAGGATCTGTTCCATCACCGGGCCGTTATCGTTCTGACCGGCATTCGGGCCCTGGTCCGACGCGCGGGTGCAGTAGGCCGCGTAGACTTCTTCACGCAGGGCACGGTCCTGGGCGTAGGTCATTACCGCGTAATAGCTGGGAAATTCGAGGGTGATCAGCCAGCCATCGAGACCTTTGGCCTGGGCGGCGGCGGCCATTTGCGCCTTGGCCGAATCGGTCAGGCCGGCGAGGGTGGCTTGATCGGTGACGTGTTTGGTCCAGGCCTGGGTGGCGTCCAGCAACTGGTTGGAGAATGTGCTGCCCAGCTCCGACAGCTTGCTTTGCACGTCGGCGTAGCGCTTCTGCTGCTCGGGCGGCAAATCGATACCCGACAGGCGGAAGTCGCGCAGGGCGTGTTCCAGGATGGTTTTTTGCGCCACATCAAAACCGGCGGCTTCCGGGCTGTTGGCCAAGGCTTCGAAGGCCTGGAACAGTTCACGGTTCTGCCCCATCTCCGTGGAGTAGGCGCTCAATGCCGGCAGGCAGGCCTCATAGGCTTCGCGCAACTCGGCGCTGTTACACACGGCGTTGAGGTGGCTGACCGGGCTCCAGGCCGCGCCCAGGCGATCATTAAGCTCGTCCATGGCCAGGACCAGGCCCGCCCATGTCGGATTTTTGCCCTGGCTTTGCAGGATGTCTGCGATCGCTGCACGGTTGTCGGCCAGGATCTGTTCGATGGCCGGCTGGACATGCTCGGCACGGATCGCCGAGAACGGCGGCAGGTCGTAGGGCTGCAGAAGAGGGTTGTTCGCGCTCACGGTTGGCACCTTGGCTGAAGAAACAGATAAGACAAAGATGGGGCCATCTTAATTACAATCAACACCCACCGCAGCTATCAGTACAACAGAGAGAGGCTATCGTGACCCTTCGCACCTATCAGAATCACACGCCAACCCTGGGCACCGGGGCGTTTGTCGATGTTTCGGCGGTGGTGATCGGCGATGTCGAAATCGGCGCCGACAGCTCGGTCTGGCCATTGACGGTGATTCGCGGCGACATGCACCGCATCCGTATCGGTGCGCGCACAAGCGTGCAGGACGGCTGTGTGCTGCACATCACCCATGCCGGCCCGTTCAACCCGGACGGTTTCCCGCTGTTGATCGGTGACGACGTGACCATCGCCCATAAAGTCATGCTGCATGGCTGCACCGTGGGCAGCCGCATCCTGATCGGCATGGGCAGCATCGTCATGGACGGCGCCGTGGTGGAGGATGACGTGATCATCGGGGCCGGCAGCCTGGTGCCGCCGGGCAAGAAACTCGACAGCGGCTTTTTGTATGTCGGCAGTCCGGTAAAACAGGTCCGCCCGCTGACCGACAAGGAGCGTGCCTTTTTCACCTACAGCGCGGCGAACTACGTGAAGCTCAAAGACCTGCACATCGCGCAAGGATTCGACCAATGACCCTGCACCACCAGACCGTGCTGTTCGACCTGGACGGCACCCTTACCGACCCGCGCGAGGGCATTACCCGTTCGATCCAGTACGCCCTCGGCAAACTGGGCATCGACGAGCCGGACCTGACCCGGCTCGAACACTTCATCGGCCCGCCGTTGCTGCAAGCGTTCATGCAGTTCTATGGCTTCGACGAGGCCAAAGCCTGGGACGCGGTGAATTTCTATCGCGAGCGCTTCAAGGTCACGGGGCTGTATGAAAACCAGGTATTCGACGGCGTGATGCCACTGCTCGAAGAACTGAACAGCCAGGGTCGCCAACTGTACGTGGCGACCTCCAAGCCGTGGGAATTCGCCCGTGAGATCGCGCGGCATTTCGACTTTGCCAAGCACTTCAAGGTGATTTACGGCAGCGAGCTGGATGGCACACGCACCAACAAGGTCGAGCTGATCGCCCACCTGATGCGTGAAGAAGGGCTGGACCCGGACACCACCTTGATGATCGGTGATCGCAAGCATGACCTGATCGGCGCGCGCAGCAATGCGCTCGACTCGGTGGCAGTGGGTTATGGGTTTGGCAGCTTTGAAGAGCTGAATGCCGAAGCGCCGAACTGGCATTTTGAGACGTTGGCAGAAATGCATCAGGCGTTTTTGCGGCGTCCCTAAGGACGCCATCGGGGGCAAGTCGAATCGTCGCACCGCCCCTCCCACATTTTGAGCGGTGTACACAGGTCAATTGTGGGAGGGGGCTTGCCCCCGATGAGGCTCTACAGGGCAACCTTTTCCAATTGCCTCAACGCCGCCCTGCGCTGCTCCACCGGCAGCCCTCCCAACTTCTCCACCGCCCCATAGAACTTCACCCAATCCCGCCCTTCCTGCGCAAACAACGCCGCAAACGCCGGCACCCACTGGTCGTACAGCCCGAACGGCAGCAGCCGCGCGTTGTTCATCGGCTGGTTGATCCACGCGTCGTAACGCTTGTCACCGCCCCACTGGCTGTCGCGCAGGTGGCGGTACTCACGGCGCAGGCGCTCGAACTGCGCGGCCTTGGCCTGGCGCATCACCTCGGCCGCCAATGGCTGGGCATAGAGATTTTCCAAGCGCTTGCGGGTAGCGAGAATCAACTGGGTAAACTGGTCGCGCTGCCGCAACGTCGCATCGCTCAGCGGCGCCAGGCCACGGGCGGCGCGCCATTGCCGCGTACCTTCCTGCTCGACAAAGCTGGCGAATGACTCGTTGAACTCGGTGTCGTCCTTCACATAGACGCGCTGATGCGCCAGCTCGTGGAAGATCAGAGTGACCAGACGCTCATCGCCCCAGTTCATCATCGAACTGATGATCGGGTCATTGAACCAGCCCAGTGTGGAATAGGCTTCGACGCCACCAATCGACACGTCCATGCCTTGTTGGCGCAGCAATGCCGCCTCGCCACGCGCGGCCCCCTGGCTGTAGTAGCCGCGATAAGCCACGCAACCGGCGATGGGGAAGCAGTGGTTTTGCGCAGACAGAGAAAATTCCTGCGTGGCGAAGACATTCCACACCACATAGGGTCGACCAATATCGGCATACAGCCGGTAGCTTTGATTGTCGGGCAAGTGCAGCTGTTCGCTGGCGAACGCACGGGCCTTCTGGGATTGAAGCAGATGCTCACGCAACCCTTGAGGACGAGCCGGATCGGCGATGACTTCGGCTACCGGTTCCCGCGCCCGCAGCAGTTGCCACTGGCCACTGGCTAACTGGCCGTAGTAACTGACGCTGGAGCAGCCGCTGAGCAGCATCACCAGCAACCCAGGAAGAAAACGCCTGATCATGCCGCGACTGCTCCTGGGTACGCTTGAATCGAATTTGAAGGTTCCACGTGATGGCGTGTTTATACTCAAAATATCTTCTCGCGTTGAGTTCCTGCCATGCGCCAGCTTTTGTACCCCGTCGCCGCCCTGTTGCTCAGCGCTTGCGCATCGACGCCGATCCCGCCCGTCGACCCGCAACAGGCCTGGGTCGATTTCACCACGCCAACCCCGGGCGCCAAATTGGTCATGGCTCAGCGCCTTGACGGGAAATACCTCGAAGACGGGCGCTATTTCCAAATGCCGCCCGGGGCCCACGAACTGATGGTGCGCTTCGACTTCGAAGTGCCCGCCGGAGGAGGGTTGGGGGGGCTGAGCCAGATGATGTATCGAACCTGCTTCATGACCTTGCAGTACGACCATTTCCAGGCCGGCCAACGCTACATACTGGAAGGGCGCTCATTGGCCTTCACGCCCAACATCCGCCTGTACGACCCGGCGCGGCAATTGCTGGCCGAAGAGCGCAGCGTGAACTGCATCTGATCAGTCGTTGTTCTTCTGGTAGATGATGCGCTTGGTGCCGTTTTCGCAGGAACCGACAATCATGGCGCTGTCATGCTTCTCGGCTTCTTCGGCGGTGATGATTTCCAGGGTGTAGGACGGGATCGCCTTGGCCTGGATGTTGACTTCGATTTCTTTGCGCAGCTCTTCGCAGTCTTTTGGCGCGGCCATGGCCGAAGTGGCCAATACGCCGCAGATGACCGCCAAAGCAAAACGTTTCATGTGTGTAGCTCCCTGAATGCATTGCGCACGGGTGTGCGTCTAGGCTGCATAGGCTATAGGACCACATTTATGAAACACGAGTTCTGATTTAACGCAGAACAAAATGTAGGAGGGGGCTTGCTCCCGATAGCGGTGGATCAGCTAAATTTCTTCGGCTGACCCACCGCTATCGGGGGCAAGCCCCCTCCCACACAGTCCAAGGGTTAGTTCAGGAGCGTGGCATCCAGGGTGATGGTTGCATTCAGCACTTTGGACACTGGGCACCCTTCCTTGGCCTTTTTGCTCAGTTCGTCGAACTGCGCCTGGCTGGCGCCTGGGATCTTGGCTTTAAGCACCAGATGCACAGCAGTAATCGCAAAACCGCCCTCGACCTGGTCGAGTGTCACCTGGGCTTCGGTGTCGATGCTGTCAGCCTTAAGGCCTGCATCGCCGAGAATCATGGAAAACGCCATGGAGAAGCAGCCGGCGTGGGCCGCACCAATCAGTTCTTCAGGGTTGGTGCCCTTGCCGCCTTCGAAGCGGGCCTTGAAGCCATAGGGCGCTTCGCGCAGCACGCCGGTCTCGGTGGAAATCGAACCCAGGCCAGTCTTCAGATCGCCTTCCCAATGCGCGGATGCCTTTTTAACGATACTCATAGCTTTCTCCTCGAACGGTGATTTTGCGTCAGTAAGGTTCTGAGGATAGACGCCGTCGCAAAGTTCATCTTGTCGGAAAGACCTACCAAATAAGTAGGAAATTTCATGACTGCTATTGAATCTCGGGTATATGCCCTCATTGCATAGACCATGCACATGAAGCGGCAGGTTTTGGTTCGTCTAAGAAGCCTGCGCCCCTATTGGAGAAGCAGGCTATGAAATCGCTGTCCGACGTGAAGTTCTCGACCCTCGACCTGGTGCCCGTACGCGCCAACGGCAGTGCGGCGCAATCGTTACGCAATTCCCTGGACCTTGCCCAGCACGTGGAAAAGCTCGGCTATAACCGTTTCTGGGTGGCTGAACACCACAATATGGACGGTATCGCCAGTTCGGCTACCTCGGTATTGCTGGGTTACCTGGCCGGTGGGACCTCGACTATCCGCGTCGGCTCCGGCGGGGTGATGCTGCCCAACCACGCGCCGCTGGTGATTGCCGAGCAGTTTGGCACCCTGGAGAGCCTGTACCCTGGCCGTATCGACCTGGGGCTGGGCCGCGCGCCCGGTTCCGATCAGATGACCGCCCGCGCCCTGCGCCGTGAACGCTCCGGCAGCGCGGACGACTTCCCGCAAGACGTGGCCGAACTGATGGCCTATCTCGGCCCGCGTACGCCCGATCAGCGGGTGATCGCAGTCCCGGGCACCGGCACCAATGTGCCAGTGTGGTTGCTGGGCTCGAGCCTGTTCAGTGCGCAATTGGCTGGTGAACGTGGCTTGCCCTACGCCTTCGCCTCACATTTCGCACCGCGCCTGATGCATGAAGCGGTTCGGGTGTACCGCAATCACTTCAAGCCTTCGGCGGTGCTGGACAAGCCCTACGTGATGCTCGGCATTCCGCTGGTCGCCGCTGACACCGACGAACAGGCTGACTACCTGGCCACCTCGGTGTACCAGCGCATCCTCGCGCTGATGCGCGGGCAAAGCCTGGTGCAGCGCCCACCGGTAAAAACCATGGACGGCCTGTGGCTGCCCCACGAGAAAGAAGCGGTGGGCAGTTTCCTCGGCCTGGCGATGGTGGGCAGCCCGGCGAAGATCCGCGCCAAACTGGAGGTGCTGATTGAACAGACCGGCGCCGACGAACTGATCTTTACCTGCGACCTGTATGAGCACGCCGACCGGATTCATTCCTACGAGCTGCTGGCGCAGGTGATGAAGGGCTAAACCCCAGGCGAAAAAAAACCGACGCGCCTGCGTCGGTTTTTTATGTCTGCAACACGGGATTAACCGCGCTTGTAGACGATTTCCTTGGTGTCGCCTTCGCAACTGCCAATCACTTGGCCATCGGCGGCAGCGCCTTTATCCACAACATCCAGCGAATAGTGCTGAACGCCCTTGGCATCAAGCTTTGCCGCGAGTTCGCTTTTCAGCTCTTCACAAGGCTTGCCCGCCGCCAGGGCCGTGCCTGCAATGCTCAACAAACCTACCGCCAACAGAAACTTCTTCATCCGATACTTTCCTTGCGCTGGTCGAAAAGAGCATGCCGACGCTCAGGGCGTCGGCATGCATTGGGTGTAGCGCAGGTTATGGCAATCGGCCAGCGGTCAAAGTTCCGCGTGCCCGATCAACTACTGGCAATTCGGAATCCCACCTTCAGGGTGACCTGATAGTGCGCGACCTTGCCATCCTCGATATGCCCACGGGTTTCAGTCACTTCAAACCACTCCAGATGCTTGAGGCTTTTGCTGGCTTCGGCCAGGGCATTCTGGATCGCATCTTCGATGGTGGTGGTGGATGAGCCCACCAATTCGACTTTCTTGTAGGTGTGATGTTCGCTCATGGTGTTTCTCCTGTAGGTCGTCAATCAAGACTAGCAGTGAATATTCGTACTGCTTGAGGCGACCGCTCGGCCACGAAAGTTCAGATTTAATGCACTTTCTGAAACGGCCGCAGTCGGTATCTACACACGCCACTCAATCACTTCAGGAGATGTCCAAATGGCCAACACTTCTTTACGCAAAGCGTCGCTGGAAAGCATGGAAGCCGAGATTTCGAGCCTGCTCAAATCCCTCGAGAGCCTCAAGGACGACGCATCCGATGAGTCGCGCAAAACGCTGAAGGCCCTGAAAAGCAATGCCGAGAATGCCCTCAAGCACTCGCGCCACCTGATCAGCGACGCGTACGAAGAAAGCAAAGTCAAGATTCGCGAAACCGGCGTTGCCACTCGCGATTACGCACAAGAGCACCCATGGACCACCGCCGGCGTTGCCGTCGGTGCTCTGGGTCTGCTGGCAGCCTACCTGCTGTGCAAACGCGGCGACTAAACAGGTTGGCGCGCCAGCTCAGCCTTGAGCCACTGCGCCAATTGCCCGGCGCGCCCATCTGCGGCGCGCTTGGGTAGCCACAACGCCAGGTACGCCGGGGTTTCACTGAAGCCCCACGGCGCCACCAGGCGACCCGCAAGCAGGTCCTCCGCCACCAGCGGTTGTGGCGCAATCGCCACGCCCAGTCCTGCCACCGCCGCTTCCAGCAAATAATACAAATGTTCAAAACCCTGGCCGAGTTTCAGCGCGTCGGTCTCGATCCCGTGTTGCTGCGCCCAACTGGGCCAGGCTTGCGGACGCGACGTGGTGTGTAAGAGAGGTTCGCCACGCAAGGCCTGGGCCGGTGCCTGGCGCAGGCGCTCATAGCCGGCGAAGCGTGGACTCATGACGGCGCCGATGCGCTCGCTGGCCAGCTCGAATACCTGCATATCCGCCGGCCAAGGCGGCTCGGCGAATACCAGCAGGGCATCAAGGCCGGGGCGCCTGGGGTCGAGGTCGCCGTCACCGGCCGACAGGTGCAGACGCAAGTCCGGCAAGTCGGCATTCAAGCGCCCCAGACGCGGTATCAACCAGCGGGCCAACAAGCTGCCCGAGCATCCCAGTACAAAGGGTGCGTCGGCGCTGCGCTGGGTGAGTTCGGCACACACATCGCGCAGACGCTCGAACGCCTCGGCGCTGGCATCGCGTAACCTTGCCCCGGCATCTGTGAGTTTAAGGCCGCGCCCCTCCTTGACGAACAGGCTGACGCCCAAGTGTTCTTCCAGCACTTTCAATTGGCGACTGACTGCGCCATGGGTGACATGCAAGTGCTCCGCAGCCTGGCTGACGCTGCTGAGGCGGGCGGTGACTTCAAAGGCGCGCAGCGCATTGAGTGGTGGAAGGTCTCGGCTCATCTGTGAGTTTTCCTGACAGGTTACGGCGATCTTATCGGTTTTCAGCCCAGAGCGGCAGGGGTAGAGTGGTCCTCATTGTTTCCCACACCCCCTTCTTTCCTGGAGCGTCCCATGACTCAGTCCCAGACCGACCTGCGCAACGGCCCTGACGTCAACGGCCTGTTTGGCGCGTTCGGCGGCCGCTACGTCGCTGAAACCCTGATGCCGTTGATCCTCGAGCTGGCCCGTGAATACGAAGCGGCCAAGATCGATCCGGCGTTCAACGAGGAATTGGCCTACTTCCAGCGCGATTACGTCGGGCGTCCAAGCCCGCTGTACTTCGCTGAACGCCTGACCGAATTCTGCGGCGGCGCCAAGATCTACCTCAAGCGCGAAGAGCTGAACCACACCGGCGCGCACAAGATCAACAACTGCATCGGCCAGATCCTGCTGGCGCGGCGCATGGGCAAGAAACGCATCATCGCCGAGACCGGCGCCGGCATGCACGG
>Ga0105246_10003110_pt1 | contig 10080 bp, 5 predicted proteins | sample KBSM64metaG_FD_99694 | JGI IMG/M metagenome (GOLD analysis project Ga0105246, IMG submission 99694) | Miscanthus rhizosphere microbial communities from Kellogg Biological Station, Michigan, USA - KBS M6-4 metaG | ecosystem: Host-associated > Plants > Roots > Rhizosphere > Soil | place: Michigan... | reverse complement strand
AGTTCACCGTCGACGACGTCCAGGTCCAGAACCGCAACCGCTTCGACGCCCGGCAGGCCTACGGCCAGCACCCGCCGGGGCGCGCCGAGCTGCGGCTGATCACCTCCGGGGGCACCTTCGACCAGGACAGCGGCAGCTACACGGCGAAAGTCATCGTCTCGGCGTACCTCACGGGAACCGGTCACTGACCCACCCTCACCGGGACCGCCCCCACCTGGCCCGGTCGACGGCCTGCTCCCCCCGAAGCCGCCGACCGGGCTGGTCCTCAACCGCGCGCGCACGGGCTGCGGGAGTAACCCGGCGACCGGCACGGGAGGTTCAGTGGGCCACAGTGGCAAGACCGGCCGGAGGCTGGGACCGTCTGAGAAGACTCTAGAACGGATGAGCGCCAGAGCCTAGAGGCTGAATGACGCCAGGTTCCATTACGGTGGCTCTCCGTCATACACGCTGGTGACGACGGTCCACCGAGGGTTCCACGACGACCCTCCGCACCACCCCTGGGCTTCCCGGCGCAGCTCGTCGTCGTCCGCCCCCCCGCTCGATCACCGTCCCCGCAACCCGGTTCAGCGGCAGTCGGCGCCGGCGCGCGTACTGCCTGAGAGCCGCGAACGCCTGGTCGGCGCGGCCGGCCACGACAACGCCGCAGACGACAGACGGCACATCGCCGCACATCTCGCGGAGCGCTCAGCGCCGTTGCCGGCCGGAGTTCCCGCGTGGTGTGGTGCATGACCGCGCACTCCCCTTTCCCCCTGCCGCTCGCCTTTGTCGAAGTGCCTGCCCACCCCCGCCATGGGGCTGTAACAGCTCGCCGACAAGGTTCGGGCGACCTCGTGGGCGAGGCGGGCCGTATGTCAGGATTGAGACTTGGACCGGTGCACCCAAGGGGGAGTTGGATGTACGGCATGAGGGGGACCGGAATGAGGGCTTCCGCGGCGGTGCTGGGGGCGGCGCTGCTGGTCGCGGGGTGTTCCTCCGGGGGCGGCGACGACAAGGACGCCGGCGCGAAGATCACCCAACAGCCCAAGGACAGCGACCCGTTCTGGGTCAACCCGGACGGCAACGCGGCACGTCAGGTCGCCGCCTACGCCAAGTACGGCAAGGACTCCGAAGCCGAGCAGATCCGCAAGATCGCCGAGCAGCCGACGGGTGAGTGGATCGGGCCGGAGAACCCCGAGCAGGAGGCCCAGGGCTTCACGGAGGCCGCCGACAAGGCCGGCCGCACGGCCCTTTTGGTCCTCTACAACATCCCGCACCGCGACTGCGGCCAGTACTCCCAGGGCGGCGCGGCCGACGGCGACGCCTACCGCTCCTGGATCGACGGGGTGGCCGCGGGCATCGGGGACCGCGCGGCCATGGTGATCCTCGAGCCGGACGCCGTACTGCACCTGGTGGACGGCTGCACCCAGTCCCAGTTCCAGGAGGAGCGCTACAGCCTCCTCAACTACGCCGTCACCAAACTCAAGTCCCTGAAGAGCACCAAGGTCTACCTGGACGCGGGCAACGCCGGCTGGGGCCACCCCGACCAGATCTTCCAGCCCCTCCAGCGCGCGGGCGTCGCCCAGGCCGACGGTTTCTCGGTCAACGTCTCCAACTTCTACTCCACCCAGGACTCCATCGCGTACGGCAAGCAGCTGTCCGCAAAGGTCGGTGACAAGCACTTCGTCATCGACACCAGCCGCAACGGCAACGGCCCGTACACGGCAGGCAAGGCAGACGAAAACTGGTGCAATCCCCCCGGCCGCAAACTGGGTGAGACCCCGACGACGAAGACGGCGGATCCCCTCGTGGACGCGTACCTGTGGGTCAAACGCCCCGGCGAGTCCGACGGAACATGCAAGGGCGGCCCGAAGGCCGGGGAATGGTGGCCGACCTACGCTTTGAAGCTGACGGCGGGGTCAGGTAGTTAGGGGCGCGGGGCTGTGACGTTTGCGGCTCCGCCGTGATGGGGGTCCCCCCGCTCGAGCGAAGTCGAGAGTGGGGGAGCGACAAGCCACAGCGCTCCCGCACCCGACAAACAAACCGGCCGAAGCCCTACGGCACCTTCACCCACTGCGCCTTACTCGGCGTCCCCTGATCATCATCGACAAACAGCATGTACCACCCGGACGTCACCAGATTCCGATTCTTCGGCACAGTAACCGTGATCTTGTCACCGGAAACCTTGTAGTCCAGCGCAATGGACCGTTGATCCACGTCCGTGACGTGAGTGGACGCACTGGGCCGAATCAACCGCACCTTCTTGATCGCTGAAGCCTGCGGAGACGTGAACGTCCCCGACCCGCCCCGAGCGATGGTCTGCGGGCCCCCGGACAGCGACGGCCGCGAATCCCGATAAAGATAGGGCGGGGTGTAGATCTCGATCCGCTGCTCGAACTTCCCCGGCTTGGTGTTCGCCTTGTCGCCGTACAGCGAGTCCGACCCGAAGAACATCACCCGGCCGTCCGGCAGCAGAATCGACCCGGAGTGGTAGTTACGCCCCACCTCGGGATCGGCGACCTTCTTGAACGTGTTGGTGTCCGGGTGATACAGCCGGGCCTGCAGGATGTTGGAGTCGCTGCGCCCGCGATAGTCCTCCGACCCGCCGGACACCAGCACCGTGTCGTCGGGCAGCACCGAGGACTGCGGATACCGCGTCCCCTTCTCCAGCGTCGGCCCGTCCACGAACTTCGGGTTCTTGTCCTTCAGGTCGATCAGCCGCGTCCTGTTGCTGGAGAGTTTGGACTCGCCGACCCCGCCACCGCCGATCACCATGAACTTCTCGTTCTGCGCCGGAGGCAGCAGCACCGTGCCGGACGTCTCCATCTCGCCCGCGTCACTCAGCCCCGGCAGCTTGCTGAACTTGTTCGTAGCCACGTCCCAAATACCCGGAATACGGCCGACGTTGTCCGGCCCGTATCCCGCATTCGACCCCGAGTAGAAGATCTTGCCGTTCTGCATCAGGAACAGCGCCGGGTACGTCGGGAACTGCCGGATCGTCGACGTGTACGTCCACTTCTTGGTCTTCGGGTCGAAGACCTCGTTCTTGCCGGGCACCAGCTGCCCGATGTCGTCGAGCCCGGACACACTGAGGATCTTGCCGTCGGACAGAGTCGTCAGCGTCGGGTACCAGCGCGCCTCGTTCATCGGGTCGACCTTGATGTACTTCTCGGCGACCGGGTCGAACTCGAAAGCGTCCCGGATTCCCTGGAAGTCCTTCTTGTCGAGGGCGAGCTTCTGCGCGATGCCGTACGTGTTGCGCGCGTCGGTGCCGGTCAGGCCCTGGATCCGGTAGTTGTCCTGGGTACCGGTCTCGTACTTCGTCCCGCTCTTCTTCGCCTCGACGTAAATACGCCCCAGCCCGGGGTCGTTGCGCAGGAACTTGCCGGTCCTGGGGTCGAAGACCTTCTTCGCGCGGGGCACGAGCACCGGGTCCTTGGACACGAAGGTCTTGCCGTTCTCCTTGCCCGTGAACTTCGTCCCCGCGGGCAGCGTCATCGGCTTGTCCGGGTTCTCGTTGTGCACCACCATCAGGCCGCCGGCCTTGGTGACGTCACCCTTCAGCTTCTCGTACCGCTTCGTCCCGCCCGCGATCAGCAGATTGCCGTTCGCCAACTGCGTGTGGCCGGTGCAGAACAGGTCCTTGGGCGTCGGGATCTTCTTGATGGTGCCCTTGACCGGGTCCCAGATACGGGTGTCGAACTTCTTCGCGTTGAAGTTGTCCTGGTTGTTGCCCGAGCCCGCGATCAGCAGCACCTTGCCGGTGCGCAGCAGCGCCGCGTGGATGGTGTCCTGGCGGTATTCGGGCGGGAAATCGATGATGTCCCAGTGCCCGTTGTCCGCCTTGTACTCGGGTCTGTTGATCTTGTACTGGTGGTATTTCTCGGTGCCGACGCGGTAGAGCCACGGCCCGTTCATCCCGGCCAGCGCGAGTACCACCGCCGTGCCGATCGCGAGTCGACGGGCGCGGCGGCGGCCTGCACGGTCGTTCATTCCTTACGTCCCCCAAATCCACCGAGAGCGATCTGCATCGTCTGGTCATTGCCTGCGCCCGGGCCCCCGCCGGAGGCGGCCCAGGTGGGCTTCTGCCCCGAGCCGTGCGGCGAGTGCGGCGCCTGCTGCCCGGGCAGCGGCTTCGGCTGGTACGCCGTCGCGGGCGCCGCCGAGTCCTGCGGCTCCTCGTACAGCGGCGCGGGCGGCTGCTTCTTCGCCTGCCGGAGGCCGTACCGCCAGGCGAAGATCGGCGACGCGGTGATCAGCAGGGCGAACGTGGCCCAGATGATCATCGCCGGGTGCGAGTGCCCGAGTGTGAGACCGGCGGCGATCGAGCCGCCGAAGACCAGGATGAAGAACAGGTGGATCCGGAAGGTCCCGAACAGGGTGTCCGGGCTGGCCGAGTCGCCCTTGGGCGTCACCACGAACTTGCTCTTGCGGCGCAGCACGGTGTCCAGCAGGGACCGTGCGTAGATCGGCGCCGACAGGGCCGACATCACCATGCCCGCCACACCGCCGGAGCCCTCCGGCTCGTGCGGGGAGACGTTGTGCCGGCGGTTCCAGACGTACAGGCCGATCTGCAGCGCGGACGCGTTGCCGTACAGCATCAGCCAGACCGTCGGGTCGATGTTCACACCCGAGGCGCCCAGGCCGAGGAACAGCGCACAACTCAGCGCCGCCAGGATCCAGTTGAGGGCCGACATCGGGTAGAAGATGATCATCATCGTGTAGTTGAAGAGCTTGCCCGGAGGCAGTGAGAACCAGCCCTTCCAGTACTGCTTCAGGATCGTCTCGTACGTGCCCCGGGACCAGCGCAGCTGCTGTGTGAAGAAGTCCGTCCAGGCACCCGGGCCCTCGCCCACCGCGAGCACGTCCGGCGTGTACACTGACCGCCACTTCTTGCCCGTAGCGGGGTTCCTGTGCCGGTGGATCTCGAAGCCGGTGGCCATGTCCTCGGTGATCGAGTCGTACAGACCGCCGATTTGTTTGAGTGCCTTGATCCGTACGGCATTTGACGTACCGACGAACATCGGGGCGCCGTAGCGGTTTCCGGCCCGCTGGATGAGGGCGTGGAAGAGGAACTGCTGGGATTCGGCCGCCTTGGTGATGGGGTTGTCGTAGTTGCCGTACACCTGCGGGCCGATGACGAAGCCGACGTCCGGGTCGCGGAAGAAGCCGAGCATCCGCTCCAGGTAGTTCGGCAGCGGCACGTGGTCGGTGTCGACGGAGGCGAAGAAGTCGTAGTCGTCGCCGTGCGCCTCGAGCCAGGCGTTGTAGTTGCCGTGCTTGGTCTTGGCGCGGTGCGGGCCCTTCTTCTGGTTCCACTTCTCGACGCCCTTGCGGGAGAAGTGGTGCACGCCGAGGCGCTCGCAGACCGCCTTCACCTCGGCGTCGTCGCCCTCGTCGAGGAGCCAGATGTGCAGAAGCCCCCGGTGGCGCAGCCGCACGGCCGCCTCCAGGGTCTTCGTCACCATCTCCAGGGGTTCCTTGCCGGGCACGTACGTCGTGATGAACGCGACTCTCGTGCCGGTCTCGGGCACCACCGGGATCGGGTCGCGGGCGACCAGCGTGGCGTGCGCGTTCGACAGCACGTTCATGCAGCGGAAGAACTCGATCAGACCGATCGAGACGAGCATCACGACGTCCAGCGCCGGCAGGAAGCTGAAGGCGGGGTAGTCGCGTTCGGTCCAGTGCTCCGGCTGGAGCAGCCAGCCGAGCAGGATCAGCGAGAGCAGCGGCGCCGCGCCCAGCATCAGGGCGGCGCGCAGCCGGTGCGGCTCCTGCGAGAGCAGCGAGCGGTACTGCACCTTGTACGGCTTGTCCGGGTCGGGCTGGGTGAGGGGACCGGCCAGCCGGCTGTAGTGCTCGTAGTCGTATCTCGGCAGGGTCTTCTTGATGCGGCGGAACTGGCCCGTCTGGCTGTTCCGCTGCGATGGCATCCTTAGCTGGGTGGTTTCTGACGGGTCGAAGTTTTGCCGGGCGCCCGTCGGCGTCGACGTCATGAGTCATCCCCCCACACGCAGGTCAACCGCGTGTTGTGTCGGTTCCTTCCGCCCGCGGTCGAGTCCCCCTCGACTCTCCACGGACGTGTCAGTGACCGGCCGCAGTCACCACACTTCCCACACCCATAGACATGGAACCGCGACCTTCCGGTTGCATGATGCCCCCCTCGGCATCCGCTCGTGAACGGGGCCCCTAATCCCCGCGAACCCGGCAACCGCTTACTTGCCCCCCAACTGCCGCGTATCCGCAGCATCTTGGAGAACAGGGTTCTACGGCGTTCATCATGATCGCAAGATGCGAAACGCGGTGTTTACCGGTCATACGCGTTCATTGTGGCGCGTGTGGGGGTCCTGTGGACCAGTTGTGGACAGCCGGGCGCGGATGTTGCCGAAGTGCTCTCTTATCGCCTCCTCCGCCCGTACCGAGTCGCCGGACCGCACCGCGTCGAGGATGTCCCGGTGCTGACTGCAGGTGACCTTCGGGTCCTGGGGCGCGCCTCCCAGATCTGTCTGTACGCGGTGGAAGGCGTCCCAGAACGCCTCCAGGACCTCGCCGAGGAGCACGTTGTCCAGCCCCCGGTACAGGGTGGCGTGAAAGGCGCGGTCGGTGTCCGCGAGGCCGGCGCCTCCTTGCGCGGCCTGGTGTTCCATACGGTTCACGAGGGCGTCGAGTTCAATGAGGTCCGGCTCCGGGATCCGCCCCGCGAGCCGGGAGACGAGGCCCGTCTCCACCGCCTCGCGCAGCTCGAGCAGCTGGAGCAGGGAGTCCTCTCCCCGGTAGTGCCCGGCGACCGTGCGGAAGGCGAGGCCCTCGATCATCGGGGCCAGCGACATCGGGCCGACATATGTGCCGAAGCCGTGCCGGATCTCCACGATGCCCATCGCCTGCAGCGCCTTCAGCGCCTCGCGCACCGAGTTCCGGCTCGCGCCGAGGAACTCCATCAGCTCGGGCTCGGTCGGCAGCGGGGCCCCGGAGGGCAGCCTGCGGTCGATGATCAGCTTCTTGATCCGCTCCTGGAGGTCACGCGCTGCCATGGCCAGAGGGTATCCGGCCAAGCGCTCCGCGGAAGTGGCTCGATGGGCCGTCGATCGCCTGCGGCGCCGTCGTGACTGTTCGCGCCCACGCGGCGGAGCCGCCGATTGCCGCAGCACCGCGCCCCTCAGGGACGCAGCCGAACCACACCGGACTTCGCGCACCCTGGCATACGAATGGCCCCCGCTTCCCTTCCGAGGAGGGCCTTGCTGTCTGTGTGCCGCCGGGACTCGACCCCCGGACCCGCTGCTGGTCCATTTCCCGGGGCTGACCCCCGGGCCTCCAGCCGCCCGTGTGGCCCCGCGAAGTATCCGGCGTGCTGGAGTGGAGCCCGCCCCGAAGGCGAAGGCCCCCCGCGCGTGTGGAGGGCCTCGCTTTCTATCTGCCGCCGGAGACTCGCCCCCCGGACCCGCTGATGCTGCGTCTCCCGGGGGCTGACCCCCGGACCCCCAGCCGTCCCTGTGGTGCCGGGAGGAATCCGGGGTACTGGATTGGAGCCCTGCAATGGCGAAGGCCCCCCACTTCCGCGGAGGGCCTTGCTGTCTGTGCGCCGCCAGGGACTCGAACCCCGGACCCGCTGATTAAGAGTCAGCTGCTCTAACCAACTGAGCTAGCGGCGCCTGCTGACGTCGTAACTCTACCGGACGGCCGGGGGTGCTCCGGACCACCCGCCCCCCTGGCCTCCGGGGTCACGGACGGCCCTTGTACATCATTCGGACCGTCAACATGCGCGTTGGGAAGAGGGTTGGGAAACTGATCATCGTGGACAGGCGCGGTCATTTTCATCTGGAGTGTGAGGGGAATCGCATGGCGACTCCGGTATTCGAGGAATTCGATCCGGCAAGCGACTGCGACTGCCCGGGATGTGCGCACTGGCGGAGTGTTCTGCCGTATTCGCGGGCGGTCCGGCACCCGGCTGCCCGCCGGGCCGTGATCGTGGCGGCCGCCGCGTCCGCGGCCCTCGGCGCGGGGCACGTGGCACCGGCGTTCGCCGCCCCGCAGGTACCGCCCGGACCGGGCGTTTCCGCAGGCAGCGAGGTTGCCACCCCGCAGGGCCCCCGGGCCCGGCTGCACGGCCGCAGCGGGCCGCCCATCGAGCCCGCGAGTGAGGTCAAGGCGCCCCAGACCACCCGCGCGGAGATCATCACCCGGGCCAGGAAATGGGTCGACGCGAAGGTGCCGTACAGCATGGAGGCGTACTGGTCCGACGGTTACCGGCAGGACTGCTCGGGCTATGTCTCCATGGCCTGGGGGCTGCCCGGAAACGAATGGACGGGCACCCTCGGCCAGTTCGGGGAGCGCGTCAGCAAGGAGGAACTGCAACCCGGCGACATTCTGCTGTTCCACAATCCGCAGAACCCGGAGAGAGGCTCGCACGTCGTCATCTTCGGCGGGTGGAAGGACTACACGCACACCTCGTACCTCGCCTACGAGCAGAGGCCCCCGCGGGCCCGCCGGAAGGACACCCCGTACGCCTACTGGAACCAGTCGAACCGCTATGTCCCCTACCGCTACAAGGGGCTCAAGGAGGACGCGGCGGCGGGTCCGGACAAGCCGAAGCCGCCGGCCGCCGCGACGCCGTACCCGGGAGCGGCGTATTTCGGCCCCGGCGCGAACAACAAGTACGTGACCCAGCTCGGGCAGATGCTCGTCGCGCGCGGTGCCGGGCCGTTCTACACGTTGGGCCCCGGCCCGCGCTGGTCCGACGCGGACCGCCGCGCCACCGGGGCCTTCCAGCTGGCCCAGGGCTGGAAGGGCGCCGAGGCCCGCGGGTTGCCGGGGCCGCTGACCTGGGAGCTGCTGGCGTCGGGCGAGGGCAAGGACATCGCCGCGGTCGAGCCGCCGGATCCGCAGGTGCCTTCGTCCCACGGGGTGCCGGGCTACCCGGGACGGGCGATGTTCCGCCCGGGCGCCTCCAACCCGTACGTCACCCAGCTGGGGGAGCAGCTGGTGAAGAGGGGGTTCGACAAGTACTACACGGCCGAGCCGGGGCCGGGCTGGGACGAGGAGGACCGGCGCAACGTCGAGGACTTCCAGCGCTCCCAGGGCTGGCGGGGCGGCGCGGCGGACGGCGTCCCGGGCCCGGAGACCTGGCGGCGGCTCTTCTCCTGAGCGGTTCCGCCGGTACCGGCTCTTTGTCTTCCCAGCGGTTTGAGCGGTTTGTTTCGACCCACCTGTTGTGACGCATCTGGCGCGGAGGCTGGAGGCACGCATGAGTACGACGACCACTTCACAGACGCCCGAGTCCGAGGGGCCGGGCAGACCCGGTCGCCTCATCCAGAACGAGGCGACCACCGAGATCCCCGTCCATCTGCTGTTCCGCGACGAAGCGGCCCCGGTGTCCGTGCCGCTCCGGCCGACGGTGGTCGGCCGCCGGCAGGGGACGGGCGAACAGCCGCGGTTCCGGCGCCCCCTGCCGGCGACGCCACGAGCCGCGCCCGAGGTCGACCCCGACCTGGGCGAGCGGCCCGCCAGGGTGCTGCCCGCGACGGCGGGCGTGCTCGCCGGGGCCTGCGGGGCGGCAGGCTGCGTGGCGACCTCGTGGTGGGCCGGCGTCCTGCCGTCCCTCGCGGTGACGGCGCTACGGCTGCCGGCGGAACCGGGCGCCGGGCTCGGCCCCGCGCAGTGGGCGGCCTACGCGGGCGCCGCAGCGCTGGGCTTCTTCGGGTTCGGCGGCCTCGCGCGCGGCCGGACCGGACGGGCCTGGGTGCTCGGGCTGTTCGGCCGCTACCGGGGCACCGTCCGGCGCACCGGCCTGATGTGGGTCAACCCGCTGCTGCTGCGCCGCCGGGTCGACGTACGGCTGCGGCACTGGCGCAGCGAGGAGATGCCCGCGGCCGACGGCAACGGGGTCGCGCTGCGCGTGGTGGTGCTGGTCGTGTGGCGGGTGCGGGACACCGCACGGGCGGTGCTGGGCATCGAGGACCACGAGACCTATCTGCGCGAGTGCGTGGAGGCGGCGCTGGCGCGGGTGCCGGTGGAGACGCCGGGTGCCTCCCGGGGTGCGGTGGAGGCGTCGGGGGACGCGCTGACCCGGCTGGTGGTGCGGGACGCCGGGGCGGTGGGGCTCGAGGT
>Ga0105246_10003106_pt1 | contig 10083 bp, 11 predicted proteins | sample KBSM64metaG_FD_99694 | JGI IMG/M metagenome (GOLD analysis project Ga0105246, IMG submission 99694) | Miscanthus rhizosphere microbial communities from Kellogg Biological Station, Michigan, USA - KBS M6-4 metaG | ecosystem: Host-associated > Plants > Roots > Rhizosphere > Soil | place... | reverse complement strand
TTAAGGCCGCCGCTGGATTCACCCAGCGGCAATTCGATACCGTCAGCCTCTCCGACGTCGCCCTGCAGGCACATGTCCCGCTGGGCACCCTCTACCGCTACTTCCCGTCGCCCGCACACCTGATGCTTGCCGTCTATCGGCAGCAGCTGCGCGAACTTGGCAGCGGGCAAGCGAAGGCGGCGCGGCTCGGACGCGAAAAGCGCCGCGACCAGTTGGCGCGCGACAGCCAGCCCCCACTCGGCCTGCGGAACGCATTGACCGGCCTCCTCATGGAGATCTTCCACCTGCGGGTGATGCAGCCCGCCGTCGAGCACTGCCTGACCCGCAGTTCGGACAGCTGGGACGGCGACATCCCGGAACTGCTGCGCGAGGTCGACGCGCTGGCCGAGGCTTTGGTCGTGTCAGTGAACAACGACGCCGGCCGGGCCCGGATCCTGCTGCATACGGTCAGTGGTCTGGTCCAGTTGGTCCGCTGCCGCCGGCTCTCGCTGTTCGACGCGGAAAAAGACCTCAAGAACGCCTGCTCCCTGCTCGCCGAAACCCCGAAATCCCTGTAACCGGTCTAGACCACCGAGGCTAAAAAGCCGTCATTTGGCGTGATGTGAGTCACAACCTCTGCCGGGTAAACGTTTTATCAGGGCGCGCTGCCCTGGCAGCGGTCATCAGCACCCCCGCGGCTTGCCTACCATTGCAGAACCGACGCGGCCAGCGGCCCAACCTGCAGGAGATGTGCAGCCCGGTCCAGCCACCCTTGGCCCGAACCAACGCTCCTCGAACGCCCATATTTGTGCCGGACCGCCCAGCGGGTCCACGGCTAGCCTGAGGAGACAACGACGTGTCTATCGAAACCATCGACGCCGGCAAAGAAGCGGCGCTCGTCCTGAGCGAAGAAGAGATTTTCACTGCGCACGAGGGCGGCAAACTCTCCGTGTCCAGCACCGTTCCGCTGAACGACAAGCGCGATCTTTCCATCGCCTACACCCCGGGTGTCGCCCAGGTCAGCCGGGCAATCCATGCCAAGCCGGAACTTGCCCGCACCCACACCTGGGCCGAGCGCCTCGTGGTTGTCGTCAGCGACGGCACCGCCGTCCTGGGCCTCGGCAACATCGGCCCCAGCGCTTCCCTGCCCGTCATGGAGGGCAAGTCCGCCCTGTTCAAGTCCTTCGGCGACCTCGACTCCATCCCGCTGGTCCTCAACACCACGGACGTTGACGAGATCATCGAAACCCTCGTTCGTCTCCGCCCCAGCTTCGGTGCCGTGAACCTCGAAGACATCTCGGCCCCGCGCTGCTTCGAGCTCGAAGAGCGCCTCATCGAGGCACTCGACTGCCCGGTGATGCACGACGACCAGCACGGCACCGCCGTCGTGGTCCTTGCCGCCCTGACAAACGCCGCCAAGGTGACCAAGCGCGAACTCAGGGACCTGAAGGTGGTTGTTTCCGGAGCCGGTGCCGCCGGCATCGCCGTCGCTGAAATCCTGCTGACCGCCGGCGTCGAGGACGTCATCCTGCTCGACTCGAAGGGCGCCATCAACACCGTCCGCGCCGACATCGCCGCGGATCCCGCCAGCAAGAAGGCCCAGATGGCGCAGCGGACCAACCCGCGCGGCGTCAGCGGCGGACCGGGCGAGGCCCTGCAGGGTGCCGACGTGTTCGTCGGGGTCTCCTCCTCCAAGCTGGACGAAGAGCACCTCAAGCTCATGGCCGAAGACTCCATCGTTTTCGCACTGTCCAACCCGGACCCGGAGGTCCTGCCCGAGGTCGCGTCCAAGTACGCCGCCGTCGTGGCCACGGGCCGCAGCGATTTCCCGAACCAGATCAACAACGTCCTGGCCTTCCCGGGCATCTTCCGCGGAGCTTTGGATGCCGGCGCCCGCCGCATCACGCCCGCCATGAAGTTGGCCGCGGCCCGCGCCATCGCCGAACTCGCCGAGGAAGAACTCTCCGCCGACTACATCGTGCCGAGCCCGCTGGATGCCCGTGTGGCCCTGGCTGTCACCGCGGCCGTGGCCGCCGCCGCGGAATAGTTCCTGCGGCAAAAAGCCAACGACGGCGGCGCTCCCGTGCTGGGGAGCGCCGCCGTCGTTTTGCTTCCGAAGCACCGCGGCGGAAGAGCGCCCGGCGCTCCGCGTAGGCTCGAGGTATGACCGCTGAAACCATCGTGACGATTCTGTGCGGCCTGGCCATCGCCGTCGGCGTGGCCGGAACAATCATCCCGGTGCTGCCCGGAAGTATCCTGGTTGCCGCGAGCCTGCTCGCCTGGGCGCTCTGGGGTGGCGCCGGGGCGACGGGCTGGGTGGTGTTCGGCATCGGGCTGACGCTCGTGGCCGTGGGCATGGCCTCCAGCGCTATCCTCACGGGACGGAAACTCAAGCAGCACGGCATCCCCAACCGCTCCGTGCTTACCGGGATCGTCCTAGCCATTGCGGGGATGTTCGTGATCCCGGTGGTGGGCCTTTTCGTGGGCTTCGGCGTCGGGCTCCTGCTGAGCGAGCTGTTGCGCACCCGCGAGTTCAAGACCGCGGTGAGCTCGAGCCTCGCCGCACTGAAGGCCACCGGACTGGGCATTCTGGCCGAATTCGGCCTGGCCTGCCTCGCGGCCAGCACCTGGGCGATCGGCGTCTGGGTGGCCGCGCTCAACTGACAGCGCCTGAATGCACTTCGGGTATGCGGACCGCAGCTGTCCGCATACCCATGGCTGCCGCTGCATCCGGTGGGCATAGTCGGGCGCATGATTGGAAAATTCCATGCACTGGTAATCGACTGTGAAGACATCGAGCCGATGGCCCTCTTCTATCAGGAACTGCTCGGAATGCAGCGGGTGGAGGGCGACGCCGATTGGATCACCATCGGCGACGCCGCCGACCGTCCGGCGGTTGCCTTCCAACGGGTCGACAAGCTGACTCCGCCGCAATGGCCGTCCGCCGAGCACCCCCAGCAGATGCACGTGGACGTACTGGTCGGCAACCTGGACGAGGCGGAGGAGAAGGCCCTCGCCCTCGGCGCGCGGAAACAGGGCTACGGGACGGAGACTTTCAGGGTCTACCTCGATCCCGCCGGCCATCCGTTCTGTCTGGTTTCCTCCTAGGCAGGCCCGCGCACGACGGCGGCCCGGCGCAGAGCAGCGGCGCAGAGCAGCGGCGCCGGGCAGCAAAGCGGCGGCCGCCCCGTGAAGGGAACGGCCGCCGTCGTCGTTTTCGATCTAGTGGTTATTTCCGAAGTGGAAGGCGCGCTACATGGCGCGGCCCTTCATCTCCTCTCTGGCATCACGGCCGAGCCACAGGCCCACAGCAACCATTACGACACCGAGCACCAGGTGCAGCCAGTTGTCGGCGGTGTTGAGCGGCACAAAGTTGGCCATTGAGTCCGCACCGATCACGAGACCGTAGATCCACAGGACCAGGTAGACGATGCCGCCGCCGACCAGGAACCCGCGTGCCATCCTGGAGGTTCTGGCCATGTACAGGCCGACCGCACCGAACAGCATATGGACGATGTTGTGCAGAATTGACACTTGGAAGATTCCAAGAAGCATGGCGCCCGACTCATGCCCAGCAAAGGTCATGGCGCCGTAGTTGCTCGTGATGCCCGGGATGAATCCAAGGACACCAACGACCAGGAATACCCAGCCCAAACCCAGCGCCGTGTTGTGCAGCGAGAGTCCCATCACATGGTGGTGTTGTGCCGGGTGTGAAGCGGTGGTCATAACTCCTCCCAACCACATTTTGTACCGGCCGGCCAAGTGGCCGGCCGTTTCGCGGCAAGGAGCTGTCGGAACCCTGCCGACGTCCATAGTTTACTCCCGATAACCCGGGAAATAGAGGGTAAACCCCGGCCGGCGGCCCTGCGGCAGCGGACCCGGGCGTGGGCCATGCCGAGGCCGGCAGGGGCAGGACGGGAGTCCGCACCGCAGATAGCATGGACAGATGACTGCCGGGTACCCCGTTCCCCCGGACCACGGCGTGTACCGCGACACCCGGGACCTCACCCCGTTCCGCCGCACCCGCGTCCGTACCCCGGCCCGCGGCCTTGCCGACAGCGTCGGCGGTGCCGTTTCGGGAGTGCTGCACAGGCGGAGCGCCGACCGGCTGTCCGTGGCAGGGGAGGTGCCTCCGCTCAAGCGCTTCTCCAGCCGCACCGCGAAGGCCATGCATGCCGCGGTCTTCACCGGCACCGAGCCCGAACGCCTCCTACTCCTGGCCAGGGCCAACCCCGGATGGGCCGGCCTCTGCCAGGTCCTGGCCGGCCTTCTCGCCTACAAGCACGGCAGCTACCTGCGTGCGGCAGAGCTCCTGCGGCTGGGCATCTCAACCAGGATCGACGACGCCGCCAGCCAGTTCTCCGCCGCGTACCTTGGCCGGGTGGTCAGCACGGTCGAGGTTGCCGAGCGGGTCGAAGTGCAGGTGCTCTTCAGCGAGGAGTCGGTGTTCCTGGCCCTTTCGCACTGCATGCGGGAAGCCGGCCGGATGGACGCCGCCCTGGACGCGCTGGCCACCCTGCCGCCGTCTCTCCCGGCTGCCTTGGCCCGCTGCATGGCGGCGTCGGCACTCGGCCGGCACCGCGACGTCGTCGGCTGGACCGAAGGCCTGGAAAACGCGGACGACCTTTCCGCCGCCCTGCTGCTCCTCCGGGCAGGGTCCCTCCGCGCGCTGGGCGAATCCGGCGCCGCGCAGTCTGCGCTGTCCGAAGTGCTGCGGCGGCGGAAGACCAGCCTCTCCCTGCGCAACGACGCCCTCACCGACCGCGCGCTGTTGGCGTTCGACGCCGGCCGGCGGGCTCTGCTACCCGGCTCGAGGCGGAACGGGGGCGCCCTGCCCCACGGCGGTACCAGCAGGAGCGGCGCGCTGGAGGGCGGCATGATCCGCAAGGACGCCGAGATGCGCCGGCTCTGGGAGCAGGACTGGAAGGACCTCGGCGGGGATTGACGGCCCTGGTACCGACATCTTGGGAACGGACCCTTGTGCACCGGACGGGGCGGGTCTATTCTTTAGTCAACTAGTTGGTTGATCAACTAGTTGGTTGAGTAAGAGGTAGGAAGTGCCACACCAGGACCCGCTCGACACGGCTCTACTAGATAGGGCCTTCATGGCGCTCGCGGATCCGGTCCGGCGGAACATCGTGGCCAGGCTGTCGCGGGGCGACGCCACGGTCAACGAACTCGCCGAACCGTTCGCGATCACCAAACAGGCCGTGTCCAAGCACATCCAGGTCCTGGAGCAGGCCGGCCTGGTCACCCGTTCACGCGACGCCCAGCGGCGCCCGGTCCATTTGGACGCGGCGGCCCTGGAGCGGCTCACGGCGTGGATCGACCAGTACCGGCTCCAAGCGGAAGGGCGTTACCGGAGGCTGGACGCCCTGCTGGAAAGCCAGGCCTCCGAGCGGATTCCAAGGTCCGCGCAGACTCCAAGGAGTGGAGAACAATGAGCAATCCAACCAACATCACTGCCGAGCCCGGCGTTCCGTTCGTTGATACGGTCCGGGAATTCGACGCCCCGGTTGACGCCGTCTACCGTGCCCACGTCGAGCCCGAGCTGATGGTCCAGTGGCTGGGCCCGCGGGAGGACAAGGTGGAGAACATCCGCTACGACACCAGGGTGGGCGGCCGCTGGAGCTTCGACGGCGCCAGCAGCGAGGGCTACGAGTTCAGCTTCAGCGGTGTCTTCCACGCGGTGGAGCCAGCCAAGCTGCTCATCATGACCTTCGAATTCTCCGGGGCCCCCGGCGAGGTGGGCATCGGCACCACGAGGTTCGAGGACCTGGGCGGCGGCCGCAGCCGGATCTCCATCCACGACGTCTACCCCACGGTCGAAGCCCGCGACATGGCTGTGGCCAGCGGCATGAACTACGGCGTGATCGAAGGCTACGAACGGCTCGACGGGCTCCTGGCCAGCCAGCGGGTGTAGCCCGCTCGGCATGGAAAGCCGGGGGCGGCTCAGGCGGTCCGGGTCACGAGCGGGATGAGCTGCTCGGCCAGCAGCACGACGCCGAGCCCCACCATCACGATGCCGCTCGCCAGCGTCACCACCCGGGCCGCCGCGGGCCGCGAATGCAGCAGCCTGCGGGACGCCAGCGCCACGCCCGTGTAGACGAGGCCCGCCAGTATCACGAAGGTCAGGCCCAGCAGCCCCGACTGCACCGGAACCGGCAGCGGCGCGTCCGGGCTGACGAACTGCGGCACCAGTGCCAGGAAGAACAGCAGGCCCTTCGGGTTGATGCCGCTGGTGCCCATGCCCAGCAGGAAGCTGCGGAGCTGGTTCCGGGACTGCCCGACGGCGTCATCCGCGCTGAAGCGCGCGCCGCGCCAGGAGCGGAGGGTGCTGATGCCCAGCCACAGCAGGTAGGCCGCGCCGGCCACCGTCAGCCAGCCGAGGAGTCCCGGGATGCCAGCCAGCAATGCCGCCAGGCCGAGCGCCATCAATGCCGTGTGCACCACGTAGCCGCTGCACAGTCCGGCCACCGCGGGGATGAAACTGCGCTGCCGCAGCCCGGCCGAAATCGAGTATGCCCAGTCCACGCCGGGGGTGCAGGCCAGGGTGACCGCAACGATCGTGAAGGCAAGGAAGAGCTGGGGGTTCATGGTGGCTCCTGGGTTGTTCCGCCGCTTGGATCCGGCAAGGAAAACCCTAGGGAAAAACGGCCCATAAGTGTTCGCGTTTTTATCCCACCAGGGCGCCAGATTGGTAAGATATTTGCGTGATTGACGGAATCGACAGAACTATTTTGCGCCACCTCAAAGAGGACGGCCGGATGACTGCCACGGCGCTGGCATCCAAGGTGGGTTTGACGGTGGCGCCGTGCCACCGCAGGCTGCGGGAACTGGAGACCTCCGGCGTCATCCGTGGCTACCGGGCGGACATCGATCCGGCTGCGATCGGCCTGGGCTTCGAGGCGATCGTGTTCGTCACTTTGGCCAAGGTGGAGCGCAGCATTATGTCCGATTTCGAGGAACGCGTGGCGGCCCTGCCCAACATCGTCGAAGCCCAGCGGCTGTTCGGCTCGCCGGACTACCTGCTCCGCGTGATCGCCGCGGACCTCCCGGCGTACCAGCGCTTCTACGACGAACAGCTCACGGTGCTTCCCGCCGTCGAGCGCCTCACCTCGACCCTGGTGATGAAGAACCTGAAGAGCAACGCCGGGCCGCCGGTTTAGCCGGGCGGGTCCGGCTACTCCACATGGCCGGCTACTCCATAGCGCCGGCTACTCGGTAGGCCTGACGTGGACGATGATGACCTGGACGTCCTTGCTGCCGTCGTAGCGCAGGTCGTAGTTGACGTCCAGGCCCGTGCTGGTGCCGCTGGTGATGGAAAAGTCGCTCTTCATCTGCGGATCGGCGCTCGCCGAGCTGATCCAGCCCTCGGCGGAGGCGCCGTCGATCCCGTACTTCTCGACGCCGTCGCGGATCAGCGCGAAGAACTCCTCCGGGGAGTCCGCGGTGAGGAAGTAGGTGATCTCGCTGAAGTCGGGCTGGATGTTGGTGGTGTTGAAGCGGATCCGGTCCGTTTCGCCGCCGATCTCGCCGGCGGGCGCCACGATCGTGAGCTTGATCTTGCCTTCGTCCTGCGTGTTGATTTCGGGCCCGTAGCTGGTGTCCGAGACACCGACGGCGGACTTCATCAGCTTGCCGCTGCTCAGGTCCAGCCTGGCGCGGAGTTCGGTGCGGATCTTGTCGACGCCGGCGGTGTCCAGCGTGGAGAAATCGGAGGTGTTCACGGTGCTCCCTTGCGAAGTGTGCGGCGTCTGGGCGGGTGTGGAGGATCCGGGGGGTTGGCAGGCGGTGAGCGCGAGGCACGCAGCGGCGGCCAGCGCCACGGCGGAGGTGCGTGCTGCCTTCCGCAGCGGCGGCCTCACTGGTGGACCTCCACGTCGAAGCCCGACAGGAAGCGTCCGGTGATGTCCGGAATGTTGTTGAGGGGGCGGTGCTCCTCGACGCGGCCGTTGAAGTCGGAGGCGATGATGTCCCGGGCGCGGTCGGGGTCGGTGGCGAGTAGGTCCTGGTACGCCGGCAGGGTGTCCTGGCTGATGAGCGCCCAGCGGGCGTCGGCGTCGGCGATGTTCCCGTCCGGGAAGCCCGTGGTGAAGTCGGTGCGGAACTGGAGCGGGTTGTCCCAGCCGGTGACCGGCACCTTCTCCGGGCCGGGGCTCTCCACGCTGTAGGTGTAGGGGAACACCTCGGGGAAACTCTTCGCACCAGGGATGGAGGGCTCGCCCGCGAGGGTGACCATGTAGGTGACCGCCTCGCCGCCCGGGTGGTTCTTCATGTTCACGTAGTCGTCGGCGATGATCTCGTTCTGCTCGCGGTACAGGAGCGCGGTGTTGCCCTTCTGGATCTCGGCGGGGTCGCCGGAATCGATCTGAGCCCAGGCCCGGGCCGTGCCCGCGTCGATGGCGCCCGAATCCCGCAGCCGGTTGATCTCATCGATGCCGCCGTTCATGTAGGCCTCGTGCTGGCGTGCCTGGTCAAGGAAGATCTCCTTGTTCATGTCCAACATCGAGGTTTCGTAGAACTTGATCTCCTGGTCCGTCATCCCGGCCAGCTGTTCGAGCTGGTCCAGGACGGGCAGCGGAATGTCGGACACCGGATTGTCGGTGATCTGCTGCGCGAGATCCCGCATCAATGCCATGTCCTTGAACCCGCCGGCAAAGGATGGCCCGATCATGTTGGCCATCCCGGCCCATTGCAGGTCCGGATTCTCCAGGTAGGCCTTGCCGTAGTAGTCGTAGACCTTCTTGATGGTTTCCCAGTTGTACTCGGTGCCCTTGGAGGTATCCCAGTCGGCCGGGTCGATGCCCATCTCGCGCATCGCCTGCTGGTTCCAGTAGTCACTCAGGAAACCGGCGTACTCCGGGGAGTTCTTGCTGATCAGGCCGGAGTCGGCGGCTGCGTCCATGGCAGCCTTGGCCGCCTCCGGGTGCTCAAGCGCCCACTGCTTGAACTCGTCGCTGGCCAGGTAGGCCTTCCGCTCGGCCGGAGTCATGCCTTCGAGCTTGTCCGTGAGCACATCGCCTTGGGCGTCTTGCCCGCCGGGTCCGCCGGTCCCGCCGCCAGCAGGACCGCCGGAAGTGCTTGCCTTGTCCTGCTCGTCGGCGTTCTTCAGCAACGCTTTGCTCGCCGCTTCCATCTGTCCCGCGGCCTTCTTGAGGGCGGGCAGGTGGGCGGAGCTCCATTCGCTGCGGAAATGCTCGCCGTCGGCCCCGCGCCAGCCGGTGCCAGACAGCGTGCTGCTCAGCTGTTGGCCCAGCGCGGAAAGCTTGTGCGCCCCGCCCGCCATGGCCTTGGCGAGCTGGCGCAACTGTGCAACGTCTGCACCGTAGAAAGTTCCGGACATGGTTCCCCCGAGCGAATGTCTGTGCTGCAAATTGTGCCAGCCGTTCCGGCATTGCCGATCCTACGTGCCCGCCGTGCCCCCGGCGATGGGGAGAGCTGCCCGGTGTGGGGCGGTCCGTCGGAAAGGGCCGACGCCGGCAACCCGGTTCCGCGGTCGGCCCGGTCCGCGGTCGGCTCAGCTCCGCAGCAGCCCCGTGGTGCGGTAGGGGATCACTTCGCGCAGGAACATGCTGGTGGAGGTGCGCACGATTCCCGGGCAAAGCCGGATTTCCTCGGACACCCGGTACAGGTCGTCCGGGCTCGTGGCGACCACGCGGATGATGAGGTCGGTGTCGCCGGCGGGGGCGTGGCATTCCAGCACTTCGGGGATGTCCCGCAGGGCGGCGATGGCCTCGTTCAGCCGGTGCTGGTCCAGTTCGGCGCTCACTGCAGCCGCCACTCCACGGCCCAGGGCCGCGGGCAGGACCCGGCTGCTGTTGGGCCGCAGCGCACCGGACTCCGACATCCGTTCCAGGCGTGATTGCACGGTTCCGCGGGCCAGGCCGAGGCGCTGGGCGAGCACCATGACGGGGAGCCGCGGATCGTCGTCGAGGGCGGCAAGGATCCTCTTGTCTGTGGCGTCCAGTTCCTGCAAAGTGACCATCACCTGTCTATTGCTTGATGTCTGATTGGTCAGATTGACCAGTTCGGAATCGATCCGTTGCACCAACTGTAGTGTCTCTGTTCGAATAGTGGCAGCAAAGGGAAACGGCCACCGCC
>Ga0105246_10003099_pt1 | contig 10091 bp, 10 predicted proteins | sample KBSM64metaG_FD_99694 | JGI IMG/M metagenome (GOLD analysis project Ga0105246, IMG submission 99694) | Miscanthus rhizosphere microbial communities from Kellogg Biological Station, Michigan, USA - KBS M6-4 metaG | ecosystem: Host-associated > Plants > Roots > Rhizosphere > Soil | place... | reverse complement strand
GGGTTTGCACTGGCGCTCCGCGCATGTGGGTGGCGCTCCTTACAGAATGGACCAGGTGCTGAAAATGGCAAAGAATGCGGCCGATTCGGCCAGGATACAAGCCATGATGGAGAAGATGAAGGATGCGCCCAAACCACTGAACCTTACCGACAATTACCAGCAACTGGCAGATAACGCCGCGGAAGGCGGGTTAAGTTACCTGGTGTGTTCAAGCATACCGGTAAGTACTATGGATGACATTAAAAAGGCGGTAGAAGTTTTCAGTAAAACAGGAGAAGCTTGCAAAAAGAATGGCGTCCAGTTCGCTTATCATAACCATGTGACGGAATTTGATGAGATAGAAGGTCACCGGCCCTTTGACTATATATTAGACAATACCGATAAAGAGATGGTGAAAATGGAATTGGATCTGGCCTGGGCCACCAAGGCCAAACAGGATCCCGTTGCATTGTTTAAACTGCACCCGGGTCGTTATCCCCTATGGCATGCAAAAGACCTCGACAAAAACACCCTGAACCCGGCTGAAGTTGGATCCGGGTTGGTGGATTTTAAGCGCGTATTCGACAATGCGCAATTGTCGGGCATGAAATACTTTTTTGTGGAACAGGATGGTGCGCCGCATCCATTGGAAAATGTTACCAATAGCTATAATTATCTGAAAAAATTGCAGGGTTAACGGCTCGCCAAACGATACCAGGATGCTAAAAGGCAAAACGAGCGTCTGAAAAAATTGTCTGTTCTTCCGGTAACAGATCACAAAACCAAAATCCCATTTTCTTTTTTTCCTGCAGCTTTTCTTTATCAGGATCGTTGTCAGCCGGTGCATTGTATTCCCGGTAGACCTTTTCGCCAACAACAAATGGAATTGGCTTTTTAAATATGGGGCCATCAAAACAAAAGGTATGAAACTCACCATTTTCGCCACAGGGGTCTACGCCTTTGGGTAAATCATCGATAAAACTCCTGTCAATAACTCTTCCGGCAAACGAATCCTCCAGCAAATCTGCGTTGATGCAAATTACAATCGCTTTAAATCCCAGGGCAATAAATTCGTCCAGCAATTCCCTGGTATTTCGTTTCCAGATAGGAAAAACAGCACGAATACTCACCCTGTTCAACTGTTCCTCCCGGTACTTTCGTAAATCTTCTAAAAATATATCACCGAACGCAGCATATTTAAACCCCTTTCGCTGCAATTTCATAACCGCCGCTGCCATTACCGATTCATATTCTTCCATGGCAGGCTGTTCAGGCAATTCAATCGTACTGTTGGCAATATCAAGTGCTCTTACCTGCTGTTCCAGTAATTCCCTTCGCAGGCCGTGCATGCTTACCCGGTTATGATATGAATTAACGGAAGTAAGCAAATGTTCAACGCTGTAATTCTTATCCTGCAACAGGTAATACAAAGCCAGTGCGGAATCTTTTCCGCTGCTCCAGTTAAAATATGTTTTCAGTTTCAGGGAGGGCATACCCGCTTCTTTCATAACCGCAATTTACTGAACATCCGTCTTTTTAGAAGGTCTGCCAACAAACCGGTTATTTATACCTTCCAATCTGCATTTCATTTTTTACATTTAGGAATGTACCAGGTATATGTAATTGAACTAAGGAAAAAGGTGTTTACGGAAGACAGCCGGTTCCGAAATGCCAATCCCCAATTCAACGGCGTGCTGGAATGCCTGTATGTGGGCATGACCAGCAAGACACCTCAGGAAAGGTTCAGGCAACATAAGACGGGTTATGTCAATAAAAAAGGCCATGATTTATCGGCCGCGATCGTTTACAAATACGGAACCTATCTGCGCCCCAGCCTTTACGATCATATCAACACCCAGCCAATGAACCGCGCACAGGCGCTTGCCATGGAAAAAAAACTGGCGCTGGACCTCAGGAGAAAAGGATATGCAGTGTGGTTTAATTAATTGGTTAATCAGTTGTGTACAACCAGGAAGATTTTGGCGTATCTCAGCCGCCCTGGTATAACGATTCGGTGGGTGACTTACCGAACCTTTTTTTAAAAGCATGCGAGAAATGAGAAAGGCTTTCAAATCCCAAATCAAGATAAATTGCAGAAGGCTTCCTGTTCTTTTTTTCTATCAGGTGATGGGCTTCCACCAGTCTTTTTTCCTGCAGCCATTGCCTGGGTGGTATACCAAATGTTTTCTGGAAATCGCGCTTGAACCCTGCAAGGCTTCTGCCCGTCAGCTGCGCAAATTTCTCTACCGGTACATTGAAATGATAATTGCTGAGCATAAATTTTTCCAGGTCCATCTTATGTGCCTCGGAAAAATCGAACAGGAAATCCTTTAGCCCGGGCACAGCATGCAGCAGTAACTGAACAGCCTCCCTTACTTTCAGCATGCCCAGTTCTTTTGTTATCTTTTCTTCCGGATGACGGACATAGGGTGTTACCGATTGGAAAAAGCCCCGCAGAAAATCGTTTCCTGGAATGAGCACGTTAAGCGGACCGCTATATTTGTGGACCGTTTCTATTTGCTGCTCCAGGGCAAACTTCCTGAGCATGTCTTCTTTCAGGAAAATGACAATGGTCTGGTATTCCTTGTCCTCCACGGGCATCTTGGTAATTTCTCCCAGCTGGTTTTTTCGTATCAACAGCATCTCACCCTTTCTCATAGAAATGGTCTGTGCGGCCGTCGTAAGTAAAAATTGACCAGATACCTGTAGTACCAGGGTACTGTGTTCAAAAAATCCTACTTTCTCTTTTCTTATAGCAGAGAGGTAGGAGTAAAAGATTACGCCCGGGATGATTTCAGTGCGATGAGTCATACTGTAAAGATATAAAACAGCCAATGCTTTGCATGCAGTTGCCTATCGCTGCAGGTAGGTGGCGCCCAGTATGGCACCCGGCGCAAACTGTGTATTCAAAGTTTCCAGCTCTGTGGCAGTGAATGTAATCTCCATGGCCTCCATGTTTTCCGGCAGCCTCGACCTGCGGCTCATGCTTACCAGTGGCATAATATGATCACCTTGTTTGTTCACCCAGGCGATGGCGAGTTGTGTGGGGGTATACCCTTTTTCCCTTGCCATGGTCTTCAACAATTCAACTTTCTCCAGGTTCTTTACCAGGTTCTCTCCCTGGAAACGGGTAAAATGGGTTTGGTAGTCGCCGGCAGCCAGCGGCGCTTTCATCTTCCCTGTCAGCAAACCTTCAGCAGTATTGGCAAATGCTACTACACCAATGCCCAATGCCTTCGCCGCGGGAAGCAGTTCAGCTTCTATCTGCCGGTCGGCCAGCGAATAACCGATTTCCAATGCCGTTACCGGATAGACGCTATTGGCTTTGCGCAGCTGATCCGCGGTAATTTCAGAAACACCGAGGTGCCGCACTTTTCCTTCTTTGATAAGATCGGCAATGGTGCCAATCACTTCCTCCACAGGAACACTGTTATCCAACCTGCAGGGCTGGTACAAATCAATGGTGTCAATACCCAATCGCACCAATGAATAGTTGATAAAGTTTTTGATGGCAACCGGGCGCAGGTCCAGCCCAAGCCATTGCTTATTATAGAAGATAGCACCAAACTTAACACTGATAAATGCATCGTCCCTTCTTCCTTTGATGGCCTTGCCTACCAGCAGCTCGTTATGACCACTGCCATAAAAATCACCGGTGTTCAGGAAATTAATACCATTGTCCAGCGCCTGTTGAATGGTGGCGATACTTTCTTTTTCATCGTTAGCGGGGCCACCCCAAACAGACGACATGCGCATACAGCCCAATCCAAGTTTGGCAACCAGCGGACCATTTTTACCGAGGGCTATCTTTGTTATGTTTGTCATTTCCTTTGTTGTCATATCATTTATGTTTTGAATGAAGACACAAAGTTGAACTTTATAACCAGGTACCGGTTTCCTTCAGGGCTCAATTTACTTGTTTGTATGGCTCAGCATGTTTGCCCCCTGTCATTTCTCCAATCGCCCATTTTATGCCCTGCCTTTGTAAAGACGCATCTGGAGTTTGCACCTGTAACCCGCATACATATCTGATACTAAAAAGCCGGGCATAAAAATGCCCGGCGTGTTAATCGTACCCTTTAAAACTAAATTCTTATTTGCCAGATTTAACTACCGACTGAACGGCAGTTTCACTTCCATTTGTAACGCTCATGATATACATACCTGCAGGTATGTGCGACATGCCAATTACTTCTGTCTGGCTTGCGTATTGTACGCTGTATGATTTTATTAGTTGTCCGCTTGCATTGGTTAACCGGTAACTGATGTTTTTACCCTGCCAGTTCTGCGGAATGGTAACCCTTACATCATTTACCACCGGGTTGGGGTAAGCCAATATTTTTACGCCCTCTTCAGATTTACCGATGCGTACAATTCTTATATCGGAAGTTGTATAACGTCCATCCATATCCACCATTTTAAGGCGATAGTATATGATGCCGCTGTTGCCTGCCGGAACTTTATCGTTGTAAGAATAATTTACACTGATATCACTGTTACCTGCTGCAAACAACATAGCGATGTCTGAATAGTCACTGCCGTCAAAACTTCTTTCAATAATAAAATGACTGGCGTTTCTTTCTGATGTGGTGGTCCATTTTAAAGCGATATTGCTGTTTATGTAAGCAGCACTCCAGTTAATAAGCATTACCGGTAAAGAAGAGGTTGAAGGTGCACTGCCATGGAAAAGAAGGCTAAACTGGTCATTTCCACTCCAGCCATTGCTGGTCTGATTAAAACCAAATTTCACATCAAATGAAGAAGCAAACGAGCTGGTTACGACAAATGAATTACTTTGATTAGCTGTATCAATTGACTGGCTGAGGCTTGAATTGGTGCTCGTGCCCTGTATAAGATTACCCGTTTGTGTTACACTTACACCAGGTGTGCCATTGGCATAATGCCAGCTATCGTTGGCCATATCGATGGATGCATATTCATTAATCTGGTTGCTACCGTTCAAGTCAAAGAATGTCCCGTCAAAATTTACCATATTGACTGGCGTCGAGGTACCTGCTTGTACAAAATCAATATGGAACAATGCGTAGTGGTCGCCTTTCCCGTTTATAGAACTTACCATTGGCTGGAAGCCCGGCGCTGTACCGGTGTAGGCGGAATCGATGCTTTTCAACTGAAGGTTATACAATGTTGTAACAGTTACCAGGGCATCTACTGTACCTGTAGAAGTAACATTTGAAAACCTGTATACTGCGCCAACAGAAAGATTGGTTCCGGACTGGAGCGTATAATTGGAGAAATCAAGATTTTGAGCAGATGCAGTAAAACTGAAAGCAGTTAAAAGAATTAATAACTGGGTGTGCAATTTTGTGAATAATAATTGCGGGATGGCATGGGGGTACAAACGTTTCATAAAGTAAATTTTAAGGGGTGAAGATTAAATTGTACTGCCACAGGCATTGGAGAAAAATCGGGATGAATTTTCGAGGAGATTGGGAGAATTATAATAAATAGAAATCAGTGACTAATGACTGTTGGAGATTGGGTACGGTCGATTCAGGAGGAAGATTGGGTACGATTGATCAGAAGGAAGATCGGGGTGGTGTGTTCAGCAGGAAAATTGGGTGTGTTTGTTCCGGTGAGTAAACCGGTAACACAAAGATTGATCGCATTTTCTGAAAATGCAAGCTTTTTTAAAAAAATATAAAAAAAAAGTTATGAACAGCTTATTTTCAATTAACCCATTACCAATTCAATTTTTATCAACTACGATTCCTTTTGCACGTTGCTGAAAAATGTAAAGATCACCCCATGCCCCCGGATTGCTTCCATGTACGTTTTTTGTGCTGCCCTGTTCAAAAGGAGTTTTTTGCGATGCATATATAGCATTACATAAAGAGATGTGATTCAAAAATACCTGTTAAGCAGTTGAATCGCTGCTCCAGAAATTGCACTTTTTTTCCATAAAATGGAATGAGGAGCAGCCATATTAAGTATATAATACTAAAATCCAATAGCTTACAAATTGGTACGGCATTAGTAACATCTCTAATATGAAAAAATTGTTTATAGCAGCAATCAATTTATTACTTGGTGCATTGGTAGTGCTCGCCTGGGCACTGCAAAGTAAATACAGGACTGAAACTTATAATGAGGTGGTAACGCTGTACTTACCCAAAATATTACTGTCGTTTACGGCGCTGGTTTTCTTAATCCTTATCAGTTCCCTGATTACAAATAAAGACAGGCAATGATGTTTCATTTAATGGAATATTGTGGACAATGCTATCAGCCTGCTTCATTAGATTGTAGTAACTTACTGTATTAATCCTCCAGGTTATGTTTTCTTCCTTAAACCCCGGTCCCAATAACATGTTTGTCAGCACCGTGCATGTACTGTCAGACGGTAAAATTATTTCTTCCCGCGAAGCATTTGAAAAAGTGCAGCAGCGATTTGAATGGGCAGACAGGAAGACCTGTATTCAGCGGATACTGCAGCTTAAGCTCCTTACAAGCCGCGGAAAGAAATCCATCATTGTTTATTATGAGACCGGTCACCTGATAAAAGAACATATCAATGTGGAAACTGATTTTCTTCCATTGACGTTTACTTAAATCTGAATAACTTCTCCAACTAAACTGATCATTAAACCCAGGATTTATTTCATAGCAATTCCTGTAAACAATTCAATGGCCTTGAAAAATTGTAATTGCGAATTGGCAATTGCTTTTTTTAAAAGAAATAAATAATGCATAGCTGGCAGCTTTGTGGGCCATCAGTGAGCCTGTCTACAATAAAAGCATTGCGTAATAATCCTTGCATCCTTTCGTATTTCCTATAAAATAGCACGTAAAAAAACCGTCTTCTTATGGGCTATTTCCGTCCTCAAAAAGAATGAATCCACCTTGCATTTGCAATTCATTATTATTAGGTTTGCTGCTGTTTACTAAAAACCAATAAATATGAAAATCTGCAAGTTCCGGGGCCAGGCAACTGTGCTCTTTCTGATTACCACGTTCGCTGCTATTACTGTCCTGTCTTCTTCCTGTTCCAAAAGCGCTTCCAATGCACAGATCCAGGTAAGACTGGTAGATAACCCGGCTGTTAATGTAAAAGCTGTTTGGGTAGACATTCAACAAATAGAGATCATCACCAGTGCAGCCGGCCCCGTTATGCTAACAGGCATCCATCCCGGCATCTACAATTTGATGGATTTAACAAACGGAAAAGATACATTGCTGGCTGATGCCGTGATACCAGCCGGAAAGGTGAGCCAGCTAAGGCTGATACTGGGAGACAATAATTACATCATTGACACCGCCGGTCAAAAGATTAGCCTGAAAACACCCAGCGCACAACAATCTGGTTTGAAAGTGCAGATTCACGAAGACCTGTCTGGCGGCATATTATACCGGTTGACACTTGATTTTGATGCTGCAAGATCCATTGTACCGGCAGGTAACAGCGGCGATATCAATTTAAAGCCAGTGCTCCGCGTGCTTTCTTTTGCACCATCGGGTGGAAATATACAGGGAGTTGTATTGCCCGGAAACATACCCGCGGCGATATTCGCTATCAATGGTAATGATACCGTAGCAACTACTTTTACCAATCCCCCCTCCGGCGGTTTCCTGATAAAAGACATACCTGCAGGTAATTACCAACTTTCAATTGTTCCAACAGACGCCACTTACCAGCCAGTTCAAAAAACTGCCATCGTTGTTTTAGGACAGTCAACGGTGGTCGATACCGTTCACCTGCAATATTGATATGCTCACTGATTTAAGTGCAAAAAAATCCTGCGTAGTCGCGGGATTTTTTTTATTGTATTACGAGGTTATATGCTGATCTCCTGAGAAAAACCACACCCCTGCGCGCGATCTGGCCATTACACTGTTAATATTTGTTTATAATTTGGAAGGTATTTGTCTATGGTCGTAAATTTGAAGTCCAAAACAAAAGACCGCCAGGTCCTGCAATGAAAACGATTGATTTTATAACACTTGCCGCCATCGGCTGTTTTCTCCTTTCCTTTTTTATCGGCAAGAATGCCATCCGTATAACACTGATAGCCGGAGCTGTAATAGCAGGGGGCTGGGCCCTGGATGATTTGACCAGCGGTACAAGTGTCAACTGGACGGCTACCAAACAAATATTAATATTCGCTACACTGGCCGGTGCCGGATGGGAAATTGTCAGCAGGCTTTCCAATTCCCTGCATCGCAAATCCGCAGAACGTTAACCTGTTTTTCCAGCAATACAGTAACCAGTCACTCGTTGGCACGTCAAAACGCTGGTGAAGAAATTTAAGATCGCCGGTAGGCAGGTACTACACGTTAAGCGCTTACAACAGAGCAAAGGTGTCTGTATCATAACACCGGCCTCCATTTTTTACAGGCTCTTTTTCCCCGCTATCTTTTTTCTGATCCAGTTCCATACCGCAAATATTAAAACGACCAGAACAGCGGTTCCGATAATCGGGTACCAGGAAGGCCCGCCGGTCATAGTGCCCTGCCAGCCTGCAAACTGCCAGCCGTTTGCGCCAGCCACCCATATTTCTGTATAGTGTACGGCCGCTACCTGGATAGACTTTATATAAAATTGTGCTTTCCCTGTGATAATGGCGGTCAGGCCATATCGGCGAATTTGCTGATCAGACAGGCGAAAAGTGGAGCCCTTGAACTTACCAAATTCGTTCATTGTTTCCACCCGCGATTGCATCCTGCCATCTGCATTGATAGTTACATAATCCGGAGCAAACAGTTTTTCAGCCGCGGGTTTGTCACCGTTACAGACGGCCGAAAACATTTCTCTTTCTTTTGATAATAATAGCGCTGTTGTGTCCTGTCCTGCAACGGTGTAACCAATACAGGTAAAAATCAAACCGATGATCAGTTTCATGTTGTTGTGTTTATTTAAAGATATGTCTTCTCCTGCCATCCGACCAGCCATTTTGAACATTTGGTTTTGTGAAGCCACTGGACCGTTGGTATTGGCTACAAGAGCAGTACGCGATTAGGGAAGGTCGTTAAGGTATATCAGCTCCTCACCAGCCACACCGCTCCTAACCTTCCGGATTTGCATATCCGCCGTGTTTTATTATCTTGTGGGCGGTACGTCCAATGCCGCTTTTATTGAACCCCATACCTTATAGAAATTTACACCATGCGTTTTTTTAATACCACTACTTTTTCAGCAGTCTCCATACTTTTTATTTTTTATTTAATCGCAATTGCTCCAGGTTGCAGCAAAAGCACTGTTACCGCTCCAGACAATATCCAGAATACAGAGGGCACTTTCTATATTCAAGTGTTGCAACAATCCGGCGGTTTCAGGCTCGACAAGGTTGACGCAGGTACTGGCTTTACAGGCTGGGAAATCCCTATGATGAACACTTTCGCGTCTTTCGGATCACCTGTTGATTATAGCGACGGGCTGTTATTTCATGGCAATTATTCAGGAGTATCTGCCTATAATATACAATCGAGCGAACCGCAGTGGGGTGTAGGTTGGCTAGCCACCACTGAAGCATCTTCTGCAAGAATACTGGCATTTAAAGATAGCCTTGTTTTCTTTGCCAGTTCATCCAACTCGTATTCTTCGGCCGATGCATATTGTGTGAACAAATACAATGGGGCAATAATATGGCAGCAAAGAATTGATTCAGGCGGCTGGACATTTTACAATTTCAGCTCAATTCCGGTGGTTTCGGATGACAAACCGATCATGCTTACCAGGGATAAAAATGGACATAAACAACTTAGAGCTTTCCGCGCAACAGACGGTAAACTGGTCTGGCAATCACCCATCAATGACCTGCTTTTGCCGACAATAAAAACAGATAATGGCAAAATATATGCGACAGGAGGCGGTTTCATGTTTTGTTATAATGCCACAGATGGCAGCCTTCTCTGGAAAACAGATATTCGATATAAAAACGCATTCGGTGTTTATTTTTTTTATGATGATACCAAACTGGTTGTTGCTGCAGACGGGTGGCCGGTAATGGTGCTGGATAAAACGAATGGCACTATTCTCAGCAGTTTTGATTTACCCCTGCCGGTCACAAATCCTAACTCGTTCCTGTACAAAGACAATGTGCTCTATGCCTCTGGGCTTCCAATTGATACCGTCTTCCAGGTCAGGGCGTTTG
>Ga0105246_10003094_pt1 | contig 10095 bp, 9 predicted proteins | sample KBSM64metaG_FD_99694 | JGI IMG/M metagenome (GOLD analysis project Ga0105246, IMG submission 99694) | Miscanthus rhizosphere microbial communities from Kellogg Biological Station, Michigan, USA - KBS M6-4 metaG | ecosystem: Host-associated > Plants > Roots > Rhizosphere > Soil | place: Michigan... | reverse complement strand
GTACTATTGGTAGATGTCCTGAAAACGCTGGACGTTGCAGCAATAAATGAATCGGCCAGGAGTGATATTGCGGTATTATGGAAAGAGATAGCAAGCCATACAAAAGCGCCTTTTATTGAAGCCTATGCGGCAAAAAAGGCCATCTACCGGTCAAGGGGCAGCGAAATAGTGAATTTCCGCCTGGAAGACAGTGCAGGCCGATATGTAGACTTAACAAAATTTAAAGGCAAAGTAGTCATGGTTAAGAGCTGGTTCACCGGCTGTGGTTCCTGCATCAAATTCAACACAAAAATGAATGAAAAGGTTTACCCGGTGTTCAGCAATGATACCAATGTAGTATTTATTACTGTAAATATAGACAGAGAGAAGGCGGTTTGGTTAAAAAGCCTGCGCGGTGGCAGGTATACAAGCCCGCACAATATCAATTTATTCACAGGCGGCTTAACCTATGATCATCCTTTTCTGAAATATTATGAATTTGACAGTGGCGGTGTCGTTATAGTGATCGGGAAGGATGGATTGTTGTATGCCGCTGCAGGAACGGTGGAAGACGTTGACAACATTGTTGCTACCCTCCAGGCTGCAGAAAATGAAACCCACTGATCTCATAAATCATTTTATGTGCAGCCGGTAACTGACCAGCCATTTACCAAATATACAATACAGCCGATCAGTCACTACTGCCATAGCTGTTAGCTTTTCATTACGGAATGAGGGCACCGAAAAGCTGAACAGGTAGGTACCGTCTTTAAGGTTGTATACATCAATATCCGTTCCTAATTTACCCAGGGGTGTTTCATTGTCGGCGCTCAATGCGGAATTAACGAATAATTTATTAGCTCCAATACAGGCCCGTTTATTCACCATCAATGGCGGAGAGGAAAAAGTAACCCTGCTTTCCGCCTTTATAGTGTCCAGTGTAATCTTAGCCTGGGTAGTCGTATCAATGGTCTTGTATTTAGATATAATATGCAGGTTGGTATCCATTACAATAAATTGGTTACGGTAATTATAAATATATATCAAACGGAAATGCTCCTTGTCAAACAATAACACACCGTCAGTACAGAATTTGCCATCAATTTGTTTTTCTAATATTCCTTGTGATTGAATTACGGTATCGGTGCCGGTAATTTTTTTGACAAGTATATTTTGTTTCATGGTTGTTGAATAGGTCCTTACCACATATGAGGCGGGAGACAAGGGAACCCAGTCCCTGTCAAAATGTAGGCTGTCCATTTGGACCCTTGTCATTGCATCGGTTGCAGACCCGGTATACAACATAGCAGGGCTGCTGCCTTCACCCAGGTAAAATTTATTTTCTTTGGTAATAACCCTTGCCCTTTCCCAGTTTATTTTTTCTGAGTCAGCAGTGATCAGAGAAATAGATTGCCGGTTTATAAAATCAGTGGTTATAGCAAGCACTTTATCTGCTGCTGTATAATTTCCTAAATAAATAGTTTGGGCGTCGGAGCCTGCAAAGTAATAGGAATTGTATTGCAGGTCGGCGAACCTGAAATCCGTCAGCAGGTGTGCCGGGAACAGCCTGGTAAAGGAAGATTTATGGCTCAATCTGAAAGTAGAGTAACTATACAGGCATACAATAATCAGGACACCTGCAAGCATCGTACTAATGGCGGTAAACAAATTTCTTGGATTCATACCTGCAGAATAAAATAAAAATTGGCGAAAGGCTTCGCCAATTTTTATTACACGTTATCAGGGTGTATAATTTAAATCGTCTGTAATCGGCGTGGTGCAGTTGGCATTTTGATAAAAGCCATTACAGGAAGTAGTGCCTACGGCCGCACAGGTAATCGGACGGCAATCGCCCGGGCTAACAAGCTTATATCTTGATGTGCCAAATGTATTGCCGGAAACCGGGGCAGGTTTGAAAGCAAAAGCTGCAACAGCAGCGAAGGCAAATGCTGAAATCATCCAAGTCTTAGAACTTTTCATAACTGTTTTTTTTTGAGTGAAATGAATACCTACTCTTTTATACAGCTTTTCGGTATCTGCTGCTCCTGTTTTCTTTTCACGGTGCCAGGTAGTCCGTGCTCCTGTGAGATAGCTGGTCTGCAGGAGAATTTTGTTGCAACAAAGAAGTGGGCAGGGTAGAGGATGGTTGAGATCGGTTATCGTAAAAAATAATGGAACAGCAACCCAGCACCACGAAACCCAGGTTAAACAGCAGGTGCTGATTCCATGTCATATCTTGTAAAATACCTCCGCAGGAACAGGGTATATACGTACTGAACTTTGTGATGGTAATGATATAGGTAGTGAACATGCTCATTAAGCCCAAAGAAAAATGCAATGCCAATAGCCGGTATTTTTCCAGTAAGAGCAATAAAGAAATAATGATCTCAACCGCAGGGGTTAGCCAGGCTGCCAACGCAGTAAACGAAGTTAATAATGGGGATTGGCCAAGTTGAATTTTGAATTTATGAAATTCGGTTAATTTGCTCAGGGCCGCATAAACAAAAAGCAAAATAAACAATGCAGCAATGGTATCAGTAATAAAGGCTTTTTTCATGGTTGGTTTTTTTGCTGCTGTAAAGTTGGTGTTATGCAACCATCCATTCCAAATAAAAGATGTGCTCAAAACGACAATTAATATGTCCACTATCGTCAATGGGCATGCGTATACTTATTTACACTTTGCGTTGTACCTCACTGGGCCAGTAGCCAAAAAATTTGTGGAATTGTTTAATAAAGCTGGTGGTTGTTTTGTAGGAAACCTTTTCTCCTACCTGCTTGGTGGAAAATCCTTCTGTTAAAAGCCTGCGTGCCTCCCGCATCCTGGCAGCCATAGAGATTCGGCCAACGGGGTTGCCGAAAATTTCCTTAAAGCCATTCTTGAATTTGGTAGCGCTCATGCCGGCCTGGCGGCTCAGTTCGCTGATGCGGAATTTTTTACTATGGTTTGTTTTAACCTGTTCGCCGATGGCAATCAAGATCTCCCTTTCCCTTTCAGTGAGCTGCTGCCGCGCATTGGCCTTTTTAGCGGCTTCAATCAATAGCAATATCAGGTATTCTTTGGTTTGGGTTTCAAAAAGCAACCGGCTGGTATCGGCATCAAAGGGCGATTGCAATATATCTTGTACGGTGTCCAGTGCCCTGGCACCGGCAGGTCTTGGATGTGGCCGCAGAAAAAAAGATTTGCCAATTTGTACAGGGGCAAACAATGGTTGCAGGAAATCAAATTTCGGCACCAGTGGTTGCAGCCATGCATCGGTCCAGGCAATTTCCATGAATTCATGGGCCTGTGTTTTATTAAAGCGCAGGGTAGCAGCACGGCCGCTGGTATGCAACAGTGCAAACTGACCGTGTTTTAACTGCATTTTTTTCATGCCTTCAATTCTGTAATCGAGATTGTTGCGGATTGCCAGTATAGAGCTAAGCGTGGAACCGGGTTGAAAGACTTTGAGCCGTAATGGTTTCAAAAAGTTAAAGAAATATAAGCGAATGGTATAATGTGAATTGTTGATTTCCTGCTGTACAATCTGGCCGATGATGGGGTCAGTAGCAGTAAGCACCTGGCTGCCGGGCAGAATGGAGCCTTCAAAGCCGGGTGGGAGCGCGGCGGAAAAACTAAAATTGTGCCCGGATCCAGGGTTGAGGTTTAGTTGCATAGCATGTTAGTTTTGTAACTCGGCCTTTCAAAAAAGGCTATTGTTCAATGTAGATAAATTTTGTCCGGTTAATAAAAAAAGATTGCATGCCACAAAAGAAAATGATACATATACAGTGCGCACCTGCGCAATTGTTGTTGTTCTGTATTCTGAATAACATGTAATCCTGGTGGTTTTCCTGATGTTGATGATTAACTCAACAATCCGGTAAATTTATAGAAGCATGCTTTGGCAAAAAGACAAAATGTATGCGCAAGTAGACTTTATTTATGGAACAGGATATACAGGCAGCACTGGCTTGTTATGGGTTTTGAAAATAGTCTGCATAGACTACGCGCACTAGCATAGTTGAATGTTTTTTTAATTGGTTGTAAGGGAGCTGTTGGGGAACCTGGCGCAAGTGTTCTTGCAGACGTTCATATGTTTTTTAATTGATAACCTGATTTTATTGTCTGCGGGGCAATTTGTGCCTGCGCGGGGTACTAAGTGTATTCATCTCCTATCTATTTTGCCAATCACTACAATTTGCCGAATAAATGATCCATCTTTGCGATCGCTCTTTTCCTCACAGGTGTCAAAATCATTCCCATATCAATTATGAAAACATTTTTTTCTATTCTTATTATGGCTATCGTTGGCCTCGGCGTCTGGTATTATCTTTCAGGATACCGGTTTAGTAATGCTTCAGTGGCCTTAGCCCCCGGCGTAACCGATACTACAATCATTATCAGAGACTCCATTATAAACGCAAATACGTTTGACAGCATACCTGTTGGTTTTTACCAGGGCATGCTGCCCTGTAAAAATTGCGAAGGTATTCAGCGCACTATTATTTTTACGGCCGACTACCAATATAAAATGGAAGAACTTAATTGGGGTAAAGGAACGCAGGCTAGAATGACATCAGGAACCTGGGAGAAGGAAAAAGGAAAGTTTGTACTTTACCGTGAAGCGAAAGCAGTGGCAGAATACAAGCTGGTAAAAGACAGCCTTATTAATACCAAAAATAACGGCAATGTCATTCCGGATTCATTGTCTGCTCAAAACGTGCTTTTCAAAAAGAATACTGCGCCAGAAAATGCTTCCTGGAAGAAAAGAAGAGCGGATGGTATTGATATTATTGGCAATGGCAATGAACCATTCTGGAATATTGAAATAGACAGGGAGAAATTGATACTATTTAAATTTTCCGTCAATGAAAAACCGGTAATTGTTCCAATAGAAATGCCGTTGGTTACAAGAGACAGCACGGTTTATTCCGTCCGCACTGAAGCTGGTGAACCATTGAGAATAGCCATCCTTTCTAAATTTTGCAACGATGGTGTAAGTGATCATGTGTATGAATACCAGATGTCCGCTGCGTATAAAGGGCGAACATACAAGGGATGTGCAGTAATCCTGAATCTGGGTAACCCGGATTAAAATAACAAACATTGAAATTATCCCACTAACATACATACCTGCATAGAAAAATCTTCTCCGGCAAAAACAGGGAAGCGGTTTGCCACCGCCTGAAATGGTCGATTTAACTGGCTCTTCCGGCTCCTGGCAGATGGTTATGGATTGACGAAAATCCGGCAATTGATTTCTTAAGTCGTTTGCAGATAAATTATTAACTGAGCAGCAGAAATATCATAAAACACTTGGTGGGATGCAAATAAAATTCCTTTTGTTGAGCAATGTGCGTATATATACACAAGCCAGTAAACATTCTATATTTAATGCAGATGAAACAATTTATTGCGGCAATACTGTTGGTTAATCGACGTTTAGAGAGCGCTACTGTTACAATGTGAATGCCACCTTATTAAAATAAACAGCTACTGGAAGGCGCAGTAGTTTTCACGTTTATTCCTTCAGAAAAAAACATCGTAAAATACAAGTAATGTATAATCGCATAAAAAACGTACAGCGAAACTGTACGTTGCCGATTTTTCTCGTTTATTAAATAAAATAATAATACATCTATGAAAGTTTTCAAAATTCTCCCGTTGTTAGTGATGATATCAATTGTAAGTTGTAGCAAGAATAACAAGCCGGATGGTAGTCCAACAGTGCTTTCAACAACACCGTCTGATAATCTAACCGGTGTTGCGCGTAACAATGAAATTGTTTTTTCATTTAGTGAGGCAATGGACCCCGCAACCATTAACGATTCCACCTTTATGTTGAAGCAGGGCGCAACGAATATTTCCGGTACGGTAAACTACTCAGGTGCCAGTGCAAAGTTCGTTCCTGATGTCATTCTTTCTTCTGCCACCACTTACAGAGCAACAATGACTACCGGCGCGAAAAACCTTGCCGGAAAAGCCCTTTTGAACAACGTGGTATTGAATTTTACCACTGGGGGCAGCATTAATGCATTGGCAGTGGTGGACCTGGGAGCAGCTGCAAATTATGTGATTGTTGCTAAAACGGCTATAAATAACAATTCAACCTCGGCGGTCACCGGTGATATTGGCCTGAGCCCTGCAGCTACCTCGTATATTACAGGTTTTTCGCTTACCAATGCGACCGGTTATGCAACATCTGCCCAGATAACAGGTAAAATATTCGCAGCGGATATGGCAGTTCCGACACCTGTTAATATGACCACTGCCATCAATAATATGGTGACGGCTTATAATGATGCTGCTGGTCGTACCTCACCTGATTTTCTTGAACTGGGCACAGGAAATATTGGTGGAAAGACACTGGTTCCCGGCCTTTACAAATGGACGAGCGGCGTTACGATGCCAGCGGATATAACACTGTCCGGTGGACAAAATGATGTATGGATATTTCAAACATCCGGCAACCTCACCATGAGTTCTGCGGTAAAAATGACGCTGATGGGTGGCGCCCAGGCCAAAAATATTTTTTGGCAGGTAGCAGGCCAGGCAACTTTGGGTACTACATCGCATTTTGAAGGTGTCCTTTTATCAAAGACAGGAATTACATTCCAGACAGGTGCGTCCATTAACGGCCGTGCCCTTGCACAAACAGCAGTGATTTTAGACGCTAATACTGTTTCCAATCCTTAAGCCAAATAATTTTTAAGCTTATCTGCAGGCTGTCTTAATATGTATGTAAGACAGCCTGCTTTTCATCCAGGCACAATCCCGTGCCTCATTCCTGCGCCAGTTCTCGGCAGGGCTGCATTCCTGCAGCAGTTCCAGTTATTGTGTCAAAACCCCTTCTTAGCAGCCTTAAGCGGCGGTAATTTAATATCATCAAAACTGCTTTTCTCCGCTACCATTTTTTCCACCTCTTCTGCCTTGCGTGGGGCAGCTATTGATAGTATCTCGTAGTCGTTTTCTTTTATCAGCAGGTCGTCTTCTATTCTAACGGCAATGCCCCACCATTTTTTATCGCAGGCGCTTCCCTCGGGGATGTAAATACCGGGCTCTATTGTAATTACCATGTTCTTTTTTAGTTTTTCATAAGAACCCTTGTCGTGCACATCAAGGCCAATATGATGAGAACAGCCATGGGGGTAATAGATGCGGGTATCCGCTTCGTTTTTAATAAGGCCAATTTTAATCAACCCCCTGGTAATGACTTCCCGTGCTTTGTTTTCAATGTCCTCAAAAGAACTGCCTTCTTTGCAAAGTTTGAAAGCCGCTTCCTGGGCTTCGTACACTATATTATAGATGATTTTTTGTTCAGGAGTAAATTTGCCATTCACCGGAACCGTTCGGGTAACATCGGCGCTGTAACCATGGTATTCGCCACCCACATCCATTAACAGCGTTTTTTGGCCGATGCGTATTTTATTATTTTCCTCATAATGCAATACACAGCCATTATTGCCGGCGCCTACTATGGGCGGATAGCCCCAATGTTCTGCCCCGTATTTTTTTTGTACATAATCGTGAATGCCTTCTATTTCTCTTTCGCTCATGTCGGGCCTGATGGCTTTCATCACCTCCGCGTGACCGATAGCTGAAATTTCCACGGCTTTGCGAAGCAGCAGCATTTCTTCCGGTGTTTTTATGCCGCGCAATTCATTGGTAAAACTGTTGTACAGGCTATTGTTCCATTTCATGTTTTGAAGACCGGCAATGATGGCGCCTCTTTCTGCTGAATCTTTTGCAGTCATGTATTTTTTTACAAGATTGCTGTCTTTGTATTTTCCCTGATCCAGTCTCTTCTTAAGATAATTGAGGATGCGGGCGGTATTGGACGCATTAAGACGCTTATCCACAAACATCAGATCGTTGGTGGTTTCTTCATCAAAACTGTCGGGCAGGTCTATTTGCTGCCGGAAAATTTTTATTAGCTGGGCAAGATCGCCCGGTGCATTTTCATTGCCTGCCCCGGTTGGTAAGACATCAAAAATGATTTTAGAAAACCCGGAAAAATCAATGGGAAAATTGGCGTAGTCGACACCGTTATAAGTCATGGCGATGCCCAGTTCTTTTTTTACACCTTCAGCCCCCAGGCGACGGCCGGTCCACTGCTCGGCCTGCGGATTTCTTTCCTGTACAAAAAACAACTCATTGTATGTTTTGCCATCCTTACCCTGCTGCGGTTCTTTAAAAACCAGTAAAAGGGCATGTGGCTCTTTATAACCGGTAAAATAATAGAGATCAGGATTGGGATGGTAGGTATAGTCAACATCATTGGAATAATTGCGCACCGGGTAGGCAAATATGGCCATTACGGAATGGGCGGGCATCAGTGCGCGCAGGGCCTCCCTTCTGCCCGCATGAAAAGCAGGACTAAGATAATCAGTTGGCTGATCGTCCTGGCAAAATGCAACGGTACTACAATACACACACAGAAAAAGAGAGAGCAATATTTGCTTCATAACAATATTTTATCGGTTTCAAACCCAAATTACAGTATTTGGCTGAAGATAATAGAGGTTAGCGTACCCATCTTTCATTACTGCGATTATACATTGACTGCCGCCTGGTATGCCGCTGATAATTTTTCAATAAGTGTTTGCCTTAATGCAGCAGGTATAAAAGCCGCTTCCAGCGCATTTATATTGCATTTATAAAAATCATTGATTGTCCATCCAAATGTCTCCTGTAAGCGCTGGTATTCCTTATTCAATGTAATATTGGTAATGGTGCGTGTATCTGTATTCACGCTTAAGGAAACACCCGCCCTGTACAATGTATCAATGGGATGGTCTGCATAGGTATTGTACATATCAATCAGTACATTGCAGGTGGGGCAAACTTCCAGGTGGATATTGTTTTTGCATAAATGAGCCACCAGTTTCGCATCTTCCACGCTTCTAACGCCATGGCCTATACGAGTGGGCCCAAAATATTCAAGCGTTTCCCAAACACTGGCCGGTCCGCTGGCTTCGCCGGCATGGGCCGTACAGGGAATGCCTTTTTCTCTGGCATAGGCAAATGCGGCAATATGATTGTTTATCGGGAAACCGGCTTCGTCCGCAGCAATATCAAAACCCGCCACATAGCTGTTTGCAAAAAGTTCCACCAGTTTAACGGTCTCTATGCTTTGTGCTGCTGTATAATGGCGCAGGGTACAAAGAATCAGCCTGGCTTCAATGCCGGTGTCTTTAATGGCAGCAGCAACGGCTTCTTCGGTGGCGGCTACCACTTCATAGGGAGTTAACCCTTTTTGTAAATGCTGCAGGGGTGCAAACCTTATTTCTGCATACAGCATATGGTCGGCGGCCATTTGCGCAAACAAATCATGCACCACCCATTGCAATTGTTCTTTGGTCTGCATCAATGCAAAACCTTTTACGGCACGCGTTAAAAAATCGGCCAGGTCGGCGCATTTTTGCGGGGCAATAAAATCCTTCAGGTAGTCTTCGTATGTTACCGAAGGATCTATTTTAGCAACCACTTCATAGCTTAGTGAACAATCCAGGTGAAGGTGTAACTCAACTTTCGGTAAACCGGCTGGCGATATCATGGAAGCAAATAAGTTAAAATTTCTGTAATCTGGGATACCTGTATGAAATTGGGATGATCAATATGGTGCGATACCTGTTCATGCGCCCAGGTAGTATGATAGGGAACATGGATGCCATGCCCACCCACCGCCAGTACGGGCAGTACATCAGATTTGAGCGAATTGCCAATCATCAAAAAAGCAGATGGCGGTATATCCAGGTGTTTAATCAGTTTTATATAGTCCCTCTCCTGTTTGTCGCTCATTATTTCTGTGTGGTGGAAATAATGCTCAATACCCGATTTTTTTAATTTTCTTTCCTGGTCCAGCAAATCGCCCTTGGTGGCAACCACCAGCCGGTATTTCCCCGAAAGCGCTTTCAGCACATCTTCTACGCCTTCCAGCATTTCAATGGGTCTTTCCAGCAATTCTTTTCCATACTGAATTATTTTTTCGGTAATAACTACATCGAGTGTGTTATTGGTAATACGCAGAGCTGCTTCAATCATACTAAGGATATACCCCTTTACGCCATAGCCATACAATGAAAGATTGGCAATTTCTGTTTTAAAAAGTTCCTGCGAGATAGAATGATGCG
>Ga0105246_10003088_pt1 | contig 10104 bp, 10 predicted proteins | sample KBSM64metaG_FD_99694 | JGI IMG/M metagenome (GOLD analysis project Ga0105246, IMG submission 99694) | Miscanthus rhizosphere microbial communities from Kellogg Biological Station, Michigan, USA - KBS M6-4 metaG | ecosystem: Host-associated > Plants > Roots > Rhizosphere > Soil | place... | reverse complement strand
TTACCTGACCATGACCGGTGGGCAGACCAGCCTGTCGCTGGCCGGTAATGCAACCGATGGCAGCGGTTCGGCGGAAGGCTCGGGCAATCGCCCCTCGGAGATCCGTCGCCTGCCGGCAGACCGCAGGCCCACGCCTGTCATCCGAGCCAGCGAGCAGGATCTGGCCGAGCACGTCGCGCGGTTGGAAGCGATTGCCAACGCGGCCGGCGCGCCGGCGTTGTGGACCCAACTGACGCAACAATAATCCTGGCACCCTACGATCGTTCCCACGCTCTGCGTGGGAATGCCGCCCTGGACGCTCTTGACGGCATCAACAGTTGAACCCCACCGTCTTCGAAATCTTCATTCGCCACATTCGCTTCCAGCCTCTACCCTGAGTGCAAGCCCTCAGGAGTAGGCGCGCTCATGTACAAAGACCTGAAGTTTCCCGTCCTTATCGTGCACCGTGACATCAAGGCCGACACCGTTGCCGGTGACCGGGTTCGAGGCATCGCCAGGGAGTTGGAGCAGGAGGGCTTCAGTATCTTTTCTGCCGTGGACTACGCCGAAGGGCGGTTGGTGGCGTCCACCCACCATGGCCTGGCGTGCATGCTGATCGCAGCGGAAGGCGCCGGGGAAAACACTCACTTGCTGCAAAACATGGTCGAGCTGATCCGCCTGGCGCGGGTGAGGGCGCCCAACCTGCCGATCTTCGCCCTGGGCGAACAAGTCACTCTGGAAAACGCCCCGGCTGACGCCATGAGCGAACTCAACCAGCTGCGCGGCATTTTGTATCTGTTCGAAGACACCGTACCGTTTCTGGCACGCCAGGTCGCCCGCGCTGCGCGCACCTACCTCGACGGCCTGCTGCCGCCGTTCTTCAAGGCCCTGGTGCAACACACCGCCGACTCCAATTACTCATGGCATACCCCAGGCCATGGCGGTGGCGTGGCCTATCGCAAAAGCCCGGTGGGGCAGGCGTTTCATCAGTTCTTCGGGGAGAACACCCTGCGCTCGGACCTGTCTGTTTCCGTCCCGGAACTGGGCTCGCTGCTCGATCACACCGGGCCGCTGGCCGAAGCCGAAGCCCGCGCCGCCCGCAACTTTGGGGCCGACCATACGTTCTTCGTGATCAACGGCACCTCCACCGCCAACAAAATCGTCTGGCACTCCATGGTGGGCCGCGACGATCTGGTATTGGTGGACCGCAATTGCCACAAGTCGGTGCTGCATTCGATCATCATGACCGGCGCGATCCCGTTGTACCTGTGCCCGGAACGCAATGAACTGGGCATCATCGGCCCCATTCCCTTGAGTGAGTTCAGCCCCGAATCGATCCGCGCCAAGATCGACGCCAGCCCGCTGGCCCGGGGCCGCCCGGCGAAGGTCAAGCTGGCGGTGGTGACCAATTCCACCTACGACGGCCTGTGCTACAACGCCGAACTGATCAAGCAGCAATTGGGCAACAGTGTGGAGGTGCTGCACTTCGATGAGGCCTGGTACGCCTACGCGGCGTTCCACGAGTTTTTCGCCGGGCGCTATGGCATGGGCACGTTGCGTACGCCGGACAGCCCGTTGGTGTTCACCACGCACTCCACCCACAAGTTGCTGGCGGCCTTCAGTCAGGCATCGATGATCCATGTGCAGGACGGCGGTGCGCGGCAGCTGGACCGCGACCGTTTCAACGAAGCGTTCATGATGCATATCTCCACGTCGCCGCAGTACAGCATCATCGCCTCGCTGGACGTAGCGTCGGCGATGATGGAAGGGCCGGCGGGTCGCTCGCTGTTGCAGGAAATGTTCGACGAGGCCCTGAGTTTCCGCCGTGCACTGGCCAATCTGCGTCAGCATATCGCCGCCGACGATTGGTGGTTTTCCATCTGGCAGCCACCCTCGGTGGCCGGTATCGACCGGGTCGCCACGGCTGACTGGCTGCTGCACCCCCAGGACGACTGGCATGGTTTCGGCGACGTGGCTGAAGATTATGTGCTGCTGGACCCGATCAAGGTCACGCTGGTGATGCCCGGCCTCAACGCCGGTGGCGCCTTGAGCGATTGCGGGATTCCCGCCGCCGTGGTCAGCAAGTTCCTCTGGGAGCGCGGCCTGGTGGTGGAGAAGACCGGGCTGTATTCTTTCCTGGTGCTGTTTTCGATGGGCATCACCAAAGGCAAGTGGAGTACCTTGCTCACCGAGTTGCTGGAGTTCAAGCGTAGCTATGATGCCAATGCCAGCCTGGCCAGTTGCCTGCCTTCGGTATATGCCCAGGGCCCGGTCCGTTATCAAGGCCTGGGGTTGCGCGATCTGTGCAACCAGTTGCACAGTTGCTATCGCAGCAATGCGACAGCCCGGCACCTCAAGCGTATGTACACGGTGTTGCCGCAGATCGCGATGAAGCCGGCCGACGCCTACGATCAGTTGGTCAGGGGGGAAGTGGAAGCCGTTTCGATCGATGCCTTGCCAGGACGCATCGCAGCCGTGATGCTGGTGCCCTATCCGCCGGGCATCCCGTTGATCATGCCGGGCGAGCGCTTTACCGAGTCAACGCGTTCGATCGTCGATTACCTGGCGTTCGCCCGCACGTTCGATAGCAGTTTCCCCGGCTTTGTCGCTGATGTGCATGGGCTGCAACATGAAGATGACGGCAGTGGTCGTTGTTACACCGTCGACTGCATCAAAGGTTAAGGAACGTTATGCAAGCTGTCATGAACCCGAAGTATCCAGGGCTCAGTGTGCGCGTCGCCGATGAAGGCTTCGACGCTTATGTATGGGGCAATGACTTCAGCTTCGAGGTCAGTGCCTATGGTGTGCCGCAGATGGACAAGCGCGTCGATCAGTGGCCGCTGGAACGCATCCTGCCGTACCGCAAGTGCTACGGCATCGACCCGGAAGAATTCGCCAGCTTTCGCAACGCGCCCGACAGCGCGATCTTCATGGCCTATCTGGATGATCGTGCCGTCGGACACGTCGTGGTCAGTACCAACTGGAACGGCTTTGCCCACGTTGACGAGCTGGCGGTGGCGCTGCCTGCACGGCGTCACGGTGTCGCCAAGGCGCTGTTGGATGTGGCGCAGTTCTGGGCACGCAAGAAAAACCTGCCGGGCATGATGCTTGAAACCCAGAACAACAACCTCGGTGCCTGTCGCCTGTATGAGCGTAGCGGGTATGTCATGGGGGGCATCGATCAACTGCGCTATCGCGGGATCGACCCGCAAACCCGTGAAGTGGCGATTTTCTGGTATCGGCTGTTCAAGACTGAAGTCAGCTCGATCTGAGGCGGTGTCTACACGGGTTTCATGTCGTTGGACAGCAGGTTTTCGGCCTTCTGGGTCACGATCTCCAGCAGTGCGCTCAGGGCCGGTGACGGGGCTGCGCCGTGCAGGGTCAGTGCATACAGGTTGACACTGATCGGTGGTGAAATCGGGCACACATCCAGCCCCGCGTCCCGTGCACCGAAGGCGGTGAACGGATCGACCACCGCCAGGCCTTCGCCTGCCTCGACCATGCTGCGCATCATCTGGTACGTCTGCACCCGCGTCTGCACCACCGGCAGCGGGCGCAGGGCTTGCAGCTTGGCGTCCAGCAGGCGACTCAACGGGTCCTGGCCCTCCAGGCCAATCATCGACTGCCCCGCCAGATCCTGCAGCGCGATGTACTTCTGCCTGGGTTTGAGCCAGCCATGGGGGGCGAGCAATTGCAGTTTGCCCTGGGCCAGTACGCTGCCTTGAATGTGCGGGTGCTCCGGATCGTGCAGGCTCAAGCCCACATCGGTTTCATGCAGCAACAGGCTGCGCACGATTTCCCGGGTCGGCTGGCTCGACAGGTTGCACGGCGTGTCCTGGAAGCGTCGGCGCAGCAGGGCGATGCTCTGTGGCAACAACTGGTTTGCCAGCGGCGGGGTGCACAGCACACGCAAGGTCGGCGCGTGATGGTGTTTCAAGCGGCTGGCCAGGCGCTGCAGCGGCTCCAGCGCTTCGTACAGGGGCGCGATCTGCGTCTGCAACTCCAGGGTTTCCCGGGTGGCTTGCAGGCGCCCGCGGACACTGGCAAACAGCATGAAGCCCAGTTGCAGCTCGGCATCCTTGAGGGTGGCGTCTACCTCGCCCACGGGCAGTTGCAGCCACTCGGCGGCCGTGCCGAGGTGCCCGGTCTGCAAGATGGCCTGAATCACTTCGATATGACGTAAACGCATGGCCGGAGTCTATGTGCAGCGCGTTGGGGATTCAATGGCGCACGCCTTTGTGCGCAAAAAAGACTGCGAGCGTCGCGCCGGTCTATGGCGTTGCGTCACGACCCTACTAGAATGCGGTGTCTGATCAGCAACGACCAATGCCGGTGACCCGGTACTTACAACAAAAACAGGTCTGGTCTCAAATGCCTCTACCCTCGACGCTCTTCGGGGTAACGGCCAAGCAACTCCTGGTCCTGGTGACCGTGGGGTGCATGGCGGCTTACTTCTTCAATAATCACGCCGAACATGCACCGGAGGACCTCGCACTTGAAGCGTTTATTCGCTCTCAGGAACAGGTCGGCGAGCAGGTGGGCGCCGTGCTCGGTATCACGTTGATCAGGCAGGTGCAGGCCTATCCCGCTTACGACCGGCCGGGCTACACGCGCTCGATGTATGCGGTTGAGGGGGAGAGGGGGCAGGTGGTGGTAACGCTCAAGCAAGGTGAGCAGGGCATTGAGGTGACGCAAATCCATAGCCCGTAGCTTCCCCGGCCCAGTCGCCTGGACCGGGCAGGAGGTCAGGGCCAAGTCTTATGAGGCGAGGGTGGTCTTCGATTCGCGTACGAGGATGGTGCCCGACTGAACCAATCTGAACTCATCACCCTCCAGCTTCTCCATCCGGTCGCCAATGGCCAGCTTGTAGGTGGTGGTAGGCGCCGAGCCAGCCAGGTCGCCGTGCGCCGGGTTGGATTCCTGGAACTCATGCACCGAATACACGCGGCCTTCCGCGTCTCTGGCATGAAACTGTCCGACTAGTACTGCTGCCATCTGTTTAGAACCTCTGGAGATAAACACTCGATTTGCGGTTCTGTAGACCGTCAGGGAGCGGGGTAGTTTACCTATAAGAAAAAAATACTATTCGTTTAACGTTTCAGACATTTCCCACGCATGGGATTGCGCATCAACGTGTGCGGCATTCTCAAAACCCGCTGGTGCGCGCGCGATGAAATCTTTATAACTACAGGCTCCTTTAGTCAGACGTCGGGAAACCTCAATGAGCAAGGTCTACACGATTGCCGTCCTGGTTGGCAGCTTGAGAAAAGACTCGATCAACCGCAAAGTCGCCTTGGCACTGGCCGAGCTGGCGCCTGCCAACCTGAAGCTGAACATTGTTGAAATTGGCGATTTGCCGCTCTACAACGAGGACATAGACGGGCCAGGCGCGCCGCAAGCCTACAGCACTTTCCGTCAACAGGTGAGTTCATCCGACGCGGTGTTGTTCGTGACGCCCGAATACAACCGTTCCGTGCCGGCGCCGTTGAAGAATGCCATCGATGTCGGGTCCCGTCCGTATGGGCAGAGTGCCTGGAGCGGCAAGCCCGGCGCGATCATCAGCGTATCGCCAGGCGCCATTGGTGGCTTTGGTGCCAACCATCACCTGCGCCAGTCCCTGGTGTTTCTTGATGTGTGGTGCATGCAACAGCCTGAAGCCTACCTGGGCGGAGCGGGCAGCGTGTTCGATGAGGCCGGCAAGCTGTCGGAAAAGACCCGGCCGTTCCTGCAGGCGTTTATCGATGCCTTCGGCAAATGGGTCGAAAAACAACAGGGCTGAATCGGACCATGAGTCCGGGTGCGGGAGGGGTTTGCCCCTCCCGCCGCTGGATCAGCGCAGCCAGTTGGTGCGCGCCAGCTCGATCACTTCATCGCCACGCCCGCTCATTACCGCCTTGAGCATATACAGGCTGAACCCCTTGGCCTGTTCGAGTTTGATCGTTGGCGGCATCACCAACTCCTGGGTGGCCGTGACCACATCCACCAGTACCGGGCCGTTGTGGGCCAGCGCTTGGCGCAGGGCCGGCTCCAGATCTTCGGATTGCTCCACGCGAATCCCCAGGATCCCCATGGCATTGGACATGGCCGCGAAATCCGGGTTTTTCAGCTCGGTGCCCGTGTCCAGGTAGCCTGCGGCCTTCATCTCCATCGCGACGAAACCCAGTGATGCGTTATTGAACACGATCACTTTGACGGGCAGGTTCAATTGCGCCAGCGAAATGAAGTCCCCCATCAACATGGTGAAACCGCCGTCGCCCGACATCGAGATCACCTGCCGACCCGGGAACGCCGCCTGCGCGCCGATGGCCTGGGGCATGGCGTTGGCCATGGAGCCGTGGTTGAACGAGCCGATCAGGCGGCGCTTGCCGTTCATCTTCAGGTAGCGCGCGGCCCATACGGTCGGTGAGCCGACATCGGCGGTGAAAATCGCATCATCATCGGCCAGCTCGCTGAGCAGGCGTGCCACGTATTGAGGGTGGATCGGTCGATCCGCCTTGGACGGTTGCGCCAGGTCATCCAGGCCCTGGCGCGCTTTCTCGTAATGCTTGAGGGAAGTTTCGAGGAAGCTGCGATCGGTCTTGCGGGTCAGGCGCGGCAACAGCGCGCCGATGGTCTCACTGACATCGGCGGCGATGCCCAAGTCCAGGGTCGCGCGTCGGCCCAGGGCCTGGGGGTCGCGGTCAACCTGGATGATTTTGGCGTCGGTCGGATAGAACTGACGGTAAGGGAAATCGGTGCCGAGCATGATCAGCGTGTCGCAGTCGAGCATCGCGTGGTAGCCGGAGCTGAAACCGATCAGGCCGGTCATGCCCACATCGAACGGGTTATCCCATTCCACATGCTCCTTGCCGCGAAGCGCGTGCACCACCGGCGCGCCGAGAGCGTCGGCCAACGCCACCACCTGGTCATGGGCACCGGCGCAACCGCTGCCGCACAGCAGCGTGACTTTCTTGCTGCTCTGGAGCATATCGCTCAAGCGCTGCAAGTCGGCCTCGGCCGGCAATGTGCGCGGTGCATGCAGCGCCGGCCACGGCTTGAGCTTGTCTTCTACCTCCAGCAGCGACACGTCTCCTGGAATCACCACCACCGCCACGCCCCGATTGAGGATCGCCGAGCGCATGGCGCGATGCAGCACCTGGGGCATCTGCTCGGGGTTGCTCACCAGCTCGATAAAGTGGCTGCATTCCTTGAACAGTTCCTGGGGATGGGTTTCCTGAAAATAATTCAGGCCGATCTCCGAGGACGGAATCTGCGCAGCAATCGCCAGTACCGGCACATGGTTGCGATGGCAGTCGAACAGACCATTGATCAAATGCAGATTGCCCGGCCCGCAACTGCCGGCACACACGGTCAGCTCCCCGGTGGCGGCGGCCTCGGCGCCGGCGGCGAACGCGGCCACTTCTTCGTGGCGCACATGCATCCACTCGATGCTGTCCATGCTGCGCAGGGCGTCGGTGAGCCCATTGAGACTATCGCCGGTCAGGCCCCAGATGCGCTTGATACCCGCCTGTTCAAGGGTGGTCGCCAACTGCTGGGCCAGGTTGATTTTCGCCATGAAGCACTCCAATCGTCAGTGAGGTTAAAAAACTGCTGATCAGTAGGGGACAGTTCAATCACGGCGAATGCTCCGCGTTTAATGTGAAGATTGCGTCATGCTCGCGCGGTACTGCCGCGTACGCCGCGCGGTAAACCACTGGTCACACACCAGCGCCAGCCACGGAGCGGCCTTGGCGTTGGGCAGGCGCCCGCGGCTCAGGCGGCGCATCTGGTCGCGCACCAGGGCGAGGGTGGCGAGGGCGGCCAGGGGTTTGCGTTTCCAGTCGATGGGTTTGAGCTGCGGGTTGAGGTCGCGGCCCTCGCGCCAGTGTTTGATCAGTTGCGGCTCGAGGGTCAGGGCGGTGGCGACGCCGGCCATGGCAATGCCGCTGTCGAGTACCTGCTGCACGACGGGCAGGCGGCGAATACCGCCGGTGACCATCAGCGGCATCCTGGCGATCGTGGCCAGTTCCTTGGCGAACTCCAGGAAGTACGCCTCGCGGGCCAGGGTGCGGCCGTCTCGTGCTTCGCCTTGCATGGCCGGTGCTTCGTAGCTGCCACCGGACAATTCCAGCAGGTCGATGGGCAGCGGGTTGAGCAGTTCGACCACGGCGCGCGCATCGGCGGCATCGAACCCGCCGCGTTGGAAGTCGGCGGAGTTGAGTTTTACCGCCACGCAAAAGGATGGGCTGACGCTGGCGCGCACGGCGTGGACCACCTCGAGCAGCAGGCGTGCGCGGTTTTCCAGTGAGCCGCCCCAGCGGTCGGTGCGATGGTTGCTCAAGGGTGAGAGAAACTGACTCAGCAGGTAACCGTGGGCACCGTGGATCTGCACCCCGGTGAACCCGGCTTTCTCGGCCAGGCGGGCGCTGGTGGCGAAGCGTTGGATCACGTCCTGGATGTCGTCTTCGGTCATGGCCCTGGGCGTGGCGAACATCCTGGAAAAGCTGCCCAGGTCCAGCGCGATGGCAGACGGCGCCAGTGCCTGTTGGCCCAGGTTGGCCATGGTCTGGCGCCCCGGATGGCTGAGCTGCGCCCAGAAGTGCACGCCCTTGGCCCGCGCCACATCGGCCCATTCGCGAAAGCTCTCCAGGTGTTGCTCGTTTTCCAGCGCAACGCCACCGGGGCCGGTCATGGCGCGGCGGTCGATCATAACGTTGCCGGTGAGCAGCAGGCCGGGTTCGCCCTCGGCCCAGGTTTTGTACAACTGCTTCAATTCGCGGGAGGGTGCCTGGTTCAGAGCAGCCATGTTCTCTTCCATCGCCGCCTTGGCGATGCGGTTGGAAATAACCTGGCCGTTGGGCAGTTGCAAAGCTTCAAAAGGTGACATGCGTTGACTCCTGAGCGGGGGAGGCCTCAGGCTAAGCTTAAAGTTAACTTTAATGTCAAGCGAGCGTTTCGATGAATATTGGTGAGCTGGCAAAACAGAGCGGGTTGGCGGCGTCACGCATCCGCTTTTATGAGGCTGAGGGGTTGATCAGTCAGGTCGGGCGCCAGGCCAACGGTTATCGGCGCTATGCCCCTGAGGCGCTGCAGACGCTGCAATTGATCCAGAGCGCGCAGCAGGCCGGCTTTACCTTGCAGGAACTCAAAGCGTTGATGCCCGCGCCGGGGGAGCACAAGCGTGATGAGTTGATCGAGGCATTGGAGCGCAAGGTGGAGCAGATCGAGGTGATGCAGGCGCAGTTGGCTCACAACAAGGCGCAATTATTGGGCGTGATCGAGGCGGTACGGGCGCAGCCCGAAGGCGTGCCTTGCTCCATGGGGCAGAAGCAGGTGCTGGCGTCGATTAAAACCTAACCGTGAAAATGCGCTGATTTGCAGAACAAGCAGATCCAAATGTGGGAGGGGGCTTGCCCCCGATTGCGGCGGGCCAGTCATATTGATGTTGACTGACACTCCGTCATCGGGGGCAAGCCCCCTCCCACATTTTTACTCAGCGGCGGCGGAACAGTGGCAGCGGTTCATCGGTAGCGGCCTGGTACGTCACCGAAAAGTCCTTGAGGCTTTCCAGCGCTTCGTACGGGTCTTTGTCAGCGCGCAAGGCGAAGGCATCGAACCCGCAGCGGCGCAGGTAGAACAGCTGGTCGCGCAGCACATCGCCAATCGCGCGCAATTCGCCTTTGTACCCATAACGTTCACGCAACAGGCGTGCGTTGGAGTAGTTGCGCCCGTCGGTGAAGGCCGGGAAGTTCAGCGCGATGACCTGGAAATGCTCGACGTCTTCACCGATCTCTTCGGCTTCTTCATCGGCGTCCAGCCACACGCCCAGGCCGCCATCGCGGGCCTTGAGGGCGTGGCCGTGTTCGCGCCACAGCGCCAACGGCACGATCAGGTCGTCGCAGTTGGAGATGCCGTCGAAGCTCGCGTCCTTGGGCAGCAGGTGCCAGGTTTCGTCGAGGACTTCGTTGTTCTTAATGATTCGCTGCATAGACGCGCTCCTTGAACAGGTCGATGCCGATGCGCTGGTAGGTGTCGATGAAACGCTCATCTTCGGTGCGCTGTTCGATGTACACGTCGATCAGCTTGCCGATCACCTCGGGCATGGCTTCCTGGGCGAAGGATGGGCCGAGGATCTTGCCCAGGCTC
>Ga0105246_10003087_pt1 | contig 10109 bp, 9 predicted proteins | sample KBSM64metaG_FD_99694 | JGI IMG/M metagenome (GOLD analysis project Ga0105246, IMG submission 99694) | Miscanthus rhizosphere microbial communities from Kellogg Biological Station, Michigan, USA - KBS M6-4 metaG | ecosystem: Host-associated > Plants > Roots > Rhizosphere > Soil | place: Michigan... | reverse complement strand
TTTTCAGCCGAATAACCGCCGTCGAGCCAAGAAGCACGGCTTCCGCCTTCGTATGCGTACCCGTGCCGGCCGTGCCATCCTGGCAGCCCGTCGTGGCAAGGGCCGCACCGAACTGTCGGCCTAGAACTGACTCGTCGGTTTACATTTCTTTGCGAGTTTAAGGTGCTGGCCACCCGTAACCGTTTGAGGACTGCAACCGATTTTTCAACAACCGTACGTTCCGGTGTCCGCAATGGGCGCCGGAACGTAGTGTTATATACGGCAGCTATAGCTGCCGACGAACCCAGCCGGATCGGGTTCATCGTTTCCAAGAGTGTCGGGAACGCTGTGGTCAGGAACCTCGTTAAGAGGAGACTGAGGGAAGCCGGTGCTGCCTCGCTGCGCGAGTACGGCACGGGATTTGCCATAGTGGTCCGGGCTCTGCCCGCATCCGCTTCCGCCAGTTGGGACCAACTGCTGGCGGACTACAATGCTGCATTGGAATCGACCATGAACCGGTTGGGCAGCCGCCTTCCGCGGGCTGCTGTAAACGGTTCAACCCGTACGACACAGGAAGGGACACAGCGTGCATAACGTGACTGCCGCCGTCGTCCGTTATTTCTACCCTGTGGCCATCGCCCTGGGCAGGGCCATCTGGAACGTGCCCCGGAACATCCTCATTCTGCTGCTGCTGGCCTATCGCAAGGTGATTTCGCCCTTGTACGGCCAGGTTTGCCGCTTCTTTCCTTCATGTTCGGCTTACGCCCTTGAAGCGATTACTGTCCATGGCGCCGTCAAGGGAAGCTGGCTTGCTGCCCGCCGCCTGGCACGCTGCCATCCATGGAACGCGGGCGGAGTGGACCATGTCCCCGCCGGTCACCAGTGCTGGCCTGAGGGCCGCACCCCCACAATTGTTGTGCTGAACAACCCGGACAAGTACCTGGCTGCTCAGACTGATGGAGAAGGCCGCCTTGCGGCCTGACGAGTAGGGATATCGTATGGACATCTTTGGAACAATCATGGCCCCGTTCAAGTGGCTGGTTTCAGTCATCATGGTCGGGTTCCATGACGGACTCAGCTTCATCGGCCTTCCTGCCGCGAACGGCTGGACCTGGACGCTGTCCATCATCGGGCTGGTTTTGGTCATCCGCGCCGCCTTGATCCCCGTTTTCGTCAAGCAGATCAAGGCGCAGCGCGGCATGCAGCTGCTGCAGCCTGACCTGAAGAAGCTCCAGGACAAGTACAAAGGCAAAACAGACCAGCTCTCCCGCCAGGCCATGGCGCAGGAGCAGATGGCCATGTACAAGAAGCACGGGACAAACCCCTTCTCGGCCTGCCTTCCGATGCTTATCCAGATGCCGTTCTTCTTTGCACTGTTCCAGGTCCTCTCGGGTATTAGCTCGGCCAAGGCAGGTGGCCAGGGCATTGGGGCCATGAGCGTCGAGCAGGTCAGGCAGTTCGACGAATCCAGCATCTTCGGGGCCCCGCTCTCCGCGACTCTCCTGCACGGCGGCGGCGGCGACTCGCAGCTGGTGGTCAATATCCTGTCCGTCGTGATGATCCTGGCCATGACCGCCTCGCAGTTCATCACCCAGAAGCAGATCATGGCCAAGAACATGTCCGAAGAGGCCATGGCCAGCCCGTTTATGCGCCAGCAGAAAATGATGCTGTACATCCTGCCGCTCGTGTTCGGTGTGGGTGGCATTAACTTCCCCATCGGTGTCCTCATCTACTGGACCACCACTAACCTCTGGACCATGGCGCAGCAGTTCTTCGTTATCCGCCGCATGCCGACGCCGGGTTCGCCCGCAGCCAAGGCCCTGGCCGAGCGGCGTGCCGCAAAGGGCCTTCCGGCACTGCCCATCCTTGGTGGCAAGAAGGTCGACCTCGAAGCTGAGGCTGCTGCCGCAGCAGCGATTGCCGAGAGCAAGGGACAGCGTATCCAGCCACAACGCAAGAACAGGAAGAAGAAGTAATGTCAGCCGAGAGCACAGATCACGCCGTTTCCGACGAGGTCCTGGACGATCAGGACGAGTCCGTAAGTGACGCCGACGTGTCCCCCAAAGGATCTGCTGCAAGCCGCCTGGAGGAAGAGGGCGACGTTGCTGCCGACTACCTGGAGGAACTCCTTGACATTGCGGACATCGACGGAGACATTGATATCGAAGTTCGGAACGGACGGACCTACATCTCCATCGTTGCGGAGGAAGGCTCCGAAGGCCTTGACAGCCTGGTGGGTGAAGACGGCGAAGTTCTGGAGGCGCTTCAGGAACTTACGAGGCTTTCTGTCCTTTCTGCTACGGAGAACCGCTCCCGCCTGGTTTTGGACATCAATGGCTACCGCCACCAGCGCGCAGGCCACCTGCACAAAATCGCAGAGGATGCAGCAGCCTCGGTCAAAGCGACGGGCAAGGCTGTTGCCCTTGAGCCGATGAGCGCCTACGAGCGGAAAATTGTCCACGACGCCGTTGCGGACCTTGGTCTGGTCAGCGAGTCCGAGGGCGAAGGCGCCGGACGCCATATCGTTGTCTCCGCTGACTAGAGAATGCTGATCCGCTAATCATGGTTGATATCACGGCAGCCGAACTGCTGGCCGCGGAAAAGATCTTCGGCGATCGTCTGGACCTCGCCAAACGCTATGTTGAGCACCTGGCAACGTCCGGGACGGAACGCGGACTTATCGGCCCGCGAGAGGTGCCGCGGTTGTGGAGCAGGCATGTGCTGAACTGCGCGGTTATTGAAAGTGAAATCGCGCACGGCAGTCATGTGGCAGATGTGGGCAGCGGCGCGGGCCTTCCGGGGCTGTGCCTGGCCATCGCACGTCCGGACCTGGAACTGACTCTTATCGAGCCGCTGGAGCGCCGCGTGATCTGGCTCCAGGAGGTTGTGGATGACTTGGGGCTCGGCAATGTCACCGTCATGCGTACACGCGCGGAACTTGCCGTGGGGCTCGTGGACGCCGATGTGGTGACAGCGCGTGCCGTTTCGGCCATGAGTAACCTTGCCGGCCTCACCATCCCCCTCCTCGCGGGGAAAGGCGAGGTTGTTGCCATTAAGGGCCGCAGCGCAGGAGAAGAAATTGAGAAGGCCGCCAAGGTGATACGTAAGCTCGGCGGGGTTCAGACCTCCGTCCTTTCTGTCGGTGGCGATCTTCTCGACGAACCCACTACGGTGGTGCGCATCGTTGTAAACAAGTCCCAAAAAATCGCGGGCTGAGGGCCCGGTAACGTCGGTCTGTAGGTGTAAGCAGTTAGGCTAGACAACGGCAGCAATGGCTGAACGAGAGTGAGTGTGTCCCAGTGACCAGTAGCGAAGCCTCCACACAACGGATTCCCCCGTTTGTGTCCTTGGGGTCAGCACGATCAGTAACTGGGGCGGGCCTCGTGCCAGGGCGCGGTGGTATTCACCCAAATCCGGTTTCAGATACCACTGCTCTGGCAGCTGTTTCACGTGAAACAACCTCATCGGGTAAGACGAACGTCATCGATATGATGGATGATTCAAGCCCGATAGCCCGGGAATTAGCACATGAGACCAAGCGTCGGGAACGACTCCTCGGCCGGGAGCTTCCCAAACCGGAGAAGACCAGGATCTTCACGGTCTCCAACCAAAAAGGTGGGGTAGGCAAGACCACCACCACAGTCAACATTGCGGCGGCCCTGGCTGCTGCGGGATTGAATGTCCTGGTCATAGATATCGACCCACAGGGCAACGCCTCCACAGCATTGGGCGTCGAGCACCACGCCGATGTGGACAGCATCTACGACGTCCTGATCAACGACTTCCCGCTCGCGGACGTGGTGGCGCCGTGCCCGGACATCAGCAACCTGATATGCGCGCCCGCGACCATCCACCTTGCCGGCGCAGAGATTGAACTCGTCTCGCTCGTGGCGCGCGAACAACGGCTCCGCAGAGCAATTGACGTGTACTCCAAGGCGCGCGAAAAAAACGGCGAGGAGCGGCTGGACTATATCTTCATCGACTGCCCGCCGAGCCTTGGCCTGCTTACGGTCAATGCGTTCTGTGCCGCCGGCGAGGTTCTTATCCCCATCCAGTGCGAGTACTACGCCCTCGAGGGACTGAGTCAACTGCTCAAGAACATCGAGATGATCCAGAAGCACCTCAATGCTGACCTGATCGTCTCCACTATCCTGCTGACCATGTACGACGGCCGCACCAACCTGGCGGCACAGGTGGCAGCAGAGGTACGGCAGCATTTCCCGGATCAGGTCCTGGGAGCCGTGGTTCCCCGTTCGGTGCGAATCTCTGAGGCACCGAGTTACCAGCAGACCGTTATGACTTACGACCCTTCCTCCAGCGGAGCCCTGTCCTATTTGGAAGCCGCAGCCGAAATCGCCGAGCGTTAGAATCTTCAAGAACTGCAACAACCGGAGTCAGGCGATGCCCGACTCGTCCACTGGAGGGATCTATCCATGAGCGAAAAGCGACGGGGCTTAGGCCGCGGTCTTGGCGCACTCATTCCAAGTTCCGCCGCTGTCAACGGGTCGGGCACTGGAACACCTGCGTCACGCCCAGTGGACCTATTCTTTCCGGAGGGTCGGAAGAAGGTAGTCCCGGGCGAGGATTCCCTCTCTACGGACGACACCCGGACCCCGTCGGCCGATTCCGCCTCTTCGTCCGACTCTGAGTCTTCTTCTGCTGCGGACACCCGGTCCGCAACGGCCACCGAAACCGCAGATGCTTCTAAAGCCGCTGCAACCAAAGCGGAAAGCACGGCAGACACCAAGACGGCTGACAAGCCCGCAACGGCCAAGACGGCTACCGGGACGGAGCCGGCGGCCCGCAAGACCGCGAACAGCGTGAACGGACGCACAAAGAGTTCTGCAGCGCCCGAGACGCCCAAGGCTGAGGGTGAGATTCCCGAAACAGACAACGGCGTTGACCTGGTGGAAGTCCCCGGAGTGCGCTTCGCTGAGATTCCCGTGACAGACATCCATCCGAACCGTAAACAGCCACGTTCGGTCTTCGATGAAGACGACATGGCGGAGCTCATTCACTCCGTACGGGAAATCGGTGTCCTCCAGCCAATTGTGGTGCGGACATCAACCGAAGAAGGTGGAGAGCCCTATGAGCTGGTGATGGGTGAGCGCCGGTGGAGGGCTGTTCAGGCTGCGGGCCTGGCAACCATCCCTGCCATCGTGCGTGACACCACTGACGATGATCTCCTCCGGGATGCTTTGCTTGAGAACCTTCACCGCAGCCAGCTGAATCCGCTGGAAGAAGCGGCGGCTTATCAGCAGCTGCTCGAAGATTTCGGAACCACCCACGAACAGCTCGCCGATCGCATTGGACGCTCCCGTCCCCAGGTGTCGAACACACTCCGACTGCTCAAACTTCCCCCCTTGGTCCAGCGCCGGGTAGCTGCAAGTGTGCTCTCTGCCGGGCATGCCCGCGCATTGCTTGCCCTTCCGGATGCAGCAGCGATGGAACGTTTGGCACAAAAAATCGTGGCCGAAGGTATGTCGGTTCGTGCCACGGAAGAAGCAGTCACCCTGTATCAGGATCCTGCTAAGCCGCCTAAGAACAACATTCCGAGGCCAGGTGCCCGTCACGAGCGCCTGGATTATCTTGCGTCTTCCCTCTCAGACCGATTGGACACCAACGTTAAGATCTCTCTGGGTGTCCGTAAGGGACGCGTAAGTATTGAGTTCGCCAGCGTTGAAGACCTTAATCGCATCATGGAGGTCTTGGCTCCCGGCGACGAGAACTAGCCGTATAGTCTTCTAACTAGCCGTACAGTCTTCTAGAGCGGGCCTGTTTCACGTGAAACAGGCCCGCGTTTGTTTCCCATGAATCTTACTGAGCTTCTGACTGCGTGCCGTTCTACTTGACCACCGTGCCATCCCCTGTGATCGTCTTCAACGTCGGTATTTGTGGACTGCAGGGAGGAGTCGCCCCCGATTAGGTTTCCTTCGTGGTTGTGGAACTGATTTTTGGCCCTGCAAGATCCGGTGACGCTGGAATCGGGGCGTAGGAGGTAGATTCCACGCTGCAGGCATGTAGGGCATTCGTGAATACTGCAGTAGGATCGTCGAAATCATATGAACCATGGAGGAATGGCGCACAGACGCTCTGCGTGTTTTGGCGCTGACCTGGGATCGGACTGTGCCAAGCGTCGACGTGCTCTTGTTCTCAAAGGCCCTTTATCGCCCGACCTTCCTTAGCCAATATCGTGTAGTCGATTGATGAAAGCTTGGCCTTTTCGCCCTCTGCGTGGAGAATTCGTATCTGAGAGGCACAATCTCCCATTATTCAGCTGAACACGCTGCCGGGATTATCCGCAGTCGTTCCTGCTGTGTGCGGTGTGGCCACTATGCGACAACTCAGAACTCACGCTCCGAGAACTCAAGAACTCATCCCCCGGCTACACGAAAACTACGATGTGGTTTTGCCGTGGCGGCACGCTCGGTTTCACGTGAAACGTCGTTGCCTCCGCACGGACGTTCCATCCGCTCAGCCCAGACCAGGGTTTCTGTCTGGTTGACTCGGGGGAACGGCCATTCTTCCGATCTGGGAATGGTGGCTCCTGGATCATATTCTCCCTTCCGAGTATCCGAACCACTGGCTGCATATTCCTCGAGCCAGATGTGAGGTGACCGTTCATCCAGTGGTCCCGCTACTCGGAAGTCGAGCAGTGGCCTGGTGCATAGGTTTCACGTGAAACATGGGACTCTTGGGCTGGCGGGAGGCGATCAAACCTTTCGCGCTGGCAGCGACACTTACAGTGAGTCCGTTCAGCCACACAACGGTGGAGGAGCTCCCTGTGGATGATGTGGGGAATGCATCGTTACATTTGCGCCAGCCAACCCCTACCGCTACCAGCGCTGCCGCAGGGCTCGCGGACTGATAGCTGATCCCTGCATGCCCGCCGAGACCATGCAGAAGCGGGTCGCTCTTGCCGACGGTCGGGCCGGCACGGGAAGGCTCCTACGCGGCGTGTGTCAGCCGCTGGAAGCGCTCAACAGCTGCGTCCTGTCGGGATCATGGTTATGGGCACCGTGGGTGCTCACACCTCTCTGGGATGTCCAGGTCCCCGTGCTCGCGCTGCGGAAGCGACGTACGCAGAATCCTGCCGCGATGTTGTTCCCGCCAAGCCGCTCACGTTCTCCCACCGGAGAATGGCATGTTTGCCCAGCTATCCGAGTTGGGCATGATCGTCTATAGCGACGGTTCGGCCGGCCGGAGGGCTGATCCATCTTGACCGCCATCTGCCCGTCTCCCGTCGGGGCCTTCAGATCTTCCGGCCACGTAGCCGTCCGTCGTTGGGGAGCAGTTCGGCCCCGGTGTTGTCTATACGACGAGGTCTGCGCAAATGGATGAATGGGCTTCGGACCGCTCCCCCATGGTCCGGGGTATTTGCGACGACCTTGCGGGCGCCGTGCTGAGGAGCAGAGTTCGCCCGCGGGGTAAGCCCCCGAGGTCATCTTCTTCAGAAGAAGCGTAGTGACCGTTGGTCTCAGTCTTCACCCAACGTGAATGGGATGGGCGACCCCACCAACGTGGTGGCCCGGGTATCCAGACGTGCCAGAACAGCCCTGCCGCCGATCGTCTACTGTCGGGTGATGAACCAGATACCCAGATCGTCTTCTTGTTCCCGGTATATGTAGCCGTGTCTTTGGGACCGGAACGATAGCGCTGCCGTAGGTACGCTCACAGCCTGGTTAGATCTGGACTCATGCTGTCCCCGAGCTGAGGTTCTTCTTCGGCGAATGATCCAGGATAAGTCGGGGTCATGTATACGGTGCATAGCATCATGGGCCTATTCCGTCACCCTGGTCTGGGGCTAGCAGTCGTACAAGCAGACCGAACTCTGAAATCATTTTCGAGCCATCCGAGGGTCCCTTTCGGCTCCTCGGCATTAGGCCATGAATCGTGTCCACTGTGCGGCGCGGAGGTTCAGCTACATATTTCCACAGGGTATGAACGGCAGGCTTGGCTGTGCATAGTGTGGTGGATATCTCTGTGGACAACTTTGTGGATAGTCCCACTCAGGTCCGCCCTCTGTGCTAGACGCCCATGGGACAAAACGTTCCCGAACGACCTCCAGCATGTAGCCCGCAGTTCGTAACGCCAGCTGTTTCACGTGAAACATGAAAAGCGGGATACTCCCCGTGCCGAAAACTGCAGGAAATCGCCTTGTGTAGGCGAATTCCGGCGAGTATTCGTGGAAAACCAGGTCAGAAGCGGAGCCGATGATTCTCTATGACGCCATCCCTACGCTTGATACGATGACCAGCTGTCGCAGCCCTACTCGTGGTCTAAATCCACAGGCCCATTAACCTTCCGAGAAAGCTGTGGGAAAGCCTGTGGATAACGGTGTGAATAACTTCTGGGGATAACCGGTCGCTCTCGGTGCACAAGAGCCCGAGTCATCGGTCGCGTGGCACTGAGACGCACGGATGAGCCTAGCTGCATCCCTCGGACGAAGGTCGTGGGAGACAGAACCATTGCGGGATTGGACCACGTATGTGGCCCTTCCCGAGGGCCACGAACTCTGCATCCCTCCCGCCACGAGTGGGCGGAGCTGCAGGGACGGTAAAGATGGGCGGGTCTGGTGACTGTTCCAGCAGGGTACGCCAACGATGTCCGCCTGAACCCGAGGACCTCCTTGGACCACCTGGTCCCTAGTGATGACCATCTGGCTCCCGGCGAAGAGCATGCGGTTTCGCTCGACGTATGCCACGCAGTGAACGTGGCTCGTCATCGCCGCGGATACATGAATCGGCCAAATCGAACTCCACTTGGGCCCGGAGTCGTGAGGTGGTGCTGAGGATTCAAGCCGTGCGACCCGCTTGGCGAACAGAAGGGCTACGTATGCGCCGACCCATCGGGTCGGTCTCCGGATACTCGGGCTCTGTCCCTGCATACTCTCCTGTTGCTGAGGCTAGCGAACTGGAAGGCCGCTTGTTGAGAAGCCGACCCCCCAGGATATGTGGCGCGCTTGCTGTAGGTTCCGACGCGCGCGATCCCGTGTGGGGTCATGTTCCATTCGAAACTCGGCTCAAGTGGAATTCTTGATGTACAAGAGAGTTGACACCTCGTCTCGCCGAGGCCTGCGAGTTGGAGGTCGACTGTTGAGTAGCCGAGGCTCCAGGATATGTGGCGCGTTTGCTGTAGGTGCCGACGCGCGATCCTGTGTGGGGTCACGTTCTATCTGAAATTCGGAGCCGAAATGCAATTGGGGATTGAGATGCGAGTTCAGACCAGCCGGATGATGTTTCACGTGAAACTCTAACCACTCATAGATGGGGTGAGCCCGGACCCCGGATGGGACAAGAGGGAGTTGGTCGAACCCAGTTCGATCTTGCTCTGTTCTTATAGTCACGGCCGGTGTAGCCACTCCGATTATGAAGTAGGGGACCCATAGCGGGCACTATTTGGTCACCAGCACTTCCGTTGCAATGAATTTTATGGTTCATGTTCCTGGAGCCGGCGGGGACGCAGAAGTCAGGAGAAGGACGAGAGAAAGGAGAACGGCCGGCTCCGAAGAGGTCCGCGCTGTAGAAGGTTTCGATTCAGCCGAAGTCAGCGTTCGCGTGAGATGGTCTCCGAAATGCATTCCTGTCTGAAGACAGGCGCCCAATCCCAGATTGCTAACGACTCCTAGAGTGCCCTTATTGCGATCCATGCGTTCGGACCGCCCATCCTGGACAGTACCGGAGACGCTATCGTCGTGGACACTCAGCATGGCAGGGGCCGAGGGCCGGTGCTGATCCAAATCCAATGTTGTTTACAGTCGGATGTGGCCGGGTTGCTATTGCCAGGGCTGTGCAATGCCCAGACTGCCCCGATTGCTGGAACCCACAGAACCGTGGAATCAGAACACATGTTGTTCCCGAGGCGAACCACAAGACTCCCCGTCCAGAAGCCAAAACTGGCGGGAGCACGGGATTGTCGTGGAACGCTGTCCTGATTCTCGAACGTTATATATCGCGGAGACATGACTTTGACTGTTCGAGGAAGGCGGAGTCCCTCGGCAGCAAGCAAGAAATGCTGAACCCGCTACCTGGACAACCTTGCCATCGACAATCCATGGCTCCTACGTCGACAATGGAATCTTCCGCTATTGGATCTGTCCTCTTCTGACAGTAACGCTACCTTTTTCATGT
>Ga0105246_10003083_pt1 | contig 10120 bp, 10 predicted proteins | sample KBSM64metaG_FD_99694 | JGI IMG/M metagenome (GOLD analysis project Ga0105246, IMG submission 99694) | Miscanthus rhizosphere microbial communities from Kellogg Biological Station, Michigan, USA - KBS M6-4 metaG | ecosystem: Host-associated > Plants > Roots > Rhizosphere > Soil | place... | reverse complement strand
GTCTTCGGCGCACATTTTGCGGGCCAAGTCGTAGGACAAAGCCTGTTCAAGCGGCTCGTGCTGCAGAATGGTGGCATGTACGAAGCCTGCGAAGGTCGGCTCGCGACCGGCCATGGCTTCCGCCTGCTGGCGCAAGGCGGTCCAGATCGGATCGACGGCAGAAACTTTTTCCCGCGGGCTGGCCATGGCGTCTCTTTGCGGCTTTCCTTGTCGGCTAGCTTGTACCACAAAAGTTTGTGGAATTTCAAAACGCCCGCCAAGCCGGTTTTTTCCCGCGTAAAGGCCCTGACCGCGAAATAAATAGACACTATCGAGGTCGCGGCCGGCCCGCCTCCCGCGGTGGGGATAGGGATCGCGCCGGCTAGACGGCGACCAGGAAACTGTAGGCAAAAATCGCTGCGGCAGTCGCCGAAAAGGTGATGACCAGAGGCCAGGAATCCATAGAACCCTCCCAATGAGGTTCCTTAGATGGTCATCGAAACGTCCTCTTCAATATGCGCGGGGTGCAGGCCTGATCACCTGATTCCGATAAGCTTGTGAGTCTGGAGAGAAAGTCGCCACTGGGGGTGATCCAGGCAATAACGCGTGGCGGCATCGACATTTTCGTCGCGCGTCGGTCCATCCATCGGCTGCAGGAAAAAATTTCGGAAATCCTGGCCGGCGAACCGTTCCGGGTCGGCGCCGCTCTGCGGATAGACCAGTTTCAACTCGTCCCCATGCTTGAGCTTCTGTTCCGCATCGGCCTTGGGGCTGACGCAGATCCAGTCGATGCCGGCCGGCGGCAGCAAAGTGCCGTTGGTCTCGATGCCGACCTCGAAACCCACCTCATGCAACGCCACCACCAGAGTCTTGTCGAGCTGCAACAGCGGCTCGCCCCCCGTGCAAACGACATAAGGCTTGCCCTTGGCGCCCGGCGGCCATTTCGCGAAAACCGCGCGCGCCAGGCTTGCGGCATTGGCGAACTTGCCGCCGCCGGGTCCGTCGGTGCCGACGAAATCGGTGTCGCAGAAGCGGCACACGGCCTCGGCGCGATCCTTTTCCAGCCCGCTCCACAAATTGCAGCCGGCAAAACGCAGGAACACGGCGGCACGGCCGCTTTGCGCGCCCTCGCCCTGCAAGGTGTAATAGAGTTCCTTGACGCTGTAGGTCATTGCTCCGAGACCGCCTTCAGGCGCTCCTGAACCTAGCATATCCCGCGGCACGCAATTGGCAGGCGGGACATTTGCCGCAGCCGGCGCCCCAGTCATGCCGCTTGTCGCGCTCGCCTTCATAGCAGGTGACGGTGTCCGCAATCGTCAGAGCGACCAGCTTGTCGCCGCCGAGCTCCTCGGCCAGTTTCCAGGTGGCAGCCTTGTCGATCCACATCAGGGGCGTATGCACCCGGACGTCGCGCGCCAGGCCCAGCGACAAAGCCTTGGCCGTGGCCTGCACCGTTTCATTCCGGCAATCGGGATAACCGGAAAAATCGGTCTCGCACATGCCGCCCACCAGGTCGGCAATGCCGCGCCGGTAACCCAGCGCCGCCGCCAAAGTGAGAAACAGCACATTGCGGCCCGGCACAAAGGTGGTGGGCAGGCCGTCGTCGCCCATGGCGATTTTCATGTCGCCGGTCAGGGCACTTCCGCCAATTGCTTTCAGCGTGTCCAGCGGCAGAAGATGGTCGGCGCCAAGCCGCTCGGCCCAGTCCGGAAAGCCTGCCCGCAATTTTTCCAAAATGCGCGGCCGCGCCTCGAGCTCGGCGCGGTGGCGCTGTCCATAATCGAACCCCACGGTTTCGACATGATCGAACCGCGCCAGCGCCCAGGCCAGGCAGGCGGTGGAATCCTGCCCGCCGGAAAAAAGCACAAGTGCGGATGTCGCCATGCCGGGGTGTTAGCGTCCTCGAGCGCAAAAATCTAGGCGACTTTGGCGCATCCCGCGCCCACGCGGCTTGCGGGCAATCCGATCGTGACGATGGTGCCCTCGCCCACCGCGCTTTGGACGCTGAAACTGCCATCATGCAGTTCGGCCAGCGCCTTGGCGATGGAAAGGCCCAGCCCGGCTCCTTCGAACCGCCGGGCCAGCGAACCATCCAATTGCCGGAAGGGTTCCAGGGCCTGGGCAATGGTCTCTTGCGCCATGCCGATGCCGGTGTCTTCGACGGACAGATGCAGGCCGCCATCGGTCTGCAGGCGGGCGGCAAACCGTATTTGTCCGTTCCGTGGGGTGAATTTCAGTGCATTGGCCAGCAGGTTTCCCAAGGCCTGGCCCAGCCGGCGCGGATCGACATGCAGCGCCGGCAAGCCGTGCGGCACATCGATCTCAATCCGGCGTTGGTCATGGGTGACGTTGCGCGCCAGGGCGATGGCGGTTTCGGCCAGGTCCAGGACGCTTTGCGGCTGGGCGTGGATCGTCAGCAACCCGCCTTCCAGCCGCGACACGTCCAGCACATCATTGATCACCGACAAGATGCGTGCGCCGCTGGCATGGATGTCGTGGGCATATTCGCGATAGGCCCGATTGCCGACCGGCCCCAGCACTTCGTCGCGGATGATTTCCGAAAATCCCAGCACCGCATTGAGCGGGGTTTTCAGCTCGTGGCTCATGGCGGCCAGAAAGGCGGCCTTCACGCGGTTGGCGATTTCGGCCTGGCGCAAGGCGGCGCGCAAGGCGCGCTCCTGCTCGAACTTTTCGGTAACGTCCTCCACCGTGCCTTCATAGCAAAGAAGCGCGCCGGACCAGTCGCGCACCGCGCGGGCATTCTCCGAAATCCAGATCCGCCCGCCGGAGCGGTGGTGAATTTCCGACACAAAATTGGTGACGACGTCATGCGCCTGGATCAAGGCCAGGAATTCGGAACGCCTGGCCGGATCGACGTAAAGCTGCGCGCTGATGTCGGTCAGACCGACCACGAGCGCCTCGGGCGTGGGATAGCCGTAAATTTCCGCCAGGGCCTGGTTGACCGCCAGGTAATGGCCGCCCGGCGTGGTGCGGAAAATTCCTTCCACCGCATGGTCGAAGAAGGCGCGATAGCTCGCCTCGCCGGCCGTCATGCGCGAGCGGGTGTTTACCGCCACGCGTTGCAGTCGCGCCAAAACCAAGCCCAACACCGCGATAATCACCAGGCCGGCCGTGAATTGCCCGCCCAATTTCGCGGCCATGCCAAGGCCGATCACGATGCCCGCCGCGAGAGCGGCGAGCGCAACGGCAAGGCCGGGAAACCGGCTGTGCTGCGAGATGGCCGGAACGTCCTGAGACGAGGGCATGAGGCTTCCGCTTGGTCCAGCCGACTTGCTACCTGAAAAATCTAAATGCCCTGTTGAGGTTAGGCGGCCCGCGATTGCGGCATCATGTCCGCCACCCGGCATAGGTGCATGCAGGGTTAAAAAGCCCAATATTGGAGCCCCGGTTGCCCAAAAACGCGTCGCGCTGCTGCCCAGCAGCTGTGCAAAAATGTCCCAGCTTTGTATTTGATCCTGCTTTGTGTTTGATTGCGCGCCCTGCCCACAAAATACATTGATAAGAAATGGCCCTGTTCGAGACCATCCAACCTCTTTTTGTGCTGTCCGGCTTTTTTGTCGGCTTTCTGGTGGGAATGACGGGGGTCGGCGGGGGCTCGCTGATGACCCCGCTCCTCATCCTGCTGTTTCACGTACAGCCGGTCACCGCGGTGGGCACCGACCTGATCTATGCGAGCGTCACCAAGACCGGCGGCAGTCTGGTGCATGGCTTCAACAAGACCATCGACTGGCGCATTGTGCGCCGGCTCGCCAGCGGCAGTCTTCCCGCCTCGTGTCTCACTTTGCTGGCCCTGTGGCTGCTCAAGATCAATCCGGCAGCTTACAGCGTCGTGGTGACGAAAGTGCTCGGAGGCGCATTGATCCTGACCGCGTTGGCGCTGATCTTCCGCAAGCGCCTGCTGGCAACCTATTCCCGGCGCGTCGGCCTTCTTAGCGAAGATCAGACTCAGTTCTACACCGTCCTTACCGGCGTGATCCTGGGCGTGCTGGTGACGATTTCCTCGGTCGGCGCCGGCGCGCTGGGCGTGACCGCGCTGCTGCTGCTCTATCCCGAACTGCCGGTGGTCAAGATCGCCGGTTCCGATATTGCCCATGCCGTGCCGCTGACCTTGATCGCCGGGCTGGGCCATTTGGCCAGCGGCGGTGTGAATTCGGGCGTGCTGGTTTCCCTGCTTTGCGGCTCGATCCCGGGGATCATGCTCTCCAGCATGTTCGCGCCACGGCTGCCGGATTACGCCCTGCGCCTGGTCCTGGCGCTGACACTCCTGGTTGTGGCCATCAGGCTGCTCAGTGCCTGACCGGGCGTCCGACAAGCCGCCGCGCGCTTGGCAAAGGATGCTGAGCGGCCGGCGCCTGGACCTGCTGGAACCCAGTCCCCTGGATATTGAGATCGAGGACATCGCCCATGGGTTGGCGCGGGTGGCGCGGTGGAACGGCCAGACCAGGGGAGAGCATGCTTTCTCGGTCGCCCAGCACAGCGTTCTGGTGGAACGGCTGGTGATGGACCTCAATCCCCGTCTCACCCGCCAGGCCAGGCTGATGGCCTTGCTGCACGACGCGCCGGAATATGTTGTCGGCGATCTCATCAGCCCCTTCAAGGCAGCGGTTGGCATAAATTACAAAGAGTTGGAGGACAAACTTCAGATAGCAATTCATCTGCGGTTCGGGCTTCCGGCACAGGTACCGGCCCCGCTGAAAGCCCTGTTCAAACGCGCCGACCACCTCTCGGCCTATTACGAAGCAACCCAACTGGCAGGGTTCGAGGAAGCACAAGCGCGGCGGCTTTTCGGAGCTCCGCCTAAAGGTCTGAAAACGCCGCGCCTGGCCCCGCTCGGCACCGCCGAGGCGCAGGCGCAGTTTCTTGCCAGGTTTCACCGGCTTTATACTGAGTAGCCCGATGCCCCATCTTCTGGTCACCCCTTTGTCGAGCCTGGCCGCAGCGCTGGACGCCCATGCGCCCTCGCATCTGGTAAGCCTCTTGTCGCCGGAGAACATGATCGAGACGCCGTCAGGCTTTCCGCCCGCGATGCATTTGAAGCTGGGCATCAATGACATTGTCGATCCCAAGCAAGGCACCGTTCCACCGGCCCGCGAACATGTCGACACGCTGCTTGCTTTCAGCCGCGATTGGGACGCCAAAAAGCCGCTCCTGATCCATTGCTGGGCGGGCATTTCCCGCTCGATGGCGTCGGCCTACACGATCCTGTGCGACCGTCTGGGGCCGGGAAGCGAGATCCAGATCGCCCGCGCGATGCGCACGCGCGCGCCGCATGCCCAGCCCAACCGTCTTTTGGTGCAGCATGCCGACGAGGCCCTGGGCCGCGGCGGCAAGATGCTTCTGGCCCTGGACCATATGGGGCCGGCACAACTGCTGCAGGAAGGCGTGACTACGATCTTTCCCCTGGAGGGTTTGTGAGCAGCAAGGAAGCCGTGTCCATCGGCCTGTCGGCCGCCATCCTGGCGGTGGAAGGCGAGCGGCCCTCGGTACTGGCGGTGGTGCATGCGAGCTCGCAGGATTCCCTGCCCTTCGGTCCCTTCGATCCGGCAACCCATCGCACGTTGGAGTCGGGCTTGCGCAAATGGGTGGGCGAGCAGACGAAGTTCGAACTGGGTTATACCGAGCAGCTCTATACGTTTGGCGACAAGGGCCGGCATCTGCCTTCCTCCATGTCGGGTCCGGGTTCCGGCGCGCGCGTGGTTTCCGTGGGCTATCTGGCGCTGACCCGGCAGGTGCGCGAAGCGCCCGAGACCGAATGGCGCGGCTGGTATCACTATTTTCCCTGGGAGGACTGGCGCGACAGCAAGCCGGAGATGATCGAACGCGTCATTCTTCCGGCGCTGAAGAAATTCGTCAAAGACGCGGCCAATTCCGAAATCGCGGATCTGCGGCGCGAGCGCGTCAATCTCTGCTTCGGGGAGAGCTGGGACGAAGAGCGTGTGCTGGAACGCTATGAGCTTCTTTATGAAGCGGGCCTGGTGGAGGAATACATTCGCGACAATGGCGGGGACGACAGGAAAGGCGCGGCGAAGTTTGCCGGCCTGGGAACACCCATGCTGTTCGATCACCGCCGCATCCTGGCCACCGCCATCGCGCGGCTGCGAGGCAAGCTGAAATACCGTCCGGTGGTGTTCGAATTGATGGCGCCGACCTTCACCCTGCTGGAATTGCAGCGGGCCGTGGAAGCCTTGGCGGGCTTGCGGCTGCACAAGCAGAATTTCCGTCGCCTGGTGGCGGAACAGGGCCTGGTGGAAGGTACCGGCCAGTACTCCACCCCGCTCCGAGGGCGGCCGGCCGAGTTGTTCCGATTCCGCCGGGAGGTGCTCAGGGAGCGCCCGGCCCCCGGGATGCGGCTAGGCGCCCGCCGGGCCAGAACGGCCGTCTAAGCCTTCCTGGGGCCGTCTGGGCCCGGATTTTGCCGCGGAAACCACCAAAGCGTCACAGGCTTGCAACACCCGCCTGGTCCGCGCGTTGCCGACTCTTGACCCCTTAATGCTCTTGTGTAGCATAAAGCCCCTGACCGGCTCCTTCTTGAAAGCCGGGTTTTTTATCCCAGATATATACTCGAAATGAGTATATAGGGTGGTGGAGGACCAAATGGGTGTCGAGCTGGCCTATACCGACGCGGTCGCGAAAGAGACAGCGTCCCTGTACGCCAAGGTCGCCAACTTCATTCCCAAGGCGGAATGGATCGCCTATGCGCCGGTGATCGCCGAGATCAACCGGCTGAAGCGGGAAAAGAACGCCGTCATCCTGGCGCACAACTACATGACTCCGGAAATCTTCCATGGTGTGGGCGACTTTGTGGGCGACAGCCTGGCGCTGGCGCGCGAGGCGGCGCGCACCGACGCAAAAGTCATCGTGCAGGCCGGCGTGCATTTCATGGCCGAGACCTCGAAAATCCTGTCGCCGGAAAAGACCGTGCTGATCCCCGACATGAAAGCGGGCTGCTCGCTGGCCTCGTCCATCACGGGCGCGGATGTGCGCCTGTTGAAGCAGAAATATCCCGGCCTGCCGGTGGTGACCTATGTGAATACCAGCGCCGATGTGAAGGCGGAAAGCGACATCTGCTGCACCAGCGGAAATGCGGTGAAGGTGGTGGAGGCGATCGCGCGGGATTTCGGCACCGACACGGTCATCATGATCCCGGACAAATACCTGGCCCGCAATGTGGCGGCCAAAACCGGCGTGAAAGTCATAACCTGGGAAGGCGCCTGCGAAGTGCACGAGCGCTTCACCGCGCAGGAGATTCGCGACTATCGCGCCGCCCATCCCGGCATCACGGTGCTGGCGCATCCGGAATGCCCGCCGGAAGTCGTGGCAGAAGCCGATTTCGCCGGCTCGACCGCTGCGATGATCAACTATGTCAGCGCCCACAAGCCCAAGCGGGTGGTGATGGTCACCGAATGCTCGATGAGCGACAATGTCGCGGTCGAGCATCCGGACGTGGAGTTCGTGCGGCCCTGCAACCTGTGCCCGCATATGAAGCGCATCACCTTGGACGGGATTCTCCATTCGCTCCAGACCATGACGCATGAAGTGATCGTTCCGGCGGACATCGGGCTCCGCGCGAAAGCGCCCATCGACCGGATGCTGGCCATCAAGGCCTGACGGCAGTCACCATGAAGACGCAGATCGACAGCATCATCGAGACCGACGGCGCCTTGATATTGGGCGCCGGCATCGCCGGGCTCTTCACGGCGCTCAAACTGGCGCCCCTGCCCTGCATTGTGCTGGCCGGCACCCGGCCCGGACTTTCGGGCTCCAGCGCCTGGGCGCAAGGCGGCATCGCCGCCGCCATGGGCGAAGGCGACAGCTGGCAATCCCATGCCCAGGACACCATCGCGGCGGGTGCAGGGCTCTGCGACCCGGCGGTGGTGGAACTGGTGGCGCGCGAAGCCCCGGACCGCATCGAGGACCTCGTTGCCTATGGCGCGCCCTTCGACCGCAAAAGCGACGGGACGCTGGCCTTGGGACGCGAGGCGGCCCATTCCCTCCCCCGCATCGTGCATGTCAAAGGCGACGGCGCCGGCGCCGCGATTTCCGCCACCCTGGCGGCGCGCGCCGCCGAGACCGACTGCATCACGCTCTTAGAAGGCTTTCATGCCATCGAACTGGCGCTGGAGAATGGCCGCGTCACCGGCATCTTCGCCCGTTCGGGCCTGGGGCCGGATGCGCGATTGATCCTGTTCCGGGCCCGCGCCGTGATCCTGGCCACCGGCGGGCTGGGCGCGCTGTATGCCGTCACCACCAATCCGCTGGAATCGCGCGGCGAAGGGTTGGGCATGGCGGCACGCGCCGGCGCTTTGATCGCCGACCCGGAATTCGTGCAATTCCATCCCACCGCCATCGCCATCGGCCGCGATCCGGCGCCGCTGGCGACCGAGGCCTTGCGCGGCGAAGGCGCGGTGCTGGTCGACGCGTCCGGCGAGCGCTTCATGACCGCAATCCACAAGGACGCGGAACTGGCGCCTCGCGATGTGGTGGCCCGCGCCATCCATCGCCAGATCATGTCGGGTAAGAAGGTCTTTCTGGATTGCCGCGACGCGATCGGAGCGGAATTCCCGCATCATTTTCCCACCGTCTATGGCGCCTGCATGTCGGCGGGGATCGATCCGGTGCGTGACCTCATCCCGGTGGCGCCGGCGGCGCATTATCACATGGGCGGCATTGCCTCGGACGTTCAAGGCCGGTCCTCGCTTCCAGGTCTGTGGGTGGTGGGCGAATGCGCTTCCACCGGCCTGCATGGCGCCAACCGGCTGGCGTCCAATTCGCTGCTGGAGGGTTTGATTTTCGGGGCCCGCACCGCCGACGATGTGCGCGGGCAACTGATCGCCGGCGCGATGCGCGGCCTGCCGCCTGCGCCACAGCGTTTTGCTTCGCCCGCGCCGCCGCACATCCTGCGCGAGGCGATGAGCCGGGATGTGGCGCTTGAGCGTGATGCGCAGGGCTTGCGCGCGGCACTTGGCGTCATCAACCGTCTGGAGACCATCACCAACGAACCGGCGCTACTCAACATGGCGGCCGCGGCCAAGCTGGTGACGGCGGGCGCGCTGGCGCGCCAGGAGTCGCGTGGCGGACATTGGCGCAGCGATTATCCTGAGGCGAAAGCGCCGGCGGTGCGCACCTTCATGACCCTGGCCGATGCGGAGAAAATTGCCGCAAACGCCGAATCCCAGCCGAGCCGCATCAGCAAATGAGCGCCGCTGCAGATTTAGCCTTGGCGTTCACCCGGCCGCCTTCGCCCTTGCTGATCGAGCAGCAGGTGCGCGCCGCTTTGGAAGAAGATCTGGGCCGGGCCGGCGACATCACCAGCGACCTCACCATTCCCGTGGACAAGCAGGCTGTCGCAAGACTGGTTGCCCGCAAATCCGGACGCGTTGCCGGCTTGATCTGTGCCAAGGCCGCTTTCCGGCTGGTCGATGCATCCGTGACGTTTGACGTCAGCGCGCCTGACGGTTCGGACGTGGCGGCGGGCGCGCTGCTGGCCTCGGTCTCCGGCCCTGCCCGCGCCCTTCTGACGGCCGAGCGCGTGGCACTGAATTTTCTGGGGCCTCTGTCGGGCACCGCGACTCTGACGGCGGCGCTGGTCAAGGCCGTGACGGGAACCGGGGCACGCATCGTCTGCACCCGCAAGACGTTGCCGGGCCTGCGCGCCTTGCAGAAATATGCCGTGCGCTGCGGCGGCGGCTTCAATCACCGTTTCGGGTTGGATGACGCCGCCATGATCAAGGACAATCACATCCAGGCGGCAGGCGGCATCGCGCCGGCCATCGCGCGGCTGCGCGCGGGCCTTGGTCACATGGTCAAGATCGAGGTGGAAGTGGACCGGCTGGAACAGCTGGAAGAAGCGCTGGCCCAAGGCGCCGACACCATCCTGCTCGACAATATGTCTTTGGAGGACATGCGCCGCGCCGTGGCGCTGGCCTCTTCGGTTTCGGGAGGCAAGGCGGTGCTGGAGGCGTCCGGCAATGTCACGCTTGAGACGGTTCGCGCGATCGCGGAGACGGGCGTGGACTATATCAGCTCAGGCGCGATCACGCACAGCGCGCGGAATTTGGATATCGGGCTGGATTTTTGAACTACTCACCATGGGCGGCCTTGAGCCGCCCATCCAACTTTT
>Ga0105246_10003074_pt1 | contig 10134 bp, 11 predicted proteins | sample KBSM64metaG_FD_99694 | JGI IMG/M metagenome (GOLD analysis project Ga0105246, IMG submission 99694) | Miscanthus rhizosphere microbial communities from Kellogg Biological Station, Michigan, USA - KBS M6-4 metaG | ecosystem: Host-associated > Plants > Roots > Rhizosphere > Soil | place... | reverse complement strand
CGAGCCTAGGCGAGGTGCCGAGTGGTGGGGCAAGAGCGTTTTGCTTACTTTTGCGCTTTTCAAAAGTGAGCCGCCGTAAGGGCGGAACCCATAGCAGCCGTTACCGCAGAAACGGATATGTACGCGATCTGATCCAACATCCTGGTCGGCCCAGAGGCCGCCATCGGGAGCAAGCCCCCTCCCACATTAGACCGGGATCGATCCAACATCCTGGTCGGTCCTGAGGCCGCCATCGGGGGCAAGCCCCCTCCCACATTTGGACCGCGATCGATCCAACATCCTGGTCGGCCCAGAGGCCGCCATCGGGAGCAAGCCCCCTCCCACATTTGGACCGGGATCGATCCAACATCCTGGTCGGTCCTGAGGCCGCCATCGGGGGCAAGCCCCCTCCCACATTTGGACCGCGATCGATCCAACATCCTGGTCGGCTCTGAGGCCGCCATCGGGGGCAAGCCCCCTCCCACATTTGGACCGGGATCGATCCAACATCCTGGTCGGTCCTGAGGCCGACATCGGGGGCAAGCCCCCTCCCACAGGGGCTCTGCGCTAACTGATCGGTATCAGGGCAAGCCCCCTCCCACAGGTTACTCCAGCCCTTGGTTTACAAGACCTGCACCGCAGGTAGAATGGCGCCTCTGCCCACACCACCCGAGCGAATTTCATGGCGTTGCCGACCCTGCGCATCATCGGTTTCATCATCGGCATCTTCCTGATCACGCTTGCGATCGCCATGGTCGTGCCCATGGCCACCCTGGTGATCTTCGAACGCACCAGCGACCTGCCCTCGTTCCTGTGGGCCAGCATGATCACCTTTATTGCCGGTCTGGCCCTGGTCATTCCCGGGCGCCCGGAGCATGTGCACCTGCGCCCCCGGGACATGTACCTGCTGACCGTCACCAGCTGGGTGGTGGTGTGCGTCTTCGCCGCGCTGCCGTTCCTGCTGACTCAGCACATCAGCTACACCGACTCGTTTTTTGAAAGCATGTCCGGTATCACGGCCACCGGGTCCACGGTGTTGAGCGGGCTGGACAACATGTCGCCGGGCATCCTGATGTGGCGTTCGCTGTTGCACTGGCTTGGCGGTATCGGGTTTATCGGCATGGCGGTGGCGATCCTGCCGCTGCTGCGCATCGGTGGCATGCGCCTGTTCCAGACCGAGTCGTCGGACCGTTCGGAAAAAGTCATGCCGCGCTCTCATATGGTCGCGCGGCTGATCGTGGCGGCGTATGTGGGCATCACCATCCTTGGCAGCCTGGCGTTCTGGTGGGCCGGGATGGGGCTGTTCGATGCGATCAACCACGCCATGTCGGCGATTTCCACCGGCGGGTTTTCCACCTCCGATGAATCCCTGGCGCACTGGAAGCAACCGGCGGTGCACTGGGTAGCGGTGGTGGTGATGATCCTGGGCAGCCTGCCGTTCACCCTGTACGTGGCGACCTTGCGCGGCAACCGTCGCGCGCTGCTCAGGGACCAGCAGGTGCAGGGGTTGCTCGGTTTGCTGGTGGTGACCTGGCTGGTGCTCGGCACCTGGTATTGGTGGACCACCAACCTGCACTGGCTGGATGCCCTGCGCCACGTGGCGCTGAACGTCACCTCGGTGGTGACCACCACCGGTTTTGCGCTGGGGGACTACAGCCTCTGGGGCAACTTCTCACTGATGCTGTTCTTCTACCTGGGCTTTATCGGCGGCTGTTCGGGCTCTACCGCCGGCGGGATCAAGATCTTCCGCTTCCAGGTCGCCTACATCCTGCTCAAGGCCAACCTGAACCAGTTGATTCACCCGCGCGCGGTGATCAAACAGAAGTACAACGGTCACCGTCTCGACGAGGAAATCGTGCGGTCGATCCTGACCTTTTCGTTTTTCTTCGCCATCACCATTTGCGCCATCGCGCTGGCCCTGTCACTGCTGGGCCTGGACTGGATGACCGCGCTGACCGGCGCAGCCAGTACCGTATCCGGCGTCGGCCCGGGCCTGGGTGAAACCATCGGCCCGGCCGGCAACTTCGCCAGCCTGCCGGACGCGGCCAAGTGGATTCTGTCGCTGGGCATGCTGTTGGGACGGCTGGAAATCATTACGGTGTTTGTGCTCTGTATTCCGGCGTTCTGGCGTCACTGACGGTCGACGTCTGCTGCAACCGCGCCCGGTATTCGCCGGGCGTGGCGTCGAACCAGCGGCGAAACGCGCGAAAGAAGTTGCTGGGGTCGGCGAACCCCAACAGGTAGGCGATTTCCAGCAAGGTCATGCTCGGCTGCGCCAGGTATTGCTCGGCCAGCTCACGGCGGGTGTCGTCAAGCAGGGCCTGGAAGCTGGTGCCCTCCTCCTGCAAACGCCGCTGCAAGGTACGCTGGGACAGATGCAACGTCTGCGCCACCATTTCGCGCTTGGGTTCGCCCTGGGGCAGCAGGCGGCATAGCACCTGCCGTGCCTTGTGGGTCACACGGCTTTCGGAAAAGCGCGCCAGGTATTCACCGGCAAAACGATCGTGCAACTGCGCCATGGCCTCGTTGGCCGTAGGCAATGGCGCATCCATGTCGGCCTGCTCGAAAATCAGCGCGTCATACGGCGCATTGAATTCCAGCGGCGCATGGAACACCTCTTTGTAGGGCGCCAGATCGGCCGGTTGATCGCCCTGCAGCATCACCTTGTGCGGTTGCAGGGTTCGTCCTGTGAGCCAGCCACACAGCGCCAACGCACTGGCCAGCGAGGCCTCGGCGCTTTGTCGGGTGGGCGGCAGGTGATCGCCGTGCACGGTCAAGATCAGCGCGTAGCCCTCGGGTAGCAGGCGGAAACTCAAGTCGGCGCTTTCGGCGATGATGCGCTGGTAACGTACCAGGCGCCTGAAGCCGTCGGCCAGGGTGTTGCTGGACATCAAGGCATAACCGGCGACATGAAACGAGGCGGGACGCGCCACTTTGCCCATGTTCAGGCCAATGGCCGGGTTGCCTGATAACTCCACTGCGCGCTGCCATAAACGGGTCATGGCATCCTGCGCAAAACGCGCGTCGGGGTTACTGAGGTCGGCATAGTCCAATCCCAGTTGCTTGAACAGGGCCCGGCAATCCAGGCCGTCCATTTCCAGGGCCTTGACTATCCCCATCGCCCAGCTTGCAGACGTTGTTCGTTCGCTCATGGCGTCTTCTTGTGCTGGCAGGCTTAAACGGTAGCCAGGAGGCCAAGGATACTAAAGTGGCATCTATTGTCACTGGCTGTCACCACTGATCACTCTAGACTCAAATAAACTCCCCGCCGAACATCTGTTGGGCCGCACAACAATCAGAGGGCCTGTCACCGTGGAAAACGTCAAGCGATTCAACAGCTTCGCCGAGTTTTACCCGTACTACCTGGCGGAGCACGGCAACAGCACCTGCCGGCGCCTGCATTTTATCGGCACTACGCTGGTGATCGGCATCCTGGCCTACGCCATCGGCCGAGGCTCACCAGGCCTGTTGCTGGCCGTGCCGATCGCCGGCTACAGCTTCGCCTGGATCGGCCATTTCTTCTTCGAGAAGAACCGTCCGGCCACCTTCCAGCACCCGTTTTACAGCCTGCTCGGTGATTTTGTGATGTATCGCGACATGATCCTGGGCAAAGTGCCGTTCTAGGCACGGTCGATATAAAAGTCTATTTGTCATTTATAGTGCTGTATCCTGCCAAGGCTTTTTGAGAGCGCGCAATCACCTGCGATTGAAACAGACCTTGCGAGGAGCGACGACGATGCACGAGATACCTAATCTCCCCTTCCCAAGCCTGCAGCCTACAGAGCAGCCAGCACCGCAACAGGCCAGCGACACACGGCCCGAAGCCAAAGAAGCAAAACCAGTCGACAGCGAAAGCCAGGACTGACGCCGTACCAGACCGTGTGGAAAGCGCAGCTTTGAGCGCTTTCCACACTGCCTGAATCATTCGAGACCCCCGTAAAAATGACCGATACCCCGGATACCGCCGTACTCGACGCTGCCCTGCAGATGGTCGAGGTCTGGAACCGCCTCAGCGCGGACAAACAAGCCGTGTTGCTCAAGCGCTTCGGCACCCAGGAAAACGCCCTGGCCGCCCTGGTCACCACCCAATTGCTGGCCCCTGAGCAAGCCTGAAGCGTTCCTGCGCTGAGGTTTTTGCGCTTTAGCGCCCTGCGCGAGCCAAACCACCGGTATCATTAGCAGCCTATCTTTACCTGCTGCGACAGTGGACCTCTCCCATGCCAGATACCCAGCGACCCATGGCGGTCACGCTGCAAGTCGTTTCCATCGTGCTGTTCACCTTTATCGGCTACCTGAACATCGGCATCCCCCTGGCGGTGTTGCCGGGCTATGTGCATAGCCAACTGGGCTATGGCGCGGTTATCGCCGGGCTGGTGATCAGCGTGCAATACCTGGCGACCCTGCTGAGCCGTCCGTATGCCGGCAAAATCATCGATAACCTGGGCAGTAAGCGCGCGGTGCTCATCGGCCTGGTCGGTTGCGGCTTGAGCGGCGTGTTCATGTTGCTCGCCGCCGGTTTTTCCAGCCTGCCGGCCTTCAGTCTCGGTTGTCTGCTGATCGGTCGACTGGTGCTGGGCAGCGCTGAAAGCCTGGTGGGTTCCGGTGCGATTGGTTGGGGCATAGGGCGTGTCGGTGCGGCGAATACCGCCAAGGTCATCTCATGGAACGGCATCGCCAGCTACGGCGCGCTGGCCGTCGGGGCACCGCTGGGCGTGCTGCTGGTCAGCCAGTTTGGCCTGTGGAGCATGGGCGTCAGCATCATTGTGCTGGCGCTAGTGGGCGTGCTGTTGGCCTGGAACAAAGAAGCGGCGCCGATTGTGGCCGGTGTACGCCTGCCGTTCATGAATGTGCTGGGCCGCGTACTGCCCCACGGTTGCGCATTGGCGCTGGGCTCCATTGGCTTTGGCACTATTGCCACCTTTATCACCCTGTATTACACCACCCAGCACTGGGACAACGCGGTATGGGCACTGAGCCTGTTCGGTGCCAGTTTTATCGGCGCGCGCCTGCTGTTCGGCAATCTGATCAACCGGATCGGCGGTTTCCGCGTGGCAATCGCCTGCCTGTCGGTTGAGATACTGGGGCTGCTGTTGCTGTGGCTGGCGCCGGATGCTCCCTGGGCGCTGGCCGGCGCGGCCTTGAGCGGCTTCGGTTTTTCCCTGGTGTTTCCGGCGCTGGGGGTTGAGGCCGTCAATCTGGTGCCGGCCTCCAGCCGTGGTGCGGCGGTGGGCGCTTATTCGTTGTTCATTGACCTGTCACTGGGAATCACCGGCCCACTGGCCGGCGCCGTCGCGGCAGGTTTCGGCTTTGCGTCGATCTTCCTCTTCGCCGCCCTCGCCGCCTGCGGTGGCTTGTTGCTGAGCCTCTATCTGTATCGCCAGGCACCTCAGGCCCGCGAGTCTCGCGACGCTTAAAAGTCGACCTTGCCACGCCCGGCCTTGATGCTGCCGCGCTTGGTTTTTGACTCCAGCCGGCGCTTCTTCGAACCCAGGGTGGGTTTGGTCGGCCGGCGCTTCTTTTCGACCTTGGTGGCGCTGAGGATCAATTCCACCAGACGCTCCAGCGCATCCGCACGGTTCTGTTCCTGGGTCCGGTATTGCTGGGCCTTGAGCACCAGCACGCCCTCGCTGGTGATACGGCTGTCACGCAGCGCCAGCAAGCGCTCCTTGTAGAACTGCGGCAACGACGACGCCGGAATGTCAAAGCGCAGGTGCACCGCACTCGACACCTTGTTGACGTTCTGCCCGCCGGCGCCCTGGGCGCGAATGGCGGTCAGTTCGATCTCGGCGTCAGGCAGGTGCACATTGTTGGAAATTACCAGCATCAATCAAAAACCCTAGGCAACGGACAAGCCCAACTCAGACAACAACATCGACGCCTGGGCTTTGGAAATCACGGCGCCTTTGAACAGTTTGGCATCATTGAGACGAAAGCCGCTCAAATCTGCACCGCGCAGGTCGGCACCGGCAAAATTGGCACCGTTGATACGGGCATGGGCCAGGCTGCAATCCACCAGCTCTGCCTTGCGAAAGTCGGCATCCGACAAATCGCTATCGGAGAAATCCAAGTTGTTAAGCAGGGTTCGGGTAAACGACAACCCGGACAAAAAGGCGCTGTTGAGCAGGCTTTCGCTGAAGCTCAGGCCGAGGGACGCGCAATGGGTGAAGTTGGCGCCGGTCAGCTTGCACTGGGTGAAATTCGCCTGGGACAGCTTGCTGCGCTGCCAGCGCGTGTTGTTCAGGTCGCAACTGCTGAACTGCGCTTCCAGCAGGTTCGCGGCCTCGAAGATGGCGTGGCCGGCCCGGCAGCTTTTCCATTGCGTGCCTTCCAGGCGCGAACCGAGGAAGGACGTCTGAGTCAGAATGCACCGCTCAAACACCCAGTGGTCCAATTGCATGCGCGACAGATCGGCACCACTCAGGTCGACGCCGAGCAAGCGCAAAGGGCTGCGGTGCTGCTCGATCAGGTCTTCCAGCGCGTCGCGCTGCAGGGCGCCGCCGTCAATCTCGGTGTGCTGCATAGGGCCTCCGGGCAAGGATCGATAAAAACGGGGGGTGGAGTCTAACCTGCCCGCACCCACAAAAAACCCGGCACACGGCCGGGTTTTCCATTTACCGGAACCGTCCTACTCCAGAACCGTCCCTGCTGTGCCCAAGGCCGCTTGCGCCTTGCGCTTGTTCTTGATCCAGTAGCACACCCCCATGAACGCCACCCACACCGGGATCGCATACACCGACACCTGGATTCCCGGAATCATCAGCATGATCGCCAGGATAAACACCACGAACGCCAGGCAGATAAAGTTGCCGTAGGGATACCACAGCGCCTTGAACAACGGCACCTGACCGGTACGGTCCATGTGCTGGCGGAACTTGAAGTGGGAATAACTGATCATCGCCCAGTTGATCACCAACGTGGCTACCACCAGCGACATCAGCAACTCCAGCGCATGCTGCGGGATGAAGTAGTTCATCAGCACCGCCACCAGGGTCACTGCCGCCGACGCAAGGATCGAACGCACCGGTACGCCGCGCTTGTCGATCTTCGCCAGGGCCCTGGGCGCATCGCCCTGCTCGGCCATGCCCAGCAACATGCGGCTGTTGCAGTAGGTGCCGCTGTTGTATACCGACAGCGCTGCGGTCAACACCACGAAGTTGAGGATATGCGCGGCCGTTTTACTGCCCAGCATCGAGAACACCTGGACGAACGGGCTGCCACTGTAGGGATCGCCGGAGGCGTTAAGGGTGGCCAGCAGGCTGTCCCACGGGATCAGCGACAACAGCACCACCAGGGCACCGATGTAGAAAATCAGGATGCGATAGATCACCTGATTGATGGCCTTGGGGATCACCGTGCGTGGCTGGTCGGCTTCGGCAGCGGTAAACCCGAGCATTTCCAGGCCGCCGAAGGAGAACATGATGATCGCCATGGCCATCACCAACCCACCCACGCCATGGGGGAAGAAGCCGCCGTGCTCCCACAGGTTGGTCACCGACGCCTGTGGCCCGCCGCTGCCGCTCACCAGCAGATAGCTGCCCAGGGCGATCATGCCGACAATCGCCACCACCTTGATGATCGCAAACCAGAACTCGGCCTCACCGAAGACTTTGACATTGGCCAGGTTGATCAGGTTGATCAGCACGAAGAAGGCCGCCGCCGAGGCCCAGGTCGGAATCTGCGGCCACCAGAAGTGCACGTATTTACCGACGGCCGTCAGCTCCGACATGCCCACCAGGATGTACAGGATCCAGCAGTTCCAGCCCGACAGGAAGCCGGCAAACCCGCCCCAGTATTTATGGGCGAAATGGCTGAAGGAGCCGGCGACCGGCTCTTCGACGATCATTTCACCGAGTTGGCGCATGATCATGAAGGCGATAAAGCCGCAGATGGCATAGCCCAGGATCATCGACGGGCCGGCGGACTTGAGTACCCCGGCCGAACCGAGGAACAGGCCGGTGCCGATGGCGCCACCGAGGGCGATCAACTGGATATGCCGATTTTTCAGGCCGCGTTTCAGCTCGCCTGAAGAGGAATGGGGTCCACTCATGAAAAGGGTCTCACGCAAGGTTTGAGGATGTTGAATGCAGGTTGCTGTCTTGAATTACCGCCTCAAGCAGCGCCGCTCAAACCCCAGCGCAGGTACCAGGAGTACAGCGTCTTTCTAACGGTCATGCGTCACCTGTTTGTTTTTATCTGTGACGAAATCGAACCCGTCTGGCTCGTGGCCAGGCGGAGTGATCAGGGAAGGTAAACCCTGGGTCTTGGCCTTTTGCGTGGTTACGCAAAGGGGGGTCACAGTAAAACGCGGCGCATTGTACACCGCTCGACAGGTTCGGCACGCACCACCAACGCGCACTCGACAATCTGTCAGGTATTCCTTACAGGGATTTTCTACCCAGCGTTACACGACTATCGGCGTAAACCTGACGTTACGGTGCGGAAAATTTTCTTTACAGCCACGCTCAGGGAGCGGTCTACGGAAAATTGTCGGTCAGACCTGACTGAAGAATCGGTTCAGCCAATCAACTGTTTTTTCTCGATAAAAAATCTCTTCAAAAAAACCGAAGAAAAAGTCCAAATGAAACCGTGTCAATAAATATTTTGCATTTTGAAACACTCTCTCCTAGGTTCTCTGCACTTGCCCGCGAAGCCCGTTGGCAAGCCGTTCTCAAACAACGTCCTCTAGGAGATACACCATGCAAGCACTGGAAAAAGACCTGGAAACCGAACTGCAACTCGACGATTGGTTTGAAGCGCCGACCCATGAGGCCGCCGTTGAAATGATGCAAGCCGATGCCGTTGTGCCATTTGGCACCGCGATGTGGCCGTTCTAACACCCGGCAGGCATACGGCAGGTGCCGTGCACGGCACCTGCCCCCTTACCCAAGGCACCGAAGGACTCCCGTCATGGACAAGGCCCGCGCCGTCGAACACTTTCTTTACTACCTCGCTCATCACCCGGCCCTCCAGGGCCTGAGCCGCCCTACCGTGCTGCTGGGCCATACCGAACGCTACGACGCCATCGCCCAGGCAATCACCCACGGCAGCGCCGCCCGTTTCAATTTCCAGGTGCAGCGCCTGGACCTGAGCGCCAGTGAATCCCTGGCCCAGGCCATCGAAGCCTGCGACCTGTACCTGTTTCTCTACGATTCCTCGACCCTGCCCAACCCCCGCGCCGAAGGCCCGGATTTTATCCGCGCATTGCAGGGCGTGATGGCCGAACATTGGAAAAAGTCGCTGTTGTTCAAGGATTATGGCGACTACTTCTACGACACCTTCAGCGTCGAACCGCAGCGCATAGCCGACCTCAACGCCACCTTGATCCGGCGCATGTCCGAAGCCACCGTGCTGAGCTTCACCGACAAGCACGGCTCACGCCTTGAAGCCCCCATGAGCAGCATCAAGAAGTGGACCAATATCAACGGCGTCGGCAACCACGACCTGGCCCCGGGCGAGATCGCCACCCACAGCGAGGCCATCAACGGGCAAGTGCGGTTTGTCGGGACGTTCCTCAGCACCATCCCCTTTGCGCGTAAATACGGCGTGCTGGAGTCACCCCTGGAACTGTGGATCGAGAACTCCACCATCTGCAGCGTGGCCAGCGACGTGCCGGGGTTGGTGGATGACTTCAACAAGTACCTCAATGCCAACCCGTCCAACCGCCGCGTGGAAGAACTGGGCATCGGCACCAATGAAGGCGTGAAGGATTTGTACGCGCGCAATGCAGGCTTTGAAGAACGCCATTGCGGGTTGCATCTGGGCTTGGGCGGCGGGCAGAAAGGCAGTCACCACCTGGACCTGATCTTTGCCAGCGGGGTGTTGGCGCTGGATGACAAGCCGGTATTTGATGGGACGTTTGCCTTCTGAGCAAAGCACTCGAAAACACCGGAGATCCAACTGTGGGAGGGGGCTTGCCCCCGATTGCAGTGTGTCAGCCTCAGTATCTGTCACTGATGCACCGCTATCGGGGCATAGGTATCTACACCACTCTGTAGCCCCCAAACGTAATCACGATGCGAAGCGAGTCGCTCGTGATCTTGATCTTGATCTGCTTTTGATCTCAGGCGCCCCGTTAAACCACGCTGGCCGAACGCAGGCTTGAATCCGTGGGTAACCCGGCAGGACGCCGGGTTAGCCGCACTGGGCCAGGGATGG
>Ga0105246_10003068_pt1 | contig 10142 bp, 8 predicted proteins | sample KBSM64metaG_FD_99694 | JGI IMG/M metagenome (GOLD analysis project Ga0105246, IMG submission 99694) | Miscanthus rhizosphere microbial communities from Kellogg Biological Station, Michigan, USA - KBS M6-4 metaG | ecosystem: Host-associated > Plants > Roots > Rhizosphere > Soil | place: Michigan... | reverse complement strand
TATTGCCCTGGAAAGAACAGGCGCTCTATCAAATGGCAAGAGCCTCTTATACATTTGACAGGAAATACATATTGACTGGTACGCTAAGGCGTGATGGTTTTTCCGGTTTTTCTGAAAAAAATAAATGGGCCTTGTTCCCCTCCATTGCTTTTGCGTGGCGTGCGGGTGAAGAAGATTTTTTAAAGTCTGTAAAATCAATCAACGATTTGAAACTAAGGTTATCTTATGGTGCTTCCGGTAATCGCACGGTAGGCAGGTACCAGACGCTTTCGCAAATGACGGTGGGATTGTCCAATGGTTATTTGTATGGGTCCTCAGGCGGCGCTCAACTCGGTTCTTTTTTAAGCCAGTTGCCAAATCCTGATTTGAAATGGGAAACCACCACTTCTTTTAATGCAGGCATCGATTTTTCGTTGTTGGACAACCGTTTGTTCGGCGCGCTGGATATTTATTTTTCGAATACCAAAAACCTGTTGAACTCCAGAGCGACACCCAGCATTACGGGGTTCAATTCTTTCCTTATCAATATCGGAAAAATTCAGAACAGGGGACAGGAATTGAATATAACAGGTGTGCCAGTAAAAAACAAAGACTTTAGCTGGGAAATCGGGGTTAATTTTTTTAGAAACAGGAATAAAGTGCTGGACATAGACGGCACAGGGAAGAATCTCATCAACGCTACAGATCCTATCTTAAGTTATTTTATTGGCCAGCCATACGGTGTGGTGTATGATTATAAGATTACAGGCATCTACCAGATGGGAGATAAAATTCCTGCAACACTGGCTGCTCAGGGGTTTAAGGCCGGACAATATAAAATTGAAGATGTGAACGGTGATGGCATCATTACAACGGCGGATAAACAGATATTGGGAAAATTAGACCCATCGTATAGTGTTGGTATTTCCAATAACATTAAGTACAAAAATTTTGAATTCAAGTTTTTCATCAATACCATACAAGGCGGTAAAAACGGTTATCTCGGAGCGCCTGGCATTATGCTGCAAAACCCGGATAATATCCGCAACAACAATGGATTTGTATTTGATTACTGGACGCCCAATAACACTGCTGCGAAATACAGGAGTATTGCAGCTTATACTATTAATGAAAACCTCGGACCCTATATGCAAAGAAACTTTGTAAGACTGCAGGATGTGACGCTGACATATACCTTCCCGCGTTCCCTGCTCAAACAGCTTAAAGTAGTAAAGGGATTAAATGTATATGTCAATGCGCAGAACCTGGTGACGTTAACCAAGTGGGATGGCTGGGATCCGGAATCTAATCCACCCGCTTCCCAGCGTTCATCAACAGGTTTACGCATTCCTGGCGGGCTCGGACTGGATCAAAACGGCTATCCCGTGATGAAGAATTATTCTTTGGGAATAAACGTAACATTTTAAGGAAGCCTTTAAAATTAAAAAAAATGAAAAATAGGATATATATACTTTGCATAGCGCTAGGGTTGTTCTCCTGCAAAAAAGATTTTTTAGCTGAACAACCATTGTCCATTTACACACCCGATAATTCCCTGCAGACAACATCACAGTTCCAGGCAGCGATTAACAATGTGTACAGTGGCGTAAGAAATGTTTATTTCGGAAACATGGACCTGGACACTTATTTCGGCTTGTACTATGCCACCGACTTTGCGATGAATGCAACTGACTATGACCCTGCCGCTAAATTGAATGCCTACAAGGCCACGATGGTGCCTACCTATTTTATTCCGCAAAATGTGTGGACGGCTTTCTATAAAATAATCACCAACTCCAATTTGATAATCAGCAGGACACAAACGTCTCAATTGTCGGATGCAGACAAGAAGAGCTTTACGGGACAGGCATTGTTTTTCAGGGCCTATTCTTATAATATGCTGGCAAAATTATTCGGCGGTGTACCTGTTGAGTTAAAAGAATTGTCGCAGCCGCGCTATGACTATACAAGAGCAACAAGAGATGAGGTGTACAAGCAATGTAAAGCTGACCTTGAGCAGGCGATTACTATGTTGTCAGACATTGATAAAGTGGCAGATGGTACAGTGAATAAACAAATAGCACAACATATCTTATCAGAAGTACTGATTTCTTTAAAAGATTATGATGGAGCAATAACTGCCGCTACCAGTGTTATAAACTATTCTGGTGTTTCATTGATGAAAACGCGCTTTGGAAGAAAGGCTACACTGCCCGGAGACGTTTACAGGGACTTGTTTGAATACAACAATCAAAACTATAGTACCGGTAACCGCGAAGGGTTGTTAGTAATGCAAACCGCATTAAACAATTCAGCGTCTGTGGGCGATCAGACTGCCTGGGCAGTCGTGCCGAGCTTCGCAGGCTTGCTGTTTTTTGAATCGGGAAAAGATACCAGCGCAGCTGTGAATGCCACAAGGGCTAATGTGATGTACCAGGGTAAATTTATCGATAGTATTTCTTCCAATGGCGTGGGCTGGATTAGGCCAACATCACATTTCTTTTATGAAATATGGGGTGCCGGCGATATACGCAATTCACAATATAATATTGTCAGGGATTTGCGCATTACCGGTGTAGCCGCTTCTTCTCCCGATTATGGCAAATGGTATGTGAAGGATGGGTATAAAGCAAGGACCCCCGGCAGGTTTTACCGGGATACGATAAGAAGTTTTTACCCGATAATCAGGAAAACCTCCCCCTCCGCCGGCGATTTTACGGCTGCTGCGGGACCAGCCATGTTAACCAGTACCACAGCACCATTTGGCGGTATTGTATTAAATGGCGCTTCACGTTTATTTATTCAAAAATACATGGCACGATTGGCTGAAACCTATTTACTGCGGGCGGAAGCTTACCTGGGAAAAGGGGATAATCAAAAAACGGCTGATGATATCAATGTGGTGAGGGCCAGGGCCGGTGCCGCGTTAGCGAGTCCTGCTGAAATGAATATCGATTATATACTGGATGAGCGTTTACGGGAATTGTATTTGGAAGAATTCAGATCAGCTACGCTGACGCGGCTTGGGTTGTTATATGACAGGGATAAAAGATACAATGTAAGATCGGGTCTGTCCATAGAAACCTACCATAATTTATGGCCAATACCCAATGCTGAGATTGTTCAAAATACCGGCGCGACTATTAATCAAAACCCAGGCTATCAATAATAAAAGCCGGGAAAAAAGTATATTCACCTTTTTATTTTTTATAATCGCAAATACCCGGGCAAATGCGCAGCAAAAATCCGATAACCTGAAGCTGTGGTATACAGCGCCGGCCTCCATATGGCAGGAAGCGCTGCCGTTGGGCATTGGCAAATTGGGTGTCATGGTTTTTGGTGGGTAGGTACGGAGCGTTTTCAACTCAATGACAATACAAATTACATAGCATTGAAAACGTGACAGCCTTTAAATTTTATTTATCCGGTTCTGCTATGAGCTTGCGTCTGGATTCCACCAGGAGCACCAGCCCAGCACCGAGGGTATATACCAGCATATCTGTCCAGGCGAAACTAGTACCGAATATAACCCTGGCAAGGGCATATTTCTCCAGTCCCAGCATCCGCACAATATTAAAGTACTGAAGGGTTTCCACGAAATAGGAAAACAGCAAAACGGCTATTACGGTAGCCACTACCGGGCTATTCAGGAAGCTTTTCACCAGGCAATAGAGCAGTATAACGACCAGGAAGTCGCCCCCATAGGGCCGCATAATGGCGTCATGTACAAAAAAACCAATGGCGATTTCGGTTAGTAACAACACTATGGCGATGACGAAGTATTTGGGATATAAACCGGGCATGGGCAAATATATTGCATGAGAAGGGGCTTGCCTGTGAGCAAAGTTAACAATTGATCTTTAATGGGCGGTAATGTTGATGATGGAAGCCCCTGGGTGGCGCCGGTATACCATGCTTGGGTGCTGATGCTGATCACATCGCCCGGCATGACTTTTATTACAATACTGGGGCCTACTTTGTATTGGCGGCACCGCCATTTATTTTTGAGACCTGCGTATTGGCTGATATTGCATCAAAACCACCCGGTTTGGCCAAGGTGGTACTGCTTATATTGGCAAACAACTGGTTTTCCTTGGTAGTATTGGTGGGTTCCTGGGTGGCGGCATATACGTCTGTTTGTTGTTCTGTGGTCAGCACCATCCGGGTATTGCCCAGGTGGTCTTCATAAAATAATCGTAGATATAACTGGTATTGGCGGCCGTTAATGGCTGCGCGGGGTCTGTCTTCATCCAATGTTCCAAACCATCAACATGGTTACTTTCGTTTCGATGATAAAATTAATACCTTCTACTCAATTTCATTTTCCGTTGGTGATTTCGTTTTGGTTAATTCCGGGCCTTTCCAAAGACGGATATAGTTCTTGTAAAAAGAAATTCTTTCCTTGCCTGATTTTATAAATGAGGGCAGGTGCAACCAGGGAATATTAGGATTTTGATGATGCGCTAAGTGTATATTGAAGTTCAAATAAATGAAGTTAAGCCATACCGGAATTTTTAAATTATGCGCCCCTGTTATAATATTCCTCGGGCTAAAGGCATGATTAACATAATTCTGGGATGACCATACAAAGCCATGTACGAGGTAATAAATTATCCAAAGCGACCAGTCCCAATTTATCAGGTAAAGTAACAAAAACTGAAAGTTAATAACCACAATACTTTCGAGCCGGGCTGTTAGCAATTTCTTAGCCGTTGAAAAACCATTCAGGAAACCATTTATTTCGGTGTGATTTTTGAAAATCGATAAAGTCACCAGCCTTGGAGAAAGTGAAAAAAGAAATACAGAAAGCCATGTGGCCAGATAGCCAAATCCAATCATCATTAGATACAGATTACCATAGCGCAACAATTTATTTTGATGTTCATAATAGAGATCCCACATCTCATCATCAGTTCTATTTTTCTTATGATGTTTTAAATGACAATGCCGGTAAAAAGTAAAAGAGATAATGAACATGCAGCATAGCCATCTGCCCAGGAATAAATTGGCTTTATCTGATTGATGAAGCGTATTATGAGCAGCTTCGTGCATTAATGAGTAAACCGGTATCATTACAATTCCAAACACTAATCCAAGCACCACCCTTATCCATAATTGCTGAAAGTGCATACCTGCGATAAACAAGCTGAAGAATGCTATGACACAAACAACAATGATAAACATATTCAGTCTGGCAGGAATGTGATAATTCATTATTTAGTAACTGTTTTTATGAACAATGTAAGCGGCTATCTTTCCATATACAAAAGACCGGTCATTCTCATACAACTTCCTGCTTAGTGACTGATCTTTTTTGATTAGAGCCTGCAGGTCTTTGGGAACTTCTCTTGGTATCATCAGGTTCCTGAAGATAATTCTTGCACCCTCATTTGCAGTCCTGGCAACCGCTGCAAATAAAGTATGCGTTTCCTGTTCACTCATCAATTCACAAATATTTGATAAGGCAAAACAATCTATAGAACGATCAGGCATGGTATCAACCCATTGTTGTGCTTCCCCTGTAATAATTCTTATCCTGTCAATCCTCGACTTTATTATTTCAAAGTTATCTTTTTTTAAATAAGCTGGTACTTCGTCCGGGTTACTAAACTTGCCGAGAAGGTATAGGGATAAAAAATAATTATTTTCAATGGGAATATTACGGAATGCCTTCCTTGAACGGTTATAAAAGCTATCGGCAAAAGATTTGCTGCCATCATCGAAGACAAAATAGTCGGCTACCAATCCACGTCTTGCAAGCATTCTTTTATTGAACAGTATTTTGAATATATACTTATATCTCCTGGTATTCCATACCCTGTCAAAGTAGATCTCCTGTTCCTGTTGCGTTTTTTTCTCAAACAGGCCAAGCACCCTTTTTCTACCCTGCAATATTGAAATGAATTTACCTGCTAATTTTATGAAGCGTTCATATTTCCCATTCATTATGAACCCCTTCTCAATAATCTTGGTTTGTTTATCCCAGAAGCCGACAGCATTTCTGCTCAAGAACTGCTTTAATTTATTATACAGCGCTATACGGTTATCACAATCAGTTAATCCGGCGAATGCAATAAAGTCTTTAAAATCGAATGACCTGATAGCCGCAATTTTTAGTTCAAGTAAATAAGATTGTGCCGGGTTTATATCTACACTGTATATTTCTTTAGGGTCGCAGAGCAAAAAGCCAAGTACATTACATCCGCCTGAAGTGATAGCCTGTACAACATCATTGCATTTTATGCGCAGAGCCGAATGATCGCTTTCGGGATCTTCCCAATTATGTGTAAACACCAGGTTAAACAATTGTACCTGATCCTGCTTTTGTTTCAATTTGATTTTTTTTGATCAGTCCATAGCCCGTTTCCATTGTGGAATGGGGCCAGTGTTATTCCATGTTTTAAACCACATGCATATATCTCTTCCATTTTATCAGTAGTAATATTCCCTTTTCCGGCAGAATAGCTTTCAAACTTATTTTCAAAAGCCAGTACCATCGCTTCCAGAATGCAACCATGGGCTATACCCGGGACAGGGTAATGGTAAATACTGTTTGTATAATCAGGGTTAAAATAGTAACCCAGGCGTACTTGTCCCATTCCTCCATGAAACAACCGTACATCGGGGTTGTCATTAATCTGTTTGCCCAGGTTCCTGGGATATCCGGCATCACATATTAAAACATTTTTTTTGCATTCCCTGAAGTTTAAACCTATAGCACTTGCAACGCAGATGACAATATCGGCTTCCGGCAGAAATTCATCAACTGAAGCATGGTATTTCGTATTTACTTTTTCAACCAGCAACCTGTTTGCAAGTTTTTCAAGTCTGTGTGGATTGCGTGCACAAAGGAGTAGCTGATTTACTTTTTGTTTAAAGTAATGTACGCAAGCCATTCCAATATCTCCAGTCGCTCCGAGTATCAATAGTTTTGAATTTGCAAGGTTTATATTGCACTGCCGGGCTGCAGTTTCTACTCCTTTTACTATATACGCCGCAGTTAAAGTATTGCCTGTTGTAAATTTTGTTCCGTTGTTTGCAAAGAAATTGAAATTCCCTTCCAGTATTATTGAGGTAAATCCTCCAAAACTTGCAATAGAAGCGCCTTCTTTTTCGGCACAGGCAGCAGCTTGTGTCACTTTTTTTATATTGGCTTTGCTGTATTTTGTATCGAGCCTGTCCGGGCTGATGAAAGTGTCTATATAAATTCCATTGATCTCACTTCCTGTTATGGATTTTACTTTTACTTTGAAAAGCACACGTGGAGGAATAAAGGGGAAAATGTTTTTTATTTTGTCCACGGGCAGTTTTTCCTGTTCAGACGTGCGCAGGCCGTTTACAAATCTTTCAATGCTTTCCCAATTATCCTGGTGACCTATCACAGCAAAGTTTATGCTGGAAGTTGCGCTAACCATACCGTAGATTTTTCGCCGGGGATCCCGATATTATCCAATGCACCTGCATATAATGCCATTGCGTTTCCGCGCAGACTTACAATGTCAAGCCCTATGTGATGCAATGAGCCTTTCATACAATCATCATTACACACTCCACAGTGCCCACGCAGGTCTGTAGTTGCACTGAATTGCGCAAGAATGGTCATACACTTGAAATGAATTTCCTCAAACTTATTAATAAAGTCAGAAGGGTTTTTCCGCATTTCTTCACGAAGAATATCAGAAGAATGTTCAAGGTGTTCTTTCTCTTCATTGGCTATACTCAAGAACAGCCCGCCGGCTTCTCCACCCAAAGCATTTCCTACATCAGTGTACATTGAAACGGCAAAGGATTCCAGCATTACTTCCTGGATGATGAGGCAGGCAATAAAATCTTTCTGAAGTGCATAAGATAAAAACTGCTTTCGAACACTTCCCCAATACTCGCCATTTAAATTGATGTTGACTTTTAGTTTTGCTTTTTTGGCATAAGCAGTAAATACTTCAGCATGTATTCTTTCGCTGTTGGCATGTTCTACAGCTTCCATTTTTTCATGGGGGTCATCGATAGTGTCAGTAAGTGATGCAAAATTGGACATCCCTACCAATTCACCGGTAATGGCCTGCGAAAAAACATCGGAGATTACGTTGAATTCTTCAACGGTGTTTGTAGTCGAATTCATTTCAGGTTGGTTTAGTCGTTTATATTTAAATTATACCAGGGAATAATCTTCATATGGGATGCCATTTTTTACTTTATTGATAAGGTCCCGGTTATTCTTTATGCTCAGTAACATGCCTACAGACTTAAATGTCAGTTTCAATAATCCCGAAAAACACTCATTGAAGGTGTCTTTTTCATGCAGGCCAATGGAAACATATGAATATGATTTTTCAAAGGCTATATTCCTTGCATGGTTTACCAATGGTTTTACTAACGATATATTGTTTGAATCAACAGCCAGGTATTTAATATACAACATCTTTACAGGTTCATTGAGCAAGGGCATTTTTGAAAGCCCTGTAATACTGCAGTAAGTGTTGATAATATTAAAAAGGCATCTCATTTTCCATGATAAAGTTGTAATCACATTTTGTTTTACGGACATCGTATCAACCAGAGCCATTGCCGCAATAATCTTTTCCTTTTCTCTGATTATAAAGATTCTTGTAGAATTAAATGTTTCTTCTGTTAAAACTGTGCCCAGTTGATAATTGCTATAATATCTGCTAAAGAAATATAAAATCTCGCCATTCAATAAGGGCTCTTCTATAAAATATTTACAAACCTGAGGCTTCATTTTTTTCCCAATGATCTGATATATTTTAAAAATACCTATGTTGTCAAAATCTGGCACATTAGGGCGGTTTTTAAAAAAAGACAGGGGTTTGGTATTCCCTTTTGAAACGTTCAGAAATGCCAAGTCAGAATTTTGGGACATTACATAGTCCGCCATTTCATTACACAGTTGTAAACCGATGCCCTTATTCCTGTAATGTTCGGCCACTTTAAAATCCCCAATATACCGGAGCGGAAATATTTCGCCGCCTACGTATACCAGTTGACGGGAAACACAAATGCAACCTATGATAACATCATTTTCTTCTGCAACAAATACTTTCGTATCACCCCGCATTTTCAAGAGAGAGAAAAAATCCGGGTTCCTATCTATTCTTAAACCAATATCCCCTGCCATGGAAGATGAGGCAGTAAGTTGTATCAACTTCCAATTATCTTCATTTGTTGCTAATCTGAATTTGACCATTTTTAGTAGTGGGGTATTGCGAAGATAAATACTGTGATAACATGATCGCAAAAGACGGCATTCAAGAAACCTAAAATACAAAACTTTCGGTCATTTCTTCACCTGTACCAAAAGATATACCCGCCTCCTTGGTTATCCAGGTGTTTTTCCTGTTGCAAAATATTTACAGCCGGTAATACTAAAGAGTGAACCTCGGTCAAAGGCATCTTATCGGTTATGATGAGAAAGCGTGCAACCACGGTTGGTAATTATTGATAATCAGTACGGATCAGCGCATCCCGGCTAACCATTAAATGGTACGGCGAAACACAGCCTAAAGTAGAAAATACCAGTGAGGCAAACAGGGCAGAAAACAGGAGGTTGAATTTGTCATTACAGCTAATGATAAAATGAAAGAGGAAGCAGCAAGGGAAGCTGCCAATAAGAACTAATATTTTTGGTCATTTTCTTTGGCTGCACACAAAGGAGCGGACTTTTTACAAACTGGGGTACAAGGATGGCAGGATATAAACGTCTGGACTACCTTGCTGATGCATTTCTTACATCATTAACAGCGCCTCTCGCTGATTGTTTGTCCTTTGACACGCTACGGAACGATGATACTTTTGTTCAATGACTTTCGTGAATTTTGTAGAACTTACACCGGCCATTTTCGTAGCGCTCTGCCTGGTCATCAGTTGATCTTGCTGAAGGGCGTTCCTGGTAAATTACTTGATCTTACCATATAATTGTTTATAGTCATGTTAAACAACAGGATGTTGCCAGGCGGAGTCTATGTATCACACATTGCAAAAATCATTTATCGTTCGTCTTATTTTATAAAAGCGTCCAGTGCCCGGGTCGGTTTGCCATCATTTCCCCAGGCGCTCAGCCCATAATGGCTCCAGGAATTGGCGCCTTCCGGTTCCCAGTATAGAACGCCCAGGCCCTTGTTGCCCGGCACCTGCTGCACCTTATTTAT
>Ga0105246_10003063_pt1 | contig 10146 bp, 10 predicted proteins | sample KBSM64metaG_FD_99694 | JGI IMG/M metagenome (GOLD analysis project Ga0105246, IMG submission 99694) | Miscanthus rhizosphere microbial communities from Kellogg Biological Station, Michigan, USA - KBS M6-4 metaG | ecosystem: Host-associated > Plants > Roots > Rhizosphere > Soil | place... | reverse complement strand
GCCACTGGTACAGGACCCCAATTTAAAAGCAATGGAGACAGTTACAATGGCCCGGTTGACCCAAAGACATTCTGGCCAAACGGACAAGCTCCGGCCGGGCGTTTAAAATTCTACCCGGCAGATTTTACCTGGAGTTTTTCTATAGTAATTAACAGGGGTGGGTGAAACGGATCCATGCGAAACAGTTCATGTCAGATCATTTACAGCCGCTTCGCGGGCGAGGCTTTTGACGATTTCCATCATCTTATCACGGGTATGGGAAGAAACATATGCCTGACTCCTGGCTACCATCTGACCTTCTAAATTCCTTATCACAAACTCAAAACAGGTGTTGAGTGTCATTCTCCGCTCATAGGCGCCTGCCCTGCCGGCATTCAAACGAACGCAAATAATATCATTTCTGCAGGCCTGTATTGATGGATAGCGGTTACCGGTTAACAGCAATTCACCGGCAGCGGTCTTGAGTTTGAAATAATACTCACGGTCTGCAATTTGATAAATAGTAAAAGACAGTTTCATTTACATGAATTTTCAAAAAAATCCCGCTTTTGAAAGCGGGATTCCCTAAATACAAACAACGAAAAATGCAGGGACGAAAAGATTGTACTATGAAAGGCAATTGTGACATATCAAGGTACTATTGCTGAAAAAAAATATTTTTCGATCGTCCTAAATGCCGTAAGCGATTAATCCATATGTTTCCAATTCCCATTCTGCTATACTTCTGCCTTTGCCAGCTTTCCCATGTGCAGCGGTTACCAATCGCCGGTAATCCACCATTGACTTAAATTGGGTCCATTTGATAATGGAACGCTAAGAGAAAAGTTGGGAAAATTGTAAGAAAAATATAAAGGCAATGGGTCCGTAGCCGGCATCGATCAGGTGCGCCCGGATGATTTTCAGGAAGGTTTGCAGCACACTCGTGACGGTGGTAGGCGAGATAGAAAGTTCTGCCGCAATCTCACTGATGCTGAGACCCTGGTTCCTGCTCATTTCGTATATCCGCCGCCGTTGTAGAGCAAGTTGTTCCACCGCGTCCTAGACACACCGCCGCATATCATTTTAGTTGGTTCTGTAATAAGACGTATCCGCCTCATAATTCCCCTTCTGAGCCACGGCGTACTTCCCTACTTTCTCTTCATACAATTCGTTTCCGTATCGCACTCAAGCATTCCCTGTAAACGACCTTCCCGATCCATGCCTTCAGATGCTTGACCCTCCGGCAACTTGTCCCGGTTCAGCTGTACATTCGTAAACGCGATCTGCAACACGTCATTCGAATCAATCCCAGCCTCCCCGCACCGTCGAATCAACCCTTGCAGGGACGGATACACGTTCCGGCGCATTTTGCTCAAACGCCGTCTCATCGCCCTCCGCGATCCCTTCCAGCAGTTCCCTCTCATCATATGGTTGCTTATTTTCCTGATTTTTCAGTTGACTTATGTCCCGGTTATTACAAGTAGTATCCAATGTATGGTTCTATCAAACAAAGACAAACAAACAGCAGAAATAACGTATCACTTTTATCCCCTCAAAATTACTTATGCGCAAACTCAGGGCGTCCTGTTAATAAATATTCTCCTACTTCCGATCTTCCTATTAATGCTGCCATGCATCTCGAAACAAATCGTCAACAACGCCATACGACACATTCCTACATATTTTCCTTTATTCATACCAAAACTAATAAAAAACTAACAATTGTTAGGTCAGTCAGCATAAAGTCCTGATCAGTAACTTTGCTCCCTTTCAAACTTCAAACCCTTGTTCCATATGAACCCTAAAATCAGAAGCATCGTAACCATCATTAAGAATATCTGGAATAAAATATTTCCGGAAAACCCCAATCTCCTGAAGGACCATGAAATCCCCTACACCGCACTCTCGCCGACAGGAAGCGCTGACATTGATAACGATTACAAAAAAGCACTTGACTGGGCGCTTGCCGGTAAGAAAGAGAATGATATAAGAAATATCGCACTGACAGGGCCCTATGGCTCAGGTAAAAGTAGCATACTCAAAACCTATATCAATACCAGTAAAAGCAAAAACTTGCATTTTCTGCCCATATCGCTGGCGACCTTCAAAGAGGAAAAAAGCAGGGACAAAACAGCAGAAGCGGAAGACATATTGAGACTGATAGAACTCAGCATCCTGCAGCAGATATTTTATCACGAGAAAGACAACAAAATCCCCGACTCACGATTCAAAAAAATAAAAAGTTATAGCAGGCGAAGCCTTTTCCTTTCCACTCTAGCGATTTTGGCGGTAATTATATCTATATTAAGTCTCGAGTTTAATTCATTCTGGTCTTATTTATTGGCTGTCAATATCGATCAGACGTCACACAGAATTATTCATTATATAGCTGTGGGCGTGATAACTGTCGGTACATTTCTGCTTGTTTTCCGTTCAATCCGAACCTTTACAGCCGTCAGAATCGATAAACTGAATATACACAATGCTGAAATAAAGGTTGATGAGAGTATCAGCAAATCAGTTTTCAATCAGCACTTGGATGAAATTCTTTATTTTTTTGAGGTAACAAAATACAACGTCCTCATTATTGAAGACCTGGACAGATTTCAGGAAACTGAAATTTTTACAAAACTGAGGGAGATAAATCTCTTGATAAACAACTCCAAGAAAATCAATAAAGAAGTAGTGTTTATATATGCAGTAAGGGACGACATGTTTACCGGGAATCGCGAAAGAACTAAATTCTTTGATTTTATCATTCCGGTTATCCCAATTATCAATGCATCTAATTCCAGTCAGAAATTACTGGAAAAAACGAAAACTCACGAATTTAATATTTCAGAAGACCTGATAGAAGACATCTCCTTTTTTATTGATGATATGAGGTTGCTATATGGCATAACAAATGAGTATTTTCTGTACAGAGAAAAAATGAACAAAACCTTAAACCAGGATAAGCTATTGTCGATTTTGGTCTATAAAAACATTTTCCCGTATGATTTCACGTTGCTTACTGATAATAAAGGAGTGCTCTACAACGCACTCAGTCAAAAACAGGTGTATATAAGGGCAGAAATTGCGAAAATAAACGAGCGCATTGCAGCGTACAAAAACGAAATCAAATTGTTGGAACAACTGCAGATTACGAAAATAAAAGAGCTGAGGGCTCTCTATATATTACAATTTATTAATCATGCAACCAATTTCCTGGCTTTTTCTAAAAATAATACGCAGAAAGATTCATTAGAAATGACAGAGGATGACTCATTCCCTTATTTAGTAGATGACCAAAAATCAAAATATTTTTCTTTGAGGCCTCAGTATCATAACGTTAATTATCAGGAAATAACTAAATTCAGCGTTAAGTTTGCCGCCATAGAAAAAGAAGTGGACCCCAAGTATTCTTATAGGGAACGGGAAATTCAAATCACAGACTGGAATGCAAATAAAATTGATATCCTGAAAACAGATATTGCGCAATTGGAGAAAGAGAAACAACAGGCGAGGAATACTAAAATAAAAGAATTATTGTCCAAAGGGCATATCAGCCTTGAGATAGAACATCCAGTTCAAAAAAATCTTGTTACTCTTTTACTCAGAAACGGCTTTATTGACGAGGATTACCTGGACTATGTCACAATCTTTTATGAAGGCACCCTTACCAAAACCGATCACCAATTTTTAATGAATGTTAAATCTCAAATCCCAACTCCCTACGAATACCGCCTCAACAGAACAGATAAATTAATTGACAAAATTAATCCGCGAGACTTCAGCGACCCATATATCCTGAACTACAATTTAACCGACTTCATGTTATCCAGCCCACAGTATGCTCCTATCCTGGACAATATGTTTACGCAATTAACTAATGAAAATGACAATTCGATTCAATACATTGATGGCTTTATTGAAAATGGAGTCGGTATCTCCGCGTTCGTGAAAGGGCTAACAAATAGGTGGGTCGGTATTTGGAGTTATGTAAAAGAAAAATCGAACTATACTGAGGAAAAAACAAAATTGTATTTTAAATTAATCATAGAGCACACCGGGATAGAAGATCTCAAAAAAATGTACCAGCTTCCAGCTTTCAGAAAGTCTATTACCGAATGCCCTGACTTTTTTGAAATTTCCAATGATTCCGAAAAATTGTTGCTGATCATTAAAACGCTAAACCTTCGATTTTCCGCCCTTCAAAATATCCCTGCGAAGTATAGAGACTTTTTTGCAAATCATTCCTATTATGCGCTGAACCCAGAGATGATAAAACTGACATTGAGTCTAAAGGACAAGTTTAACCAGGTAGATTTCGACACAAAAAATTACTTTGCTATAACCAACCCGGCCTTGGAATCGCTGACCTTGTACGCAAACTCAAATATCAATGAATACCTGGAAAATGTCTACTTCAAAATCGAAGCCAACATACATGAAGACGAGTTTGAATTGTTAAGTTTGTTAAACAATAATGATATCACGCTTCAAAATAAAGAGCAAATACTAGGTCAGGTTGAAACCAAAATCACTGAGCTGGACAATATTCCTGAGGATGATATAAAGACGCTGGTAATGAAATTGTCCAAGGTGACAGCCAATTGGGAAAACGTTATTCATTACTATCAAACGACTGCAAATGAGGAAATAAACTCTTCTATAATCGAATTCCTCGAATTCCCGGGGAATGCAGCAATTTTGGCATCAGAAAGTATTAAAACCGATTCCGAAGGAGAGGATAAATATTGGAATTTCATTACCACGTTGATTTTAACGAATGAAATAAACAACGAGACATACGACCTGATAGCAAAGTCAGTTCCATATCATTTCGATGACCTGGATATTGCGTCGTTATCTCAGCCTAAAGTTAATTCCTTGATAGAGCACGACATTCTGGAGTTTAATTCTGGGCATTTTCAAAAGATAAAAAAGTTTCGAAACCTTCATATCCGGTTTCTTATAGCAAATACGGATGCATTTTTGGATAACTTAAAGGATTACCCATTGGACAAAGATGATATTCTTACACTTTTATGGACTAATGATTTCACTTTAACAGATAAAAACAGGTTAACGGACGGCCTAGACGAAAATGTACTGACCGGGGATAACCAGATAATAGAGGCGCTCGTAAATTTAGTTTTTGCCAATAATAGCTATCACCTTTCTGATAATGTTCTAAAGAAAATACTCATCAATAATACTTTGGCAAGAGAAAGAAGGATGAAAATGTTTAACTGGAAACATCAACAACTTCAGAATGACTATGTGGATGTATTTTTAAATGCATTGAACGACCCCTACGAGAATTTGACGATTCCTGGTAAAAGGCCATTAATTGATAATAATGACGTTAATCAGACGCTTGTAGAGATTCTTCAGTTCAAAGGCTATATTTCATCTTTTGATATAGAAAAATCAGGTATCCGGGTTGCAACGTTCAAAAACAAGTAATTTCACACCACTTCAACAACTTTGGTATAATCATATTTTTTATAGCGTGCGACCTGCCTATGCTCTCTTCTTAATGCTATCAGCTCGTTTTTTAATTGAACTTTCAGCCAAAGGTCCGGGGATGTATGAAAGAAACAACCAAACTTCATGGCCAAATCAGTATTAAATTTCCGCTGACCGGACAGATATTTTTTTAAATTCCCATCTGTGGTATCAATAAAGACAGCAAATTGCTTGAATTGTAGATTCAGGGTGGACAGGTAAGCATTCAAAAATGTATCAATACCCTGTAATTTAGGTTCTATACTGTCCATATTTTCAATATACTCCTCCATTTGATACTTAATACCAAGCAATTCATTCTTTAATTTCCGTTCCGGGGATCGCTTCGCTGCTTCCTTTTTTATAAGCGCTTTCATAGCGGCTAATTTGGAGGCACTCCAGCTCTTTCCCTCGGGGAGACCGATTTTCACATCGAAATCACTTGTCATATTTTTCTTTACACTGGCCATATCGATTTTATTTACTTTCTTTTCAGATATTTTTCTACCAATTCGTCGCCTGCATCATCCATGATGTACATAGTAGTTTCGTCTACTCTTACCGCCTTATAATCGCGGCAGTACATTACCATCAACTTAAGCTGATCATCAGTATTTTCTTCCTGGACGTCAAATGATAACAAACCTTTATAATCGCCTTTGCCCAAAATTAGGCTTTGTTTGTACGCGAAGGCAATTAGACAACCCGCTACATATTTATATTTTTTAGGATCGGTCCTATTGTTCGGGGCGACTTCCACGTATGCCATATAAGGCACACTTTTATCTTTCATTTGAAAAATCAAACACCCCTGTATTTCGTCTGGCTCTTCATCTGCAACAAGCACATAGCTAGTAGAATTTGGTAATTTCTTATTTAGCTTATCAAAATTAAACCGCCAGTTCTGTTGCATCGAAGGCAATTCATTTGCCTGGCCTTTTCTGATTGTGGCGTTGACTAATTCACTTGGTTTGACACGTAATATTTTTACATTCACAGGTTTCTAATTAATTACGATCTATAACAAATATACGAAATTTAATTGTACAAAACGTACAATCGTAGGACAAAATTGTACAAAATGTATAATTTGGATTAGGCGACAATTCTCCAGAAATAGGGATTTTTCTCCAAAATTGGGTATTGCTGCCCGCCTATTCGCTGACGGCGCAGCATTGGCGGCAGTAACGGGCGCCATCAATTCGCGAGAACTCAGTGTTTTCACCAAATTGCTGTCACGCTAGCTGACCACTTGCTGGTGGTTGGCCCAAAATAATAGGCTGCAATGCTTACCAGCAAACAAATACGTGATTGGACTGGTTACATACGTAAAAATTGTTTTTTGCACCGCATCGTTTGAATCCTGATATGTTTCGCGGTTTCTTCGCTCTAATGTATTTACATTTGATCATAATTCATACTGAAGTAAATCCATACCTGAATTGTTTCAGGCAAAACCTAGCAACATAATATGATACAGTAGTTTACAGGCTGTGGAAAAACCAATACTCGGTCGGTTGCAAAAAATGGAATAGTCGTTTCATTCCATTTTTGGGGCGGTTCAAAAGCGAATTACGACATATGGGCGAATAAATCTGACAGCATCGAAAAAGCTGTATACATTTGTATCGGTTTTTCATAGGATATTGGATTTTAAAACGGGGCAGCATTTCTATGCAAGCCCCTTTTTATTGCTACCTTATGAATACAAGATAGGCTAACCCGGCATTGTCTGTTTTTTCACAATTTTTATCACCTGGCTTTCGAGGTACATGGCGGTGGTTCGACCCTTGATGAGCTGGGGCACAATGATACCTTCGTCAATGGCTTTTTTAAATTTGGCGGTGCTAATACCGGCCATTTTCATAGCGCCTTGTTTGGTCAGGAGCTGATCCTGCTGCAAGGCTTCCTTAATGAAATCCCTGATCTTTTCATAGAATTGCTCCGGCGCGATATTAAACAGCAGGATGCTGCCATCCGGCAGTTCGCTTAACTGGTTTTTGTTGTATCCGTACATAGATCTCTAATTATAGTTCGATGGCGTTTAAAACTTATCAGCTTTTCCCAAATTCATACAAACAAATCTTCGTTTCATATAACCCCTGCTGTTCCCCTGTCAGATATTTGTGCAGACAATGATTGACATTATTGTTATCACAAAATCGCTTTCACATGTTCAGTACTATTTCCTGGTCAGCTTATGTAGAATGTATGTTACTTGTCGTCCTTTCTTATTACATAGGAATCATTTTGATCTACTACCGGAGGGATATCCAATTAAAATTTACTGCCTACCAGCAGCAAGCATTCCAAAAAAGCCCCACTGATCAAACCGGGGCCGCCAGCCAGCCAACGAACGATACACGTGAAAACAATGACCTTTTATTTTCTTCTGTGCACGAACTCATGGATGAATTAAAAGCTGTTTTTCAGTCCGCGGCGGACAAACAATTTCAAAAAGAGGAACTATTGATGGCGCTGCAGGTCAAATTGAAACATTACCAGCAATTGAAAGGCACAGCTTTCCAGGTAGCCATCAACAATCACGTATCACAACAGGCACTGTTACATTGTAAAATAGCACTGGATGATATGGAAATAAAACAATTATGGCAGGCCTTCTATGATTCCCCCGATAAGGGCATATAAAAAATGATTTGTTCCGGTTTGAGCGAAGTGCAGAAGACACAAGTGCGATGGAGTAGCAGTTGGATTGGAACAGAACCTGCATGCATGCCTGTCCCCGCTGATAAATACGGGCAGCGGGGGCAGCGGCTGCAGGAAATCAAAGAAAAACATGGATGTATCAAAATAGTGGGTAAGGTATTTATTGTAGTTATCGGTTAAACCAATATCAGAATAAAAGATGATACCATTTTAATGAATGCCTTTTTGGGGATCACAACAAATACCAGGCAAAAGGATTGCTTATGCCGTGATTGATTGAAATGAAAATGGATTAATAACAGATAAAAGCAACGTGGGGTATGAAAATGTGCAGTGTGAATTGCTTACAAAGCAAAAGGAGGATGCTATGTGCATCCGCAGGCGTAATTCTTTTATTTATGTGCCTGAACAGCCAGGCGCAGGACGGCAACGCGGGAATCAACGAAGCCAACACAAAAGTGCGCGGTTATTTTGATTCAGGCACCAATTTAATGTATGCGGTCGGAGCGATCCTCGGGCTGATTGGCGCCGTCAAAGTTTATCAAAAATGGAATGCGGGAGATCCGGACACCGGCAAAGTAGCGGCCGCCTGGTTTGGCTCCTGTGTCTTCCTCGTTATCGTAGCCACTGTAATCAAGTCATTTTTCGGGGTATAAGTGAATGCTTCACTGCAGGGGAGCATTCTATTTTCAAAACGCTTTCACGCGTCTCAGCATTCTATTGTTCAATCTCAAACAGAAATCATCATGAAAAAAATACTATATATTTCTTATTTATGGGCAATTATTTTTTCAGCCTGCAAAAAACAAGCTGTTGATTCAACTATTCATTTATCATCGCCCCCACCCTGTTTGACAGCAGCACAGGTCTACCTGAAACAACAAATGAATCCCATTGACTATGCCGGCATCGATTTTGGTCAATATCATGTAAGTAAAGATGCAGGCTGCAGCTACCTGCGGGTGGCGTTCAAAAACAAACCGCTGTCAACTGATTTCTTATTGTTATTACAGGATACAACAGGCCGTCCGCTGACAGGTAAAATTATTCACATTGAAACCAGGATAACTGATAAATATCTCATCAATGGCAGTATTCAACTGGTTTCACTTGACAGGAAATCAACCATGAACTCGGTCATTACCAATGGCTATGTGGAAAGCTGGCACCCCGCCATGTTTGCGAATAACACAAAGTCGGCGGTAATTCCAGGGCCAAGCTATGAGTACCCGGAAGTAATTGTATATGCCTACTACCCCTCCCAAAGTGCCAGTTACATATTTGATACCTACCTGGCGCTGCAATCGATGTTTTCAGGCGGCAACGGATCAGCTATGTATCCGGATGCCTCCTTGTATTCCCATGTGGATGTCACTGACTATGGATCAGGTTCCACCGCAACAAGTACCAACCCGTCTTCTTCACTCGCCGATGGTCATGCAGATTATTATGCCAATATTGAAAATAGCCCGGGCAAACCGGGGATTGACCTGGATGCCTGGCTGAAATGTTTTACATATATCCCAGATGACGGCGCCACCTGCTCGATTACCATTTGCGCTGATCTGCCGGTGGACAATGATCCTACAGCCAACGTCAATTTCTACTCCGGTGCCACAGGTCATTGTTTTATGGAATTGAAAAAAACCAATGGTGCGCAATATGTCACACAAGTGATTGGCTTCACTGCGCAGGATCCATTAGCAGCCATTATTCACGGGGACGAATTTGTGCCGGGCAAGTTGGTAGACAATGCGGGCCACAAGTACGATGCATCGATCACCATGAACATCAACGCATCTGCATTCAATATGGCGCTGGAAGAAATGAAATTATTGTCAGCAAACCCCGCTTATAGCATTACAAGGTTTGATTGCCTCGATTTTGATCTGGCGGTATTCAACAGTATACGCCGCAATACCCCCCTAACATTGCCAAAAATGTATGATACCGGAAGTACCTGGGATGTTGTGAGCACCGGTGAACGTTTTTACGAAATGCTTTCAG
>Ga0105246_10003060_pt1 | contig 10149 bp, 8 predicted proteins | sample KBSM64metaG_FD_99694 | JGI IMG/M metagenome (GOLD analysis project Ga0105246, IMG submission 99694) | Miscanthus rhizosphere microbial communities from Kellogg Biological Station, Michigan, USA - KBS M6-4 metaG | ecosystem: Host-associated > Plants > Roots > Rhizosphere > Soil | place: Michigan... | reverse complement strand
CGTCGTCTCGACGTAGTCAGGGTGGATTCCGGGCTTCACGAATGGGTCCTCTCGTTGGCGGCCGCCGGGTCGCACCCCTGGAGCTTGCCCCGTTGGTACGTGTTGCCTTGGGGGTTAACGGGGGGCTGGCCCCCCGTTGGTGCGTGAACCGGAGCCGAGGTCGTGACCAGTGTGCCAGACCGGCACACAACCTTTCGAACGCCCGTCGGCCTGCGGGCATTCCCACAGCCCACCGGGCGGGAGGACCCCGAATGTCGTGAACTGGATGGTGTCCTTCGCCATCGGCGGGGCTCGTTGGACGAGGTGGTTGACTGCCGCCAGAGCAGACGAGCTGACGCCCGGGGTTACGGGAGCCGCCCCCGGCTTAATCCTGTCCGGGCGTGGACTTGGCGATCTGCATGAGGAACTCGACGTTGGTCCGGCTCTGCTTCAACCGGTCCAGCAGCAGGTCGATCGCCTGCTCCGGGTCGAGTGCGTTGAGCACCCGCCGCAGCTTGTGCACGATCGCCAGCTCCTCCGGCGCCAGCAGGATCTCCTCCTTGCGGGTGCCGGACGCGATGACGTCCACCGCCGGGAAGACCCGCTTGTTCGCGATCTTGCGGGAGAGCACGAGCTCGGCGTTGCCGGTGCCCTTGAACTCCTCGAAGATCACCGTGTCCATCGTCGACCCGGTCTCGATCAGCGCGGTCGCCAGGATCGTCAGCGAGCCGCCGTTCTCGATGTTGCGGGCCGCACCGAGGAACCGCTTCGGCGGGTAGAGCGCGGTCGAGTCGACACCGCCGGACAGGATCCGGCCGGACGCCGGCGCCGCCAGGTTGTACGCCCGGCCGAGCCTGGTGATGTTGTCCAGCAGCACGACCACGTCGTGGCCGAGCTCGACCAGCCGCTTCGCCCGCTCGATCGACAGCTCCGCGACCGTGGTGTGGTCCGTCGGCGGCCGGTCGAACGTGCTCGCGATCACCTCGCCCTTCACCGCGCGCTGCATGTCGGTGACCTCCTCCGGCCGCTCGTCCACGAGGACGACCATGAGGTGGCACTCCGGGTTGTTGGTGGTGATCGCGTTGGCGATGGCCTGCAGGATCATCGTCTTGCCGGCCTTCGGCGGGCTGACGATCAGCGCCCGCTGGCCCTTGCCGATCGGCACGATCAGGTCGATCACCCGCGCGGTGAGCAGGTGCGGCTCGGTCTCCAGCCGGAGCCGGTCCTGCGGGTAGAGCGGGGTCAGCTTCATGAACTCGGGGCGGGTCTTCGCCTGCTCCGGGTCCAGCCCGTTGACCGTGTCCAACCGGACCAGCGCGTTGTACTTGTCCCGCCGCTCGCCCTCGCGCGGCTGCCGGACCGCGCCGGTGATCGCGTCACCGCGGCGCAGGCCGTGCCGGCGCACCTGCGCCAGCGAGACGTACACGTCGTTGGGGCCGGTCAGGTAGCCGGAGGTCCGCACGAACGCGTAGTTGTCGAGGATGTCGAGGATGCCGGCCACCGGCAGCAGCACGTCGTCCTCGGCGATGACCGGCTCGCCCTGGTCGGCGAAGCGGTCGCCGCCGGAGCGGTTGCGCCGGTTGCGGTCGCGGAACCGGCCCCGCCGCCGGCTGCCGCGGCCCTCGAACTCGTCGTCGTCGTCCCGGTTGCCGCGGTTGTCGCGGTCAGCGCGGTCGTTGCGGTCGCCCCGGTCGTTGCGGTTGTCGCGGTTGTCGCCGCCGCTGGCCGCCCGCTGGTCGGAACGGTCGCCCCGGTCGTTGCGGTCACCGTTGCGGTTGTCGCGGTTGTCGCCGCTGGCCGCCCGCTGGTCGGAACGGTCGCCCCGGTCGCCCCGGTCGCCCCGGTCGCCACGGTCACCACGGTCACCACGGTCGGGACGGTCGGGACGGTCGTTGCGGTCGTTGCGGTCGTTGCGGTCGCGGCGTGGGCCGCGGTCGCCGTCCGCGCGGTCGCTGTCCGAGCGGTCCCCGGCCGGGCGTTCTCTCGTCGGGCGGTCGCCGGCCGGACGGTCGCCGGCCGGGCGGTCGCCGTCGGCGCTCCGGTCCCGGCCGCCGCGCTCGTCGGCGCGGTCCTGGTCGCCGCGGTCCTGGTCGGTGCGGTCGTCGGTGCGGTCACGACCCTGCCCGTCGCGAGGGCCCCGCTCGCGCTCCCGCCGGCTCGGCCGGTCGGTCGGCGGCGCCGTGTCGGACGGCGCGCCGTCGGTCCGCGTCGGGCGCGGCTCCCGGGTCGGCGCCGTCACCGACGCGGTCGCGCTGATCGCGGTCAGCGCCGCGCTCGGCCCGCCGTCGGTCCGCCCGGAGTCGGCCTGCGTGTCGGCGGTGCCGGAGCTTCCGGCCGGCGCCTCGGCGCTCACCGGGCTGCCCGCGGGCCGGCTCGCACCGCGGCGCTGCCGGGTGCGGGTCGCGGGCGGCGCGTCGGAGCCGGTCGGGCCGGCCGCCGGCGGCCCGGACGTGGTCGCTTCGGGCGTGCCGAGCGGGAGCTGGTCCTGCCCAGGCGTAGACCCCTGACCAGCGCCGTTGCCGCTCTGCTTGGCCTGGATGGCCGCTACGAGCTCACCCTTGCGCATGCGGCCGGTGCCGGTGATCCCGAGCGAGGCGGCGAGGCTCTGCAGCTCGGGCAGCAGCATGCCGGACAGCCCGGCGGCACGCCGGCGCGGGCGGGTCTCGGCGGGAGCGGCGGTCTGGTCGGACTCGGGGGTCCGGCCGGCGCCCTCGGTCAGGTAGTCCGTGGTGTCACTCACGGTGTGTGTCCCTTCGTCGGCCGGGATCAACCCACGGCCGGGGTCGAGCTACCGGCCGTTCCGGCCGGTGAACGGTCCGCCTCGCGGCGGACGGTGTGGCAGCCTCGCTGGAGCGCCGCGGAGCGACTTGCTAGCTCCGTGAGAGACGGGACAGCGAGGCCTCGTGCAGGGGTGCACCAGTGTTTCGGTGCGGCGAACCAGAGACCCCGCCGAGAGCGCACCCTCGGGCGGCTGGTGATGCGAAGCCTAACGGTGTGCCGCCGGAGGGGCAACAACAACCCCCACCAGCGTGTTCCCCGCCGCCATCACCCGGCCAACCCGAGCAGCTCGGCGCCGTCGGCGTCGACGGCGAGCACCTCCACCGCCCAGCCGCGCGGCGCGTACGAGCTGAGGTCGTCGGCGTGGCCGGCGAAGGCCAGCACTGACGGGCCGGCGCCGGAGACCACCGCCGGCACGCCGTCGGCCCGCAGCGCGTCGATCAGCCCGGCGGTCTTGACCTGCGACGGCGCCCGGTACTGCTGGTGCAGCCGGTCCTCGGTGGCGGCCAGCAGCAGGCCCGGGTCGGCGGCCAGCGCGTGCACGAGCAGCGCGGACCGGGCCGCGTTGCGGGCGGCGTCGGCGTGCGGCACGGTCTCCGGGAGCAGCTTGCGGGCCTTGGCCGTCGACGAGCTGGTCGTCGGCACGAACACCACCGGCCGCAACGCCGGGCTGACCGGCAGCCGCACCGCGTGCGCCGGACCGTCGGCCGGCGTCCAGGCCAGGGTGAGGCCGCCGAGCAGGCAGGCCGCGACGTTGTCCGGGTGCCCCTCCAGCTCCGCCGCGAGCGCCAGCAGCGCGTCGTCGTCGAGCGTGTCGGCGCCGCCGAGCACGAGTGCGCGGGCGGCGGTGAGCCCGGCCACGATCGCGGCCGCGGACGAGCCGAGGCCGCGGCTGTGCGGGATCCGGTTCGCGCACACCACCTCCAGGCCGCGGGGCTGGCCGCCGAGCGCGTCGAAGCCGGCGTGCAGGGCCCGCACGACCAGGTGCCGGCGGGTACGCGGGACGGTGTCCGCCCCCTCCCCGGCCACGTCGACGAACAGGCCCTCGTCGGCGACCCGGACCACCACGTCGTCGTACAGGCTCAGGGCGAGGCCGAGCGCGTCGAAACCGGGGCCCAGGTTGGCGCTGGTCGCGGGCACGCGTACGCGCACCGGCGCGGCCCGGAACGCCACCCGGGACGCTCGCGCCACCCCTCTCGCCACGCCAGCAATCTAGGGCATGTCGCCCAACCCGGCGGCGGCGCCGACGGCATCCACCGCGGGTCGGGTGACCCCTCTCAGTGGTCGACCAGACCGAGCGATTCCGCGGCCGCCGTGGCGTCGACCGGGATGGTGACCGGGGCCGGCGCGCCGGAGATCGCCCAGTCGGGGTCCTTGAGCCCGTTGCCGGTGACCGTGCAGACGACGGTCTGCCCCGGTTCGAGGCCGGCGGCGAGCAGGCCGGCGACGCTGGCCGCCGACGCCGGCTCGACGAACACGCCTTCCGCCCGGGCCAGCAGCCGGTACGCGGCGAGGATCTCGCGGTCGGTCACCGCCGCGATCCGGCCGCCCGAGGCGTCCCGGGCGGCCACCGCCGCCTGCCAGGACGCCGGGTTGCCGATCCGGATCGCGGTGGCGATCGTCGTCGGCCCCGGCACCGGCGTCCCGGTCACGATCGGCGCCGCGCCGGCGGCCTGGAAGCCGAACATCCGCGGCCGGCCGCGGTCGTACTCGGTGTAGCCCTTCCAGTAGGCGGTGATGTTGCCCGCGTTGCCGACCGGGAGGCAATGCACGTCCGGCGCCCGGCCGAGCGAGTCGCAGACCTCGAAGGCGGCGGTCTTCTGCCCCTCGATCCGGTCCGGGTTCACCGAGTTGACCAGCGTGACCGGGTAGTGCTCGGACAGCTCGCGGGCGACCGTGAGGCAGTCGTCGAAGCCGCCGTCGACCTGCAGCAGCCGCGCCCCGTGCACCAGCGCCTGGGCCAGCTTGCCGAGCGCGATCTTGCCGGCGGGCACCAGCACGGCGCAGGTCAGCCCGCCGCGCACTGCGTACGCCGCGGCGGACGCGCTGGTGTTGCCGGTGCTCGCGCAGATGACCGCCTTCGACCCGGCCGCGACCGCCTGGGTGATCGCCACGGTCATCCCGCGGTCCTTGAACGACCCGGTCGGGTTGAGCCCCTCGACCTTGAGCCAGACGTCGCAGCCGGTCCGCCCGGACAGCGTCGGCGCCGGCAGCAGCGGCGTGCCGCCCTCGAGCAGCGTCACCACCCGGGCGCCGGCGGCCACCGGCAGCCGGTCCCGGTACGCCTCGATCACGCCGGGCCAGCCGGCGAACCGGGTCGCCTCGATCGTCACCCGGAAAGCGTAGCCGCGGCCGGGGACCGGCGCGGGGCCGTCGGTGGATGCGGACACCGTCGCCGGCACCGCCAGACCGTGCGGAGACGCGCCCCTAGGCTTGCTCGACCCGCATCACCGAGCTGACCTCCCGTACGGCGGGCAGCGAGCGGAGGTCGTCGACGGTGGCCGCGAGGGCGGCATCCGGGGCGGTGTGGGTGACGAGCACCAGCGTGGCGTCGTCACCGCGGCCGGCCTGGCGGACGGTCGAGATGCTCACCTCGTGCGCCGCGAACGCCTGCGCGACGGCCGCCAGCACGCCCGGCCGGTCGAGCACGTCGAGCGAGATGTGGTAGCGGGTCGCGCTCTCCCCCACCGACCGCACCCGCAGGTCCGCGTACGCCGACTCGCCCGCACCGCGGCCGCCGGACAGCCGGTTGCGGGCGACCGCCACCACGTCGCCGAGCACCGCGGACGCGGTCGGCGCCCCGCCGGCGCCCCGGCCGTAGAACATCAGCTGCCCCGCGGCGTCCGCCTCGACGTACACGGCGTTGAACGCGTCCCCGACCCCGGCCAGCGGGTGGCTGCGCGGAATCATCGCCGGGTGCACGCGCACCCCGACCGATCCGTCGGACAGATCCCGGTCACAGATCGCCAGCAGCTTGACCGTGCAGCCCATCGCCTTCGCCGACGCCACGTCGGCCGAGGTCACCCCGGAGATGCCCTCCCGGTGCACGTCCGCCGCGCTGACCCTGGTGTGGAAGGCCAGCCCGGCCAGGATCGCCGCCTTGGCCGCGGCGTCGAACCCGTCGATGTCCGAGGTCGGGTCGGCCTCCGCGTAGCCGAGCGCGGTCGCCTCGGCCAGCGCCTCCGCGAACCCGGTGCCGGTCGCGTCCATCTGGGACAGCACGAAGTTCGTGGTGCCGTTGACGATCCCGAGCACCCGGGTGATCCGGTCACCGGCCAGCGACTCGCGCAGCGGCCGCAGCAGCGGGATCGCGCCGGCCACCGACGCCTCGTAGTAGAGGTCGACGCCGGAGTCCCGGGCCGCCGCGTGCAGGGTCGCCCCGTCCTCGGCCAGCAGCGCCTTGTTCGCGGTGACCACCGACTTGCCGGTCTTCATCGCCGACAGCAGCAGCGTGCGGGCCGGCTCGATGCCGCCGATCACCTCGATCACCACGTCCACGTCCGGGCGCTCGACCAGCGCCTCGGCGTCGGTGGTGAGCAACTCCGCCGGCACGCCGGGATGCCGCGCCGGCCGGCGTACCGCGATCCCGACCAGCTCCAGCGGCGCGCCGATCCGGGCGGCGAGGTCGCCGGCCTGCTCGTCCAGCAGGCGGACCACCTCGGTCCCGACGGTGCCGCAGCCGAGCAGCGCGATCCTCACCGGCGCCGCCGGAAGATCACGCCGAACACCAGCCAGACCACGACCACGCCGGCCACCAGCGTGGCCACGATCGAGCCGCCGCCCTCGCCGGTCGCCGCCAGCAGCAGGACCAGCACCGCGAGCACCACGATCAGCCAGGTGCTGGTCTTCATCTTCCCGGCCATCAGGGCATGTCCAGCCGCAGCAGGTCCTCGACGGTCTCCCGCCGCACGACGACACGGGCCGCACCGTCGCCGACCGCGACCACCGGCGGCCGCGGCTGGTGGTTGTAGTTGCTCGCCAGCGACCGGCAGTATGCCCCGGTCGCGGCCACCGCGAGCAGGTCGCCGGGCACCAGGTCGGCCGGCAGCCAGGTGTCCCGGACCACGATGTCGCCGCTCTCGCAGTGCTTGCCGACCACCCGGCACAGCACCGGCGGCACCTCGCTGACCCGGGAGGCGAGCACGCAGGTGTACTGCGCGTCGTACAGGGCGGTGCGGATGTTGTCGCTCATCCCGCCGTCGACCGAGACGTACCGGCGGTGCGGGGTGTCCTTGACCGTGCCCACCTCGTACAGGGTGATCGAGGCCGGCCCGGCGATGGCCCGTCCCGGCTCCACCGCGAGCCGCGGCTCGGCCAGCCCGGCCGCCGCGCACTCCCTGGCCACGATCGCCCGCATCGAGGCGGCCAGCGCAGGCACGTCCATCGGCGTGTCCGCGGCCGTGTACGCGATGCCGAAGCCGCCGCCGAGGTCAAGGTACGGCGGGGTCGCGCCGAGCTCGTCCCGCAGCCGGGCCAGCAGCGCGACCGCCCGGTGCGCCGAGACCTCGAAGCCCGAGGTGTCGAAGATCTGCGAGCCGATGTGCGAGTGCACGCCGACCAGGTCCAGCGAGGAGTGGTTGAGCACGCGGCGGCACGCCTCGAACGCGTCCCCGCCGGCGACCGAGAAGCCGAACTTCTGGTCCTCGTGCGCGGTGGCGATGAACTCGTGGGTGTGCGCCTCGACGCCGACGGTGGCCCGGACGAGCACCGGCTGGCGCAGCCCACGCTCCTCGGCCAGCCAGGCCAGCCGGGCGATCTCGGCGAACGAGTCGACCACGATCCGGCCGACCCCGGCGTCGAGCGCCTGCTCGAGCTCGGCCACGGACTTGTTGTTGCCGTGGAAGGCGATCCGCTCCGCCGGCACCTCGGCCCGCAGGGCGGCGGCCAGCTCGCCCCCCGAGCAGACGTCGAGGCCGAGGCCCTCCTCCACGATCCAGCGGAGCGAGGTGAGGCTGCAGAACGCCTTCGCCGCGTAGTGCACGTCGGCGCCCGCGAACGCCTGCACGAAGTCGCGGCAGCGGGACCGGAAGTCGGCCTCGTCGAGCAGGTACGCCGGGGTGCCGAACTCGGTCGCCAGGTCACGGACGTCGACCCCGCCGAGCACCAGCGCGCCGGACTCGTCCCGGGTGGCGGTGGCCGGCCAGACCGCGGCGGCCAGCGTCCCGGGGTCGGCCGGCGGGACCAGCAGCGCCGACGGCGGCTCGGTGACGTCGGCGTGCAGGGCGCCGGCCTCGTGCGTCCTCACTGTGCCCGCTCCTCGGACAGGGCGCCGGGCGCGAGCGCCAGGCGCCCGGCCCTCGTCGCTCCCCGCTCGCGCTGCGAGCCCTCGCGCTCGCTCACATCCGGTCCGGTGCGGAGACGCCGATCAGGCCGAGGCCGTTCTCCAGCACGATCCGGGTCGCCTCGCACAGCGCCAGCCGGGCGTGCACCAGGTCCGGTCCGGGCGAGTCCTCGTGCTCGCTCGGCAGCACCCGGCAGGCGTCGTAGAACCGGTGGTAGGTGCCGGCCAGCTCCTCCAGGTAGCGGGCGACCCGGTGCGGCGCCCGCAGCTCGGCCGCCGCCGCGACCACCCGCGGGAACTCGCCCAGCGCCCGCAGCAGGTCGCCCTCCCGCTCGTGCGAGAGCAGCCCGTAGTCGACCTCGGCCGGCGGCGGCACGCTGACCCCGAGCTCGCGGGCGTTGCGGCCGAGCGAGGCCAGCCGGGCGTGCGCGTACTGGACGTAGAAGACCGGGTTGTCGTTGGTCCGCGCCGCCCACAGCTCGACGTCGATGTCGATGGGCGAGTCCATGGACCAGCGCACCAGCGCGTACCGCAGCGCGTCGGTGCCGATCAGCGCGATCGCCTCGTCGAGCGTGACCAGGTTGCCGGCCCGCTTGCTCATCCGGCCGCCGTGCAGCGACACCAGCTGGCCGATGATGATCTCGACGGTCTCGTCCGGGTCGTCCCCGAAGCACGACGCGATCGCCCGCATCCGACCGACGTAGCCGTGGTGGTCGGCGCCGAGCAGCACGATCGCCCGGTCCGCCCCGCGCCGCCGCTTGTCCAGGTAGTACGCGCAGTCGGCGTCGAAGTAGGTCGGCCGGCCGTCGGACCGGACCAGCACCCGGTCCTTGTCGTCGCCGAACTCGCTGGTCCGCAGCCAGACCGCGCCGTCGGCCTCGAACACGTGCCCCTGCTCGCGCAGCCGGATGACCGCCTCGGCGATCTCCCCGCTCGTGTGCAAGGTGGCTTCGGAGAAGAAGACGTCGAACTCCGCGCCGAAATCGGCCAGCGAGCGCTTGATCGACTCGAGCATCAGGGCGACGCCCTCGGTGCGGAAGATCTCCGTCCGCTTCTCCTCCGGCTGGTCCAGCACGCCGGGGTTGGCGGCGACCACCGCGGAAGCGATCTCGCGGATGTAGTCGCCGTCGTAGCCGTTCTCCGGGGTCGGCTGCCCGGCCGCCGCCGCCACCAGCGACGCGGCGAACCGGTCGATCTGGGCTCCGGCGTCGTTGAAGTAGTACTCCCGGGTCACCTGGGCGCCGCTCGCGGTCAGCAGCCGGGCCAGCGAGTCGCCGGTCGCCGCCCACCGGGCGTGCGCCAGGTGCAGCGGCCCGGTCGGGTTGGCCGAGACGTACTCGAGGTTGAGGTGGCGGCCGGCGTTCACCTCGCCTTTCCCGTACGCCGGGCCGGCCTCGAGGATCGCGCGGACCAGCCCGGCCAGCGCGTCCTTGGCCAACGTGACGTTGAGGAAGCCGGGGCCGGCGACGTCGACGGCGGCAACGCCCGGGTGCTCCCGCAGCCGGGCGGCGACCAGCCCGGCGACCTCCCGCGGCGGCCGGCCGGCCGGCTTGGCCAGCCGCAGCGCCACGTTGGTGGCGTAGTCGCCGTGCTCGCGTGACTTCGGGCGCTCGACGACCGCGCTGTCCGGGACGGATACAGCCAGGTCACCGGCGTCCACCGCGGCGCGGACGGCAGCCAGCACCGCGGCGGCGAGCTCCTCGGGTGTCACCCGGACAATGCTACTGAGCCCGCCCGCGCGACCTCACAGTGCTTCCGGGCGCGCCCGGGCGCCGTCGACACCGCGGACGATCCCGGGACACGCCCAAAGCCTGCGCCCGTACCATGTGGCCCGTCGTTGACCCTCAGAGCGAGAGCGCCCGGATGCCGCCGAAGAAGAAGACCACGCCCGGCAAGAGCACTCCGCCACCGCGGGCCGCCAGCGGGGGTGGCCGGTCCGGGCGCAGGCCTCCGCCGCCGATCACCACCTCCCGCCCGAAGCCGTGGGGCCTGATCGCGCTCACCCTGGTCGTGGTGGTCTTCGCCGGCCTCGTCATCGGGTACGCAGTGGTCAAGATCAACAAGTCCAACCAGAACAGCCCCGAGGCCAAGGCCGCGGACGCGAAGGCGAT
>Ga0105246_10003058_pt1 | contig 10153 bp, 10 predicted proteins | sample KBSM64metaG_FD_99694 | JGI IMG/M metagenome (GOLD analysis project Ga0105246, IMG submission 99694) | Miscanthus rhizosphere microbial communities from Kellogg Biological Station, Michigan, USA - KBS M6-4 metaG | ecosystem: Host-associated > Plants > Roots > Rhizosphere > Soil | place... | reverse complement strand
GGGAAGTTCCGGAACGAGAACACGAACGGCTCGGCCGGACGCGGCAGGTAGCCCACCATGCCGGTCTCGGCCATCAGCTCCACCTCCGCCCCGCCCTGCTTCAGCTGGCAGGCCGCGAGCCACGCGGCGAGGTTCGAGTTGCCCACCCCGGCGAGGAAGGTCCGATATCCGCTCGACTGCACCTTCTCGGCCAGCATGCGCGCGGCCGCCACCACCATCCACTCGCTCGCGGTCGGGGTGACCGAGGTGGGCAGGCGCGAGGCAAGGGTGTCGAGCTCGGAGACCCACGCGTCGGTGTGGGCACGCCCCTTCGTCTCCATGACGCGCGCGTAGCCGAGCTTCGAGAGGTACGCGGCGTGGTCGGGCAGCTCCAGCATCCACTCCCGGATCCACGCGTCCGCGGTATCCGGCCGGCGGAAGGCCCGGCGGCACTCGAGGATCCACTCGATGTCCTCCGCGTAGCCCTCCAGCTCGGGCACGTTCATGCCGTACATGCCGCCGGGATGGTTGCCGTGCGGGGTCTCGACCACCGCGCGGACGTACTGGCCGGGCAGCCGCACCAGGTCCGCGTGACGGCGGATGAAGTCGGTGGAGACGATCTTCTCCACCGTCACGACCGCTCCCCCGCGTGCCGCCATCGCGCCGTACATGTTCTCGTTCAGCGGCGACCCGGTGATCACGTTGCCGGCCCGGTCGGCGGCCCAGCCGTGCAGCAGGGCCACGTCGGGCACCAGGGCCCGCACGTAGGCCACGCGGCCCTCGGTCCCGAAGGGATCGTCGGCCGCGATGAGATCGCCGCTCCGGGTGTTGTCCTCCTCCATGGTGGAGCCCAGCAGCGAGCGCGTGGGCAGGAACGGCACGCCCATCGCGCCCGCGAGCAGCCGCAGCGGGAAGCTCAGCATCGACCAGTTCGAGACCTCGAGCCGCCCATCCACAACCGCGCGCGAGATCAGGGCCTGGGGCGTGGGAAACGGATAGCCCTCGCCCATGAACGTGGTGATCACCCGGCGGACGAGGCCGCCGTGCACCAGCGCGGTCCAGGGGGAGCCGAGGCCGACGGTGGCGAGCGTGAAGCCGGGGGTCTTGCCCCACCACTGGCGCACCAGCTCGCGGACGGCCGGATTCGGGCGGCCGTGGGCCGCGCCGAGGTAGACGGTCGCGCCGGCGGGGACGTGGCGGCGGAGGGCCTCGGCGAGGGTGGTCGTCTTGTCGGAGCCCTCGTGGAGCGGCAGGGCGAGGCGCTGCTGGATCGTGGCCTGGTAGAACGGGTCGAGCATGAGCATCCCCTCACCCTGCCCTCTCCCCATGGGGGAGAGGGTGAGCCGTGGTCAGGCGGCGCGGCGGCCGCCGAAGATGCGGGCCTTGACCCGACCCGGCACCCAGCGGGCCAGGCGGCTCGCCACCGCGGCCAGGCGGTCGAGCGAGGCCGGCGAGCCTGGCCAGTAGCGCAGCACGAGCGGCCGCTCGATGAAGTTGAGCACGCCGTCGACCACCACCGCGGCGATCAGCAGGTCGTCGATGTAGCCGATCCACGGGATGAAGTCCGGGACGATGTCGAGCGGGCTCACCAGGTACACCGCCACCGCGGCCAGCGCCACCTTGGCCGCGGTCGGCACGTCGCGGTCGCCGGCCAGCGAGATCAGCATGCGGCCGAGGCGCGGCAGGGCGAGCAGCAGCTCCTTCATGCCTACTCCAGACGCTCGGCGAGCAGCTCCGCGATGTCGCGGGTCTTGATCCGGTCGCCGACCTCCTTGGCCTTGACCCCGTCCTCGAACATCGTGAGGCAGAACGGGCACGCGGAGGCCAGGATGTCGGGCTTCACCTCCATCGCCTGCTCGACCCGCAGCTGGTTCACCCGCCGGCCCTCGTGCTCCTCCAACCACGCGCGCCCGCCCCCGCCGCCGCAGCAGAAGCCCTTGGAGCGGTTGAGCTTCATCTCCACCAGCGAGCCGCGGGTCACCCCGGCCAGCACCCGGCGCGGCTCGTCGTACACGTCGTTGTAGCGGCCGAGATTGCACGCGTCGTGGTAGGTGATCCGCTCGTTGTCCCGCTGGGCGGGCTGCAGGCGCCCGGCCCTCAGCAGGTCGTCCATGAGCTGGGTGTGGTGGATCACCCGGAAGTGGCCGTCGAACTGCGGGTACTCGTTGCGGATGGTGTTGAAGCAGTGCGGGCACGCGGTGACGATGGTCTGGAACTTGTAGCGCTTGAGCGTCTCGATGTTGCCCTGGGCCAGGGTCTGGTAGAGGTACTCGTGGCCCAGACGCCGGGCCGGCTCGCCGGTGCACTTCTCCTCGTTGCCCAGGATCGCGAAGTCGACCCCCGCCGCCTGCAGCACCCGCACCAGCGCCCGCGCCACCTTCTTGTTGCGCTCGTCGAACGACCCGTAGCAGCCGACCCAGTAGAGGTACTCGGCCTCGTGGACGTCGGCCATGTGCCGCAACCCCAGGTCCTTGGCCCAGTCGGCACGGGTTTCCCACGACATCTGCCACGGGTTGCCGTTGGTCTCGAGGTTGCGGAACGCGGGCTGCAGCTCGGCCGGGAACCGCGACTCGGTGAGCACCAGCCAGCGCCGCATGTCGACGATCTTCGGCACGTGCTCGATGAACACCGGGCAGGCGTCCACGCACCACCGGCAGGTGGTGCAGGCCCACAGCACGTTGTCGTGGATGGTGTCGCCCACCAGGGCGGTCTGCGGCATCTGGGCACCTGTCTCACCGAGAAGCGCTGGCGCTTCGTTGAAGAGCCGCTCCCGCAGGTGCAGGATGAGCCACTTCGGATCGAGCTCCTTGCCGCTCATGTTGGCCGGGCAGCGGGAGGTGCAGCGGCCGCACTCGGTGCAGTTGTAGGTGTCGAAGAGGTCCTTCCAGGCCAGCTCGGTGAGGCTCCCCACCCCGAAGGTCTCGGAGTTCTCGAGATCGATGGTGCGAGACTGTCCCTTGGGGGCGAGCGACGAGAAGAACACGTTCAGCGGCGAGATCAGGATGTGCAGGTGCTTGGAGTACGGGAGCAGCACCAGGAAGCCGAGCAGGGTCGCGGCGTGGAGCCACCACGAGACGTGGAAGATCGCGGTGACCGCTCCGGTCGGCAGCGCGCCCAGGGTCCGCGCGATGGCCTGCCCCGCGAACTGCCAGTGATCCGACGGCGCGGGGGCGAGCACGATGCGCCCCGCGTCGGCCACCAGGTCGGTCACCATCAGGCCCAGGATCAGGAGCAGGATCACCAGCGCCTCGGTGGAGAGGTTCAGGCGCCGCGGGCGCGTCACGAGCCGGCGGAACATCGCGTAGCCCACCGCGACGATCACCAGCACGCTGAAGGTGTCCTCCGCGATCAGGTAGGGCGCGGTGTCCGACAGGAGCGGGAGGAAGAACGACTCGGTCACGCCCTTGCCGAAGAACTCGACGGTGCCGAGGGTCAGGATCACGAAGCCCCAGAAGATCGTGGCGTGCATCAGGCCCGGCCAGAAGTCGTTGGCGAGCAGGCGCGCCTGCGCGAACACGTACACGATGACCCGGCCCACCCGCGCCGGCACCTGATCCCAGCGCGGCATCGGCTGGCCCTTGAGCAGGAGGCGGAGGAGGTAGACCGCCCGGCGCAGGAACAGCACCGCCGCGACCACGATCAGCGCGTAGAAGAGCAGCGCTCCCGGAAGGGCGCCGTACCACTGGTGAGAGGGCAGCATCAGTGACGCCTCATGGGGTCGATAGTGTGGGGCGCGAGGTCGGGGGTGTCAAGCGCGCGAGCGGTCAGGACCGCTTGAGCGCCTCGGCCAGGATCCGGCTCACCGCCGAGTAGGGGTCGAGGCGTCCCGCGGTCACCGCCTCGATGGTGGCGGAGAGCGCGGGATCGGTCTGCACGCGCGCGGTGAGCTGGGTGGTGAACTCCTCCACCAGCAGGGCCTCGAGCTCCGCGCGCCGCCGCGCCTGCCGTCGCGCGTCCAGGGCGCCCGCCTGCTCGAGCCCGGCCCGGTGCCGGAGGATCTGGGCCATCAGCTCGTCGATCCCCACGTCGTTGGCGGCCTGGACCGCCAGCACCGGCACCTCCCAGTCGAGGTCCTTGGGCTGAGCGCCGCTCGTGTAGTGCAGGTGCACGCTGAAGCGCAGCTCGGCCATCAGCGCGTGCGCCCCGTCGCGGTCGGCCTTGTTGACCACGAACACGTCCGCGACCTCCATCAGGCCCGCCTTCATGGCCTGCACCGAGTCCCCCGACTCCGGGACCAGCGCCACCACCGTGGTGTCGGCCTGGCGGACGATGTCCAGCTCGGTCTGCCCCACCCCCACCGTCTCGATGATGATCCACGGGAAGCCGAAGGCGTCCATCAGCTTGATCACGTCGCCGGTCGCGCGAGCCAGGCCGCCCAGGCTGCCGCGCGTGGCCATGCTGCGGATGAACACGTCGGGGTCCAGGGTGTGGGTCTGCATGCGGATGCGGTCGCCCAGCACCGCCCCGCCCGTGAACGGGCTCGACGGGTCCACCGCGATCACGCCCACCGGCAGCGACTCCGCCCGCAGGCGACTGGTGATCCGGTCGACCAGGGTCGACTTGCCCGCGCCGGGCGGCCCGGTGATGCCCAGCACGTAGGCGCGGCCGGTCCGCTCGTGGACCGCCCGCATGATCTCCGGCACCTCGGGGGAGCGGTTCTCCACGCGGGTGATGAGACGGGCGAGGGCCAGGCGATCGCCGTCGAGCATCCGGCGGACGAGCTCGGTCACGGACCGCGTGTGCTCAGGCGCCGGGACGCGGGGAGGCGGCGGACTCGGAGGGCTCCGCGCTGAGGCGCGCCTCCATCACCAGGGCGTCCTCGCCGGTGTCGAAGTAGTAGCCCTTGCGGCGGCCGATCACCCGGAAGCCGAAGCTCTCGTAGAGGCCGAGAGCCTCCGCGTTGGTGGGGCGCACCTCGAGGAACGCGAGGCTCACCGCGCGCGTCCGCGCGTCGTCGAGCACCGCGCCCAGGAGCGCGCGGGCCACCCCGCGGCGGCGCAGGTCCGGGTGCGCGGCGAGGTTGGTCACGTGGATCTCGTGCCCGATCTCCCACAGGCAGAGGTAGCCGACCAGGCGGGCGCCCCGCCGGGCCACCAGGCAGCGCGCCACCCGGTTCTGGGTCAGCTCGTAGCGGAAGGCCCCGCGCGACCAGGGGGTCTGGAACGACGCGCGCTCGATCACCAGCACGTCGTCCAGATCGTCGAGGCTCATGGCCTCGATCGTCAGCTCCTCGTGGTCGCGCACCGCCGGCTCACCCACGGCGCGCCCGCAGCTCCGCCTCGGAGGGCCGGAGGTAGAGGGGGGCGAGCTGCTCGCCCGGGATGCCCTCGCCCGCGGCCAGCATCGCGTGGCCGAGGGCGCCCACCACCGCGGGCGACGGCAGCGACTGCGCGGGCGGCGCCTCGCGAACGTCCGCGCTCCGGTGCGTCCAGTGCGGCCGGCAGGCCGCGACCCCGTCGCCGACCACGATGACCGGCGACGGCAGGCGTCCCGCGGCCTCCGCGGGCGGCAGCGCGAGGTAGTCCCACTCGCGGGCCATCGCGCCGTCCCGCCACCGGTAGAGCGAGCAGTACACCTCGTTCTTGCGCGCGGCCAGCAGGGGGACGACCGGCGCGTCCGCGAACGGCAGGGTGGCCGCGAGCGCGTCGAGGGTGGGCACCGGCGCCACCGGCACGTCGAGGGCCAGGGCGAGGCCCTTGGCGGTGGCGGCCCCCACGCGCAGACCGGTGAAGGAGCCGGGACCGATCGACACCGCGAGGCCGCGCAGGCTCGCGATCTCCCACGCGCAATCCTGCAGCAGCCGATCCACCACCGCCATCAGCCGCTCGGAATGGGTGAGTTGAATGTTGAGCCGGCTCTCCCCCACCAGACGGCCGTCCTCGAGTAGCGCGGCCCCGCCCGCGAGCGTGGCGGTCTCGAGCGCGAGCAGCCTCATGCGCGGCAGTCTAGCACGCCGTGCGGGCCGCGGGCCGCCCGCTCCCGCGGGCACTTTCGGGTTGACAACCCCGCGCGGGGGCCCGATTCTTGAATCGACTGATGGCCCCCCCGCCGCGACAAACCGACAGCCAGATGGACGCGGAGGTTCGCGAGAAGATCCATCTCGAGATCCTCAAGCGCACCGGCGCCTACCACGCGAACGATCACGTCCTCCTCCCCTCCGGCCACCACACCAGCGAGTACATCGAGAAGACGCTCGTCACCACCGAGGCCTCGTTCACCGAGGGGCTGGGCGCGGTCATCGCCAAGCACTTCGCGCAGTGGCCCATCGACGTGGTGCTCTCCACCGGACCGGGGGCCCTGATCCTGTCGCACTGCGTGGCGCGGGCGCATCCGTCGCGGCCCACCCTGGCCTACGGCACCAAGGGCGTCAGCGGGGGCAAGCGGCGGGTCACGCTGCCGGTGGAGTTCCAGCGCTTCATTCGCGCCGGCACCAAGGTGCTGATCGTGGAGGACCTGGTCAGCTCCGGCACCACGGTGCGGCTGCTCTCGCAGCTGGTGGAGGAACTCGGCGGCCAGGTGGTGGGCATCGGGGCCCTGTGGCGGCGCACGAAGAAGACGGAGGTCGGGGGCAAGGAGATCTTCAGCCTGGTGAGCCGCGACTTCCCGACCTACGCCCCGGAGACCTGTCCGCTCTGCAAGAAGGGCGTGCCGCTGAACCAGGAATACGTGAAGCGGCGCGAGCACCGCAAGCCGTCGTCCGCGCACGAGAAGGCCTGAGCCCTGCCGACCCGGCCCCCAAGATATGGGGGCCGCATCACGCCCCGGCCCCCGTATCCGGTATTTTGTCCTTGACACGTTTTTGGCCCTCCCCTATTGTCCGGACAATGATCGACCGCGTGGACGCGCGGGGATCGGGAGGGGGGTGACATCACATGGCGAAGAAGAAGGCCGCGAAGAAGAAAAAGAAGAAGTAAGGCGCCCCTCGTGGCGCTCGGCCCTGTCGGCCCCCATTCCGGCAGGGCCGTTCCATCTGCGAAGCATCCCGCCTCCATGACTCCCTCGTGACCCCCCCGTGACTCATCGACACGCGTACGCGCTGCTGCTCGGCGTCGCCCTGCTGTGGGCCGGCAACTATCCGCTCGCGAAGATCGGCCTGCACGAGCTCGGCCCCATCACGATGTCGGCGCTGCGCACCCTCATCGCGGCGCCGTTGCTGGTGCTGGTCTCGCGCCTGCTCGAGGGCCCGCTGCCGCCGCTCGCCCGGCGCGACCTGATCGCGGTGGTGGTCCTCGCGGTGAGCGGCTTCGTGGGCAACTCCGCGCTCTGGTACGTGGGGATGCGCGGCACGAGCCCGGCCAACGCGGGCATCCTGGGCGCGGCCTCGCCGGTGGTGGTGGCTCTCGCGGCCGCGACGTGGCTGCGCGAGCGGGTCTCCCCGGTCAACCTGGTCGGCATCGGCCTCACCATGCTCGCGGTGCTCCTGACCATCGCGCAGGGCTCCTTCCACGTCCTGCTCACGCTCTCGGTCAACCGCGGCGACGTGATCATCCTGCTCTCGCAATCGATGTGGGTGGTCTACACGCTCTACAGCCGGGCCAACCTCTCCACGTTCTCGCCGCTCCAGATGCTGGCCGGCGCGCACGTGGTGGCCGCCGGGCTGCTGCTCCCCCTCGCCCTCGTGGAGCGGCCGTGGCAGGCGTTGGCGCACGCCTCGTGGGTGGGCTTCTCGGTGGTCCTCTACAGCGCCCTGCTCGGCACCCCGGCCCACGTCGCGTACTACCAGGCCGTCCGCACGGTGGGACCGAGCCGCGCCGCGGTGTTCATGAACCTGATCCCGTTCCTGGTCCTGGGGCTCTCGTGGCTCATGCTGGGCGAGCCGATCCGCTGGTACCACTGGGTGGGCGCGATCGGGGTGATCGGAGGGGTGGCGCTGACGACCCGCCACTCCCGGGTGCCTCCCGGGGAGAAGGCGGCCTGACCGACTACCGCTTGGCCGCGGCCTTCGGTCCCTTGCCGGGGGCGGGCTTGGCCGGCTTGTCGTCCTTGATGAGGTGCTTCACCTCGTCCATGAACTGGGAGATGTCCTTGAACTGGCGGTACACGGAGGCGAAGCGCACGTAGGCGACCTGGTCGAGCTTCTGCAGGTGCTCCATCACGATCTCGCCCAGCTCGAGGCTCGTGATCTCCTTCTCGGCCCGGTCGTGCAGCTTGGACTCGATGTCGGCCACCACGTCGTCCACCGCCTGCACGCCGACCGACCGCTTCTCGCAGGACTTGAGGATGGACCCGCGCAGCTTCTGGCGATCGAAGGGCTCGCGGCGCCCGTCCCGCTTCACCACGTGGGGGAGCACGTCCTCGATGTACTCGTAGGTGGTGTAGCGGCGGTTGCACTTGAGGCACGCGCGCCGGCGACGGATGAACTCCCCGTCACGCCCCACCCGCGAGTCCACCACCCGGTCCTCGGTGTGGCCGCAGAAAGGGCACTTCACCGGAGGCGCCCCGCGTAGAGGGGGAACTGTCCGGTCAGCTCCTGCACCTGTCCCCGCACCGCCGCTTCCACCGCCCCGTCCCCGGGCCGCTGCAGCACCCGGTCGATGAAGTCCGCGATCCGCGCCATCTCCGGCTCCTTCATGCCGCGGGTGGTCACCGCGGGCGTTCCGATCCGGATACCGCTCGTGACCATGGGCCCCTTGGTGTCGAAGGGGATGCCGTTCTTGTTGACGGTGATGAAGGCGCGGTCGAGCGTCTCCTGCGCGTCCTTGCCGGTGACGCTGCGCGAGGTGAGGTCCACCAGGATCAGGTGGGTGTCGGTGCCGCCCGAGACCAGCCGGAAGCCGCGGGCCAGCAGGGCCTCCGCCAGCGCGTGGGCGTTCTTGACGATCTGCCCCTGGTAGGCGCGCCACTCCGGGGTCTGCGCCTCGCGGAACGCCACCGCCTTGGCCGCGATCACGTGCATGAGCGGGCCGCCCTGGATGCCGGGGAGCACGGTGCGGTCGAGGTCCTTGGCGTACCGCTCGCGGCACATCACCATCCCCCCGCGCGGCCCGCGCAGCGTCTTGTGGGTGGTGGTGGTGACGAAGTCGGCGACGGGCAGCGGCGAGGGATGCAGACCCGCGGCCACCAGGCCCGCGGGATGCGCGATGTCGGCCATCAGCGCGGCGCCCACCTCGTCCGCGATCTCGCGGAAGGGCTTGAAGTCGATCGCGCGCGGGAACGCGGAGCCGCCCGCGATCACGAGCTTCGGGCGGTGCTGCCGGGCGAGGTCGCGCACCTGGTCGAGGTCGATGCGCTCGGTGTCCTTGCGGACCCCGTACGGCACGATCTGGTAGAAGCGCCCCGAGAAGTTGATGGGGCTGCCCGCGGTCAGGTGCCCGCCGTGGGCCAGGTTCGGCCCCAGCACCACGTCACCCGGCTTGAGCAGCGTGAAGTACACCGCCATGTTGGCCTGCGAGCCGGAGTGGGGCTGCACGTTGACGTGCTCGGCCCCGAAGAGCTCGCGGGCCCGGCTGATGGCCAGCTCCTCGGCGATGTCGACGATCTCGCAGCCGCCGTAGTAGCGCTTGCCCGGGTAGCCCTCGGCGTACTTGTTGGTCATCACCGAGCCCACCGCCTCCAGCACCGCCTCGGAGACGAAGTTCTCCGACGCGATCAGCTCGAGGTTGCGGGACTGCCGCTCGGTCTCGGCGCGGATCGCCTTGGCGATCTCGGGATCGACCTGCTCCAGCGGGCTCATCGGCCGGGGACCCGGTCTCCCGCGTGGCGGACCTCGACGTCGGCGATCTTCTCGACCCGCCGCGCGTGCCGGCCGCCCGCGAAGGCGGTCTCGAGCCAGGCCTGGAGGATGTCGGATGCCATGTCCGTGCCCATCAGCCGGCCGCCCAGCACCAGCACGTTGGCGTCGTTGTGCTCGCGACTCATCCGCGCGGTGTAGAGATCGGCGCACAGCGCCGCCCGCACCCCCGGCACCTTGTTGGCCGCGATGGACATGCCGATGCCGGTGCCGCAGATCAGCAGGCCGCGCTCGACCTTGTGGTCGGCCACCGACTCGGCCACCAGACCCGCGTAGTCGGGATAGTCGACCGATTCAGTGGAGTGAGTGCCCAGATCGAGCACCTGGTAGCCGTGGTTTATCAACCAGCCCTTGAGGGCTTCCTTGAGCACGTATCCGGCGTGGTCGGCGCCGAGCGCGATGGTGGAAACCACGGGCCAACGTTACGCTCCCTCGGGGCTGGGT
>Ga0105246_10003050_pt1 | contig 10164 bp, 9 predicted proteins | sample KBSM64metaG_FD_99694 | JGI IMG/M metagenome (GOLD analysis project Ga0105246, IMG submission 99694) | Miscanthus rhizosphere microbial communities from Kellogg Biological Station, Michigan, USA - KBS M6-4 metaG | ecosystem: Host-associated > Plants > Roots > Rhizosphere > Soil | place: Michigan... | reverse complement strand
TAGGCCGCCCTCGAGGACTGCGCCGCCACGAAGGCGGGGATCTGTTCCGGCGGAAGCGGCCTGCTGAAAAAATACCCTTGGGCGCTGAGGCATCCGAGGCTTCTCAGGTGCTCGGCCTGCTCGGCAGTCTCCACGCCTTCCCAGACCGCTTCCAGGCCACAGGCCCGGACAAGCTGGAGGACCGCTGCCACGAGCGCAGGCTGGGCAGGATCGGTGCCGAGGCCGACAATCAGCGAACGGTCAACCTTGACGCGGTCCACGGGCAGCGACCGGAGGTAGCTGATGGAGGAATAACCCGTCCCGAAGTCGTCAATCTCGATGCCTACGCCCAGGCCGCGAAGGCCGGCCAGGGAATAGCGGTCCAGTTCGTTGCCTTTCACGATGGCCATTTCCGTCAATTCCAGGACAACCTGCTCCGGACGGACACCCGTTTCCTTGAGCACGCCGCGGACGTCCTCAATGAACTGAAGGCTCTGGAGGTCGCTAGCTGAGATGTTGATCCGAACGGAGAACCTGCTGTCCACCACTGAATCAGCGATCCAGGACCGGAGCTGTCCCACGGCATTCTTGAGCACCCAGAGCCCCAGCTCGGAGATCAGACCCGCCTCTTCCGCCAAGGGGATGAATTCGTCGGGCATGACGAAGCCGCGGGTGGGATGGTTCCACCGGATCAGCGCCTCAACCCCTTCGATCCGACCGGTGGCCAGCTCCACTACGGGCTGGTAGTGCATGACCAGTCCCTCGCCCCTGATGGCCGAACGGAGATCTTCCAGCAGTTGGCTGCGGAGACGGCGGACCAGCAGGAGTCCGGGCTCGAAGATGTGGAGCCTGTTCTGCCCTTCGGCCTTTGAGGCGTACATCGCGACGTCGGCCTGCATGAGCATTTCCTCAGGCCCTTGCCCCTGGTCTCCCACGCTCAGCCCCAGGCTGGCCGCGCAGCGGATGCTCCGCTCCGGCAGTTCGATCGGCGCGCTGAGGGCCGCCAGGATGCGCCGGCCCACAATGGTGGCCTGGTCGGTGCCGGTGGCGGGCATGACGACGGCGAACTCGTCCCCGCCCAGCCGGGCAACAACGTCGGTGCTCCGGACGGAGTCCTGGATACGTTCTCCGACAGTGATCAAAACCTGGTCGCCCGCCGTATGGCCAAGGGTGTCGTTGATGGACTTGAACGCATCCAGGTCAAGCAGCAGGATAACCGGCGGCTCACTCGTGGCACCGTCCCCCTGCGCGGATTTCAGGGCGGAGAGGAGGGCAGAGCGGTTGGCCAGGCCTGTGAGGGGATCCTGCATGGCCATTTTCTGCATTTCGAGATGGGCCTCATGGAGCATCTGGGTACGGACCTCCACCCGCTGCTCCAGTTCCTCGTAAATGATCTGCAGGTCCTCGGCAAGCAGGTTGGTTCCCATGATGATGGCATCGAGCTCATCCCGGGCGGCGGAGACTTCGATGCGGGATTTCAGGTCGCCGGAGGCAAGCCGGACGATGCCATCGAGCAGCTGGGAGAGCCTGGGATCGTTGTCAGCAAACATCTGGAGTCCTCCTTACCCGGTCAGTTGGCTTGGTTCCGGCCGTTGTCCAAGGGGAGGCTTACGGTGACGGTAGTGCCTGCACCCAGTTCCGACGCGACGTCGATCCGGCCGCCGTGCCGGCTCACGATGTCCTGGGTGATGGCCAGCCCCAGGCCTGTGCCCGGAACCGCGCCGGCCATGGCATTGGAGGCGCGGTAGAACCTGGTGAAAACATGGGCGAGCTCGTCGCTGGAGATGCCAATCCCTGTATCCGCCACGCTGACGGTGGCCCAGCGGGTCCCGTCAGCTGCCGCGTGCGACACACTGCCCACATGGATCTTCCCCCCGCTGGGCGTGAACTTGATGGCGTTGGAAACCAGGTTGGTGAAAACCTGTTCCAGCTGAACTTCATCCCCCATAATCTCAGGATCCTCCTGTACGGGTTCCAGCGCTATGGTCACGTTCTGGAGCTTCGCCAGCGGTCTCAGGGCGCCGGTGACAATATCCAGCGTGCGGCCAAGCCGGACGGGGGTCAGGTGCAGCGAGCTCTCCGTTTGGCCGTTCCGGGAAACGCTCAGCATGTCTTCTATCAGCAGCCGCAAACGTTCGGTGTTGCGGACCACGATGTCCAGCATCTGATGCACCTCACTGGACACCGGATTGACAGTGCTCTCCTGGATCATGTCCAGGTACGCGATGATCGACGTCAGCGGAGTACGCAATTCATGGTTGACCGTGGCCAGGAAATCGGTTTTGGCCTTGTCCAGCTGCTGAAGCTGCTTGACAACCTGTTGCTGGCTGCTGATCAGGTGGCTTTGGATCAGCCCGTGGGCGGCATTGCCGGCCACGTGCTGGATGAGGCCCAGCTCGGCCCGCGACCAGCTGCGGGGCTTGTCCAGGAGGGCGATCCAGATGAGGCCCAGCGATGAATCGCCTTCCCCCATCGGAACCAGGACTGATGCAGAGGCGTGTTTGGCCTCCAGGGAGCCGGGGAGCCAGCTGCCGGGGGCGGCATCAGAGCTGTCCCATCCGTCCGACGTCAGCACTTCTGCCCTGGCCCAGAGGAGATCCGCGGTCCGGAGGGCCGAGTCCTCGTCCGTGAGACTGCCGTCCGGCAGGGCCTCGAGCCCGGGCCGGCTCCACTGTGCGGTAATGCGTGGCACCCTGTCGTCGTCGAACGTGGTCAGCCATACGCGGTCCGCCGCGAAGGTCTCACCGAATCCTGACACCACGCAGTCCGCGATCTCGCGGGGATCGTTCGTTGCGCGGATGGCCGCGGAAACCAGCCGGAGCCGTTCCCTCAGGGCTTCCGCTTCCCGCCGTGCCTCGGTGCGCCGGGCGACGAGGTTGATGAGGGCGGTGGCACGTTGGACAAGTTCCTTGGCCGCCGGAGGTTTTGCGACGCAGTCGCGGATGCCTGGCCGCTCCAATGCCGCGCTCTCGGCCTGGTTGTCCAGGTCCACCAGGACCAGGACGGGAATATCGGTCTCCAGCATGGAAAGTGAGCTGTCGACCACCAGCACTGAAGGGATATCGTCGTCGAGCAACCTGGACAGAGTCCCGGGGTCCCCGGCAACGTGAACGGTATAACCGGCAGCACGCAGGGCCCCGGCGGTGAAGTCCCGTCGTCCGGCGTCGGGATCCGCCACGATGGCGGTGTGCGGCCCAGTTGCGACAAATGGTGTGTCCCCTTGCACCGTGCCCCCTTCGCTCCTGATTGAGTACATTCTAGGGGGACACGGGGCAGCTGCTCCGTTATCGAAGAGGCTGCAGAGTGCGTCAGGACATATATTTGGACGGTGTCCTCGCCTGTAGCTGCCGTGCGCTCCGCTTTGCGGAAGTACCTGATGGTTCCCAAGCTCATCCGGTTGTCCCGTTCTGCGCCCAAAGACCGGCCGCTGGCCTGGGACCGGTACTGGGCCGGGATTGCCGCTACGGGCCCCCGCGGGGAGGTGCTCTGGGACTCGGGAAACGACCACGAGCTGCTTGGCTACCTGGACGCGCTGCAGAGGCATCTGGACCCTGGCCTCCCAGTGGTGGACATCGGATGCGGCCATGGCAGCTTCACCCGCGGCCTCGCGGCATTCTTCCCGCAGGCCATCGGTGTTGACGTCTCGGACCACGCCGTGGCACGGGCCAGGAGGGAATCCGCGGGCATGGAGAACGTCAGCTACGTGGTGCGCGACATGACGGCGCCCGGCGCGGGCCAAGGCCTGGCCGGGCCCACCGATGCCAACGTTTTCATCCGCGGAGTGCTGCATGTCCTCGAGCCGGCAGACCAGGCAGCACTGGTGGGCAATCTCAGGGATCTCGTGGGAACGCGGGGTACCGTTTTCCTGGCGGAAACCAATTTCCAGGGTGACCCTGTGGACTACGTAACGCATCTCGGTGCAACCATCCGGGATATCCCCGCGCCGCTTGAACGGGCCATCCGTGAGCTGCCGATGCCGGGACACTTCGGACCGTCGGAATGCGGCAGGGTGATGCCGCCGGAGGCGTGGGAACTTTTAGAGGACGGCCCGGTGACCATTGAAACGAACCGTATGACGGATGTGGCCAGCGAGAGCCTGATCCCGGGATATTTCGCCGTGCTGAGGGCGCGCCGCTAACGGAAAGCGATCTATTCGCTGCGCGGAGCTTCGGGCGGGACGCTTGGGGAACCCGCGCTTGCGGAACCAAGCAGCCGCCTGACGTCTTCCACATCCGGGTATGCCGCCTGCGTTCCCTTCCTGGTGACCGCCAGCGAGGAGGCGGCAGAAGCAAAAGCGGCGGCGTCCTTGAGGGAAGCACCCGCGGCAAGACGGGCTGCCAGGGCACCAGTGAAGGCGTCACCGGCACCGGTGGTGTCCACCGCCTTAACCTCCACTGGCGCGACCCGGACGACTTTGCTGTCTTCGTCCGCCGCCGAGTCCAGGACCACCGACCCGTTGGCTCCCAAAGTGACGACGGCACGCTGCAGTCCCCGCTCGGCAAAGCGCACGCGGGTCCTTTCCCAGCCGGCCTTGTCTTTACCTTCGGGTATTCCACCTTCAGAAATCGCGGCACCGCCCAGGAACAGGGACGCCTCATGGGCGTTGACCAGCAGGATGTCAACGAGCCCCACCAGTTCCTGCGGGATGTCGGAATACGGCGAAAGGTTCAGCAGGACCGTTGCCCCGGCGTCGCGTCCTGAACGGGCAGCGGCCACCACTGTTTCGAGGCTGACCTCGAGGCAAAGGCAGATCACGGAGGCGCCGTCGAAGGCGTCCCCGGAGGCGTGGACGTCGGCAGGGCCAAGCGTACCGTTGGCTCCCGGCGAGATGATGATGGTGTTCTCGCCATGGGAGTCGACGGCGATGACGGCCACGCCGGTAGCCGCTGTTTGCGAGATCCGCACACGTGAAATGTCGACGCCCGCGCCCGCCGCGGAGGCCGTGAGCATGGCGCCGTTGGTATCGTCGCCGACAGCGCCGACGAGGCTGACCGATCCGCAGAGCAGGCTCGCGGCGACGGCCTGGTTGGCGCTCTTACCGCCCGGATGTACAGCGAAACCGCTGCCGTGCACCGTTTCGCCGGGAAGCGGAAGGCGCTCGCAGTAGACGGTCAGGTCCGCATTCAGTGATCCGACGACGACGATCCGCCCCGCCGTTCCTGCTTTCACGTCTACTCCATTCAGCATGGACTAGACCGTACCGGCGTGTCTGGTCCCGGGCAAAAACGGGTTCTGCAAGCCACGGGCACGAATCAGATGTCGCAGCCGTCAGTGTTGCGCTGTCCGGGCGAACGCTTACAGCTGGCAAGCGCTTTCCCCCAGATAGCTGGCATGATGGACGGCATGCGTATTCTCATTGCTCCGGACAAATTTAAGGGTTCCCTGACCGCTGCCGAGGCCGCGGCTGCCATTGCTGAAGGTGCGCTGCGTGTCTATCCCGATGCGGTGGCCACCCAGTTTCCCATCGCGGACGGAGGCGAAGGGACCCTGGAGGCCGCCGTCTCCGCCGGTTATGAAGAGCGAATCAACGCCGTCGTGGGACCCATTCTGTCGCCTGTCGGCGCTGCGTGGGCCATCCTCAAGAAGGCCGACGGCGGGGCTACGGCCGTGATCGAGACAGCGCAGGCTTCGGGGCTGGCCCAGATGGAACCCACGCCGGCAAATGCCCTCAGGGCCCACAGCTATGGTTGCGGCCAGCTGATTGCCGCCGCACTGGATGCCGGGGCCACCGAGATTGTGCTGGGCCTCGGCGGGTCGGCCATGACCGACGGCGGAAGTGGCGCCCTGCGTGCGCTCGGCCTCAGGCCGCTGGATTCCGCCGGGAACGTGGTGCCGCTGGGCGGCGGATCGCTGGCGGACGTGGTGGCCCTGGATACCTCAGGACTGGACCCCCGGCTGTCGGCGGCTTCCTTCCGCATCGCCGTGGACGTGAGGAACCCGCTGTACGGGACGAACGGTGCAGCCCATGTGTTTGGGCCGCAGAAGGGTGCAGATGAAGCCGCAGTGGAAATGCTTGACGCCGGGCTGCGCAACTGGGCGTCCCTGCTTCGGGAAGCCACTGGCCGGGACGTCAATGTCGAGGGGGCTGGTGCGGCCGGCGGCTTCCCGGCGTCGTTCCTTGGCTTGGCGAACGCCCGCCTGGAAGGCGGCTTTGCGCTCGTAGCCGGGCTCACCGGGCTGGCCGGGCAGCTCGCCGACGCTGACCTGGTGATCACTGGCGAAGGGTCGATGGACTCCCAGTCGCTCACAGGCAAGGCGCCCATCGCACTCGCGCATGCCGCCCGGGAACGGGGCATTCCCGTCGTCGTCGTGGCGGGACGGATCCTGGTCACGCCGGAGGACCTTGCCGCGAATGGCGTGGTGGCCGCGGCGCAGCTGCTGGACGTCGCGCCCAGCCTGGAGGACGCCGTCGAGCATGCTGCAAAGTACTTGTCCCGGGCCACCGTGCAGCTTCTGGAAGGCGCATAGCAGGGCTGGGTGTGCCGCTGCCGCCTAGACGATGGTGGTGTTGCGTCGCCGGCGCCAAATCAGAATGACGACCAGGGTGAGCACGGCAATTGCTCCGATCACCAGCGGCGCGTAGTTAGTGCGGGTCGCTTCCGCTTCGCCGGTTTCCCCTGTCCCGGGATTGGCGGGACCGGTGGAGGCCGGATCTGTGGGCGGCCTGGGCGGAAGCGACGAACACGGGTGTCGCCGCGGCCAGCGCCACCGCCAAGAGGACTGTTCTCAGGATTGTTCGCATGGCATTCCTCCTGCCCGGCTAGCCGGCCGGTTACTCAGGCCACCCGAATGAAGGACGTGCACGGCGCTCAGGCTGCTCAGGCGCCTGTCTCATAGTGCGGCTCGGCAACCGGCTTGGACTCGGGAGAACCCTTTTCGCGCAGATACACTGATGCGCCCACGAGGACAGCGACGGCCAGGAACTCGCTCTGCCAGTTCTGGAACGACTCGAACCAGAAGCGGCTGGTTCCCAGGTAGCCGAGCATCGTGACTGTGGGCTGGCCGTGGCTTTGCTGCTCCTCGTTGTACGCCGCCGTGCCGCCGGCCGCATGCAGGGTGAAGGATGCGACGAAAAGCAGCAGCAGCAGTATGGACAGCGAGTGTTCGTACAGCTTCAGCACGAGGCCGCCGCGCTTCACCGGCCAGGGCGTGGCGTCCTTGATCTTCGCATCCCGCGGATCCTCGTCCTGAGGCGACGATTTGCCCATGGGCTTGGACTCGGACGAGCCCTTCTGGAAAAGGAAAACCGTCAGCACGACGTACATGGCCATCTGCAGGAACTCGGATTCCCAGTTTTCAAATGTTGCTTCCACAAAGTCTCCGGTTGCCAGGTACTCCAGCACGGACACGCCGGGCTGGCCGTGGGCTGCCTGCTCCTCGGTATAGGCGGAAGCACCTGAGATCACCATTCCGCCGAAAAACACCACGAACAAGGCGATGTTGGCGAGCAGCAGTCCGTGTTCTTTGGCCCATTTGCGCATCTTTCCTCCATTGGTTGTCTGAGATTCGAGTAGTCAGCCAAGAATGTGGTCAGTCGGGGATCGAACCGTTCCTTTCCGCGGCCCGCCTGTTCAGGTGCATCGGGACGTACACCATCAGGACGAGGAGGATAGCCAGGAGGGCGCCCCCGGCGGCGAGGCCGGTCACTCGCCCAGCGGTGACGTCAAAGACGAGGGATGCCGTTCCCACGCTCAGCATTCCCACGCCGGCCAGCGCAATCTTGGTGATCGCATCGGCGCTCGAGACCAGGGTTTCCTTGAGCCGCTTCCGGAACAGCCGCCGGTGCACGCTGACGGGCAGCAGGATGAACGCCGTGGTGATGGTGGCCATCACCACGTTGGCCAGGTAGAGGCCTACCTGGAAATCATCCAGTTCCCGGAAACGCTGCTGGAACGGGAGTGTCAGCAGGAAACCGGCCAGAATCTGGACACCCGTCTGCAGCACCCTCAGTTCCTGGAGCAGCTCACCCCAGTTCCGGTCAAGCTGCTCTTCGCGGGTTTCGTTCCGTCCGCTTCTGCTGGTGAAATCCTCCACGTCCGACATCAATGTTCCTCCCTGCGCCCCGGTGTCCCGGCGTGGTTCCTGCCTGCGCCTGGTGCTCCAAAACCGGGCCCGGGTTTCGTCAACATCAACATTTGATAAGTTTACTGATTATTTGCACAAACGGTGGACTTTGCTCAGTCCGCCGCGATAGTTTCGAAGGGCCGGTGCACGGCGGAGCCTTAAGAAACCGACAGCGAGTAGGTGGATCATGAGCGACACGCAGAAGCAGACGGACCAGCCTGCAGACCCCAGGGGCGGTTACCACCAGGAGCCGTTTCCCCAGCAGGAACAGAAGCAGCCCGGCCTCACGGCGCCTATGGATCCCAAGCCTGACCACGGCGAGCTGAGCTATGAGGGACATGGCGCGCTCCAGGGCAAGGCTGCGCTCATTACCGGCGGCGATTCCGGAATAGGGAAGGCCGCGGCGATCGCATTCGCCCGCGAGGGCGCCGACGTCGCCATCTCCTACCTCCCGGAGGAGGAAGACGACGCGCAGGACACCGCTGAGTGGATCCGCAAAGCCGGGCAGCGTGCCCTCCTGCTCCCGGGGGATGCCCGTGATGAAGAGTTCAGCACCCGGATTGTGGAGGAGACCGTGGCCGAGTTTGGCGGCCTGGACGTGGTGGTGCTTAACGCGGCCTACCAAAAGAACAGGGAGAGCCTCGAATCGCTCCCCACCGAGGAATTCGACCGCGTCTTCCGGACCAACCTCTACTCGCTCCTGTGGACTGCCCGGGCCGCTGTCCCGCATCTCAAGGCCGGCTCTTCGATCATCACCACAGCGTCCATCCAGGCCTTCAATCCTTCCCCTGAGCTCATTGACTACGCCATGACCAAAGCAGCCCAGGTGGCCTTCACCAAAGCACTGGCGCAGGAGTTGGGCCCGCAGGGCATCCGCGTCAACGCTGTTGCGCCCGGTCCTATCTGGACCCCGCTGATTCCCGCCACGGAGTGGCCGGACAAGCTGCCTAAATTCGGCCAGGACACCCCGTTGCAGAGGGCCGGCCAGCCCGCAGAGCTCGCCCCGGCCTATGTGCTGCTGGCCTCCGAACAGGGATCATACATCTCCGGAGCCGTGCTGCCTGTGACCGGGGGCAAGGGACTTTAAAGAGTTTTCCACGTCAGATTCATCCACATCCACAACAGGAGGAACCATGAGTCAGGACAACCAGCACGCAGCTCCCGAGGAGGAAGCGGGCGGTTACGGAACGCCGACCGCCGAGCAGGAGACGGGCGGGCCGGACAACAGGCAGTTTGCCCAGCCCCGGGAGGAAGAGGATTTTGACGCCGCAGGCCTGAACCAGGACAGCCCTACCGGGGAAACGTTCGCGACCGGTTCTCCCAACCTCAGCCATTTCGAGGAGGAGGACCAGGACAGCGCGGGCGAGCCCGGGGCCGGCCGCTTCGGCGGCACCGACGCGCAGTACCACGCCGAGAGCGACACGAACGATCCCGGGTTCGAGCCCGGGGAGCCTCTGGTCCCCAGGGACGCCGACCTGCCCTCAGCCGAGGCCGGAATCGATGAATCCAATGCCGACACGGAAGGCTCCGCGGCCTTCTCCTCCGAGCCGGATCAAGACGCTGCCGGCCTCCCGGACGGCAGCGGGAACGACCTTCCCCGGGAGAAGTCACCGAACGACGACGACGAGGAAAGTTTCGACGCCGGCTGACCGCACGGGGCGCCGGGGGTTCAGGCCGGCATAGGGGAAGCCGGGCACCTGCCAGGGGCATATTTTGCGGACCATTGGGGTACCTGTCCATAGCGGACCCGCCGAGTCTGGGACCGCAATCCCGGAAGCCCAGAGGTGTGCCATGAGCAGAAGATCATCGGAGCGCTGGGCGCAGCGCGGCATCCCCGGGCAGGTCGCTGTGGACGTCCTCGTTCCCACCTGTGACAGGCCGGCGGAACTTGCCGTCACCCTCTCGGGTCTGGCGGGTCAGTCCGATCCCGATTTCGGCGTCATCATCAGCGACCAGTCGCGGGACGCCCCGGGCTGGGAACACCCGGCGGCGGCAGCAATGGTCCGTGTCCTGGAAGCAGAAGGCCGCCCGGTGACTCTTCTCCGCCACCTGCCGCGGCAGGGGCTCGCGGAACACCGGCAGTTCCTGCTGGAGCAGGCGGCCGCAGACAAGTGCCTGTTC
>Ga0105246_10003046_pt1 | contig 10171 bp, 13 predicted proteins | sample KBSM64metaG_FD_99694 | JGI IMG/M metagenome (GOLD analysis project Ga0105246, IMG submission 99694) | Miscanthus rhizosphere microbial communities from Kellogg Biological Station, Michigan, USA - KBS M6-4 metaG | ecosystem: Host-associated > Plants > Roots > Rhizosphere > Soil | place... | reverse complement strand
GGTCAGCTGCCGTTCCACCTCGGGCCACGCCTGCAGAAGCACGTCCTGCCCCTTCTGGCGGCACAGCCGGCCCACGCACACGACGAGCGGCCCCGGCCCGGACCGGGAGTCGGCCCCCTCCGGCCGGAACCTGAGCGTGTCCACACCGTTGGGGACCACCCGCCACGGGGCGTCGATCCCGCACCGCTCCCCGGTCAGCCGCTCCGCCTCGCTGACGCACACCACGCGCGTCGCCCACCGTGCCCCTGACCGCTCCCAGCCCAGCGCCAGACGCGCGACGATTCCCTCGGCGGCCTCGAACGACCAGGCGTGCGGCTGAAAGACGGTGGGGAGACCGCCGCGTACGGCCAGCCGGGCCGCGAGTCCCGCCTTCGCGCTGTGCGCATGCACCAGGTGCGGCCGCACCTCGCGCAGGATCCGCGCCAACCGCCGTACCTCGCCCGGAAGTCGGTGCCCCGGCGAGCGGGTCGCGTCCCAGCGGAGCACCGTGCAGCCGGCCGCACGCAGAGCCCCCGTCAGCGTGCCACCCTCCGGACAGGCCACGGTCACCCGCAGCCCGGCGGCGAGCTGAGCCGCCACCAGGTCCGCCACGACCCGCGCGACACCGCCCTCGACGGGCTGGGTGACATGCAGGACGTGCGGCACGCGTGGGGGAAAACGCATGGGAGAGGATGCCCTTCCGAACAAAAGAGTTCCGAGCCGGGGCCAGGACGTGCGGCTCGTGCTTCTTGATATAAAAACCCGCACCCGTTCGAGAGCGTGAGGTTCGTTGTTCAACCGGCATCGCTGAAATCACGAGGTGAGCCACTCTAGCCGCTCACCCGTATTTATCTGCGAACCGGTCATCTGTGTCGGAATGGTGGCGTTTCCATGAGCTATTTGTCGCCCTGGATCACCCGTTTGGAGTTACGGCAACGGCAACAGGGTTTCCCGGAAGCCGCACTCTCGTTAGGCCGGTCGAAGACGACTTACGAAAGAAAGGCACACGATGAAGACTCTGAAGGCTGCCGCCGTCGTAGCCGGTTCCCTCGCCCTTGCCGGTGTCGCCGTGCCCGCCGGCGCGGTGGACATGCCGGCCGGGGGTCTGGTGGACAGCGGAAAGACGGTCGCGAGTGGCGTCCCCACGGCAGCCAAGGTGTCGACGGGCTTCGTGGGCGACAACGTCGGCCAGGTGGCGCAGAGTGTGAAGGACAGCGTGAAGGGGAGCATGAAGGAGGCGGGCATGAAGGGCCCCGTCGTCGGCGGCACCCTGCCGAACCCCGCCCTCCCGGCGACCGCCGCCGACGGCAAGCTGCTCGGCGGGCTTCCGGTCGGCAAGTAGCGTTCGACGATTCGGGTCGGCTCCGCATTCCTCGGAGTCGGCCCTTCGGCATATATGGGGGGAGCGTATTGCGAGCACACTTCGCGCGCTGGGCCAAACGAACGATCCGGGGTGACCGCAGGCGGCAGCGTGCCGTTGTTCCCAGTGGAATGACCGGGTGGAGCGCCTTTCCCTCCTTGTTGGCGCGCTCTTCGTCGGCTGTCTCCTGACCGCGGGGCCTGTCTGTATCTGACGCAGACGGGCCCCGCGCGTTTTTGTGAAACCAGCGGAACGAAGGGGATGGAAAAGCCGATGGCGGTCCACCGGAGTTCCGGTGGACCGCCATCGAGTGAAGCACGGCTCAGAAGAACAGGCCGCCCGTGTAGGGGGCGTTCTGCGACTGGTCCACGGCCGCCGTGTTGCATGCGGCGTAGTGCGAGTTCGGGGCCACGACGCCACCGAGCACGGCACCGTTGGACCACGGCGCGATGCAGCGGCCGTCGATCAGCGAGCCGTTGACGACGGCGATCCCCTGCTGAGGGGCGTTCACGACGATCGGGGACTGCGAGAAGCCGCTTCCGCCGGTGACGGTGGTGTTGGAGTCGTTGGCCGCGGCGGAGCCACCGGCCGCAAGCACGAGGCCCGCGGCGAGGGCGGAAATGACCGTAACCTTGTTACGCATGGGATGCGCCTTTCGGTGGGGCGGTTGGGATTTCCGTGCTCCGAGTTGCTCGGAGCAGGTCAGAAGAACAGGCCGCCCGTGTAGGGGGCGTTCTGCGACTGGTCGATCTTCGCCGTGTTGCATGCGGCGTAGTGCGAGTTCGGGGCCGCGACGCCACCGAGCACGGCACCGTTGGACCACGGCGCGACGCAACGGAGGTCGGCGACAGAGCCGTTGACGACGGCAACCCCCTGCTGGGGAGCGTTGACGACGACGGGGGACGACGAGAAGCCGCTGCCACCCTTGACGTCGGTGCAGTCCTCGGCCGCGGCAGTGCCGGCCGCCGCGAGGACGAGGCCGGCGGCGAGGGCGGAAATGGCCGAAACCTTGTTACGCATGAGTTGCGCCTTTCCGGGCTGTTTTGGGTGTTGCACCTGCTCCGAGTTACTCGGGACAGGGGGTCAGAAGAACAGGCCGCCCGAGTACGGGGCGTTCTGCGACTGGTCGACGGCCGCCGTGTTGCACGCGGCATAGTGGGAATTCGGTGCGACGACGCCACCGAGCACGGACCCGTTGGACCACGGAGCGATGCAACGGCCGTCAATCAGCGTCCCGTTGACTACCAGAACGCCCTGCTGAGGGGCGTTCACGACGACCGGCGACTCCGCGAAGCCGCTGCCGCCCTTGACGGTGGTGCTGTTGTCGTTGGCCGAGGCGAAACCGACGCTGCTGACCATAGCGCCGAGGGTGAGGGCAGTGATGACCGCGAACTTCCTGGGCAACTTAGTTCCTTCCTCAATTCACGGTTGCGCACGCTTGCATACCAGGAAACCTTGATATGCGCGTATAAGTCACGGGACTGGCACCTAAACAAGGTTTATTCCGTCGGATGGCGCAATGCCGCAGGTTCCTGGGGGTCGGGCCGGAATGGATCCGGAATCCATATGGCGTAAATGAAGGACAATCCGAAAAGGGAACGGGCGTCGACATGGGTCCGGCCCACCGGAAGGGAAAGGGCCGGTGGGCCGGACAAATGCTTCGTATGGGGGCTTCCGCCGGTACGGCCGGCTCCTACGGTTTCCGTCTCGTCACTTGCTGAGCAGGTTCCCCAGCCCGGTGGAGGTCGGCGCCTGCAGCGGGTGGACCTGAACGACGCCGTTTCCGGCCGGGTTCCGCATCGGAATCGTGGGCTTCTTGGAAGCGTTCGGGTCCATACCGTCGAGGTAGACGCCCGAGACGCCCGGCGTCTTCTGCTTGTCGAAGGCGCTACCGTTGGCGAGCTTGCCGTTGCGGGCCAACCGCGACACGACGTCGGCCGCGGGCACCACCGCCGGGGTCACCTTGGTCGGGGACATGAGACCGAGCAGGCCGCCCGACGCGGCCGGTGCGGCCGGTGGGGTGGCGGCCGACGCCGCGACGGCGGACCCACCCACGAGGCCCGCGCCGATGGCCAACGCCGCAGTGGTGAAAATTGCCTTCTTCATGATTCACCTCGGTTTGAAAGTTACCTCTGAGCCGACGGCTGGAGAACATAGCAGTCCAAGCCCTCCGTAAAAGCGATGCGTTACTCCATACGCATGAAAGTCAGAGGGGTGAACAATCCTTTGCTTACGGTGTCGTCAAAGGGATTCACATGGTCGGTGAATCAATTCATCGTATGGTGGGTGCGGTTTCGGCCGGATGGGTAGTGTGAAAGAGGAATTCCAGCGGTGCAGCCGGTGCTTCGGCCGGGGCGGCCGCGTCGCGGCCCTACCCTCACCGCCATGACCGCCGACAGCGCCCAGCCCATGCCGACCGCGCCCCCTGCCCTCGCCACCGGCAAGTCGCTCACCTGGTCGGAGGAGTTCAACACCCCCATCGCCTGGGGGACCAAATGGGTCGGCGACAGAACCAGCGCCTACCGCTACGGCAACCACAATCCCGACGACAACAAGCTCGACTGGCTCAGCCCCGGCTGTGTGACCGTCTCCCAAGGCGTGGCCACCTTCACCGCCATCCCGGCCGCCCACACGCTCGAGAACGGCCGGCAGGCCTGGCACACCGGACTGCTCACCACCGAGTACTCCGCCGAGGGTTTCCAGGTGCGGACCGGTGACTACGCCGAGACCCGGGTCAAACTGCCGTCCGGGACCGGTGCCTGGCCGGCGCTGTGGACCTGGAAGGACGGCGGGAACGAGGTCGACTCCTTCGAGTACCACCCCGACAACCCGAACCTGCTGGAGCTGTCCAACCACGTCAACCACGCCTGCGCCTATCACACCGATGCCGACACGATCGCCCCGGACGAGTGGGTGACCATCGGCAGCTGCTACGGCAAGCACTCCGTCGACTGGTACGTCAACGGCGAACGGGTCTTCCGCGACGGCACCGGAGTGGGCGCCCACTGGTCGGCGTACCTGATCCTCAATCTGTCGCTGAGCGCCGGCCAGTACCACCCGGCCCCCTCCGGTCCGGGCCCCCTCACCTTCGCCGTCGACCACCTTCGCGTCTACCGCTGAGTGTTCTCGAAAGGAGCCCCCATGCGCGTACTGCCCGCACGGCGTCTCGCGTCCGTCGCTCTCTGCGCCGCCCTGCTGGTCGGCATCGCCGCCCCGGCCGCCGTCGCGGCCGAATCCGCACGGGACCGCACCCGCACCTCGTCCCGCGGACCCGTCCCCGGGGCGGACCAGCTGCTCCCGCAGGTCAAGAAGCTCGGCGACCTCGGCAGTGTGCTCACTCCCGTCGCCAGACTGCTCAACGCCGTGCTGAAGGCCGACGGCGGCCAACTGTCCGTCGTCGAGGCGCAGAAGCTCGGCGACGCCGTGAAGGACGCCATCGCCAAGGCCTTCCCGGCGACCACCAAGGCAGTCAAGGGTGACACGCTCACCGCTCTGAAGAAGGCGGTCGACGCCCTGCTCTCGGCCGCCACCTCCGGCGACGCCGACAAGGTCCCCCCGGCCGTCAGCGGCATGGTGACCGCCCTGGGCAAGGTCCTCGCGGCGCAGACAACGGCCGGGTGAACCTGGCCCGAGCCGTCGGTCATTCGGGTGAGAAGGCGGCGGGCCGTTCGGCAGCCCGTCGATAAGGTCGCGCGATGACCTCAACCCCAACCGAAACGCGCCCCTTCCGCATGACCGACCTCGGCACCCTCGTCCTGCTGCCCTGGAGCGGTGCCGCCGCCGACGGAGGCGACCTGCCGTATCTGCTGGCCTACTCCCTCGGGGACGCCGAGGGCGGTCCGCAGGCGACGTCCGCCGCGGTCGAGGGGCTGCTGGCCGGCAACGGGCTGCAGGTCGGCGGGGGCCTCGTCGACGGCACCGCCGGGGCCGGGATCGCCGTCAGCCTGTTCGTCGAGGCCGGGCAGGCCTTCGTCACCATGCCGCAGCTGGGCGCCCGGTGCGCCGCTCCGCAGGAGTGGCTCGCGGCGGTCGCCGAACGCGGCTACGCCTACCTCGTGTTCACCACCCGCCCCTGGCCGGAGGGCAGGCCGGGCCGGCCGATCGAGCCCGCGGCGCTGGCCGCCTTCGCCGGCGCCGAGCAGACCCTGAGGGCCGCCGCGCACGTGCTCCTGCCGGCGCTCACCCCGCGCTGAGCGCGTCGTCGGCAGGCCGAGCCTGACCCGTTGGTGGGATTTCTGGACGATCTGACGCACCGGCTCCGCCAACGTTCGGCGTGGGCACAGCATCGTATGGACGTACTGGTGTTGATCCTATGAGGGAGCGAGCCATGGTCGTCCGTGCCGGTGGAGTACCGATGGGTGGGGAGCCGCGGGTGAGCCAGGCGATAAGGCGCAGGGTGCTCGCCTCCATCGCCGCTCTCGCGCTCGCGCCCGTCCTCGTCGCCTCGCGCGTCCCGCGGCGCGCACCCGGCTCCGAGGGCGCGGCGGAGTCGGCCTTCGACGAGATCTACCGCGGCCGTCGCATCCGGGGCGCCCTGGTCACTCCCACCGGACCCCGCGCCGGCGGCCACGCGTGGCAGGTCACCGTGGACGGCCACCCGCTGCACCTGATGCGTCGCTCCGACGGCACCTGGCTGAGCATGGTCAACCACTACAACTCGTACCGGACCTCGCTGGAGGCGACCCGGGCGGCCGTCGACGAACTCGGCCCCGGGCAGCGGCTGCGCGACCTGGCCCCGGGCCCGCTCGGCGGACCGCAGGGGTCCATGCACATGGGGGAAGACCATGGCGTACGTGCGTAAGGACGTGAGCAGGCTGACCCCCGACGAGCGGCGGCGGTTCGTCAACGCGCTGCTCCGGATCAAATGGCGGGGAGAGTACGACGAGTTCGTGCGCATCCACATCGCGTACTACACCTCCGACGGTGAGAGGGGCCTGCGTTCCGCCCACATGGGGCCGTCCTTCCTGCCCTGGCACCGCCGCTTCCTGCTGGACCTGGAGCGGGCGCTGCAACGGGTCGACGAGTCGGTGACGGTGCCGTACTGGGACTGGACGCGGGACCGTTCGACGACGTCCGTGCCCTGGACCGACGACCTCCTCGGCGGCAACGGTCGTCCCTTCGACCGCCAGGTCGTCACCGGGCCGTTCGCCTATGTGCAGGGTTACTGGCCCATCAGGGAGGGCATCATCGACGCCCTGTTCCTCACCCGGGACCTCGGCCGCGCCCACGACCCCATCGAGCTGCCGACGGAGGAGGAACTCGAGACGGCGCTCGCCGACCCGGTCTACGACACCGAGCCCTGGGACTCCACCTGTGAGGAGGGGTTCCGCAACAAGCTGGAGGGATGGGGGACGGGGGAGGACAGCGCCGCTCTGCACAATCACAACCTCGTCCACCGCTGGGTCGGCGGTGCCATGGTCGGTGGCGCCTCCGTCAACGACCCCGTGTTCTGGCTGCACCACGCCTTCGTCGACCTGCAGTGGACCCGCTGGCAGCAACGGCACCGCAATGGCGCACCACACTATCTGCCGGCCTATCCGCCCGGCCCCCGCAGCGGGCAGCGCGGGCGCATCGTCGCCCGGCACGAGCCGATGCCGCCGTGGGGCGTGTCGCCGGACGAGATGGAGGACGTGAGCGGGATCTACCGGTACGCCTGACCGTGCCCCGCGGGAGCTTCCGTTTCAGCCCAGCCGGCGTACCGGTGCCCCGTCCAGGAACGCGCGGATGTCCTCCACCGCCTCCCGGTAGTACGTCTCGTAGTTCGCCTGCGACACATAGCCGAGGTGGGGTGTGGCGAGCAGGCGGGGAGCCGTGCGCATCGGGTGGTCGGCGGGGAGGGGCTCGATGTCGAAGACGTCGATGCCCGCGCCGGCGATCCGGCCCTCGTGCAGGGCGGCGAGCAGGGCGTCCTGGTCGACGATCGCGGCGCGGGAGGTGTTGATCAGGTAGGCGGTGGGCTTGAGGAGGGCGAGTTCGGCGGGGCCGAGCAGGCCGCGGGTGCGTTCGCCCAGGGCCAGGTGGACCGAGACGTAGTCGCTGCTCGACAGCAACTCCTCCTTGGAGGCGGCGAGTTCGACGCCCACCTCGTCGGCGTACTCCTTGGTGAGGTTCTGGCTCCAGGCGCTGACGTGCATGCCGAAGGCGGTGCCGACCCGGGCGACGCGGCTGCCGATCTTGCCGAGGCCGAGCAGTCCGAGGCGGCGGCCGTGCAGGTCGGCCCCCACCGTCTGCTGCCAAGGGCCGCCGGAGCGCAGGGAGTTGCTCTCCTCGACGATGCCGCGGGCGAGGCCGAGGAGCAGGGCCCAGGTCAGTTCGACGGGCGGCGTCGAGGTGCTCGCCGTGCCGCACACGGTGACGCCGTGCGCCTCGGCGGCGGCGTAGTCGATGACGCTGTTGCGCATGCCGGAGGCGACGAGCAGCTTCAGCCGGGGCAGTCGGGCGAGCAGCGAGGCCGGGAAGGGCACGCGCTCGCGCAGGGTGACGACGATGTCGAAGCCGGACAGGCCCGAGACGAGCGCGTCCTCGGTGTCGAAGTGTTCGGAGAAGGAGACGGTCTCCACCCGGTCGGCCACGGGTGACCAGTCGGCGAGCTCCGTCGCCACCTGCTGGAAGTCGTCGAGCACAGCGCAGCGCAGCCGCACGGCGGGTCCCTTTCGTCGGCGCGGTCGGGTGGCAGGGCGTGATCAGCAATGGTCGCGCATGAGCGGATCCGCGAGCCACCCGAGCACGCGTAGATCAAGTAAGCCTTTAAAGATTGCGCAATCCGAGAACCATTACACTCGCCACTCCATGCCGCAGGCGGCCAACCATCGGGGGGAGATCCATGCGGTTCGTGTGTGTGCGGGCGATGCTCGTGACCGGTGTGCCGGCCGCTGCCGCGGCCGTGTTCCTGTTCCTCGGGTTCGGGGCGGGGGCGTTCGCCGGGCGGCCCTACGTCGGACAGGGGCTGATCACGGCGGGGCTGATCGCCGGGGCGGTGGCCGCCGGGACGGCCGTCGGTGACGTCGCCTGGTTCCTGATGGCGGCCCGCGGCCGGTCCGAGCCGGACGACGCGGCGGCAGCGGGCGCCGAGACGGAGGTCCGGGCACAGCCGGACACCTAGGGCCTGTCGTGCTCGGCGTCGCGGGGTCTGGCACGCACTCCCCCACTGCCTTAAGGGCGTGGGGGACCCCCAGCGGCGTTGTCGTCGGTTGCCGACGCTCCGCGTCGACGCCCTCCTCCGCCTTGCAGCCGCACGCACCAGACCCCGCTCGGGGCGGCTTCAAGGCACCGTTCCCTACAGCCGACCTGATCCAAACGACAGGCCCTAGCAGGAGCTGTCCGACGGGTCGGCTCGGCGTCGCGGGGGCACCCCTAGACTGGTGCGGCGCGGTGCGGCGCGGTGATCGGGTGGGACGGGAGAGGACTGTGGCGGCAGACATCGGGGGCTTCGAGGATCCGTCCGCCGAGGTACTGGCCGAGGCGGCCGCCGCCTTCGGACTGCTGGCCTCCTCGGCCCGGCTGCACCTGGTGTGGGCGCTGGCGCAGGGCGAGAGCGATGTCACCCACCTCGCCGACCGGGTGGGCGGGGCCCTGCCCGCGGTCAGCCAGCACCTGGCGAAGCTGAAGCTCGCGGGGCTCGTGCGGTCCCGGCGGGAGGGGCGGCGGCAGATCTACTTCGTCGACGATCCCGACGTCGTGACCGTGGTCAGGGTGATGGTGGGGCAACTGGCCGCGCGGGCGGGCGGGACGTCCGCGTCCGTGCACGCGCTGCGCGGGGCCGGTGGCTGACACCACCGCGGCCCCGGAACCGGAGCCCGGGGCGCTCGATTCCGCGGGAGGGCCGGTACCCCTCGCCGATGCGGGCCCGGTGCCGGGCCCCACGACCCTGCTGCAGACGCTGCGGCGCCTGGGCAGCGGGCCGCGCGGTCTGACGGAGGCGCAGGCCGAGGAGCGGCAGGCCCGCTTCGGAGCGAACACTCTGCCGACGCACCGGGACGCCTCCTGGCCGAGGGTGCTGCTGCGCAGTCTGCGTGAACCGTTCACCGCCGTACTGCTGTGCCTCGGGCTGGTGTCGGCGGCCGTCGCCTCCTGGGGCACCGCCTGTGTGATCCTCCTGCTGGTCGCCGTGAGCTGTGTGCTGCGGGCATCGGGGGAGCACCGGGCAGGCCGGTCCATGGCGGCGCTGCGCGGCCTGGTCGCCACCACCGCCACCGTCCTGCGCCGTACCGGGGAGGATCTGCCGCCGGACACCCGGGAGATTCCGGTGGACGAGCTGGTGCCGGGCGATGTGATCCGGCTCGGCCCCGGCGACCTGGTCCCCGCCGACGTACGACTGCTGCGCGCGCAGGGCTTGACCGTGCATCAGGCCGCGCTCACCGGCGAGTCGGCGCCCGTGGCGAAGGATGCCGCCGACGCGGCGGGCGGGGCGGGTGGTGGTCTGTTCGACCGGCCCCAGCTCTGCTTCCAGGGCAGCAGTGTCGCGTCCGGCAGTGCCACCGCGGTCGTCGTGGCGACCGGTGCGCGGACCCGGTTCGCCGCGGCGCACGCCCGCAGCGACGTCCGGCCCGAGGCCAGCGCGTTCGACCGGTCCGTGCACGGCATCTCCTGGATCCTCATCCGGTTCATGCTGCTGACCCCGCCGCTGGTCCTGATGGCCAATGCCGCGCTGCGCGACCGCGGTCTGGAGACCCTGCCGTTCGCGGTGGCGGTGGCGGTCGGGCTGACGCCGGAGATGCTGCCGGTCATCGTCACCATGTGCCTCGCACGCGGCGCCTCACTGCTGGCCCGCAGCCACGGGGTGATCGTCAAGCGGCTGCCCGCGCTGCACGACCTCGGCGCCGTCGACGTGCT
>Ga0105246_10003045_pt1 | contig 10171 bp, 9 predicted proteins | sample KBSM64metaG_FD_99694 | JGI IMG/M metagenome (GOLD analysis project Ga0105246, IMG submission 99694) | Miscanthus rhizosphere microbial communities from Kellogg Biological Station, Michigan, USA - KBS M6-4 metaG | ecosystem: Host-associated > Plants > Roots > Rhizosphere > Soil | place: Michigan... | reverse complement strand
GGGGATGATCGGTTTCGACGATGTTAGTCGCGACAGGTGAAGCGGGCCGAGGATGCAGAATTATCTCGTAAACGCTGTCTGCAAACCAATAAGTGCCGAATCTAAGCGCACTGACTTCGCTCTTGCTGCCTAAGCAGTAAGACAGTCCGTCAGCCCGGGGTTGCTATCGCCCCGGATCCTGGCGTCATTTAGATAGCCACTGCTGTTTGCTCCCGTCATCGGAGTAAACGGGACTTTTAGGTGACTGGGCCCGGATCAGCCAGCTGTTTGCAGCATGGCTGGGGCCGAGAAAATCCGACGCAAACTGCGCCCGGAGAAGCCCTGACAACACGACATCGGACGGGGGTTCAATTCCCCCCATCTCCACGAATTGAGGCCCCTGGAAACAGGGGCCTTTTTTCGTGCCCTCACTGGCCCGAAGAACAGGTTCACCCACGGCGTAGCGTTGCGCGGATTAGGGGCGGTTCCCCGCGCGTTGAAGCAGGTATCAAGGCCTGAGGAGGCAGCCATGGGCAACGAACCGGAGGCGGTGTTCCCGGAGGAACCTGCTGAGACCGTGTCCGACGACGACGTTTTGGACACGTATTCGCAGACCGTCATGCGGGTGGCAGGGAGCGTGACGGCACACGTTGCCGCCCTCGAAATGAACGGCGTCCGGCGCAACGGCTATGTCAGGCTTGGTGCCGGTTCAGCGGTGGTCTTCACGGCGGACGGCTACCTGCTCACGAACGCACACGTCGTAGCAGGCCACCAGGGAGGAAGGGCCGTTTTCGTTGACGGCACGCACAGTGAAGTCGAGCTCATCGGCTCCGATCCCTTGTCCGATCTCGCCGTGCTCCGTGCCCGCCACACTCCTCCGCCGGCGGTCCTGGGGAACGCTGAATCCCTGCGGGTCGGTCAACTCGTTGTTGCGGTCGGCAATCCGCTGGGGCTGTCCGGATCGGTGACTGCCGGCGTCGTCAGCGGGCTTGGCCGCTCCATCCCCGTGCGGTCGGGAAGGCACACCCGGCTGATCGAAGACGTCATCCAAACCGACGCGGCACTGAACCCCGGAAATTCGGGGGGAGCATTGGCAGACACGAAGGGGCGGATCGTCGGCATCAATACGGCCGTTGCGGGGCTGGGCCTGGGCCTGGCGATTCCCATCAACGGCACAACCCGGCGCATCATCGCTGCCCTTTTGCGTGATGGCCGGGTCACGAGGGCCTACCTCGGATTGGTCAGCACCCCGATCCCGCTGGACGTGGGCGCCGTGGTGAGGACGGGGAACAAGGAGGCCCTTCGGGTGGTCGAGGTGATCGCAGGCTCGCCCGCGGAACAGGCCGGAATGCGGCCTGGCGATCTGGTTCTCAGGGCCCAGGACAAGGCGGTGTCCAGCGCGGAAAGCCTGCAGAAACTGCTGTTCTCCCAGGCGGTCGGGGAGCCCTTCCGGATGTCGGTGCTGCGTGACGGCCGGATCGTGGACGTGGTGGCGGTCCCCAGCGAAATGAGCGATAAGGACGAATAAGACACCCGGGGCCGGTGGCCCCGGGTGCTCTCATTTCCTTTTCAGATGCGCAACGGGATCGATGGCGGCTTCGGTGTCGTGCTTGGCGCGCTTGACGGCCCGCTTCTGCTTGATGGATTTGCCGCTCTTCTTTATCTCGTGCTGGTGTGGTGATTTGTCAGGCATGACTCGCTCCTATGCCGGATACCGCAGGGACCACCTCTGGAGACCATCGGCCCCCACTTTGTAAACTACGCCCCTTTCGGCTGGATACAAGGTCCGTGCCCGGGCGTAGGCTGTGCACATGAACGACACGGCCGTGCTCCCTCCAGCTACGCCGCTGCAGAAGCGTGTGCTCGTGGTGGCCATAGTGGCTTCGTTCATTGCCTTCCTGGATACCTTCGTGGTCAACCTGGCGTTGCCCGCGATCGGGCGCGAACTCGGCGGCGGACTTGTCATCCAGCAGTGGGTGGTGGACGCGTACCTGCTCACGCTCGGCGGCCTGATCCTTGTGGCCGGTTCATTGTCGGACCATTTCGGCAGGGTGCGGGTACTCGAATGGGGGCTGGGCGGCTTTGCCCTGACATCGGTCCTCTGCGGCCTGGCCTGGTCGGGTGAGGTCCTTGTGGTGGCCCGGGCCCTGCAGGGTGTAGCCGGCGCCCTCGTGGTTCCGAGTTCGCTGGCGCTGATCGTGAACTTCTTCAGCGGTCCGTCGCAGTCGCGGGCCATCGGCCAGTGGTCCGGATGGACCAGCGCCGCGGCCATCGTGGCGCCGTTGGTGGGCGGGCTCTCGGTCGACTATTTGTCGTGGCGTTTCTTCTTCTTTGCCAATGTGGTCCCGCTTGCCGTGGTCTGGCCCCTGGTCCTGAGGCTGCGCGAGGACGAAAGCAGGGACCCCGCAGCGGGACGCATCGATTATCGTGGTGCGAGCCTGGCAATCGTCGGACTCGGCGGTCCCGTGTACGCGTTCATCGAACAGGGCCACCTCGGCTGGGGCAGCCCGTTCGTGTGGGTGCCCCTTGCCGTCGGCGTGGTTGCCCTGATCCTGTTCCTCGCCCACGAAGCCCGGACGCCGGCGCCAATGCTGCCGCTGCGGCTCTTCACGATCAGGAACTTTGGCTGGGGAAACATCGCGACCCTTGCCATTTATGCGGCCTTCTCCCTGGGCTTCTTCCTGCTGGGGATCTACCTCCAGCAGGTGGGCGGGATGACCGCGACGACGGCAGGTATCGCCCTGCTGCCTTCCACCGTGATCCTGATGCTGGCCTCCAGCTACTTCGGCGGCCTTGCCGGCAAGTTCGGGCCCCGTTGGTTCATGACCCTCGGCCCGGTGCTATGCGGCATCGGCTTCCTGCTGCTGCTTACGGTGCAGCAGACCCTGAACTACTGGGCCCAGGTGCTGCCGGGGCAGATCGTGTTCGGAATCGGCCTGGCCGTGACCGTCGCTCCGCTGACCGCTGCCATCCTGGGCGCGGTTCCAACCGAACAGGCGGGCATAGGTTCGGCGATCAACAACGCGGTGGCCCGCATCGCGGGCCTGATCTGCATCGCCTTTGCCGGGATTATCACCGGCCCGGTCCTGACGACGGCGGGCCTGCACCAGGGCGCGGTGGTCACCGCGGTGCTGCTCATGATCGGGGCGGCCGCGTCCGCCGTCGGGATCCGCAACCCCGAACTGGAGCCGGTGACGCAGGGCGGGGACGGCCGATAGCGTCAGGCGTCGGGCAGCGTGCAGCCTTCGTGCGTCGACTCCGAAGCGATCCAGAGAGCCGAGGCCACCTCGTCGGCGAGATCGTACTCCCGGCTGGAAGAGCCGCTGCCGATCTTCACCACCAAGGCCCCGCCGAAAGGCTTGCGGCCCAGCACCTCCACGCTGGCGTCCAGGTCGATTTCCTCTGCGGCCAGGTAGCGCAGCAGCTCCGGGTTTTCGTCGCTGATCCTGGTGATCCGGCCGGAATGTCCCTTGTCGAGTTCGACCATCCGGTGGGCATGCGGCAGCGCGACGGTGCCGTCCGCGGCGGGGATGGGGTCGCCGTGGGGATCACGCGCCGGGTCGCCGAGCTTCCGGGCCATGCGTTCGATGAACGTGTCGGAGACTGCGTGTTCGAGGAGTTCGGCTTCGTCGTGGACTTCGTCCCAGCTGTAGCCAAGCTCCATCACAAGATAGGTCTCGATCAGCCGGTGCCGGCGGACCATGGCCAATGCGAGCTGCATCCCCTCCGGGGTCAGGGTGATCGCGCTATAGGGCTGGTGGTCCACCAGGCCCTGGTCCTTGAGCTTGCGGACCATCTCCGAGACCGAGGAGTTCGCCACGCCGAGGCGCTGGGCGAGCTGCGAGGACGTGATGGGTTTGTCCTGCCACTCGGTAAACGAGTAGATGACCTTGACGTAGTCCTCGATCGAGGATGAGGGCGTACCGGTCTTCACGGTCCTAGCCTACCGTGAACGGCCTGCCTGGAAATTTGCCCGGCTCAGACTTTCCGCGCCCGCCAGCTCTGTGTTACATAGGGCAGCCGGATGACGTCGGATGGCCCGTGGCCAAGGTGGTCGTGCAGATACCAGTGGAGGTTGGCGATGACCTTGGCCCGGGTGGCCTCATTCGCCCGCAGGTAGTAGCTGCGCGACTTCGTCAGCTCCATGATGTCTTCGGGAAGCAATGGATCCTCCCACGGGCTCAGGTGGCTCTCCAGGCCAGTGAATTCCGGGCCCACCACGGGCCGGAAGTCCGCTTTATGGACGTCCCCGGCATGCATGATGCGCGAGAGCCGATGGACCCACGGGACCGAGGTGTCCAGCTGGTTCCACACCAGTCCGAGCACCCCGCCGGGTCGCAGGATGCGGGCCAGCTCGGTGCTTGCCGGGAAGGGATCGCACCAGTGCCAGGCCTGGGCAACGCTGACGACGTCGAATGCTGAGTCCGCCAGCCCTGTTGCCTCTGCCGTGCCGAGGAGTGCCGTGGCCGCCGGGTAATCCTTCCTCAGCTGCGCGAGCATGTCTTCGGAAGGGTCGACGGCGGCTGTCAGCAGGCCGCGTTCCAGCAGCAGGGCGGTGAATTTGCCGGTCCCGGCGCCGATGTCCGCGGCGGTCCGGGCGCCGGCGGGCACCAGCCAGTCCGCGGAATCGGCAGGGTAGCCGGGACGGACGCGATGGTAGTGCTCGCCGCCGTCCTGGAAGCTCGAACCGAGCTCACGCCGCCGGCCGCTGTTGAGCTTGGGGCCGTGGAGCCTGGGCCCGCCGCGGTGTCCACCGGATCGCAAAGCCACGCGTCCACTCCTCACAGGGTCCTGAAATACCCTACGAATCTACCGCACTCAGTCGGTGCTGCAGGGCGCTGCGCCCGCGGTGCCGGGAGTGTTCGGCGCCCAGTGCGGGTAGCTGCGGTGGTCGTTGGCAGGGACCCAGCGGCCGGCGTCGACGACGTAGTCCCAGCCCAGGCCCTCGGTCTTGAGTGCCTTGATGCCGGCGATCAGGCGGGTGGCGTCCTCGAGCCGGGAACCCAGGCCGAAGCTGGCGCGCAGGGAACCGGAGGGGAGACCGAGCCTCTTGAGCAGGGGGTGGGCGCAGAAACGTCCGTCCCGCAGGCCGATGCCGTGTTCGGCGGAGAGATACGCGGCGACCAGGCCGGCGTCGTAGCCCTCAAGGGAGAAGTTCACAACGCCGATGGTGTCGGCGGGGTCTGTGTCGCTGAAGATCTGGTGGACGGTAACGCCTTCGATTTCCTTCAGCCCCGCAACCAGGTGGGTGCGGATCGCGGATTCGTGGGCGTGCCATTCGTCCTGGTCCAGTTCCGCGATGACCTGGGTGGCCCTGGCCAGGGTGGCCGCGCCGAGTACGTTCGGGGAGCCACCTTCGTGGCGGGCCGGTCCGGTGGCCCAGATGACAGAGTCGAGGCGCGCTTCGCGGACGGCGCCGCCGCCGGCGAGGTGCGGGGTGCCGGCGTCGAGCCAGTCGGGGCGGCCCACCAGGACGCCGGCGCCGAACGGTGCGTAGAGTTTGTGCCCCGAGAAGACCAGGTAGTCGATGTCCGCCGCGGCGATGTCGACCCGGCGGTGCGGGGCGAGCTGGGCGGCGTCGACGACGATGCGTGCGCCGTACTCGTGGGCCAGTGCGGCGAGTTCCTTGACGGGCAGGATCTCACCGGTGACGTTGGAGGCTCCGGTCACGGCGAGCAGGCTGACGCCGCCCTGCGCGAGGGCTTCGCGGACGTTGGCCAGGGTTTCCGCCAAGGTCGATGCCGCCACAATGCTGCGGTGCGGGACATGCTGCCAGGGGAGCAGGTTGGCGTGGTGCTCGATGTCCAGATACAGGACCTCGCCGCTATGCCTTCCGTCCACAAGAGGCAGGCAGCCGGCAAGCAGGTTCAGCGAATCCGTGGTGTTGCGGGTGAAGATCACGCTGTCGTCCGCGCGGCCGCCCACGAAATCGCGCACGATGTTGCGCGCGTTTTCGTAGACCGAGGTGCTGATCTGCGAGGCGTAACCGGCGCCGCGGTGGACGCTCGCGTAGAAGGGCAGGACCTCGTTCAGGTAGGCGGACACGACAGTCAGTGCCGGGGCGGATGCACCATAATCCAGGTTCGCGTAGCGTACGTGGCCGCCCTGGATGAGCGGTGCCTGCAGTTCGGCGCCGGTGACGGCGGCCAGCGGGCGGGCAGCCGGCGACAGCGGGGAATCGTTGTGACGGAGTTCAGGCGAAGTGAAAGTGGCAGTGCTCATGGGAGTCCTCATTCAAGGGAACCCTGCATGCAGGGGATCCGCGCTTGCCGCATCCGTTCCGGACCGGCCGGGTCGTCACCCGGGGCACCCCGCCGCGATGGAGGGTTGCCGGCCAGCAAACCGGGGTTTCACGCTGGCACTCGTGACCTGTCTTTGAGACTAAGACACCATACGCGAGGTGCCAAAGCCAGCCGGCTTTGTTAAGCCGATTGTTACGGAAAAGCGGTTTCGGGGCGGTTTGCCGAACAAAAATCGGCAGGCGTCCCGCGACGGGGATGCCTGCCGATGAATCTTCGCCGAAACTCCTGTGGAGGGATCAGAGGAGGTCGTCGATGGAAGGGTTGAGTTTCTTCAGGACCTCGGAATGCAGGATCGAGTTGCTTGCCACGGCGTTCCCGCCGAACGGACCGTCCTTGCCATCCAAGGAGGTGAAGCGGCCGCCGGCTTCCGTCACGATCGGCACCAGCGCCGCCATGTCGTAGAGCTCGAGCTCAGGTTCGGCGGCGATGTCCACCGCACCTTCGGCCACGAGGCAGTAGGACCAGAAATCGCCGTACGCCCGGCTGCGCCAGACGGCGTCTTCCAGGTCCAAGAAGGAATCCAGTGAGCCCTGTTTTTTCCATTCCGAGATTTCCGAGTAGGACAGGGAGGCGTCCGACAGCCGCGAGACATTGCTGACCTTGAGCCGGGTGGCCGAGGCCAGGGAGCGGCCGGTGTAGGCGCCTCCGCCCTTGACCGCCCACCAGCGCCGGCCCAGCGCGGGGGCGCTGACGACGCCGACAACCACCTCGTCGCCGTCGACCAGGGCGATGAGGGTGGCCCAGACGGGAACGCCGCGGACAAAGTTCTTGGTTCCGTCGATCGGATCGATGATCCAGCGCCGGGCGCCGTGCCCGGTGCTGCCGAATTCCTCGCCCAGCACCGCGTCCCGGGGACGCGAGCGGGACAGTTGGCCGCGGATGGCTTCCTCGGCAGCGCGGTCGGCGTCGGTCACGGGGGTGAGGTCGGGCTTGGACTCAACCTGCAGGTCCAGGGCCTTGAATCGCTCCATGGTCAGGGCATCGACGGAATCCGCAAGCACGTGGGCAAGGCGGAGGTCGTCGTTGTAGTTCGGATCGGCTTGGGTCATGGTTCCAAGCTACCGGTAAAACACAGCCCGCCCGGGGAACCGTGGAGCATGGCTCGTCAGATGACGGTGCCCAGCTCCTTGGATTCCTTGGCCTCCTGGCGCGGATCCGCGCCCAGGAGGCGGCGCAGCGAGGCCAGGCGGGCCGGGCCCGCTTCCCCGGCGGAACCCGAGGCGACCCAGTCGTCGAGACCGCAGCGGACCGCGTTGGCGTCGTGCTTGCAGCCGCGTTCACAGGATTCGGTGCCCGGCTCAAGGTCCGGGAAGGCGTGCATGATCCGGTCCGGATCCACCAATGCCAGCCCGAAGGAACGGATGCCTGGGGTGTCGATGATCCAGCTCCCGGCGGGAGCTTCGTGCAGCCTCAGGGCCAGGGCCGAGGAGGAGGTGTGGCGTCCGCGGCCGGTGACGGCGTTCACGCCGCCGGTGGCGCGTTCGGCGCCGGTGAGGGCGTTGACCATGGTGGACTTCCCGACGCCGGAGTGCCCCAGCAATACCGTTACTTTGCCGTCGAGGTATTCGCGCAGCTGGCCGACGGCGCTGCCGTCGAGCCTCGCGGAAAGGCCGTCGTCGCTCCGGGCGTCGATGCCGGAAGCCTCAGCATCGGCGGTACGGCTGATGATCACCGGAAAATCGAGGCTCAGGTAGTTGGCCAACAGCTCCGCAGGATCCTTGACGTCCGCCTTGGTGACGAGCAGCAGCGGCTCGATTCCGGCGTCGTAGGCTGCCACCAGGGCGCGGTCGATGAACCCGGTGCGCGGCTCCGGGTTGGCCGCCGCCACCACGATCACCAATTGGTCGGCGTTGGCCACCACCACCCGTTCCACGGGATCGGTGTCGTCGGCGCTGCGCCGCAGCACTGTCTTGCGCTCCTCGACGCGGACCAGGCGGGCCAGCGTGTCGGGTGCGCCGGACACGTCTCCTACAAGTCCGACGAAGTCGCCGGGAACCACTGGGTTGCGCCGCAGTTCGCGGGCGCGGGCGGCGATGACAATGCGTTCCTCGGGCGTGTCCTCGGCGACCACGGCGGTGTAGCGCCCGCGGTCCACCGTGATGATCCGGCCGAGCACGGCGTCGTCGTGGCTCGGCCGGTCTTTGGTACGCGGGCGGGAACCCTTCTTGTTGGGCCGGATCCGGACGTCGGACTCATCCCAAGACTGTGCGGAGCGTCCCATCGTCAGTGACCGGGCTCCGGGGCTCCGGGCGCGGCGCTGTCCTGTTCAAGCATGGCCGCCCAGATCTGCGGGAACTCCGGCATGGTTTTGGAGGTGGTGGCGATGTCCTCCACGAGCACGCCTTCGACGGCGAGGCCCAGGATGGCCCCGGCGGTCGCCATGCGGTGGTCCGCGTAGCTGTGCACGACGCCGCCGTGCAGCTTGGCGGGCCGGATCACCAGGCCGTCGTTGGTCTCCTCGGCGTCGCCGCCGAGCCTGTTGATTTCGGCGACCAGCGCCGCCAGGCGGTCCGTTTCGTGACCGCGCAGGTGGCCGATGCCCGTGAGCCTGGACGGGCCGGTGGCCAGGGCGCAGAGGGCCGCCACCGTCGGGGCGAGTTCGCTGGTCTCGTCGAAGTCCGCGCCCTTGATTTCCTGCCCGCCGGTCACGGTGAGCGTGCCGTTGTCGAGGCTGACGGTGGCGCCCATGGTCTGCAGGATCTCCCGCCAGAGATCGCCCACCTGGGTGGTGTTGGACGGCCAGTTGGGAATCCGGACGGTGCCCTTGGTGGCGAGGGCGGCGGCCAGGAAAGGCCCGGCATTGGAGAGGTCCTGTTCGATCCGCTCGTCGAAGGCCCGGATGGCGCCGGGGGACACCACCCAGTGATTGGGGACGGTGTCGTCGACCACGACGCCCACGCCGCGCAGTACGGCGATCGTCATGTTGATGTGGTCCAGGCTGGGCACCGGTTTGCCGACGTGCTCCAGGTGCAGGCCCTCGGTGAAGCGGGCGCCGACCAGCAGCAGCGCGGAGACGAACTGGGAGGATGCGCTGGCGTCGATCACCAGGTGGCCGCCGCGTACCGAACCGTTGCCGTCCACCGTGAAAGGAAGCGAGGACGCAGGCCCGCCATCCGGGCCGGAAATCCCGACGCCGAGCGCGGACAGCGCCTCGATGATCGTGTTCATGGGGCGCTTGCGGGCGTGCGGGTCGCCGTCGAACGCCGAGGAGCCGTTGCGAAGGGCCGCGAGCGGAGGCACGAAACGCATCACGGTGCCGGCGAGCCCGCAATCGATGGCGCAATCGGAGGCCGGCGCCGCCGGATCGATCGGTTCGATCAGCAGGTCAGGTCCGTAGCTGCCGTCGCCCGGCACCTCCGTCACGGTGGCGCCCAGCTGCCGGAGCGCCTCGATCATCAGGGCAGAATCCCGGGAGTGGAGGGGAGCGCGGAGCCTGGACGGTCCGTCGGCCAAGGCCGCGAGGACCAGATAGCGGTTGGTGAGGGACTTGGAACCCGGAACCGTGACCGTGGCGTCAACGGGCCGGTGCGCGAAAGGGGCGTCCCAGAGGGGTGCGGAGGTTGTGGTGGCTTCCGTGGTGCCGGTCATGCGTTCTTTATGCTCCAACTGCGTTGTCTACTGCCTTGCGGACGGCGCGGTCCGCCTTCTTCAACTGCTTGCCGCCGGCCTTGCGGGCGTCCATGGCCAGGTGCTCGGCACGCCAGGCAAGGCTCGGCTTGCCGGCGGTGTCGACGGCAGCGAGCAGCGCGCCCCCGGTGAGCGAGATGTTCTTCAACAGCTGCGCGCGGCGCTCAAGCCGGCCTTCCTTGGTGCTGATGTCCGCCGAGCGCCACTCGACGAAGGCGTTCAGCCCCGAAATGACCGCCAGCAGGCCGGCAGAGAAGCGGGGC
>Ga0105246_10003043_pt1 | contig 10176 bp, 9 predicted proteins | sample KBSM64metaG_FD_99694 | JGI IMG/M metagenome (GOLD analysis project Ga0105246, IMG submission 99694) | Miscanthus rhizosphere microbial communities from Kellogg Biological Station, Michigan, USA - KBS M6-4 metaG | ecosystem: Host-associated > Plants > Roots > Rhizosphere > Soil | place: Michigan... | reverse complement strand
CCCGACTTCCAGGGCGATCGTGAGGCAATCAGGATTGTCGTCGACGCGAAGCCAGAAGTTCTCAATCACAACACCGAATCCGTTCCGCGCCTGTATCGAGTCGTCCGTTCGGGTGCTCGTTATGAGCGTTCTCTTGAGCTGTTGCGTTACGCCAAAGAACTCAACTCCGCCGGCGTAACAAAATCTGGCGTCATGGTCGGTCTCGGCGAAGAAACCCACGAACTCCTCGCCGTCTTTCGCGACCTCGCCGCAGTCGGCTGCGACATCCTCACCATCGGCCAGTACCTGCGTCCGTCGCGCGATCACCTTCCCATGGCCCGCCTCTACACGCCTCGCGAATTCGCCGAGCTCAAAGCCGAGGCACTTCGCATGGGCTTCCGCCACGTCGAATCCGGACCCCTCGTCCGATCCAGCTACCACGCCCACGAACAAGCCGCCGCGACAGGCATTGTTGTTGTTTCAGCTGTCGCGGGTGGTGGGTTACTTTGACGGTTCCCCCCAAATTTCTGTGTCTGGCAAAACATCTGATTTGGCTATTTCTACCGGCAGGAGAAAGGCTACGCGACGAGGTCCTGATTTTATGTTGAGCGATTCGACTGCAGCGATATGCGTGTAGATTACGCCTGAAGGACTTCGTAGCTGGATTGGGTCATTATTCCGGAGACTGAAGGGAAAGGCCGGTTCCCAGAGGCTTAGTCGGCACGATAACGCAACCGCGCCCAGAGACAGTGAAAACATGCTCGATCTTGGCGAAGAGTTTCATCGACTTTAAACCTATGCCACTTTCCCCTCTCCGGTCGTACTCTTCCCAGAGAGCCAACAAGTCTTCTACATCCCAAAGCCGATCTGTAAGGCCGACGAGCCAGGGTTGGCACGAACTTGCAATAAGTATCCATACACTGCCACAACCCCTCGCCGTATAGCTCGCTCTCAGGTTGTAGAATAGCCGTTGGCAATTGATTCAATGGGGGTTGAATATGGCTGGCTCATTTATGGCCGGGAATCCGGCAACCAAATCACTTTATGCCGATCTAAAGCGACGCATGGACCAGGCCGTCGCGGGTTTTCAGTCCAACCTCGCATCCACGCGCACCGGTCGCGCCAGTGCTCACATGCTCGATGCCATCAAGGTCGACTACTACGGCACACCCACTCCCATCACGCAGATGGCGCAGGTCTCCACACCCGAGCCGCAGACGATCCTGATACAGCCCTTCGATCCCTCCATTGTCAAAGAGATCGAAAAAGCCATTCAGGCCTCCGACCTTGGCTTCAACCCGCTCTCCGATGGCAAACTCATCCGCGTCCCCGTTCCTCCCATGACCGAAGAGCGCCGGCGCGACGTCGTGAAACACCTCAACCGTATCCTCGAAGAGCACCGCACCGCAATTCGTAACGTTCGACGCGACGGCAACGATGCCCTCAAGAAGCTCGCCAAAGAAAAGAAGGTCAGCGAAGACGACGAGAAGCGCGCCATGGAAGAAGTCCAGAAAATGACCGATGAAGAAATCCGTCGCATGGAAGAGCTCTCGCGCAAAAAAGAAATTGAAGTCATGCAGGTCTGAGGTACTGCACTCGAGTGCACCAGAAGCAGAACGCCTGCCCCGCTCGATTCGAGTTCGCAGCTTTGAAAGGGCACGGATTTATCCGCGCCATAAGTCCACTAATATGAGGGCGGCTTTAGCCGCTGCGGGACCGCTTCTACCCCTGTCAGCATTCTGAGGGGAACGCTAGTCGCGCTCTTTTCTTTTTGCATCGCGCTCGAATCCTGCAGCATCCCCTGCCTATGGCCCACATCCTCTCGGATACGATCGCACTTCTCAAGCGCACGCCCGCCGCTCTTAGTGACCTCTTGCGTGACCTCCCCGAAAGCTGGACCAGCCGCAACGAAGGCGACGGGACATTCACCGTCCCCGACGTGATCGGTCATCTTATTTACGCCGACAAGGAAGACTGGCTCCCTCGCACACGTCGCATTCTCGAGCACGGCGAATCCAAGCCCTTCGACAAATTCGACCGCTGGGGTCATCTCGAAGAGTGTCGAGGGAAATCGCTCCCACAACTCCTCGACGAGTTCTCGCGGATTCGTTCTGTCTGCCTGGACGAACTTCGCTCCCTCAACCTGCAACCCGAGCAGCTCGCTCAACGCGGCAATCACCCCGCTCTAGGCCCTGTCACGCTCTCAGAGCTTCTTGCTACATGGGCCGCGCACGACCTGACCCACTTGCATCAGATCTCTCGCATCATGGCTGGTGCTTACCGCGACGACGTCGGACCATTCGCCGCCTTCCTCGGTGTCCTTGCGTGCAACGGCCACGGCGGATAGAAGCGCGAACCTCCTCGTTCATCGCGCTTCCAGAGCAGCCGCAGCCACCAGTGCATCGACCCCGGAACTCTGCGTGCTCGCGTTCGCATCCCCGTAAGGTGGACTCCAACTGGTCCCAATCTCATACTTCGATTGCCGCATACCCTTCCACACGCTGTCCGCATTCCTGAGAATGAAGTCCCTATAAGCTGCGATCGGCGCTATTCGATTCAGCAACCCCAGATTTCGCACAAAGATGCCTTTGAACTGCGTGCCGTCCGATCCGCAATTCGGCTCACAAGATTCATGCAGAACACCTGGCTTATCAATCAACGTCGGATTCACCAGCGTTGCCGCCGCAATTGCGTTTGCCTCATCCAGCATCTTCGCGTCATGCGTCTGCCCGTAAAGCTCCGCCAGCCCACCGAGCACAACGCCCTGGTTGTAGCTCCATGTCGTCTTGCGATTGTTCGCGCACTTCGCGTCAAGCCCATCATTGATCTGATGATCCGCGTTGATCATGCCCGTCTTCGCGAACCACTTCCACTCACGCTGCGCCCAATCGAGGTAGCGCGCCTCCTCTTTTTCGCCCGTGCTCCGCGCCGCCAGCTGTGCCGCTACCGACAGAAACAGCTCGTTGGCAATCGCGTTCTTGTACTTCCGCTCTTTGCTCCACCAAATCCCTCCCGAACAGGTCTCGTCCCAACCCGTCGTCATATCTGCAAAGATCGATTCCGCCATTTCCAGGTAGCGCTTCTCATGCGTGATGTCGTACACGTCGATCCACGCCAACGCCCACCAGCCTTCATCGTCGTAGTAGTCGTTCAGAAAACCGGGACTGGTCTTTTGAGCAGCAGTGAAGGCGATCGGGAAAATACTCGCAAACTGGCGGTCATCCGCCACCCGGGTGTAGTCCGCAAGCGTGGTGATCGCATTTGCGGAGTTCCACCAGCCGGTTGTGCGATAGAGCCCCGTAGTCGGCTCGAACCACGACTGCAGCTTTGCAAGTCCCAGTGCCGCTCTTTTCGCAATTGGAGTCGGCTGTTCTCCAGGGCTACCCGACTCTTGAGCCCGCACGCAAACACCTGCGAATACCAGTCCAATAACTAGCAGCGCGCTTGGAAAGGATCTCCTCGACACAGCCACGCCTACTTTTTCGCCCGCTTATAAAACGGCACCGGCACCTGCTTCGCCCGCACGCGATTTCCCCTCACGTCGACCAGCACATCACTTCCGCTCGCTGCAACAGCCGTCGGCACCAGCGCCATCGCAATATTCGTCTTCAGAAACGGAGCAGGCGATCCCGATGTGATCTGCCCGGCCGGCTCGCCATCCAGTGAATAGACCAGGTATCCATCGCGCCCGATCCCGCGCTCCACCATTTCCAATCCGATGACCTTTCGCTTCGGTCCGCCTTCTGCCTGGACCCTGGCCAGCGCCTCCCGCCCGATGAACTCGCCCTTGTCCATCTTCAGCCAGCGCTCCAGCCCCGCTTCCAACACATTGATCTCGTCCGAGATCTCGTGTCCGTAGAGGCTCATGCCGGCTTCGAGCCGCAGGGTGTTCCGTGCACCAAGGCCGCACGGACGGATGCCGTAGGCTGCGCCTGCATTCATCAGCGCGTCCCAGACCTTTACGCTCGTATCTTCATCGCTCGGAATGTACACCTCGAATCCATCTTCGCCGCTGTATCCGGTCCGCGCGATCAGCACATTTTTTACGCCCGCTACCTCTCCCCACGTGAACCAGTAATTTTTGATCGCGCCAAGATCCACGTTCGTCAGCTTCTCCAGGGTCTCCTGCGCCCGCGGCCCCTGCAGTGCAAGTTGCGAGTAGTAGCTTGAATAATCCGCAAGGTGAATCCCCGGGAAACCGCCAACCTGCTGCCGTATCCACGCATAGTCCTTGTCCTTGGTCCCCGCGTTCACCACCAGCAGATAGTCGTTGTCGCTCAACCGGTGCACCAGGATGTCGTCGACAAACGCGCCCTCCGGCGTCAGCAGGGCCGAGTAGTGCGCCTGCCCATCCTTCAGCCGCGAAGCATCATTCATGGTGATTCGCCGCACAGCCGCCAGCGATCCCGGCCCGCGAAACTGGATCTCCCCCATGTGGCTCACGTCAAACAACCCAACAGCCGTCCGCACTGCCATATGCTCCGCAATAAGCCCGCCACCCGGGCAGGGGTACTCAACAGGCATATCCCATCCGCCGAAATCCACCATCTTGGCCTTCAATGCACGATGGGTCGCGTTCAATGCCGTTTTCTTGAGCGCAGGTGCCACGGTTGTTGCAGGGGTGCTCATTCGCATATACCTCGTCTGAAACTCTGCTGTACCCTGTCAACGATAGGGACCACCCCGAGGCTGGGTCAAACCAGTGACCTCGCAGGTTTCGCGTTCATCCAAATTCTCTCGAACCAGTTCATGAATCCTTTCCGCGGAATTCTGATGATCATTGCTGCCGCCATCGCCTTCTGGCGTGGCTGGCAAATTCATTCAGGCCGAAACGCATGGATGGCGTACGGCCTTGCTGTTCTTGCTCTTGCCCTCGCTGCCTGGCATTTTTTGCGTTCAAACCGTCGCGGTGCCTGACCGGCTTCGACGGAATTCGCCGCACCCTTGAAAACCCTCAGCTATGGGCTCAGCATCTAACCAGAGCCTTTGTCTCTATCCAGAATGAAGAACACAGCCGATCTACCTGTCTCGACGGAGTTCCGCACCGCCATCGCGGGTCCCTCCGAGGTTTGGCGCTCCACCAGGCGCTGGTTCATTCCCTACATCTTCATCGCGCTCGCAGCCATCTTTTATCTGCCTCGGCTGGTTCCCTCCGTCCCGTCAGCGGCGGACTCTTATCTGTTCGGCTACAACAACCGCATTGGCATCATCCTGCTGCTGTTTTTCGTCGCTCTGGGTGTTGTCCTCACGCGCGGCTTCAACCTCAAGCAGACGAACCTATCCTATGAAGAGCACGCTCTCCCGCGCTGGATGCTCCCTGTCTCTCTTCTCCTCGTAGCCCTCGGATGCGCCGCCATGTACGTCATCGCGGGCCGCTACCACGGCTTCGGCGAATCCTACTACCTCATCGATCGCATCGCGCTTCTCGACCAGGGCCGCGCACCCTATCGTGACTTCGAATTCGTTTACGGCCCGGCCCAGCTCTACGGCCCCCTGTTTCTTCATCGACTTCTAGCCCTCGGCATCGGCGATGCCTACTATCTCTTCTGGGCCCTCAGCTACCTGGTCGGTGCTTACCTGCTTTTCAAGTGCATCGACGAAATCCGTTTTCCGACGACAGCGAAACCTGCAATTTACGTCATGCTCTTCGCCGCGGGCCTGTTCGCAACCATCCGCATGGGAACGAACTACACCTTCTTGCGTTACGCCCTTCCGCTCTATCTTGTCGTCAAACTGAACGCCCGTTTCCGCGATCCACGCCCTCCGCGCATCCTCCTTGACGTGCTTCTGTGCAGCACCTTCTGCGCGCTTCTTGTTCTCTCTTCTCCCGAAACCGCCGTCGCATTCGCCTTCGCCAGTGGCTGTATCGCTCTCTTCTGCCGCCCCCTTGCTTTCTCCAGAAGAGTCCTTATCTCAGGGCTGCTGATCGTTGCCTACGGCGTCATCTTCGCAATCGCTCTCAAGCTCCACGTGCTCGATGCCATGCTCGCCGACGGAGGCGGAGCCATCAGTTTCCCGATCGTCCCCGGCCCTCCCATCCTCGTCTACTTCGTTGCCATCTTCATTACCGCCTGCTGGCTCTATCGCAGCATCCTGAGCCGTACCATGGACGATCCCACGCTCGGTTTGCTTTTCTTTTCCATTCCGATGATTGCCGCCGCTCTTGGCCGTTGCGATCCCAGTCACGTCTTCTGGAACGGGCTTGCCACTTTTCTTTCCAGCCTGCTTTTCATGTCTCTCTTTAAAAGAGCCTGGCCCGTTTACGCTCTCGCCTATCTGCTCTTTGTCTTCCTTCTACCCAACGCCTCCGAGTTTTACCTGTTCGTTCCGCAGGTCCGGGCTGCCCGCTATTTCGACAAGCACCCGGAGGCTCGCCCGCCCGAGACCAGAATTCAGGCCTTTCTCGCCTCGTGGCCCGGCAACTATGTCGCTCCATTTGGATTCCGCCCCGACGGTTTCGGTACATATCAGTCTCCCCGCATCGAATACGGCCGCTTCGAAGACGTCATCAACGTCAGCATGCCGCATTCAATCGAGCAAAAGCTCAGTGAGATGAGCACCCGCCCTGACAGCGCGCTCATCCTTCCCCCCAAGCCCGAAGAATACTGCCGCCCCGTCCCCATTCACGAGAAGCACTACCTCGAAGTCCTTCTTCTCTCGCCTTACATCGGCAAAGTCAGTCGTACCGACTCTCCCCGCGAAGAAGTTTGCCGCTATATCACTCAGCACTATCGCCTGCTCGTCGAGCCATCCGAAGAAACCTGGTGGTACGGCATCTGGGTTCCCTCAGGCGCTCGCTGATCGAATTCACCTGCTACGCCGCTTCAGGCGAACCGCAAGATACTATCAAGAATTCGTCGGAGCCATATGTCGCATGCCCCGGAGTCAGTCGATCGACTGGGGAACCTGGTGGTCGATTCCAACGTAGAGGATAGCGAGGTGTCCTATGTCTCGAGCCAGTCTTGCGGTGATTCCGGCGATCGTTTTGATGGGCGCTGTTTCTTTTTGGCTTCCTTCATTCGCGCAGAATTCGGACTTTGACCTGAACGTGCACGCTAATTCGCATGCAACGGCAAAGGATATCGGGCTGCCATCCTATCCGGGAGCGACGCCGTTCAAGGACAAGGACAGCGATTCTTCCTCGGCGGACCTGGGATTTTTGCTGAACAGTTTTCACTTCAGCGTAAAGGCGGCAAGCTTTTTGACCTCCGACTCGCCGGAGCATGTTCTTGAGTTTTACAGGAAGCCGCTGGCGAAGTTCGGCGAAGTGCTGGAGTGCAACCACGGCAAGCCGGTGGGTTCAATGACAACGACGAAGAGCGGGCTGACGTGCGGCGACAGCAAGAGTGGGCATGTGACAGTAAATGGGAGCGGTAGCGATCACGAGCTTCGGGCGGGGACACCAGAGCAGTTCCGGATCGTGGGGATTGACAGTACCGAAAGCGGCAAGACTAAGTTTGGATTGGTAGCTCTGGTGCTTCCGAAGGACAAGGACGGGAAGTAGCCGACTTCCCTAGACGGCATGGACCAAAAGCAAGAGCCGAGGTGTAGACCTTGGCAGATTCTTGTCCCTAGATTCCGATTAACTTCCGAGAAGGCGGTCAATCAGCCGCTATGACCTTCGTGCGGAATTCGCCTCTTTTGAAATACGCTTTCGCTTCTTGAGTGTTCAGCCAATAAGGCAGGAAAATCGCGAGTACTGCTTCGCCCATGAGCATTACTTTTTCAGCCGGGTTTACTCGAAGAACGAAGTGAAGGTCGTGGACGTTATAGAAGCAGAGAAAGCAATTCAGCAGAACGAGAATTCTCGCCCAGTTCTTGCCCTTCCAGTAGAACCACAGTACGACATAGCCTGCGGCGATGGTGAGAGTGAAGATTGTAATGAAGAAGAAGACGGCAAACCGCGTCTTGTGCGCCGCTGGTTCCCACAAGATTGCATATCCGAGAATGTTAAGGATGGCCATAAGCCACGTTGAGATCGTGACCGCCTTTGGTCGCATGTCCATGTCGTCAGATTTTGCTGACAGACCGTTCACGAGTGAGCCCTCTGCATCGAGTCTCTTTGTCTTGGGATCGGGCAGAGAACAAAGTGTGCGTGTGTATGGTTGCCATGCGTCATGGTTGGGTCCGTCGAGATAGAGTACAAGCTTGTCGGTGGGCCAGCTGACCTCGAATGGGTTGTCATCCAGTAGGTCCATGTTTCCCTGGAGAAGAAGCTTTCCTTCGGGAACTTCAGCTCGCCAGTACGGGCCCCCACACCAGTCGCTTTCATGTGGGCGCAGTTCGACATCAAGAACCCGTCCAATTGCTAACGCTGCTGAGTCGACGTCAATCGCATCGATGCCAAACTTGATCATCTTTCACATCGTAACGATGCCAGGAGCTACGCGGAAAGCGTCTAGACGGCGATTCGTTGTCGCCCTCGGAAATAATGTACAAGAAATTGACCAGAGCCGGGAATTGCTCCTGAGTAGCCGGTTATCCGCTCCCGACGCGGGCGGCTGCGGAGACGAGTGACGCTTCTAAGCTAAGTAGATGGATCAGACGGCGAGAAGAATCGAGTTTCTCAGGTCGAAGCTCGAAGAGCTTGCCGCAAGAAGACAGCGGCTCACTATCATCCTGTCTGACGGAAGTCTGAGCGGGAAAGCTCGCGAACTCTGGGCTAAACGACTCGATTGGGTAATAGAAGACATCGGCAAACGCACTGCAGCACTCGCCGAGTTGGAGAAAGAATCGGTGAAAACACAGAAGGGAAACCAACCTCCCCCTGAGTTCGGTTCCCCCTCTTCTGTGCGCTTCTCCTAAGTTAGGAGTACACATACCCTGGTAGCGGATTTGGTAACGAGTCAACGATCTCTTTGGTTTTCGCCCTCCGTAGGATGGGCATTTTCGAATTACTTCCGTATGGGCGGTAAGAACGAAGCCGCAGGCGCCGCGGTCGCTACGGTGTCGGCTGACGAGTAGTTTTGTGGCCGGGATAGGGTGTGAGTCACAGGAGGTAACACACTGTGACTCGTCTTCGCAAAATGATGCTCGAGGAGCTCGAGCGTCGCAACTACTCTGCCGGCACAACGCGGCGTTATCTGCGTTTCGTTGAGCGGTTCGCCGAACACTTCCACAAGTCGCCGGACAAGCTCGGTCCGGATCATCTGCGCAGCTACCAGGCCTATCTGCTCACGGAGCTTAAGCTCTGCCCGGGATCCGTAGAGAACCACGTGGCCGCACTGCGGTTCTTCTTCGTCCGCACGCTTCGTCGCCATGAGTTCCGCGAGTATCTGCCCTATCCCAAGACGCGGAAGAAGCTGCCCAACATCCTCAGCCAGGAAGAAGTCGCACGGTTGATCAACGCCAGCAGCAGTCTGTTTCAGCGCACTCTGCTGATGGTGCTTTACGGAACCGGCATGCGCCGCGCCGAGATCGCGCGGCTGAAGATCGCCCACATCGACAGCCAGCGCATGGTCATTCATGTCGTCGATGGGAAGGGACACAAGGACCGAGATCTGCACCTGAGCCCGACCTTGCTCGAGAACCTGCGTGTCTACTGGCGACGGCTCAAGCCGCGCACCTACCTGTTCCCGTCACGACTGCATCGCGATCACGAACAACCCATCAGCGACAAGACCGTATGGGTGGCGTGCACCGAAGCAGCGAAGAAGTGTGGCCTTCGTAAGGCCGTTTCGCCGCACCTGGTGCGCCATGCCTGGGCAACGCATCTGCTCGAAGCCGGTACCGACCTGCGCACCATCCAGCTTCTGCTCGGCCATGAGGATCTGGAGGTGACGGCCCGATATCTGCACCTGTCCGCGCAACACCTGCAGAAGATCGCCAACCCGATCGAGGAACTGAAGCTCGCGAGCGTCGATCAGACTCGTCCCCTCTACCACCGTCCGCGCTCATGACGCGGCCGGCCTTCGAAATGGCCGACATCGTCCGTCGCAAGGGCAGGCAGTTTCTGGAGCGCTTCAAGGCTGTTCTCAACTATCAACAGCTGAAGGCATTTCGAGCCGTGAAGCGTTGCCGCACTGCTGCCCTTGGCGGGCATCGGGATAAGTGTGAAGACTGCACGTACGAGGGACCCTTCTCCTACAACTCATGCCGATCCAGATGCTGTCCGAAGTGTCAGGCGCAGGCTCGCAGGCGATGGCTCCAGATCCAGCAACGCGATCTCTTGAACACCAACTACTTCCACGTCGTCTT
>Ga0105246_10003041_pt1 | contig 10183 bp, 6 predicted proteins | sample KBSM64metaG_FD_99694 | JGI IMG/M metagenome (GOLD analysis project Ga0105246, IMG submission 99694) | Miscanthus rhizosphere microbial communities from Kellogg Biological Station, Michigan, USA - KBS M6-4 metaG | ecosystem: Host-associated > Plants > Roots > Rhizosphere > Soil | place: Michigan... | reverse complement strand
TACCGAAGCTGTAACGATGGCCCTTTTTCTTCAAGATCCTTTCAATTTCAACGATTGAAATTTCAGTAACTTCCGGCACCTCCCACTAACTCGATCCCGCGGGTTTCATGCCCCGTGTGAAGCGAAACCTCTCAGGGTCCCCAGCGTGATTTCCTCTCATCGAAAGGCGGAGCCGACGAAACTCGCTTGGTAGGCCGGAGCGCAAAGCGACTGCCCACAACCCAGGATGCTGGCTTTGCCGTTACACGCATGGGCAGCGTTACATCGGATGTACGCGATGTTGCTCGACTGTGTAACGGGCGTGAAAGCCAATGAAAACGGGCGTTTGGTGAAGGGCGTTACACCCGTAACACCGGTTACACCAGTTTTGGAGGGGGGCAGGATATGTGCTCTCATACAGCCATTCAAAATTGGCCCTACACCACATTGTTGGCCTCTCGTGAATCAAGATGACCAGCGTGATTTCAGATCACCAGGTGGTGTGGAGAGCTGATATGCAACGCCACTGGTTGGAGGTAGATTGACTACCTGACAACACGGTGGGAGAGCATCATGGAAGACACCCCTTTGCTTGCGTCATTACTCAAGCACATGAATGAAAACCAACTGGCGCTGGGGGCAGCTATCGAGGAGCTGTCAAACTGGGTTGAGCAAAGAGGATCCACAGAAGTGGCACAGAATATCCGAGGGGCACTAGAAACCCTGGATGCGAATGCAGGATTCATCACCCTTGCCCTCGCCTCACTGTCGGCAGAAGGTCGGACAAAGAAGTGACTACCTGGCCGAATGGCTACACATCACCTACCAACTGGTGGTGCTTTACCTAGGGGGAATACCACTACATCTGTAGGCAGAAGCAAGCAGCGTGTATGCCTACATGTATGCCTAACTGATAGATTCAGAACAAAACCCTTTAAATACAGAGCACTACAAGATCAGTTCAAATGACTGTGTAGCCACCAAGTACTAAAAACGGCTTACCGAAAGGTAGGCCGTTTTTTTATGCCCGCAGGAAAGTCTTACGCTCAAAAATACTTCCCATCTGTGTTTTGACGCCCCCAGGAGCCGCTGTTAGTGTCCAGCCTCCCCCACCACGGAGCGCTCCCGATGCAACTGGACATCTACCAAGTCGACGCCTTCAGCCAGCACGCCTTCGGCGGCAACCCCGCAGCGGTATGCCCGCTCACCGAGTGGCTGACGGACGAGCAACTGCAACACATCGCCGCCGAGAACAATCTGTCGGAAACCGCGTTCTTCGTGCCCCGTGGCGACCTTTATGAACTGCGCTGGTTTACCCCGGAAGTCGAAGTGGACCTGTGTGGTCACGCCACCCTGGCAGCGGCGTGGGTGCTGATTCACAAGTTGCCGGACGCGCCCGCCGTGTTGCGCTTCGCCACGCGCAGCGGCGAGCTGCGGGTGACGCGCAATGGCGATGAACTGGCCATGGACTTCCCGGCCAGGCAACCCGAGCGCTGCGAGCCGCCAAGCGGAATGCTTAGTGCATTGGGGATCGAAAACGCCGAGGTGTTCGGCACCGATGACTATATCGTGCTGGTGGAAGATGAAGCACAAGTGGCGGCACTCGCGCCGGATTTCGCAAGGCTCAGGGGCCTGCCCAAACGCGGGATTGCCGTCACAGCCAGAAGCACACGCTTTGACTTTGTTTCGCGCTGGTTCGGCCCGAATGTGGGGGTCAATGAAGATCCGGTCACCGGTTCCGCGCATACGTCGCTGGCACCGTTCTGGGCCGAGCGCCTGGGCAACTCGCAATTGACCGCCGAGCAAGGCGGCACGCGCAAAGGTCAATTGCGCTGTGAACTGCAGGGTGACCGGGTCATCATCTCCGGTAAAGCCGTGCTGTACATGCAGGGTGTGATTTATCTGTAAACGAGGCGGCTTGCCTTACGTCAAGCCGCTTTCATCCTGGCTGCCTCAGGCCACCGCAGTCGGCGTTCTTATACGCTGGTCCGCCAAGTCGATGGTCAGGTCGTGGCGTGGCAGGGGGCTCAACGTATCGTTCAGGTTCATGCGCAACGGTTTGTCCGCATTCGCTCCGTATTCGAAGTCGACGTTGACGTGCTTTTGCGTGTGACTGAGCGACGCGCTGCTGAAAAAACTGAGAGTGGTCAGGGCCGGCAATGACATGCCATGGGTCTGGGTCGCGGTGTAGTTCATGCTCATGCTTTTCACACGCAGGTTGTTGGGATCTTTCAGCGCTCGCTTGATCAACGGCTCGGTGCTTTCGCCCGCCAGGTGACGGCGCTCGATCGTGCGCAGAACCTGCGGTTTGAGTTCCATGCCGAGCGTCACAGAGGTGCCTTCACCCTGCTGCAGCTGTTGGATGATCCGCGCGAACTGCGGGTCCTCCCCGAGCCACTGCACGATGGCGGCCTTGTTGCCCGGCGCGACATCGTCCAGCCAGGCAAATCGCCCGTTGTCCTGCAGCCCCACCCTTGTCACGCTGGATTCGACCGACGCCAGCTGACGCAAACCGGCTTTCATCAGGGTGTGCTGGGTCATGCATTTTTCCAGCGACTGGCCGATGGCGTGGTAGTCATCCAGCTTTGTCGCTGAAGGAGGATGCGCCGCCATGAAACGCTGCAACATTGCCAACTGCTCCTGCGGGTCAGCCGACGGTGCCATGACGGCCAGGTCCTGCCTGAACTGCGGTGAGTACTGCGACAGACGCTTGTGGATATCCTCGATCTGAGCCTGCGTTACCGGTTGCGCAGGCTTGAAGGAGAAATCGACGGCCCGGGATTGCCCACGGTCGAATTTCACCCTGGCCGATACTTCCGGCAAGGCAAAGGCGATAGCCGTCGGCCCGCCCGCTTCACCTCTGCCCAGCGCCAGCGCGTTGACCGGTGCGAAGTTGGCCCCTGCTTCAGCCTCCCTCAGCCATTGCGTGTTGCGCCCTTCGTGACGGTGGGTGTCCGTCGCTGAACGCACGCCGGACCGGCTCGCATCCGCGTGTACCAGGTTGAGATGGCCCACCCCGCCGATACCGGCGCGTATCACCGAGTCAAACTCGGCGATATTTTCCTGGGGGCTGTACATCAGTCGCAGTTGGGCGAGCCCATCCAGACTCAGATCAGCGCTGACCTTGGAACCTTCTCCAGACGCGTGTTCCTTGCCCAACGCCAACAAGTCCTGGAACCCTCCGGACTGCCCCGTCAGGATCGACATCATCTTGCCGAAGTCAGCCTCCCTCACGTCAAAACCAATGCTCGTCTCCCTGCTTTTCTCAACGCTCGCCAACAACTCACCCGCCACCCTCAGACCAGGCCCCACGGCGCCACCGCCCTGGCCTAACGTCACCCCCAGACCCACGGAGCCGGTCATGCGCCGCATATCGTCGGTGCTGATCTCAACGTGTGCCCCCTGGTCGGTACGACTGATGCTCACACCATGGGTATGGGACTTCGAGGCCTCCAGGAAAAACTCCAACGGCGCCACCGGTTTTATGCCGGTCACTATCACACCCAGCGCCTGGCCCTGGGTTCGACTGGGGCTGAGGGTCTGACCACTTTGCAGTTGCCGCACTTGCTGCGTCATGGCGTCCTGTATGGACGCATCGGCGGGCAATCCCAGCAGCCCCGACAGGTGCCAATGCAAGGCGGACCCTGGAGTGCCAAGATCCTTGGCCAGCAGTTTGAAGTTGTCATACAGCGATTCCGCCTGGTCGTAGCTGACAATCTGCTGGCTGGACAATTTGTGCACCGGGCCCTCTTCAAAGCCTTTCATCACCGCCTGAAGCGAGGCCTCGATTCTTTTCAAGGCGCTCGAACTATGGCCGGACGTGCTGCTCAGTGCCTCAACCATCCCGGCCAACTGTTCAAGCGTGCGGGCATGGTGAATCAAATCACCTTCGACGAGCGCCGAAGGATGACTGAGATCTCGCTGACGCTCCGGCTTCCACTCGGGCAACCTCAAGCCCTGCCCTTCGAAGTTGGCCAGCAGCGCGGCGGTGGTCTTCTGCGATGAGGGATCGACCCGCTTGAACGCTTCAAACAAGCGGTGCAGCGTCGACTCGGCGCTCACCACCGTGCGGCTGAGCCTGGGCTGTGAGTCAACTGTCAGCCCATGCAGGTCGCCTAACAGGCGGGCGCACGCCTGACTGCTTTTTTCGACCTTGAGCAACGCCTGGCTGAGCTGCCCGGCCAGTGCCTGTCGCGGCCCGGGCTCGCTCAGGGCCGCAAGGCGAGTGCTCAGGCCGGCGCCAACCGGCTTACTCCTGGAGAGCGACTCGAGCTGTTGGTGCAGGCGCTTGTCGTCGGCGTATACGCTCTCCAATCCCCGGCGACCCTGCATGTGATGCGCAATGGACTGGCCTTTCTCACCCAGCGCCTGCAAAGGATGGAAGTGCGCCTTGATCCCCTGGAAAAAATGGCGTTTGGTGGGTATCCCTTCGCGTGTTTGCCCAAGCACATTACTGCTGGCCGTCAGCGCGCCCCCTGACACAGGCGTGCGCATCTGGCCGACCGCTAACGTATCGGCCAATGAAGCCTCCTGCACCGCCGCTCGCACTGGTCCCCACGCCATTGCGCCTGGTGCCGCGTTGTCCAGTCGATGGAATTGCTTGTCCCAAGCGCCAATCAAGTGTTTGTCAGCCCCCATCCGCAGGGACTCCAAAGACTGACCCTGCGGCAGTTCAACCTTGCTCCAGCGCGGCGCGGCACCCTCGCGGCCTTGCCAGGCGTGGCGATCAAGCTTGAATAATTCGCCCCCCTGAGTGTGTGCATAAAGATTCGCTTCATGATCCAGCGCCAGTGTTTTGATGGCGAGCGCCGGTGAAGGCCGCAACGGGCCGACTGCCCCGTCCACACAGGCCTGGAGCTGATGGTCTTTATCGACGCTTACAAAGTTGCGGCCGTCGGCTACCGCGAAGCCTGTGACCGGACGCTGAATATCGCCCGCAAGCACGTCCTCCAGTGACACCTGGGGACGAGGCTTGGGCAGTGCGCTCAATTCATGACTGGCGCCCTCGAAGACCGGGTCACGCACCTTTGTGACAGTCACCGCTTTGAGTTGCCCTGCTTGCAGCACATAGGCGCGTCCATCCAGGCCCCGCTCCAGATGGGCCACGCCCTCTTGTGCGCATTTGTCCCAACGTTGCGCTGCCGCATCCCAGCTCAGCAATGTGCCTGAATCAAACGCCACCTTGCCGCGCAGCCCGAGATCGACGGCGGTGGTCAGTGCCTGCTGACTGGGCAACGGCAGGCCTTTCTCGATGCCCTTGACCAGCACGTCGCTGAGGTTCCACGCCGGGCGCAGTCCGCCAGCCCTCTCCAATGGCACGCTGTGCGATTGCTGCCGGGCATCACGGACCTGGGCATTGAGCTGCCCGGCGTCATCATGGAAGAACCCCTCGACGCGCACCGCGCCCTTCAGCGCCTGCTCCAACGGTACGAGCGATTGGGCAACCATCGGCAACGTGCCGTCCCGCGCCAGCCGCAGGTCCGCGCGCAGCAGTTCACCGTCAGCCGTGGCGCCGTAAAGCGTCGCGCCGGACAAGCCGATTCGGCTGAGTTGCACAGGCGCGCCGCGTTCATCGAGCGGACGTACAACCGCCCCGTCGGCACCTTGAATCTGCACCACCGATACGCCCTGAGCCTGGCTCAACACCGCCGAGGTCCGCCCCTGCGCGCTGCTGTCCAGCGCCTCCCGTGGGGTCTTCAACAGTTGCCCTTCACGGGTCAGCCCGATACGGCTGTAGGTCCGGTTATCGGCGTCGGGCAACCAGGACAGGGCAAGGGGTTCGAAGCGATACAGGCGTCCCTGGTCCAGCCGAAATTGCTTGCCGTCGGCGCTCGTCTGTACACCGCTGACGCTTCCCAAGTGCCCGCGACCGGGGCTCAATGGCGATACGCAACCTGCGCCGCCATCGGTTTCGGGCAGGCTGCTTCTGAAGACCGCCGCAACAGCGGGGGTGGGCTGAATATGAAACAGGTAATCTCGCTCATCCCTGAAACGCAAAGTGCCGGCAACCGAGGCGCCGTCGGCGACATAATGCTTGTCTGGCGCATTGAGATGGCGGGCGATATCACGTCCCGCGAGGGTCGTATCAGGCTCCAGCCGCCCGCCTTTGAGGCGGATATCGAACAGCATTGAAGCGGGGTTCAACGATTGATAAGAGGGCAGCGGCGGGACAGGCGCGGTGGCTGGGCTGGAAGATGCATTATCGGCGCGAGCATGCTCGATACCGTCATGTTTTGCGTGAGGCAGACCATCTAATCTTCTGTGCATAGCAGGCTCCAGAAATAGATAAATACCAATTACCGAGTGAGCATTTGCCTCGTTTTGGTTCCAGCGTGGCGCCATAAACCCGGCCCGGTCCCCGTCTCTACTGCGCTAAAGTCTGCTGACAGGAAGACCAGATCATTCTCAAAATGAACGGAGTTCAACGCGTGCTTTTTATTTCCCGCCGTCAACTATCAACCGTTGCCATCACGCTCGCCCTGGCCGGCTGCCACACCACGATCAATGAACAACCACCCGCACCGGAGCTGGGTTCGGGCTATCGCACCGATCTCGTCACGCGTCATGCCGCGCGCCATATGGCTGCCGCCGCCAACCCGCTCGCCGCCGAAGCCGGACGCGACATGTTGCGCCAGGGCGGTTCGGCCATTGACGCCGCGATCGCCATGCAAGCGGTGCTGACACTGGTGGAACCGCAGTCGTCCGGCATCGGCGGCGGCGCATTCATCATGCTGTGGGATGGCAAAAACCTGCACGCCTACGACGGCCGTGAAACCGCCCCGGCCGGCGCGACAGAGCGGTTGTTCCTGAAGGCCGACGGCACGCCCATGGCGTTCACCGATGCGCAGATTGGCGGGCGCTCGGTGGGCACGCCGGGGGTGTTGCGGGCACTGGAAATGGCGCATAAAAAAAGCGGCCACCTGCCGTGGGCCCAGCTATTCGAGCCGGCAATTCGGTTGTCCGAACAGGGTTTCGCGATCTCCCCACGCCTGCACAGTTTGATTGCCGCCGACCGCTTTATCGCGCAATCGCCGGACATGGCCGCGTACTTTCTGAATGCCGACGGGTCGCCAAAAGCTACCGGTACATTGTTGAAGAACCCGGCGTTGGCGAAGGTGTTCAAACGTATCGCCAAGGAGGGCCCCGACGCGCTGTATCACGGCCCGATTGCCGATGAAATCGCCCGCAAGGTGCAGGGCAATCGCAATGCCGGCAGCTTGACCCAGGCGGACCTTCAAGGCTACGCCGCCAAGGAGCGCACGCCGTTGTGTACCGACTACAAACAATGGAAGGTGTGCGGCATGCCGCCGCCTTCGTCGGGCGGGATCGCTGTTGCGCAAATCCTAGGCACATTGCAGGCGCTGCAAATGCGCGATCCGCGCCTGGCCATCGCGCCGATGACGCCGCTCAAGAGCCCCTCGCCCGCCGGGCTTGAACCTACGCCCGAGGCCGTGCATCTGATCGCCGAAGCCGGGCGCCTGGCGTTCGCCGACCGCGCGCTGTACGTGGCTGATGCGGACTTCACCCCGGTGCCGGTTGTCGGCCTCGTTGCGCCAGACTACCTGGCCCGGCGCGCCGCACTGATCGGTGAACGCAGCATGGGCATCGCCACGCCGGGTCAGCCGGCAGGCCTGCAGGTGGCCTACGCGCCGGACCGTTCGCCCCTGCGCATTTCCACCTCGCAAGTGGTGGCCGTGGATGACCAGGGCGGCGCCGTATCGATGACCACCACGGTCGAGGCGGCGTTCGGCTCCCATGTCATGGTCCAGGGCTTTTTACTCAATAATCAGATGACCGACTTCTCGTTCATCCCCGAAGAAAACGGCCAGCCCGTCGCCAACCGCGTGCAACCCGGCAAACGCCCGCGTTCGGCCATGGCGCCGACCCTGGTATTCGACCGTCAGAGCGGTGAGTTGCTGGCCACCGTCGGTTCGCCGGGCGGCTCGCAGATCATCGAGTACGTGAGCAAAACACTGGTCGCGATGCTGGACTGGAAACTCGAACCACAGGCCGCTATCGGACTGCCGAACTTCGGTAGCCGCAATGGCGCAACCGAGCTGGAAGCCGGGCTGTTCAGCCCGGGCGTGAAGCAGGCCTTGAAGAGCAAAGGTCATGAGCTGAGCGAAATCGACATGACCAGCGGCGTCCAGGCGATCGTTCGCACGCGTGATGCCCGGGGTCAGGTGTCATTGAGCGGTGGTGCGGACCCGCGCCGTGAAGGCGAAGCGTTGGGCGACTGATTCAACCTGGGTGGCGAGGGCGCTTGCTCCCTCACCCCCCATTTAAGCCCCGTAACGGACGGTCAGCGATTCGCGATCAGATGTGAGCCGAACAGGACGTAGCATCCCCCGGCAAAACGATCGAGCCATTTACGCGAACGGCTGTAAAGAGTGGCCATGCGTTCGCTGGAAAACAGCAGTGCCACACTGGTGTACCAACTGAACGACAAGGTCGCCATGACGATCACCGCCAACGTCAGCAAAACCGGCGAAGGCGACGGCGGCATGGTGGATGCGAAGATAGTGGCGACGAACAGCGCCGCCTTGGGGTTGGACAGGTTACCCAACAGCCCCAGACGCCAGGCGGAAAACAGCGAGCGCCGCGCCGCATCCGGCAATGGAGTCTGGCCCATGCTGGTTGCCGAGCGCTTGAACAGTTTCAGCCCCAGATAAATCAAATAGCAGCCACCGATGATCTTGAACGCCAGGTACAACATAGGCGCGGCGGTAAACAGCGACTTGATCCCCAGCCCACCCGCCAACCCCCACAGGATCGTACCGGTGGCCACGCCAGCCGAAGCCACTACACCATGTCGGCGCGAACAGCTGGCGGCCAATTGGGCGGTGTTGAAGAAGTTGGGCCCGGGCGTGACCACGGCCACCGTCCACAGCAGGGCCAACGAGACCAGCGGCGCCACATACGCGGGGTTGAACAGTTCCATCGCGGCCAGCTCCTTCAAGGCAATACGCAGCCTGGATCATAGGCCTGGCCGAACAACTGCACAATCGTACAAGACCCCGGCAGACAAGGGGCGCAGACTCGGCTAACGTGTTTCCACCTCCTTTTGTGACAGTCACCATGGGCAACCCTACCCACACGCTGGACTGGCTGCACCGCGCGCCGCACGCCAGTGGCCTGGACCGTATCGAAGCCTACTTTGCCGGCTTCGCGTTCGACCCTCATCGCCATGACACCTACGCCATCGGGCGCACGTTGTTCGGTGTGCAGAGTTTTCATTATCGTGGCGGCATGACCCACAGCTTGCCTGGCGCCACCATGGTGATTCACCCCGATGAAGTCCATGACGGCCGCGCGGGCAGCGATGAGGGTTTCAAGTACCGGATGATCTACGTGGAACCGGCGCTGATCCAGCAGATCCTCGGCGGCAAGCCGCTGCCCTTCATACCCGGCGGCGTGTCCACCGACCCGCGGCTGCACCGCGCCAGCGAGGTATTGCTGCAAAGCCTGGATTGCCCGATCGACCCGATGCAGGAGCAGGACGCCATGTTCGACCTGGCCCATACGCTCAGCGCTGCGTCCGGCGTCATCACCCACCGCAAATCCTTTGATTACATCGCCGCCGAGCGCGCCCGGGAATTTATCCACAGCGCCCTGGGCCGCAGCATCACGCTGGATGAAATCGCTGATCACGCCGGGCGCGACCGCTGGGCGCTGTCGCGGGATTTTCGCTTGCTGTTCGGCACCAGCCCCTACCGCTACCTGACCATGCGCCGGTTGGACCTGGTGCGCCAATTATTGGCCCAGGGCGTGTCCCTGGTGGATGCCGCGATGAGCGCCGGCTTCACCGACCAGAGCCACATGACCCGGCAATTTCGCAGCACCTACGGCATGCCACCGTCGCGCTGGGTAAAGATGCTCGGACGCTGACTCAAGACCTGATGCTTTTTGTAGGAGCGAGCTTGCTCGCGAAAAACTCACAGGCACCGCGTTCATTCAGGAAGCGCGCGTTATCGTTAACGTTTTTCGCGAGCAAGCTCGCTCCTACAGACGGCATCAGGGCCTGCCCCCTCCCACATTCCAGATAAGGCGGCGTTGCTGGCATTTGGTCATGGTTTGTAAAGGGCCAGCAAGCCGTGTCCCTTTAAATTGCAGGACGTTTCCGAGACAATCCCCGCCGCCTTGTGCCTGTTGGAATCGATGGCTAGTCTTCGGTCCGTCACTGAATTTCAGTGATCGGGTTTAG
>Ga0105246_10003037_pt1 | contig 10187 bp, 5 predicted proteins | sample KBSM64metaG_FD_99694 | JGI IMG/M metagenome (GOLD analysis project Ga0105246, IMG submission 99694) | Miscanthus rhizosphere microbial communities from Kellogg Biological Station, Michigan, USA - KBS M6-4 metaG | ecosystem: Host-associated > Plants > Roots > Rhizosphere > Soil | place: Michigan... | reverse complement strand
GGCATCAGTGGCTGACACTCAGTCATCGGGGGCAAGCCCCCTCCCACAGTTGGACCGTGTTACCAGTTGCTTGCGGCGGTACTGGACCCAAATCCTTGTCGGAAATGTCCTCGATAGTCCGGCCGCACACAGCTCACAATGTGGGAGGGGGCTTGCCCCCGATGGCGGTTTATCAGTCAAGACATCAGTGGCTGACACTCAGTCATCGGGGGCAAGCCCCCTCCCACAGTTGACCCCTGCTCACTTGGGCATCCGGGAAGACCTCAAGGCTCTACGTGGCTCCATTGCTTGCTCAGTCGCTTGTCGGATATGGGCACCTTGGTCCCCAACTGCTGGCCGAACAGCGACACCCGATATTCCTCCAGCCACCAGCGATACAGTTCCAGCTGCGGATCGCGCTTGCCTTCCTGGGTGTGTTTGTTCAGGCGGTTCTGGTACTGGGCCCACAGGCCGCTCAGTTCGGTGCTCCACACACGGTCCTTCTGCACCTGGCTCGGCAGTTTTTCCAGGCGCAGCTCGATGGCCTTGAGGTAACGCGGCAGCTCCTTGAACCACTGCGCCGGGGTTTCGCGCACAAACCCTGGGTACACCAGATGACTCAGTTGCTGCTTGATATCGTTCAAGGCGACCGCCTGGGCCAGGTCGATCTTGCCCTTGAAGCGTTTTTGCAGGCCATGCCAGAGTTTCAACACGTCCAGGGTCAGGCGCGCCAGGCGCTCGGCGTGTTCGGTCCAGCCGCCACGCTTGCGCTCGGCCAGCGCGGCCAGCCCGGCACCATCGCGCGGTAAAGTGGCTTCGCCCTCCAGTACGCAGGTGTCGAGACTGGCGAGCAGGATATCTTCCACCAGTGCATCGATGCGCCCCAGTTCGCGGTACATCAGGCCCAATTCGGTCAGCCCCGGCAATTTGCCGCGCAGGAATTTCGCCGGTTCCGCCAGTTGCTGCATCAACAGGCGCTGCAAGGCACGGCGGTGCTGGAATTCGGCCTCGGCGGCCGTGGAGAAACGCCCTTCCTTGACCGTACCGTTTTCTTCCACCAGCGCCGGGTATACCGTCATCGACAGGCCGGCGATGTTCTGCTGAGTCTTCTCAGCGACCGCCGCAAACACCTTGGCCTGCACCGGCTGCTGGCTTTTCGCCGTTTGCGGAACCGCCAGTGCCGCCTGGCTGGCCTCGGCGAAACGCGCCGTCAGCTCTGCCAAATCACGGCCTTCGCCAAGGAACTTGCCCTGGCCGTCGACCACTTCCAGGTTCATCTTCAGGTGGTTTTCCACCTGTTGCGCCGCCTCGGCCCAGGCTTCGTCGCTGACCCGCGCACCGGTCATGCGCAGCAATTCACGGCCGAGCGCCTGGGGCAGCGAGCCCTGGCCAAACTCGATGCGCTGCAGCGCCGCCTTGACGAAATCCGGCACCGGCACGAAGTTCTTGCGCAATGCCTTGGGCAGGTTGCGCACCAGAGCGATGCACTTGGCTTCGATCACCCCCGGCACCAGCCATTCCAGGCGCTCGGCGGGCAATGCCGGCAGCAATGGCGCCGGCACGCGCAGGGTGACGCCGTCACGCGGGTGGTTGGGCTCGAAGTGGTAACTCAAGGCCAGGGCCAGGTCGCCCAGGTGCAAGGTGTCCGGGTAATGCGCGGCGGTGACTTCACTGGCTTCGCGGGCCAGCACGTCTTCCTCGCGCATGATCAGCAGTTGCGGGTCTTTCTGGCTGTTGACCTTGTACCAGCTGTCGAAGGTCGCCGTCTGGTGGATCTCGGCCGGCAGGCGCGCATCGTAGAAGGCGTAGAGGGTTTCTTCGTCGGCCAGGATGTCGCGTCGGCGCGCCTTGGCTTCCAGTTCGTCGAGCTGCTCCAGCAGTTGCTGGTTGGCCGCAAGGCACTTGGCTCGCGACTGGATTTCCCCACGCACCAGGCCTTCACGGATAAACAGCTCGCGCGACACCACCGGATCGATCGGCCCGTAATGCACCGGCCGGCGTCCGACCACGATCAGCCCGAACAAGGTGATTTGTTCAAACGCCACCACCTGGCCGCGCTTTTTCTCCCAATGCGGTTCGAAATGATTTTTCTTGATCAAGTGCCCGGCCAGCGGTTCGATCCAGTCGGCGTCGATCTTGGCCACCATGCGCGCATACAGCTTGGTGGTTTCCACCAGTTCGGCGGTCATCAGCCATTGCGGACGTTTCTTGCCGATGCCCGAAGAAGGGTGAATCCAGAAGCGCCGCTGACGCGCGCCCAGGTAGTCGCCGTCCTCGGTCTTCTGGCCGATCTGGCTGAGCAAGCCGGACAGCACCGCCTTGTGCAATTTCGGGAAATCGGCCGGTTCCTTGTTGATCGTCAACTGCATGTCGCGGCAGATCAAACTCAACTGGCGATGGGAGTCGCGCCATTCGCGCAGGCGCAGGTAGTTGAGGAAGTTCTTTCGACACCAGTTGCGCAGCGGGCTGGCGGTCAGTGCCTGGCGCTGTTCTTCAAAGCCGCGCCACAGATTGACCAGCCCGGCGAAGTCCGAATCCGCGTCTTTCCACTGCGCATGGGCCTGGTCGGCGGCCTGCTGGCGCTCCGGCGGACGCTCGCGCGGGTCCTGGATCGACATGGCGCTGGCGACGATCAGCACTTCCTGCAAGCTGCCCAGCTTGGCGGCTTCGAGCAGCATGCGGCCCATGCGCGGGTCCACCGGCAGGCGCGCCAGCTGGCGGCCCAACGGCGTGAGCTGGCTGTTGCGGTCCACCGCCGACAGCTCCTGCAGCAGGTTGAAACCGTCGCTGATGGCCTTGCCATCCGGCGGTTCGATAAACGGGAAGTCGGTGATTTCGCCCAGGCGCAGGTGCAGCATCTGCAGGATCACAGCGGCGAGGTTGGTGCGCAGGATTTCCGGGTCGGTAAATTCCGGGCGCCCGATAAAGTCTTCTTCGCTGTACAACCGAATGCAGATGCCCGGCTCGACCCGGCCGCAACGGCCTTTACGCTGGTTGGCACTGGCCTGGGAGATCGCCTCGATCGGCAGGCGCTGCACCTTGGCGCGGTAGCTGTAGCGGCTGATGCGCGCGGTGCCGCTGTCGATCACATAACGAATGCCCGGCACGGTCAACGAGGTTTCCGCGACGTTGGTCGCCAGTACCACGCGGCGGCCCGGGTGCGATTGGAAAATACGCTGTTGCTCGGCCGGTGACAGGCGCGCATACAACGGCAGGATCTCTGTGTGCTTGAGCTGGGCCTTGCGCAGCATCTCGGCGGCGTCGCGAATCTCGCGTTCGCCGGGCAGGAACACCAGCACATCGCCAGGGCTGCGCCGTTCGCTGCGTTCATAGGCGGCGATTTCATCGAGGGTAGCGAGGATCGCCTGGTCGACGGTGAGGTCGTCCTCGACGCGGTTGCCCTCCTCGTCCTGCTCCAGGGTCAGCGGGCGATACCAGGTGTCGACCGGGAACGTGCGGCCCGAGACTTCGACAATCGGCGCATCGTCGAAGTGCTTGGAGAAACGTTCAAGGTCGATGGTGGCCGAGGTGATGATGACTTTCAGGTCGGGCCGGCGCGGCAACAGCGTCTTGAGGTAACCGAGCAGGAAGTCGATGTTCAGGCTGCGCTCGTGGGCTTCGTCGACGATGATCGTGTCATAGCGCTCCAGATAGCGGTCGTTCTGGGTTTCCGCCAGCAGGATACCGTCGGTCATCAGCTTGATCAGCGTATTGGAGTCGCTCTGGTCCTCGAAGCGCACCTGATAGCCGACCAACGCGCCGAGCGGGGTGGCCAGTTCTTCGGCGACACGGCTGGCAACGCTGCGCGCGGCAATCCGGCGTGGCTGGGTATGGCCGATCAGGCCGTATTGGCCACGGCCGATTTCCAGGCAGATCTTCGGCAACTGGGTGGTTTTACCCGAACCGGTTTCGCCGGCAATGATCAGCACCTGGTGCTTGTTCAGCGCAGCCTTGATCTCGTCACGCTTGGCTGCAATCGGCAGGCTGTCGTCGTAACGAATCACCGGCAGGCTCGCACGCCGCGCCGTGACCTGGGCGCAGGACGCCTGCATGCGCGCCACCCACTGCGCCAGCTTTTCCTCGTCAGGCTTCTTGCGCAGCTCAAGCAACTGCCGACGCAAGCGGTGGCGGTCGGCGAGCATGGCGTGATCGAGGGTGTTGAGCAGTTGGTCGAGGGTGGGTACTTGATCAGTCATCTGGGTGGCAAGGGTCTTTTGGTGAGGCAGGTCTGCCCTGCACAGCGTGGATCGATTGCATGGGGGAAAGATTGTCGCAGATTTCTTCCGGCCTTGAGACGGTCAATCAAAAATGAACGCGCGGGCTTAGGCGCTTTGGCGAAATTGACTACATAAATCGCTACACCATTCGGACTATTCAATAGCAGAAATCCGATTGGATGAACGCGATGCAACCGGCTCAATGAGGATGCACAGATCGAGGATTTTACGCCTGTCTCTACACGGGATCGAGCGCTCGACCTTTAACCTCCCACAACACAGTCAGGAGTCTTTATGCCGATAGATCGTATGTCTTACTCGCGAGCTGGCGGTTACGGCCATTCCTTTGCGCAAAAGCATCAACGCACTCCGGAATATACGTCCCAAGGTGCATCAAGTTCCTCAGACAGCTCATGGAAAACCATTGAAACGCTGAGAAGTCTGCCCAAGACTTTCCCGACTTCCACCGTCAGCCAAAGTCACCTTGATAAACCTATCGGTCTGTTGCAACGAAAAATAGAACTGCAGAACAAAGGTCTCCCGACGGAAAACGTCGATGCAGCCTATAAAGAGTCAATGCATGATCTCTATAAAGAGACAACGACAGCGCAGAAGCATGCTCCGGACGAGATGGACCGAAACCGCACGAGCAACTGGAGCAATAAAATATTGGAGGCCAATAAAGACAGCCCATTCGTAGCCATGCAGTAAAGCGGTCCAGACCAACAATCCTGTCGAACGATACATTCCCATGCCCAAGCTAGCGAAAACCTGGTCAGTCTCGGTAGTTTGGGCTGGTTGTAAAACATATTCAGTCGCGATGACTTTAGGTTCTCGCACCTACCTCGACAGCGACTTTTACTACAAATCCTGGATCCCATTTCTCATGGTTGAAGAGCGAAAATTCGATGTAATGGACCCAATACGCGAGTTTCAATAAAGCTCTGGATACGCCTGGAAAATTAACGCGCCCCCTGTTGAAACTGGAGTTTAAAATGCCAATCGATTCCGTCACCCCACGCCCGCCAAGCTACACACAGTCCATGCAGGCTCAACCGCGCTCAAAAGAGTCGCTGCCACCACCCCAATATGAATTCCCCCCCGCCTACACAGAAAAGGCGTCTTCTACATCAAGCCCTCGAACCACGTCGGCGCCAGTCACCAGCCTGACAGCCCAAAGAATTGCGAATTACCACACAACCAGCCAGGCAGTACGCGGGATGAACTTCATGAGCGGGGTTTGACACTGCGATCGTGCCGGGACATCTGTCTCAGCTCTATCAACCCAGTTCATCGATACGCCAACAAGATGTCTGACGCCACGCGGTTCAAACACCGCTCGTTCTTATGATTCATCGCATTGCTTGCGCCGGTAAGGGAATACATCAATGACCTTACCGGCACGTATCGCCTCCTGCAGGCCCTTCCAGTAATCGGCGTCATACAGCTCGCCATGCAACTCATCGAACAACCTGCGCTGGCCGGCGTCGGCGAACAGGAACGGTGGAAACTCCTCGGGGAACACATCCAGCGGACCGATGGAGTACCAGGGTTCCGATGCCATTTCATCCTCGGGAGTGCGCGGCGTGGGAATGTGGCGGAAGTTGGCTTCGGTGAGAAAACAGATTTCATCGTAGTCGTAGAACACCACCCGGCCGTGACGGGTGACGCCGAAGTTCTTGAGCAGCATGTCACCTGGGAAGATATTCGCCGCCGCCAGCTGCTTGATCGCCAGGCCGTAGTCTTCCAGGGCTTCGCGCACCTGGGCGGGGTTGGCGTTGTCGAGGTAGAGGTTGAGCGGGGTCATGCGCCGTTCGGTCCAGCAGTGGCGGATCAGGACGCTGTCGCCCTCCACTTCGACGGTGCCGGCGGCCACTTCCAGCAACTCGGCGAGGCACTCGGGCTCGAACTTGCTCAAGGGAAAGCGGAAGTCGGCGAACTCCTGGGTATCGGCCATGCGCCCTACCCGGTCGACACTTTTGACCAGCCGGTACTTCTCGATCACCGTGGCGCGGTTGACGTTTTTCGACGGTGAGAAACGGTCCTTGATGATCTTGAACACCGTGTTGAAACCCGGCAGGGTAAACACGCTCATGACCATGCCACGCACGCCCGGCGCCATGATGAATTGATCATCGGTGGTCGCCAGGTGGTTGATCAGTGCGCGGTAGAACTCCGACTTGCCGTGTTTGTAAAAGCCGATGGAGGTGTACAGCTCGGCAATGTGTTTGCCGGGCAGGATGCTTTTGAGAAAGCCGATGAACTCCGCAGGTACCGGCACATCGACCATGAAGTACGACCGGGTAAAGGAAAAGATGATCGACACGTCGGCTTCATCAGTGATCAACGCATCGATCTGGATTCCCCGCCCTTCGCGGTGCAGCAACGGGATCACCAACGGCCATTGTTCATCGCGGGTGTAGATACGTCCGACGAGGTAGGCGCCTTTATTGCGGTAAAGCACCGAGCAAAACAGCTCGACGTGCAGGTCCGGGTCTTTGCACACCCAGTCCGGCAGGTTGTCCCGCAGTTGCGCTTCCAGGCGTCGCAGGTCGGCAGGCAAGTCGGCGTAAGGCTCACTGAAGCGGTAGTCCGCGAAAATCTGCGCGAGCATGTCCGCCATCTTGCCCGCAGGCGTGTAGGTGCGGGTTTGCGCAGCCCGCGCCCGCTGCTGGCTGGGCCGCGTGGTATGAATGAACATGCAGCCATCGCTGATCAGGTCATGGCTGAACAGGCTGCAAAACACCGAGTTGTACCAGGTCTCGGACAGCTCGTCGTCAAAGCGCAGGTCGATCAGGCCGATGTAGGCACTTTTTACCAGCGGCCAGCGTTCGATGTCCTGCAACACGCCCGCATCGAACGCGGCGCACAGACGCGCCGTGACCTCCCCCACCTTCTCTTCGTAGAGGTTGATGCGCGCCGCCGAAGCGGCCTGCCCTTGCTGCCACTGGGCCTTTTCGAAACGTTCGCGCGCGCAATCGGTGATCTGGCGAAAGTGCTCACGGTAGTCGTCGAAACCGTCGAGGATCATCCGGGCGATAGCGAGGGCGGGCTGCGACATGCGGAAAACCTCGAACGGGTTGCGGGAAGCCCTGAGCTTAGCCAGTGAACCGAGGCAGGAGAAGGCCGATTTTCATTGGCGACGCTACTTAGCGATTGTGCCAACCGTAACGCTGGGCAACACTCCGCCGCCTGATTGCGTAGGAGTTTTCCGTGAAACCTGTCGACACCCTGTACTTGCTGGGACTGGCCGCCATCTGGGGTGCGAGTTTCCTGTTCATGCGCATCATCGCGCCGGAAATCGGCAGCGTGCCGACCGCGTTTTTCCGCGTATCGATCGCTGCCGCCGGCTTGTTGGTGATCCTTTCGATGATGCGCGTGAGCTGGGACTTCCAGGGCAAGTTCAAGACCGTGCTGCTGTTGGGCGTGATCAACTCCGGGATTCCGGCCACCCTGTACTCGGTAGCCGCGCAGGTACTGCCGGCGGGTTACTCGGCCATTTTCAACGCCACTACGCCATTGATGGGCGTACTGATTGGCGGGATGTTTTTCAGTGAACGCCTGACGCCGTCGAAAATCGCCGGGGTGTGCCTGGGCCTGTTCGGCGTGGGCGTGCTGACGCGGGCGGGCCCGGTGGCATTTGACCTGGATTTGTTGACGGGGGCGCTGGCGTGCTTGCTGGCCACCACCTGCTATGGCTTTGCCGGATTTCTCGCACGGCGCTGGCTGGATCAACGCGGCGGGTTGGACAGTCGCCTGTCAGCCCTGGGCAGCATGCTCGGCGCGACGTTGTTTTTGCTGCCGTTGTTCGCTTACAGCGCCATCAGTCAGCCGCCGGCGAGCTGGGGTGGCTGGCAGGTGTGGATGTCGTTGCTGGGGTTGGGCCTGGTGTGTACGGCCTTTGCCTACATTCTGTATTTTCGCCTGCTGTCATCCATCGGCCCGGTCAAGTCGATGACCGTGACCTTCATGATCCCGCCGTTCGGCGTACTGTGGGGCGCGTTGCTGCTGGACGAGCCTCTTTCGATGGCCCACGTGTATGGCGGGGTGCTGATTGCAGGGGCGTTGTGGCTGGTGTTGCGGCCACAAAAAGCAGGCGCGAGCCGCGAGCATTCCTGATCTCCCGCGGCACTCGCCGCGGGATTATTACAAAAATAAGTTAAATAAACGCCCGCAATGGCCGATAACCCCTGAAAGCCTTGCGGATTGAACAATCATGCGTAATAACCAACCCGTTACCCAGCGCGAACGTACCTTCCCCGCCCAGCAACGGTTGATCTCCACCACAGATGCCAAGGGTGTGATTACCTACTGCAACGACGCCTTTGTCGAAATCAGTGGGTTCAGCCACGACGAACTGGTCCGTGCCCCGCACAATCTGGTGCGTCACCCGGATGTTCCGGCGGCGGTGTTCTCGCACATGTGGTCGACGCTCAAACAAGGCTTGCCATGGATGGGCATTGTCAAGAATCGCTGCAAGACCGGTGATCACTACTGGGTTAACGCCTATGTGACGCCGATTTTCGACGGCAACCAGGTAATCGGCTACGAATCGGTGCGCATCAAGCCCACCGCCGAGCAGATCCGCCGGGCCGAAGCGCTCTACCAACGCATCAACCAGGGCAAGTCGGCCGTTCCCCGGCGGGACAAGTGGCTGCCGATACTGCAGGACTGGCTGCCATTTATCCTGGTCAGCCAGTTGAGCTTCATGATCGGCGCCACCCTCACTTCCCATTGGGGCTTTGCCTTGGCGGCAGGGCTGTCGGTGCCGCTGGGCCTGCTCGGCCTGAGCTGGCAGCAGCGCGGCCTCAAGCGTTTGCTGCGCCTGGCCGAGCAGACCACCTCCGACCCGCTGATCGCGCAGATGTACACCGACAGCCGTGGCGCCCAGGCGCGCCTGGAGATGTCGATCCTCAGCCAGGAAGCGCGCCTGAAGACCTGCCTCACCCGCCTGCAGGACACTGCCGAACACCTCAACGATCAGGCGGCGCAGTCCAACACCCTGGCGCACAACAGCTCCAGCGGCCTGGAGCGTCAACGCGTGGAGACCGAACAAGTCGCCACGGCGGTCAACCAGATGGCGGCGACCACCCAGGAAGTCGCCAGCCATGTGCAGCGCACGGCGGATGCCACCCAGGAAGCCAATCGCCTGACCGGCCGTGGCCGCGATATCGCCGGGGAAACCCGCGAGGCGATCCAGCGCCTGTCGGTGGCCGTGGGCGAGACGGGCGTGACCGTCACGCAACTGGCCAAGGACAGCGACGAAATCGGCGGTGTGGTGGATGTGATCAAAGGTATCGCCGACCAGACCAACCTGCTGGCGTTGAACGCCGCCATCGAAGCGGCGCGTGCCGGCGAGATGGGCCGTGGGTTTGCGGTGGTGGCTGATGAAGTGCGCCAGTTGGCGCAACGCACCACCGAGTCGACCGGGCAGATCCATGCCCTGATCGCCAAGCTGCAGCACACCGCCAGCGCTGCCGTGCAAACCATGGACGCCGGGCATCGCCAGGCCGAAGAAGGTGTGGCACGGGTGATGGAAGCGGATCAGGCGCTGGTGGGCATCAGCGAGGCAGTGGCCAATATTACCGACATGACCACTCAGATCGCCGCCGCGACCGAAGAGCAAAGCGCGGTTGCTGAAGAGATCAGCCGCAATATCAGCACCATTGCGCTGCTGGCGGACCAGACCTCGGAACAGGCGATGAACTCGGCGCAACTGAGTGAAGAGCTGACGCATACCGCCAATACCCAGTATTCGCTGGTGGAGCGTTTTAACCGATAGCCATAGGTATCTACACAACTCTGTAGCGCCCAACCGTAACCACGATGCGAAGCGAGCCGCTCTTGATCTTGATCTTGATCTGCTTGTGATCCTAGGCGCCCCGTTAAACCACGCTGGCCGAACGCAGGCTTGAATCCGTGGGTAACCCGGCAGGACGCCGGGTTAGCCGCCCCGCGCCATGGATGGCGCGTGGCGGCGGCCCACGGATT
>Ga0105246_10003035_pt1 | contig 10189 bp, 6 predicted proteins | sample KBSM64metaG_FD_99694 | JGI IMG/M metagenome (GOLD analysis project Ga0105246, IMG submission 99694) | Miscanthus rhizosphere microbial communities from Kellogg Biological Station, Michigan, USA - KBS M6-4 metaG | ecosystem: Host-associated > Plants > Roots > Rhizosphere > Soil | place: Michigan... | reverse complement strand
GCGTAAGGCGCGGGATAATGCTCCTTCGACGCGGCCTTGCCGGCCTCAGCGCGCATGCGCGAGGCGAGGAGGCCGCGCACCGGACCGAGATGCAGCGCCTTGTTGAGCAACCCAGGTGCTGTGCGCTTCAGGCGGCCGAACACGGCGTCCTTTACCGCATTCCTGACATGCCGCTCCTGCGTCACGGCGTCGACCAGCCCGAGCGATTTGGCCTTGCGCGCGTCGATGATGCGGCCGGTCAGCATCAGCGTCATCGCCTGCATCGGATTGATCAGTTGCGTGAAACGCACGGTGCCGCCGAGGCCGGGATGAAGGCCGAGCATCACTTCCGGAAAACCAAACCGCGCATCGTCGATCGCGATCCGCGATTGGCAGGCGAGCGCGACTTCGAGGCCGCCACCAAGACAGAAGCCGTGGATCACGGCGACCGAGGGAATGCGCAGCGCCTCCAGGCGATCTATCACCGCGTGGGCACGGCCGATTACGGTCTCGACCGCGCGCGGATCGGCGGCGCCGCGGAATTCATTGACATCGGCGCCGGCGATGAAACCGGATTTCTTCGCAGAGCGAATGACGAGACCGGCGGGCCGCGCACTTTCGAGTTCGGCCAGCACCTCGTCGAGTTCCTCGATCAGGTCGGCGGACAGTGTATTGGCGTTGGCGCCTTCGCGATCGAACAGCAGCCAGGCGACGCCGTCGGCATCGCGGGTCAGCTTGAAGTTGCGATACGGCCCGCCGACATCGGGCTTTGGCCCGAGTTCGAGCACGCGATCGCCGAGAACGTTCATGATCTGCGATTCCATGATCACACCGTCTCTATCAACATCGCGCCGCCCTGCCCGCCGCCGATGCATTCGGTAGCGATGCCGCGCCGTGTACCCAATCGTTTCATGGTGTTGACGAGGTGCAGCACGATGCGGTTGCCGCTGCAGCCGACGGGATGGCCGAGACTTATCGCGCCGCCATCGACGTTCAGCCTGGCCTGATCGATCGGTCCGGCGGCACCATCGAGGGCCAGAATCTCCTTGCAGAACTTTTCGTCGTTCCAGGCAGCAAGACAGCCCAGCACCTGCGTCGCAAAGGCCTCGTTCAATTCCCAGGTCTCGATATCCTGCAACGTCAGTTCATTGCGCTTCAACAATTCGGTGGCCGACAGCACCGGCCCGAGGCCCATGATGGAGGGATCGAGCGCCGACCATTGACTGTCGAGGATCACCGCCTTCGGCGTCAGACCGTACTTTACCGCCGCTTCTTCAGACGCAAGGATTACCCATGACGCGCCGTCGGTGATCTGCGACGAATTTCCGGCGGTAACCTGACCCCACGGCCGTTCGAACACCGGCTTTAATTTCGCCAGCGTCTCCGCCGTGGAGTCCGGCCGCACCCCATCGTCGTGGTCGTAAAATTTACCATCGCGCGCGAATGCGGTTTCGACTTCGCCCTTCAGCCAGCCTTGAGACTGGGCGTTGGCGAGCCGCTTGTGGCTTTCGGCGGCGTAGGTATCGGACTGCGCGCGTGTGACGCCGAAGAGGTGTCCCACCACCTCAGCGGTCTGCCCCATATTGAGCTCGGTGATGGGATCGGTCAGGCCGCGCTCGAGACCGATGATCGGCTTGAAGTAGGACGGACGGACCTTCAGCGCAGCCATGATTTTGGCGCCGATGCCCCTGGCGCCGGCGAAACCAGCGAACCAACGCACGCCCTGCTGCGGCCATACCAGCGGCGCGGGGCTCAGCGCTTCGGCACCGCCGGCGAGGATCAGATCGGAGACGCCCTGGCGGATGTAGCGGTAACCGGTGTCGATCGACTGCATACCGGAGCCGCAATTGATCTGCACGGTGAAGGCGACCATTTTTTCGCCCATGCCGAGCCGCAGCGCCGCCACTCGCGCCGGGTTCATCTCGTCGGCAATGACGTTGACGCAACCCAAAATCACCTGATCGAAGGCGGTAGGCGCAAAGGGTTGCCGCGCGAGGAGCGGCCGGCCGCATTGCACCGCGAGATCGACCGGCGTGAAGGGTCCGGGACCGGAGCGCGCTTTCAGGAACGGCGTCCGGCTGCCGTCGATAATAAAAACCGGTCGCGCCATCAGCTCGCCGCCCTCTGCTCACCCAGTTCCTGAAAGAACTGATGCACTTCGGCAGGTTTCTTGTAAATCGGCGACAGCACGCCCGGCGCGAAATCGTCGACCTCGATCACCTTCGCCACCGCCTCATGGGCGGCTGCAAGCTTCTCGCCCTCGGACTGCGTGATGACGCCTTTTTTCACCGCCTCTTTCCAATCGTGCAGGCGCGCCGCGTGCATCTTCTTCGAAATATCCTCAGCGCCGGTAACCAGCAGGAATGCCTTCTCCAGCCGCGCGACACCGCGATCGTCATCGACATGCGACAAATCGGCCGTCAGCCGGTCGCGCGCCGCCGACGGCTCCAGCACGAGCTGGGCGCATTGATGCACGACCCGGTCGGAAGGTCCGAGTACCCGCGCGCCAAAGGGCTGGATCAAGAATTTGAGGATCACCGCGACAAACCGGTTCGGCAAATTGCCGAGGATTTCCGCAAAGCGGCTTTCGATGGTGCGGAAGCCGCTCGCCATGCACCATTCGAGCGCGGCGAAATCCGCCGGCTGGCGGCCTTCGTCCTGCCAGCGCTTGAGCGCGGCGGACAGCAGATAGAGTTCGGACAAGATATCGCCGAACCGCGCCGACAGCATTTCCTTGCGCTTGAGCGCACCGCCGAGCGTCAACAGCGCCATGTCGGCGCACAGGGCGAACGCGGACGAATAGCGCGAGAGCTGGCGATAGAACCTCGTCGCGTCTCCGGCGTCGGGTGCGGGCGCAAACATCCCGCCGCTCCAGCTCCGGCCCCACGCGCGGAACATTGTCGTAAAGCTGTGGCCGACATGCTGCCAGAACGCTTTGTCGAAGGCTTCCAGGCCCTTGGCACGGTCCTCTTCACCTAATGCATTCATCTCTTCGAGCAGATAGGGATGGGCGCGGATCGCATCCTGCCCGAACACGATCAGATTGCGGGTGAGGATGTTGGCGCCCTCCACCGTGATGCCGACCGGCACCGAACGGTAGAGATTGCCGAGATAATTCTGCGGGCCGTCGATCACGGCCTTGCCGCCATGAATGTCCATGGCGTCGTCGATCGCGATCCGCATCCGCTCGGTGGCGTGCAGCTTCATGATCCCCGAGATGACAGCGGGATGATGACCCTGGTTGAGCGCTGCACAAGTCAGCCGCCGCGCCGCGTCGAGCAGGTAGGCGGTGCCGGCGATGCGGGCCAGCGGCTCCTCGATGCCTTCGAATTTACTGATGGAGATACCGAACTGTTCGCGAATGCGCGCATAGGCGCCGGTAGTGCGGGCGGCATAGGCGGCGCCGGCGGCCGAGAGCGACGGCAAGGAGATGCCGCGGCCGGCGGCGAGCGCCGTCATCAGCATCTTCCAGCCCTGGCCGAGGCGCATCTGTCCGCCGATGATGTAGTCCATGGGGACGAAGACATCGCGGCCCCAGTTCGGGCCGTTCTGAAACACCTGCATTGCCGGCAGATGGCGATGGCCGATCGATACCCCGGGCAAATGCGTCGGGATCAGCGCCACGGTGATGCCGAGTTCTTCCTCGGAGCCCACGAGATGATCGGGGTCATAGGCCTTGAAGGCCAGACCCAGCAGTGTCGCGACGGGGCCGAGCGTGATGTAGCGCTTGTGCCAATTGAGCCGCAGGCCGAGCACTTCGCGCCCCTCAAAATTGCCCTTGCAGATGATGCCGGTGTCGATCATCGACGCGGCGTCCGAGCCGGCCTCGGGACTGGTGAGCCCGAAACAGGGAATGTCGCGGCCATCGGCCAGCCTTGGCAGCCATTGTTGCTGCTGTTCCTTGGTGCCGAACCGCATCAGCAGTTCGCCGGGGCCGAGCGAATTCGGCACCATCACGGTGACGGCGGCAGTCAGCGACCGTGACGACAGTTTTCGAACCACTTCGGAATGCGCGTAAGGCGAGAAGCCGAGGCCGCCAAATTCCCGGGGGATGATCATGCCGAAGAATTTGTGCTGCTTGATGAAGTCCCACGCCTCCGGCGGCAGGTCACGCCATTCCCAGTTGATCTTCCAGTCATCGAGCATCGCACAGAGTTCGTCGACCGGACCGTTGAGGAAAGCCCTCTCCTCTTCCGTCAAAACGACGGGCGCGTTCGCCAAAAGTTTCGACCAGTCGGGATTGCCGGTGAAGAGGTCGGCGTCCCACCAGACGTCGCCGGCTTCGAGCGCCTCGCGCTCGGTGTCGGACATCGCGGGCAACACGCCGCGTGCCCAGGAGAAAATCGGCTTGGTGATGAAATCGCGGCGGAAGCTCATGGCGAAACCTCATGGTCTGCGGCGCGACTGGCGCCTCACCTGTGCCAAACGATGGTTCATTCTAGCGGAAAGCGCGGGGTTCGGGAGGCACTTCACGCCCCGAATGAGCGAAATTGATAAACCAGGCGATAACGGGATCGTCGCGGATCGGTTCCGAAAACGCTGCTTTGTCCGTCAGTTACAGCGTGAAATGGCGATCAACCCTAAGCCAAAGCTTTCGTCGTCGAAATGCCGCCGACGCTGCACGGCCGCGCCGACGAGGTGATTGAAGACAGATGCTTTGCTGCAGCGCATGGGTACGGTCGTGGCACTTCCCCCCAAGCCGGCTATGATGTCTGCTGGCGACCTACCCGGACATTGGGTCGCAGCGACTGGGGTCGATTGTTTGTCCTTTCTCACTCGCCGCTCGTTCGTCGGATGCTAGGCTTTAGGCCTTGAAGAACTGGTGCTGCATCGGGGGCTGGAAATGACGCGCGGGGCGATCGAATGACTGTCATCCGCATGGGGGCCATTGGCTTGTTCGCCGTTGCAATGGCAACTTGCTGCAGCCTCGCGACGGCGCAAAACACTACTGCGCCTCCGAAGCGGCTGGGTTTCTTGAGCGGTTTTGGTTGCAGTACCGATGCTTATCCCAGTTCCCTGAGACGCCGCCTGACAGAGCTCGGTTGGATTAGCGGGCAAACACTGATCGTTGATTGCGTGTCGACGGACTACCCGGATCAGGCCGGCGCGCTTGTTGCTGAATTGGTGGCGCGACGACCGGATGTGCTGGCCGCCCAACCCCCCGATTACGTGAGGGCGCTAAAGCAGGCAACCACGACGATCCCGATCGTCATGGTGGCGACACCGAACCCGATGGAGTCCGGGCTTGTGGCCAATCTGGCGAGGCCGGGCGCCAACGTCACCGGCGTGGCCTCGTCCGGGCGCGAAGTCGCTGCCAAGCGGATCGAACTGTTGAAGAGATTACTGCCGCGGTTGGCAAAGCTCGCGGTTATCGCGCGCAAGGATGGAGATGCGGTCGTCCACGCGCAGTTGGAGAAGGACATCACTGACGCAGGGACGAAATTGGGATTTACCTGGCAAGCTTTTAGTCCGGCGGCGTCGGAGGACTATGACGTGATCTTTGCCCGCTTGGCAGCGCAAGGTTTCGATGCGGCATACGTTGAGCCCGGGCCTCTGCTTAATGAAAATCAAACCCGCATTGCCGCACTCGCGCTGCGACATCGGATTCCAACCATCGGCAATTACTCCTATCACGCTGAGAATGGCCTCCTGTTCGCCTATGGTGAAGCCGCGGACCCGCTCAACGAGCGCGCCGCTGAATACGTCGACAGAATTCTGCGCGGCGCCAAGCCGGGCGATCTTCCGGTTGAGGGACCGGTCAAGTTCAATCTCGTGGTCAACCTCAAGACTGCGAAGGCGTTGGGACTCGTCGTTCCAGAGTCGTTCCTGCTAAGTGCCAACAAGGTCATCAGATAAGTCAGATCAGTAGAGCAACTTCGGGTTGCGGACGCGAGCCGACATTTCAATTGTCGCGCAACGGCACCCGGGAATCTACGGAGATGTGTGACCCGCAAAGCACAACCGCCAACAGCCTTCAAGGCATTGTGACCGCGTTGTTGCGATGGAATCAACGAATCAACTAGACCGCTAGTGGGGCTGGGAAGCGGAGAGTTAGTATGAGAGTCGCTTCCTTAGAAAGTGTGTTGACGGCGGCCACGCTGGTATCGGCCATCGTCGTCGTGCTGTGGGCAATCAAGATTGTCTACGGTGCGTGATCAGACAGGAAGCTGGCGTCGAACAAGAGACCTCCGGCCAAGAAGAGGTTCGCGACAAAAGCATCACTTCCGCGGCGGCGGAGGCCTTCTGTTTTCATTGCCGACGCAGAGTTTGCAGGACGCTTGTCCCTGTTAGGGCGCGTACTGATTTTGATTGATGGCGTTGCGCGATGTCCGTGCAGGCCGCAAGAAGCATTTGGTTGCAAGTCCCTTCATGCATTTTGGCTTTTATCTGATGATGGCTGCGCTCGTTCTCATGGGCCTGGAGGCGGTCTACGCGCTCTATCAATTGGCCACGTTCGTTCTCTGATTGGCCGGCGCTACCGGACACATCAGCTGCCGAAGATCATTTCCGGCGCTAGAGAAACAGGCACAGCCCTCAATCCGGGCGGATCATCTCGAACATGTTTTCCGGCTTGATCTCGAAATAATCGCCGCGGCGGCCGGCGCGCACGATCGGGCGGGCAAGTCCGGTCTGATAGACGCCGTCCCTGATCATGGCCTTGTCGATGTGGACGGCGACGACTTCGCCGAGCGTCAGCCAGGCCTGCGCCTTTTCGCCGTTCGCGCCCTGCAACTGGATGATTTGCGTCAGTTTGCACTCGAACGCGACCGGGCTCTCGGCCACACGTGGCACGTTGACCAACTTGCCGGGGATCGCCGTCAGCCCTGCGATCTTGAACTCGCTGACGTCGTGCGCGACGTGCGCCGCCGTCGCATTCATCTGCTTGGCGAGGTCCATGGTCGCGAGATTCCAGACGAATTCACCGGTCTCCTGGATGTTCTGGACGCTGTCCTTCCACGAGGTCGAGGAGAATCCGATGATCGGCGGGACATAGCAGAAGCCGTTGAAGAAGCTGTAGGGCGCGAGGTTGATATTGCCCTTGCTGTCACGGGACGAAATCCAGCCGATCGGGCGTGGCGCGACAATGGCGTTGAACGGATCGTGTTTGAGGCCGTGGCCGTTCTTCGGCTCGTAAAAATGCAAGTCTTTGGAGCTCGTTGCGTCCACGTCGTTTTTCCCGCTTTTGGAAACTATTTCTTCGACCCGAGTCCCGCGAGAACGAAATCGATCATCTGGTCGATTGTGGGACCCGGCTTGTTGGCGCACTGGGCGATCATTTGGGGGTGGAAGAACCGCATCATCCCGGTGCCGGCGCAGAGCGAAGCCAGCTGCAGGTCGGGAGCGTCGAATTCGCCAGAGGCGGCCCCTTGAGCAATCACCAGACCGAGGGTGGAGGCGATACACTCCATATGGGCGACGCAGACGTCCCAGTCCTCCTGCATCGCGATCTCAACCATCTCGTGCATTTTGGAGTCGCCGACATAGCGCTCGGTATTCATGCGGTTGATGGTCTTCATCATCTCGCGGAGACGGGCCGGCGCCGGCCCAGGCGCCCGTGCGATGCGTTGCGCCTCGACTTCGACTTCGACCATCAGGGCGCGCGCCACGCCCTCGTGGATCGCCTTCTTCGAGTCGAAAAAGCGATAGACGTTGGCCGGGCTCATGCGGAGTTCTTTGGCGATGTCGGCCACCGTCGTCTTCTGGTAGCCGATCTGCCTGAACAGACGCTCGGCCACCACAAGGATACGCTCCCTGGTGTCGGTCTCGATGTTTTCGGAAACTAGCGTCATGTCAGACTCAATGTTCAATTATTCCGCGGCATCGGCAAGCGGAAATGCGAGCTGGCCCTTGCCCTGATGCTGCGGCGCAAGATCAGGCTGCTCGCTTTGGCCGCTTTCCTCCAGGCTCTTGCGGAACCACAGGGCGTAGAGGCCCGGCAGGTACAGCAAGGTCAGGAAGGTTGCAACAAACAAACCGCCCATGATGGTGATGGCCATCGGCCCCCAGAAGGCGGAGCGGGACAGCGGGATCATGGCCAGGATCGCGGCCAGCGCCGTCAGCACCACCGGACGGGCACGGCGGACGGTGGCTTCGACGATGGCTTCCTTGCGCGTCAGGCCGTGGGAGACGTCGGTCTCGATCTGGTCGACCAGGATCACCGCGTTGCGCATGATCATGCCGGCCAGCGCGATCAGGCCGAGCAGCGCCACGAAGCCGAACGGCTGGTTCGCGACGTTGAGGCCCAGCGAGGCGCCGACGATACCCAGAGGTGCGGTGAGGAAGACCAGGATCAGCCGCGAAAAACTCTGCAACTGGATCATCAGCAAGGTCAGCATCACCATCACCATCAGGGGAAACAGCACGAAGATGGAGGCGTTGCCCTTGGCGGATTCCTCGAACGCCCCGCCCGGCTCGATCCGATAGGCCGGCTCGAGATGATCGCGGATTTCCTGTAGTTTCGGCCAGATCTGGCTGGTGACGTCCGGCGCCTGCACGCCATCGGCAACGTCGGTCCGCACCGTGATCGCCATGTCGCGGTTACGCCGCCACAGGATCGGCTCCTCATGTGAGTATTCAATCTTGGCGATCTGCTGCAGCGGCACGGCGACCCCGTTGCGAGACGTCACGGTGAGGTCACCGACGCGGCCGAGGTCGAGCCGTTCGGACGGTACCGCACGCGCGACCACGCCGACCTTCTCGATGCCGTCACGGATGGTCGTGACCGGTGCGCCGGAGATCAGCATGGCGAGCGCCTGCGAGACGTCCTGCGGGGTGAGGCCGAGCGCGCGGGCACGGTCCTGATCGACCACCAGCTTCAGATAAGGCGACTGCTCATTCCAGTCGAGCTGCGGCTCGGTGACGTTGGGGTTCTGCCTGACGATGTCGCGCACCTTGTAGGCGATGTCGCGCACGGTGTTGGCGTCGGGGCCGATCACGCGGAACTGAACGGGGAAACCGACCGGCGGGCCGAAATTGAAGCGATCGATGCGGACACGTGCTTCAGTCAACGCGCCGCCAGAGACCGCCTTCTCCAGCCGCGCCTTGATCCGCTCGCGGGCCTCGACGTCCTTCGAGACGATCACGATCTCGGCAAAGGCCTCGTTCGGCAGTTGCGGGTTGAGGCCGAGCCAGAAGCGCGGCGAGCCCTGGCCGACATAGGCCGTGTAGGTCGAAATATCCTTGTCGTCCTTCAACAGCGCCTCGGCCTTCTTCACGGATTTCTCCGTGACGTTGAAGGCGGTGCCCTCGGGCAGACGCAATTGCAGGAATAGTTCGGGCCGCTCCGACAGCGGGAAGAACTGCTGCTGGACATGGCCGAAGCCGACAATCGAGAGCGCGAAGATGCCGACGGTTGCCAGCACCACTTTGACGCGGTGGTCGACGCACCACTGGATCATGCCGCGCAGGATGCGATAGACGCGCGTCTCATAAACCGCATGCGGATCGTGATTGTGGCTGACCTTGATGTTCGGCAGCAGCTTGACGCCGATATAGGGCGTGAAGATCACGGCCACGAACCAGGAAGCGACCAGCGCGATCGCCACGATCCAGAAAATGCCGCCGGCATATTCGCCGACCGCCGAATTGGCAAAGCCGATGGGGAGGAAGCCAGCGGCCGTGACCAGCGTCCCCGTGAGCATCGGAAACGCAGTCGATTCCCAGGCAAAGGACGCCGCGCGGACGCGGTCCCAGCCCTGTTCCATTTTCACCACCATCATTTCGACGGCGATGATGGCGTCGTCGACCAGCAGGCCGAGCGCGATGATCAGCGCGCCGAGCGTGATGCGGTGCAGGTCGATCGACATCGCGTTCATGACGATGAAGACGATCGCGAGCACCAGCGGCACCGACATCGCAACCACGATTCCCGTGCGCCAGCCGAGCGCCACGAACGAGACGAACAGCACGATCGCCAGCGCCTCGATAAAGGAATGCACGAACTCGCCGACAGCGCGCTCGACCACCTTCGGCTGGTCGGCGATCTGCTCCACCTCGATGCCCTGCGGCACGGCCTTCATGAAATCGTTGGTTGCCTTCTCGACTTCCTTGCCGAGTTCGAGAATGTTGGCGCCCTTGGCGGTCACGACGCCGATGCCGAGCGCGGGCTTGCCTTCCTGGCGGGCGATGAAGGTCGGCGGATCGACGAAGCCGTGGGTGACGGTCGCGATATCGCCGAGCCGGAACACGCGGCCGTTGCTTTCGACCGGGC
>Ga0105246_10003033_pt1 | contig 10190 bp, 10 predicted proteins | sample KBSM64metaG_FD_99694 | JGI IMG/M metagenome (GOLD analysis project Ga0105246, IMG submission 99694) | Miscanthus rhizosphere microbial communities from Kellogg Biological Station, Michigan, USA - KBS M6-4 metaG | ecosystem: Host-associated > Plants > Roots > Rhizosphere > Soil | place... | reverse complement strand
TCCGCCACGGCCCGCTGCCCGAAGCCGAGCTGACGACCTTCGAACCCGGCGACGCACACACCCGTGGGTTGCTGGCGGTGGTCAAGGGCAAGCGCTGGCTCGCCGCCGTGGCCGAGACCTGGTGGGCGGCGGAACGCGCGCTGGATCGGATGGGTCCGCGCTTCCGGGTGGCGGGCGCGATCGAAGGCGCGCGCATCGACGAAGCGCTCGACCGCGGCGTGCGCCACGGCGAGCCCCGGCGGGTAGACACGCGCGGCAACGGCGACGAAGCGCTCGACCCGCTGACCCATGCCGCCCGCTACGACATTGCTCCAGCAGTCCACGGCACGATCGAGACCGCCAGTTGCACCGCACGGCTTGAGAACGGCCGGCTCGAGCTGTGGCTGGCGAGCCAGGCGCCCGAGCGCGCTCGACGGGCGGCGGCGAAAGCGCTCGGGCTCGGGCTCGACGACGTCGTGCTCTATCCGATGCCGGCGGGCGGCAGCTTCGACCGCCGGCTCGAGCACGATCACGCGATCGAGGCGGCGCTGATTGCTCGCGAGGCGGGCCGGCCGGTCCAACTCGTCTGGTCGCGCTGGCAGGAGCAACTCGCGCTCCGCCCGCGCCCGCCGGTGGCCGCGGTATTGGCGGCGCGGACCGGCGAGGGCGGGTTCATCGACACCTTCCGCGCTCGCCTGGCGATCCCCCCCTCGGCGCTCGAATTCGGCCGCCGGCTGTTCGACAACAAGACCGCTGGGGCGGCTATCGAGGCCGTGGCAGGCGAGGCAGACCCGATGGTGCTCGAAGGGCTGATGCCGGCCTATGCCATACCCAACGTGGCGATCGACCACGTTCCGGTCTCGATCGGCCTGCCGACCGGGCGGCTGCGCGGCAACGCGCACGGCTACACCTGCTTCATGGTCGAAAGCTTCATCGACGAGATCGCGCATCGGCACAGCCAGGAGCCGCTCGCTTATCGCATGTCGATGCTGGGTGAGGACGTGCGGCTGGCGATCTGCCTGCAGCGCGCCGCACAGCTCGGCGAATGGAGCGGCGGCGGTGGCGGGGCCGGCCAGGGTATTGCCTGCCACCGAATGGGCGATTCGAAGACCGGGGGGCGCATTGCGCTGGTCGCCACGGCCACCACTGGCGAAGGCGGTGTGAAAGTCAGCAAGCTCACCGCCGCGGTCGACATCGGCCGCGTCGTCAACCGTGACCTGGCGTTACAGCAGATCGAGGGCGGGCTGATCTACGGCCTTGGCCTCGCGCTCGGCTCGGCAACCGATTACGAGGGCGGCCTGCCGACCAACGGCCGCCTCGCGGCGCTGCAGATTCCCACGCTGGCGGATTGCCCCGAAATCGCCATCGAGCTGATCGACAGCGACGATGAGCCGTTCGATCCCGGCGAGATCGCCGCCGCCCCGGTCGCCCCGGCAGTGGCCAACGCGATGTTCTCCGCCACCGGTCTTCGCCTGCGCCGCCTGCCGCTACTATCGGACGAAACGTGAGCCGGCCCGACGATCATCCCCCCGTGAAGACCGGCGGCATCGGCGTGCTGCTGGTCAACCTCGGCACGCCGGACGCGCCGGACGCGCGCTCGGTGCGGCGCTACCTCGCGGAATTCTTGTCGGACCGGCGTGTGGTCGAAATCCCGCCGATCGTCTGGCAGCCGATCTTGCGCGGCCTGATCCTCACCACGCGTCCGAAGCGCAGCGCGCATGCCTACAAGCAGGTGTGGACCGAGGAGGGCTCGCCGCTGGCGGCGATCACCATCTCGCAGGCGGCGAGGTTGCAGGAGCGGCTGGGTGACGAAGTGCGGGTCGCCCACGCGATGCGTTATGGCAATCCCGGCATCGAGGCCGGGCTGCGCAAGCTGATCGACGCGGGTTGCGCTCGCATCCTGCTCGCACCGCTCTATCCGCAATATTCGGCGGCGACGACGGCGACCGTGGTCGACAAGGCGGCCGACGCGCTGCGGGCGATGCGCTGGCAGCCGGCGCTGCGCACGCTCCCGGCCTACTACGACGACCCGTTGTACATCGGCGCGCTGGCCAAGGATCTGTCGCGCCAGCTTGGCGCACTGACGTTCGAGCCCGAAGTCCTTTTGCTGAGCTTCCACGGGATGCCCGAGCGCACCTTGCACCTCGGGGATCCCTACCACTGCCAGTGCCGCAAAACCGCGCGGCTGCTGGAGGAGGCGCTGGCGCGACCGGCGCTGCGCATGGTCACCACCTTTCAGAGCCGCTTCGGCCGCGCGAAATGGCTCGAACCCGCGACCGACGCGATGCTCGTCGAGGAAGCGGCAAAGGGCACGAAACGCCTGGCCGTCGCCGCGCCCGGGTTCGCCGCCGATTGCCTCGAAACGCTGGAAGAGCTGGCGATCCGCGGCCGCGAGCAGTTCCTGAGCGCGGGAGGCGAACACTTTGCGGCGCTCGCCTGCCTTAACGCCGGGGACCCTGGGATGGCCATGCTCGAAGCGCTGGTGCGGCGCGAGCTGGCGGGCTGGCTCTAGAAATCGATGGCGACGCCGTTCCTGACCCAGTCGCCGTAACGCGTCGGACTTAGTTCTTCCTCGTTGCCCTCGCCTTGCTTGGGCTCGGGCGGCGGTTCGCTGCTCCAGTGGGCAGGCTTCTCGAAGTCCTTCGGCCGTTTGGTCGCGCGCTTGCTCATCCGTGTGAAAATGGCCCTGCTGGCGCCGCGATGCAATCGCGGATAGGGCGCTGGGCTTATGCCAGACACCTCCGGACTGCCCGCGCGCCGCGCCGCGCTCAAGCTGCTCGACGCGGTGCTGCGGCGGGGCGAGACGCTCGATGTCGCGGCCGAAGCGGCGATGCGCGGGGTCAATGCCTCCGCCGACCGCGCGCTCGCCCGTGCCATCGCCGGCGAGGTGCTGCGCTGGCTGGTGGACCTCGATGCGCTGATCGATAGCGCGACGAGGCAGCGCCTTCCAGACGACGCCAAGCCGCGCGTGGTCCTGCGGATGATGCTCGCCCAGTGGTTGCGGTTGGGCACCCCGCCGCACGCCATCGTCGCGACCTGTCTGCCGCTGCTCGCCGGCGGTCCCCGGCGCCTGGCGCACGGGGTGTTCTCGACCTTGCACAAGCGCGGCGTCGCGCTGCCGGCCGCACCCACGGTGCCGCCCGAGGTGGCCGCTCGCTGGGGCGAGCGCGCCCAGGCGATCGCCGCGGGCCTCGCCGAGCCGCCGCCGCTCGACCTGACCTTGCGCGATCCCGCCGCGACCGGCGGGTGGGCCGAAAGGCTTGGCGGCGTGAGCCTCGCCCCGGGCCACGTGCGCCTGCCGCGCGGCACATCGGTCGCCGAGCTGCCCGGCTACGGCGAGGGCGCCTGGTGGGTGCAGGACTTCGCTGCTTCGCTCCCGCCGCGGCTGCTCGGTCCGGGCGAGGGCCGCCGCGCACTCGACTTCTGCGCCGCGCCTGGCGGCAAGGCGCTGCAATTGGCGAGTGCCGGCTGGCAAGTGACCGCGCTCGACAAGAGCGACAAACGCCTCGACCGGCTGCGCGAGAACCTGCGCCGCACCCGGCTCGACGCGAAGATCTGGATCGCCGACGCCCTGACGTGGGAACCCGCCGAACCGTTCGACGCGATCCTGCTCGACGCGCCGTGCACCGCAACCGGCACCTGCCGCCGCCATCCCGACGTGCTCCACCGCATTGGCCAGCGGCAGATCGTCGAAATGGCTGATTTGCAGACGCGTCTGCTCGACCAGGCCCAGCGCTGGCTCAAGCCGGGCGGTGTGCTCGTCTACGTCGTCTGCTCGCTCGAGCGCGAAGAGGGTGAGGAGCAAGCGCGTCAAGTCACCCTCGCTCCCGATCCGATAACGGCGGGCGAAATGCCCGCCGGATTGCAGCCGGCGCCCGAAGGCTGGCTCCGCACCGATCCCGGCATGCTCGCCAGCCACGGCGGGCTCGACGGCTTCTTCGTCGCCAGGTGGCGCAACGCTTCACCTCGCTCGTGAATTCAGGCGAGCCGGTGGCGAGGATCGCCACATGCCCATCCCAAAATCAGCCGTCTTCCGCCGGGGGTAGGCAAGGAGACCGGATTGCCCGGTTCTCCCGTGGCGCCAAGCAACGCAGCAAAACGAGCGAACGCGTCGAACCAACGACGCTCCGGCGAGAACGAATGGACGATCATCGCAGCATCGCCAGCGGCGAACTTTTCGGCCTCGATCAGGGCTGAGACGGTCCGGTGCAGCAGCTGATAATGTATGTCGCTTGGGCAGTGCTCCAGCCCCAAGGCCCGACACAGATAGTCAAGCCGCTCCTTCCTGCCCGGCGACGCGTCTTTCATCTGCTCTGCGACCGTCGGGCCGAACGGTTCATTGACCTTGCCCTCGATGGCGCAGGCGATGAGTCCCTTGCGGTGCCTCCCCAGCGCGAACACGTCGGACTGGCTTTCGCGCCGCCCACCTGGCAACGGCGTCTTGTGTTCGGGAATGGCCAGCAGCAGCTCCGTCGGCCCGAGCGCGCGCTCGATGATGGCTCCCACTTCGGCCGGCCAGCCCGCCTGCGCCTCCCATGAATGAGCGATCGTGCGAGCGCTATAGCCGGTGACCCACTGCCGGTCTGGCTTCGCAAGAAATTGCTGCCAGGCCGCCGGGCCGCTGGACGGGACGAAAATTCGGGACATCGGATGGCTTACGCCTTCACCTTCGCCTGGAAGCTCTTCCTCAGCTTCATCAGCTTGGGCGGGATCGTCGCGAGGCAATAGGGGTTCCGCTGGCCTTCGCCTTCCCAGTACTCTTGATGGTAGTCCTCGGCCGGGTACCACACCGATGGGCCCTCGATGGTGGTGACCGCCTTCTGCCCGGGATGCTCGGCGTTCCAGCGTTCGATCGCCGCCTTGGCCTCGGCGCGCTGGCCCTCGTCGAGCGGGAAGATCGCGCTGCGGTATTGCGTGCCGACGTCGTTGCCCTGGCGGTTGAGCTGGGTCGGGTCGTGCGTGCCGAGAAACACGTCGAGCACCTCGGCGTAGGAAATGACCGCCGGATCGTACGTCACCCGAATCGCCTCGGCATGACCGGTATCGCCGCCGCAGACCTGCTTGTAGGTCGGACTAGGCACCGTGCTGCCGATGTAACCACTTTCGACCTCGCTCACCCCGACCACGTCGCGGAACACCGCCTCGGTGCACCAGAAGCAGCCGCCGGCGAGGATGGCGGTTTCGTTGTCGCTCATGCCGATCTCCTTTAATCCTCCCCGAGCTTGCCTCGGGGAGGTGGCAGCCCGCAAGGGCTGACGGAGGGGCATTCCCCCTCCACCACCCCACCTGCGGTGTGGCGGTCCCCCTCCCCGAGCAAGCTCGGGGAGGATTTAGGCACGCGCGGCCATCGTTGCCAGTGCGCGAGCGAGGCCCTAATCGGCGCGGATGGACACGCTGACCGTCGCCGCGCTGCAGTTGCACCTCAACCTCGAGGCCGAAGCGGACAACATCGCCGCCGTTTCCGCGCTGGTCGAGGAAGCGGCGGGGAAGGGCGCCAAGATCGTGCTGCCACCCGAGCTGTTCAGCGGCGGCTATTTCTGCCGCGAGGAAGACGACCGCTTCTGGGCGCTCGCCCGGCCGACCCGCGAACACCCCTCGGTCCTCGCGATGCGGAAGCTCGCCAAGAGCCTCAAGGTCGCCCTCCCGACCAGCTTCTTCGAGAAGGATGGGCAGCACTACTACAACACCCTCGCGATGATCGATGCCGATGGCGAGATCATGGGCACTTACCGCAAGAGCCACATTCCCGACGGGCCGGGCTACGAGGAGAAGTTCTATTTCCGCCCCGGCAACACCGGTTTCAAGGTGTGGGACGTGTTCGGCACCCGCATCGGCGTCGGCATCTGCTGGGACCAGTGGTATCCCGAAAGCGCCCGCGTGATGGCGCTGATGGGTGCGGAGATGCTCTTTTACCCGACCGCGATCGGCTCCGAGCCACAGGCGCCCGACTTCGACACCCACCGCATGTGGCGCCGGGCGATGGTCGGCCACGCGGTATCGAACTGCATGCCGGTGATCGCTGCCAACCGCATCGGAAGCGAAGGCGGGCAGAGCTTTTACGGCCACAGCTTCATTACCAACGAATGGGGCGACCGCGTCGCCGAGTTCGGCCGCGAGGATGTCGGCGCGCTGGTGGTCGAGCTCGACCTTGCCTCCGCCGGTCGCCACCGCGCCAGCATGGGCTTCTTCCGCGACCGTCGCCCGCAGCTCTACGGGCGCATTTGCGAAGATGTCTGACGCCCATGGTGTCACCTTCGGGGGTGACGCTGTCACCCTGGTGCCGAGCAAAGAACCACGCATTTCCGCGGGGTTCGGCGTAGGTGACAGGGTGACACTTCTCCCGTGAGGAAAAAACGGCGCGGCCTGGCGGACGGAACGGGACTCGCGAGCATAGCCAGAACATAAGCGGAACGACTGCGTGTAAGAAAGCGATTTCCTCACACCGGACCAGCGGGTAAGCCTCGCGCATGCGCGAAAACGCCCACCGCTACCTGATCGCGCTCGGCTCGAACCAGCGCCACGCGCGGTTCGGCGCGCCTCGGCGTGTGCTGGCTGCGGCGTTGGAGCGGCTGAAGGCGGAAGGTCTGCGCGTGGTCGCCGCGGCGCCGCCGATCGAGACCGACCCCATCGGCCCCTCGATCCGCCGCTACGCCAACTCGGCGGCGGTGATCGAAACGCGGCTCGAACCCGAAGCCCTGCTCGCCTTGCTCAAGCGCCTCGAGCGCGAGTTCGGCCGCCGCCCCGGCGGCCAGCGCTGGCGCGCCCGCGTGCTCGATCTTGACGTGGTGCTGTGGAGCGGCGGGCCCTACGCCTCGGCAGCGCTGACGATCCCCCACCGGCTGTTCCGCGAACGGGTCTTCGTCCTCGCGCCCGCCCTCGCTTTGGCGCCCGGCTGGCGCGATCCCGTCACCGGCGCGACCGTGCGCCAGCTTCACGCCCGGTTGACCGGCCTCTCCGCCCTGCCTAAGCGCGTCGGCGGTCGGGCCCTTAGCTCAGTCGGTAGAGCAACTGACTTTTAATCAGTAGGTCGCTGGTTCGAATCCAGCAGGGCTCACCACTCCTCCCCAGGCCACCGCAGAAAAACTCGGGAAACCGTCCCCGCAACAGTCTTCGAAGCGTCGTGTCTACACAAAACTTCTAGCCGGTTAGATGTTCTGGCGAGCGGTTGGGTGATGCTCTAACGACCGATCATGATGGCTTCCCCGCCGCGCAAGCGGCTTCTGGTCTCGATTCATGACGTCGGCCCGGCGTTTACCTCGGAAATAGTGCATTTGGCGGAGCGACTGAGCGAGCGGCTCGACGGCAGCCGCTTCGCGATGCTGGTCGTGCCGAACCATTGGGGAGCCCACCCGCTCGCCGGCGATCGTGCATTCGCTCGCCGCTTGCGGGCGTGGTCCGACGAGGGGATCGAGATGTTCCTTCACGGCTGGTTTCATCGCGACCAGGCCCACCACGCAGGCCTCACCGGATGGAAGGCACGGCACCTGACCGCCGGCGAGGGCGAGTTTCTGGGTCTTGCCAGAGCAGAGGCTGCGCGGCGAATGGCGGACGGCAAGGCCCTGATCGAAGACATTATCGGCCGTCCGGTTGCGGGCTTCGTCGCCCCGGCGTGGCTTTACGGCCCCGGTGCGCTCGAGGCGCTGGCGCAGGGTGGCTTCGCGTTGGCCGAGGACCACTTGCGCGTGTGGCGCCCCGACACCGGCGAGACGCTGGCGCGCGGGCCGGTCATCACCTGGGCCAGCCGCAGTCCGTTACGCACCGCTTCGTCGCTCGCTTTCGCTGCGCTTGCCCGCTTGGCCCTACAACCGCTGGCGACGGTGCGGGTTGCCGTTCATCCTGGCGATGTCTCAAAAGATGGCATCCTTGCCAGTCTCGACCAGACGCTTGCGGCCTTTGCCTCTATCCGGCCCGCCTGCCGCTATTCGAGTTTACTTCCCTGACAAGCAAAGCCGGAACATGACGGGAAGGTAATCGAGCTGTCACCGCGCGAAAAAAGTTCTGCGGCATACTGTTGATCGCGGCGCGTTGCGGCGTCTTGCGTTCGACCACTCGATTGAAGGCCGGCCGACTTGATCTCACAGACCGAACGCGGCGGCTATCAAGCCTTCCTCATCAACGTACCGATCGCGGCAGCCGTTTCCTTGCGGCCACAGGACCGGCCGCGCTGGCCCGGAGGCGTGCGCCTGCTGAGCTCGGTCCTGTCGCTGCTCGTCATCGCCTCGGTGATCTACGAGGTGCGTGGGGTCGACCTGCACGCGATCCTTGCCTTAATTCCGAAATCGCCGCTGTTCTGGATGGTGTTCGCGATCAGCTATCTGGCAATTCCCGGGGCGGATTGGCTCATCTTCCGCAGGTTATGGGGCATCGGCCCGCAGGCTTTCGGGGCCCTGTTGCGCAAGATGATCTACAACGAGCTGCTGCTGGGATATCTCGGCGAAGCGTACTTCTACACCTGGGCCCGCCGCCACATGAGGCTCCAGGCCGCGCCGTTCGGAGCGGTCAAAGACGTTGCGATCCTCTCGGCCATGGCCGGCAACATCTTCACGCTGCTGATGCTGGCGATCGCCTGGCCGCTCGCTTCGGCGACGCAGTTGGGCCTGCAGACCCGCTCGGTGGTGCTGTCGCTGACGGTGGTCCTGATCACATCGATGGCGGCGCTCTTCTGGCGACGGCAGATCTTCTCGCTGCCACGCCCGCAGCTGCGCTTCATTTTCACCATCCATCTCGGGCGGATCCTGGCCGTGGCCGGCCTGTCGGCGCTGCTCTGGCATCTGGTGCTGCCGGTCGTGCCGCTGGTGTGGTGGCTGCTGCTGGCGACCATCAGGCTGCTGGTCTCGCGGCTGCCGTTCGTGCCCAACAAGGACGTGGTTTTCGCCGGCCTTGCCGTGTTCATGCTCGGCCACGAGGTGGAGATCGCTTCGCTCCTGACGTTGATGGCCGGGTTGATCCTGCTCACTCATCTGCTTGTCGGCACCGCCTGCGCGGCCACCGACCTGCTGCGGCGTGAGCCGCGGGGGTGAGCGCCCTTCCGGCAAGCGCGCTGCTTCCGCTGCTGGCCGCCGCGATCATCCCGTCCAGCCCGGACCTTGGGAAGGCCGAAGGCCGCTGCCGGGACAAGGAGAACGGCCCCGCGCTGCTGGTCGATGCCAAAGGCCTCAAGGATCGCAAGGGCGAACTCAAGCTGGAGGTCTACCCGGTGATCGATCGGGACTTCCTTCAGGACGACAATGTCCTGGTTAGCGAAGGCAAGGTGTTCCGCCGCGTCGAGGTGCCGGTGCCGGCTTCCGATCCCATCGAACTTTGTGTCCGCATTCCCGGGCCCGGCACGTACAGCGTGAGCCTGCTTCACGACCGCGACAGGAACCGCAAGTTCGGCTGGATGGTCGACGGGATCGGCTTTGCCGGCAATCCCAGGCTGGGATGGAGCAAGCCGCGGGCAGACGCGGCCAAGGTGATCGCCGGCGCCGGGCTGACGCGCGTGCCGATCGTGCTCAACTACCGCCACGACCTCGGCATGGCGCCGCTCCGCAAGAGGTAAGAATCGTGCGCATTGTCGATGTCTGCGCCTTCTACTCGCCCCGCGGCGGCGGTGTGCGGACCTATGTCGAGCAGAAGCTCGCGATCGGGCCGAAGCTCGGCCACGACATCACCATACTGGCGCCCGGTGAGCGCCACGAGATTGTCGAACGCGGCCCGCAAGCGCGAATCGAATTTCTTCCTTCGCCGCGCTTCCCGCTCGATCGCAGGTACTGGTATTTCGCCGACGAGCCGGCGCTTCATCGCGCCCTCGACCGCGCGACGCCGGACCTGGTCGAAGTGGCCTCGCCTTGGCGCAGCCCCTTGATGGTCGCGCGCTGGCCGACGGCGGTCCCGCGCGCATTGATCATGCATGCGGACCCTCTCTCGGCCTACGCCTACCGCTGGCTTCAGCCCATCTTCAAGCGCGCGACGATCGATCGTCAGTTCGAGCGCTACTGGGCGCACTTGCGGCGGCTGGGACGCAAATTTGACCGCGTGGTCTGCGCAAGCCAGGATCTCAGCGCGCGGCTTGTCGCGGGCGGCGTGGCGAATGTCGTCACACACCCGATGGGAGTGGAGTCGGGGGTGTTCTCGCCCTCGCACAGAGATCCCGGTCTGCGCGCGACCCTGTTGGGCAAGTGCGACCTTCCGCCCAGCGCTCATTTATTGATCGGCATTGGCCGACTGGCTCC
>Ga0105246_10003030_pt1 | contig 10191 bp, 10 predicted proteins | sample KBSM64metaG_FD_99694 | JGI IMG/M metagenome (GOLD analysis project Ga0105246, IMG submission 99694) | Miscanthus rhizosphere microbial communities from Kellogg Biological Station, Michigan, USA - KBS M6-4 metaG | ecosystem: Host-associated > Plants > Roots > Rhizosphere > Soil | place... | reverse complement strand
GATGTGCGACGAGAACAGCACCGTGCTCTGCGCGCCGCGCGCACGATCGACGATCTCTGTAATGAATTGGCGGCGCGCGATCGGATCGAGGCTCGCGACCGGCTCGTCGAGCACGAGCAGCTCGGGATGCGCGCCGAGCGCGAGCAGCAACGACAGTTTCTGCCGTTCGCCGACCGAGAGCGTTTGGACACGACGCGTGAGCGGGACCTCCCACTCGCGGGACAGGCGTTCGACCAGCGCGTGATCCCATTGGTCGTAGAACGCAGCCGTGAGAGCGAGATGCTGTGCTCCGGTGAAAATCTCGATGAGCTCGTCCTGCTGCGCCACGAAAGCGATCCGTTTCTTCGCGGCCGCCGACAGATCCGTGCTGCGTTCCCCGAATATCTCGGCGGAGCCCGACGTCGGGATGCTGAAGCCGAGCAGCAGCTCGAGCAGCGTGGTCTTGCCCGCGCCGTTCTTGCCGAGCACGCCGACGATGTCGCCGGGCTCGACCTCCACCGAGATGTCGTGCAGCACGTGCTTCGTTGGAAAGCTCTTGCTAAGCGCCCGTGCGCTGACGACCGCTTGCGGCATGCTCGTCTCCCCATTTCTTGTCGATAAGATCCAAGACGTCGCTCTTCGTGAGCTCGAGCTGCTTAGCGGCAAGCACGAGCTGCTCGGCCTCGCGATCGAGCCGGCGCAGTCGTTCGCGCAGAGCCGCTTGGGCTTTCGGCTGGGCGGCGACCGTCATCGGCTTGCCGCGGTTGCGCTCGAGCAGACCCTCGGCCTCGAGCAGCGCGTACGCCTTCGAGACCGTCATCGGGTTCACCGCATGCTCGACCGCGAGCTCGCGCACCGAAGGCAGCTCGGCGCCGGGCGCGAGCCGCCCGCTCGCGACGAGGCGCCTCACCTGCTCGAGCAGCTGGCGGTAGATCGGCGTGCCGGATTGCGGGTGGAGGATGAACACCGAGTCTATCTATCTATGTGTATCATTACACTGATACACATGGCGACGCGTGTCAACCCGTGCTGACGAGTCAACCGCCATCGCTTCGATTCGGCGGCGCTCGTCGCAAGCCCGGAAATGCGTCGCATAGGCGACGAACGCGCCTTGACATGTGCCGCACATGTGAATAGCTTCGGCGACATGTCCAAGATGATTCAACTTCGTCACGTGCCGGACGCGTTGCACAGGCAGCTGAAGGCGCGCGCCGCTCTGGCGGGCTTGCCGTTGTCCGACTACCTGATCCGCGAGGTCCAGAAGATCGCCGAGCGGCCGACGCCCGAGGAAATGGCCGAGCGACTGAGGCAACGGGAACGCTACCGGGGCAAGACGTCGCCCACCAGAATCGTGCGCGACGAGCGAGACGGCCGTTGATCGTGATCGACGCGTCCGCTCTGCTCGAGCTCCTGCTCGGAACCGATCGGGCCGATGACGTGGCGGCCCGCGTGCTGGCGCCGGAGGAACACGTCCATGCGCCTCATTTGCTCGACATGGAGATCGCGCAAGCTCTGCGCCGCCTCGTGCAGCTAGCCGATATCGGCACCGCTCGTGCGCAGCAGGCTCTCGACGACTGCGCCGCGCTCGTCATACACCGGCACGCTCATTACGACCTCGTGCCGCGCATCTGGGAGCTTCGGGACTCCGTCACGGCGTATGACGGCGCCTACATCGCGCTCGCAGAGGCGTTGGATGCGCCACTCGTCACTTGCGATTCGAAGCTCGCGCGATCACACGGTCACAGCGCGAAAATCGACGTCGTCGCTGCTTAGCCGGCGGCTCAGACCACGACCGCGAGCGGCTCCTCGTCGAGCACCGCGCGCTGCTCGAGCAGCGACTGCACGTGTTGCTCCCAGTAGCGCGCCTCGCCGAGCCACGGGAACGCGCGCGGGAAGGCGGGGTCGTGCCAGCGACGCGTGATCCACGCGGTGTAGTGCATGAGCCGCAGCGCGCGCAGCGCTTCGATCAGGCGCAGCTCGCGGAAGTCGAACTCGAAGAATTGCCCGTAGCCCTCGAGTAAGTCACCGAGCTGCGCGGCCATCTCGTCTCGCGAGCCCGCGAGGAACAGCCAGAGGTCCTGCACCGCCGGACCGTTCACGCAATCGTCGAGGTCGACGAAGTGCGGACCGTCGTCGGTCCAGAGCACGTTGTTGCGATGGCAGTCGCCGTGGATCCGCAGCGAGCGGTACGCGCCGACCTCGTCGAACGCCGCGTCGATCTGATCGAGCAAGTGCGCCGTCGTGCTCTCGTAGCTGTCGCGCAGATGCGGCGGGATCCAGTCGCCGGCGAGCAGCTCGTCGACGGACTTGCGGCCGAGCTCTTGCCGCGACAGCGTCTGCCGGTAGCGGAAGCGACGGACGGCGCCGACCGCGTGCAGGCGGCCGAGGAACCGCCCCATCCAGATCCGATCGTCGGCCGTGCCGAGCTCGGGCCACCGGCCGCCGCGGCGCGGATAGACCGCGTAGCGATAGCCGTCGTGCTCGTGCAGCGACTCGCCGTCGTGCACGAGCGGCGCGACCACCGGAATCTCCTGCCCCGCGAGCTCTAGCGCGAATTCGTGCTCCTCGAGGATCGCGTCGGTGCTCCAGCGTCCCGGCCGATAGAACTTCGCGACGACGAAGCCGTCGCTTCCGTCGACATCGTGCACGCCCATCTGGTAGACGCGGTTCTCGTAGCTGCCGAGCGCGAGGATGCTGCCCGTCGTCTCGAAGCCGACGCGCTCGACGGCCGTGCTGATCACGTCGGGCGTGAGCCGGTCGTACGGGATCTCGTCGCGCGGCTTGCCGCGCGCCGCTTTGCGCCGGCCGCTCATCGTGCGCCGCCGGCGACATGCCGCGCGTCGCTCGCGCCGAGCGTCGCAGTTGTGCGTGATGTCGCGGTTGTCATGTTTCTTCCGGCGTACCATCTCCGGCGTACAATCGTTTCGGATCATAGCAACGCCGTTCGATAGGAGCCCTAACCTCTTGCGGAAACCGACCACGCTCATCGCCGGCAAGTTCGGGAGCCGGCACTTCGGCACCAAACCTTACTTGGCGGACGCGGTGCGCCTGACGGGCCGCGACAAGCCGGTGGCGCTGTATATCGGGGCCGCGAGCGGTGACGACCGCCACTTCGGCTCGGCCCTCTCGACGCTGCTGAAGGGTGCCGGGATTCGCAAGGTGGTCTGGCCGAAGCTCTCCAAGGGCAAGAAAAAAGACGTGAGCGCAGCGAAGACTGCTCTCCACGAGACCGATCTCGTGTTCGTCGGCGGCGGCGACGTCGAGGCCGGCATTCACGCGCTCCACGACGCGGATCTCGTCGAGGATTTACACGGCGCGGCTAAGCGCGGCGTAGTGTTTGCCGGCATGTCGGCCGGCGCGATCATGCTCGGCGAGCGCTGGATCCGTTGGCCGCGCGAAGGTGCGGGCGACGACGAGGCCGAGACCTTCGAGTGCTTGGGAGTTGCGCCGTGCGCGCTCGATACCCACGGCGAGGGCGACGGCTGGCGCGAAACGCAATCCTTCGCCGCGGTCCGCGCGCGCGAGCTCGGCAAGAAAGCGCGCGCGTACGGCGTACCGAGCGGCGCGGCGCTCGTGATCGGCACGGACGGCACCTTCCGCGCGCGCGGCGACGCTGTCACGGTGTTCGCCGCCTTGCCGAACAAGAAGGCAAGAGTCGAGAAGCAATTGGAGGCTGACGAATGAGCTATTCGGCCGCGCACTGGCGGCGGGTGAGCGACGAGACTCGGCAGATGGTCGCCGAGGTGCCGCTCTACCGAAATCGCCCCGAGCCGCCGGCCGACCCGGCCACCGTCGACCGCTGGCTTTCGCAAATCCCTGCGGTCGGCAAGCGCGAGCTGCGCAAAGGCTTCCCCAAAGCGTTGCTGCGCCAAGATCAAGACTTGCACAGCGCGATGCAGGACGAGAAGGTCACGCTGCTCGCCACCTCGGGGACGACCGCGGACCGGCTGCAGGTGATCTGGGAATGGTCGTGGTGGGATCCACAGGAGCGCGAGGCGATGCGCCTCAATGCGCGAATCAGGAACGCGATGGCGCACGCCGAATTCCGCGAGGCCGTGCTCACGACGCCCGCGTGCGGCGCTGGAACCTGCCACTTCGGTAGCCAGACGATGGCCGAGCGCAGCATCGACGGCATGCTGTTCTTGAACGAAAGCGACGACCCGACGCACTGGACCGACGCGGACTACGACCGGATGCTCCGCGAGTGGGTGGAGTTCGGGCCGCGCGGCGTCGAGGCGGACCCCGCCTACCTCGCGCTGATCGCGCGAGCCGCGCTCAAACGCGGGCAGAAGCTCGCGACGCCCGAGTTCGTCACGCTCACTTACGAGACGACGACGCGCGCCATGCGCCGCGACATCGCGCTCGCTCTCGACGCGCCGGTCTACCAGCTCTATGGCGCGACCGAGGCAGGCGTGCTGTTCATGGAATGCGAGCACGGCCGCCTGCATCCGAACGAGCGCCATAGCCACATCGATCTCGAGCCGATGCCGGGGAGCGCGCCGCTCGCACGCGTGCTCGTCACGACGCTCGGGCGCCGCTGGATGCCGCTGTTGCGCTACGACATCGGCGACGTCGTGCGCGTCGCGGCGTCGCGCGACTGCGCGTGCGGACTCAAGAGCGACGGCCCGCTGCTCGAGCGCGTCGAGGGCCGGCTCGCGGATTGCAGCGAGGTGAACGGCGAGACGATCACACCGCTGATGCTCGACGACGCTATCCACGGGTTGCTCGGGCCCGATTCGACGCTCGAGCAATGGCAGCTGCAAGGCGACGTGCTGCACGTCGTCGATCCCGCGTCGCGCGACAGCGCCGCCGCGGCCGCACTCGCGGTCAGCTCCGTCCTCGCGCGGCCGATCCGCGGCGAGCACGTGAGCACGATCGCACCCGAGGCGTCCGGCAAGTACCGGCTGGTGAAGCGCTGATGCGGAGCGAGGGCTTCCCGCTCCTCGAGAACGGCTACGACGGCTCGCCCTTCATCTACCTCGACAGCGCGTCCACGACACCGAAACCCCGCTCCGTCATCGCCGCGGTCAATCGCTACTACGACGCGCTCGGCGCGAACGTGCATCGCGGCGTCCACCCGATCGCGGAAGCGGCGACCGAGGAGTTCGAGCGCGCGCGCCACCGCGTCGCCGCGCTGATCGGCGCGCAGCCGGCCGAGATCGTGTTCACGCACAACGCGACGGATTCGTTCAATCTCGTCTCGCGTGCTCTCGGGCTCACGGCCGAGGACGAGGTCGTGCTGCCGGCGTCCGAGCATCACTCGAATTACATGCCGTGGCGCGCCGCAGCCAAGACCGTGCTCGTCGACATCGACGCCGAAGCGGTTCCGATCTGGTCACAGCTCGCGCAGCGGATCGGCCGGCGCACGCGGCTCGTGACGGTCGCGCACGCGTCGAACGTGACGGGAATCGTCGCGCCGGTCGAGGATTGGATCGCGACCGCGCACGCCGCCGGCATCCCAGTGATGATCGACGCCTCGCAGTCGATCGCGCACATGAAGATCGACGTGCGCGCGCTCGACGTCGATTTCATGGCGTTCTCGAGCCACAAGATGTTCGGGCCGAACGGCGTCGGCGTGCTGTACGTGCGCCGCGACCGGTTCGCGAACTTGAGCCTCGGCAACCTCGGCGGCGGCATGGTCGCACGTCACGGTGAGGACTCGTTCGAGCCGCGCGAGGCGCCGTTCCGCTATGAAGCGGGCACTCCGAATGTGGAAGGCGTGATCGGCCTCGGAGCCGCGGTCGACTATGTGCTCGGGATCGGCCTCGACAAGATCGCGGCGCATTCCCGAGCGCTCGGCGAGCAGATGCTGCGGGGCTTGAGCGAGATCGAAGGAGCGACCGTGCTCGGCCGCTCGGCCAAGGAGCGGATCGCACTCGCGACCATCTCGCTGCCGTTGCGCGCGATGCGCCAGCAGGACGTTGCGCGCTTCCTCGCCGACGCGCACGGCATCTTCGTCTCGGGCGGCCACCACTGCGCGCACGTGCTGCACGAGCGCGTGCACCTCGACGGCACGCTGCGCGCGTCGGCGCAGATCTACAACGACGAAGGCGATGTCGAGGCTCTGCTGCGCGCGCTGCGCGAGCTCTAGACGCCGGAGACGGAGGGCGTCCCCGGGCGGGTCAGCACGGCGACACCAGCCACGATCAGCCCGGTGCCAGCCAGCTTCAGCGGCGTCAACATCTCGCCCAACGCGAGCGCGGAGATCGCGGCCAGCATGACCAGGCTCAGGCCGACGACGATGGGATACGCAACCGACACCGAGTAGCGCCCAATCAACCATATGCCGAGCGCGAGACCGAAACCGTAGATCAGGGTTCCGGAGACAAACGGCAGCAGCTTGACGCCGCCCCCATCGAGCCCGCGCTTGAGCAGCACGATTCCCGCCGCGCTGCAAACGGCCGTGGCTATCGCGAGAACGAGCCCCCGACCCGACAGGCCGCTGCTCATCGGGAAGCTCCATCGGCGAAGGCCAGCGCGATGCCGCCGAGAATCAACACCAGCCCGATCAGCTTTCGCAGCGAGAATTCTTCAGCGTAGAACCGTATCCCGACGACGTTGGTGACGACCACCGTGCAACCGATGGCGATGGGAAAAACCGTGCTCGCGGCGCCATCTCTCAGCAGAAGCATCAGCACACCCAGCACGACGACGTAGATGGAGCCGCCGGCCGAGAGCCAACCGACGGCACTGAGATGCGCCGCGCCATCGTAGCTGCGCATCGCCGACTTCGCGGCGGCCATTGCGGCGGTATTCAGAGCGGCGTACGCAAAATAGAGCAGCGCGTGAAAAAGCATGGACGCGGGGTGGCTCCGTCTTCGGAATATCGGACGATCGCAATTCGCTACCGTATATCATCGCGACGAGTTTCTCGCCATGACGGCTCTCACACCGCATTCGCCGGCGAGTTGCATCGCAGCGGACTAGATGCGCTACTGCCGATGCCGCTAGAGTGGCGCACTCTTTCGTCACGGTGATTCCCATGCGCACTTCGCACTCCTTCCACGCCGCGCTCGGCGTCGCGGTGCTCGCGCTCCATGCGTGCGCCGGCAGCGGCCCCGCGAGTGCGCCGCCTGCTCCGAGCACACCTGCGGCCGCGACTACGGCGCCGGCATCGCCCGCGGCGCCGTCGGCCACGGCGACCCCTGCGCGCCCGGCCGCGCCCGCGTCCCGCGAAGCCGCCCCGCCGGACCCCGCGGCGATCTTCGGCGGCCCGACGCCGGGCACCGAGTTCGGTTTCGCGACGTTCCAAACGCAGTGCTCGAGCTGTCACGGCAACCCCGCGGTCGAGCGCGCGCCGTCGCCGGACGCGATCCGGATGATGCCGCCCGAGCGGATCTACACCGCGCTAACGACGGGCGTGATGCAGGCGCAGGGCGCGGCGATGACGGACGTCCAAAAGCGCGGCGTAGCGGAGTTCATGAGCGGACGGCCGCTCGGCAGCGCGAACGCCGGCGCGGCCGCGAGCATGCCGAACCGCTGCACGAGCAATCCCCCGCTCGCCGATCCCTCGTCTGCGCCGGCCTGGAACGGCTGGGGCGTCGACGAGACGAACCGGCGCGCGCAGAGCGCGCGCGGCGCGGGCCTCGCGGCCGCCGACGTGCCGAAGCTCAAGCTCAAGTGGGCGTTCGGCTTCCCGACCGGAGTCTCCGCGAACGCGCAGCCGACTGTCGTGGCGGGCCGCGTTTTCGTCGGCAGCGACAACGGCTTCTTCTATTCGCTCGACGCGAAGACGGGCTGCGTCTACTGGTCGTTCGAGGCTGGCTCGACGATCCGCAACTCAGGTCTAGTCGGCGCGATCTCGGGCCACACGCCGGCGCGCTATGCCGTTTACTTCGGCGACGCGCGCGCGACCGTCTACGCGCTCGACGCGCAGACCGGCGCGATGCTCTGGCAGACGCGCGCCGACGAGCACTTCATCGCGCGGATCACCGCGGGCGCGAAGCTCTATCGCGGCAAGCTGTTCGTGCCGGTATCGTCGTCGGAGGAGTTCAGCAGCGGCAACCCGAGTTATCCGTGCTGCACGTCGCGCGGCAGCGTCGTCGCGCTCGACGCGAACACTGGCAAGCAAATCTGGAAGGCGTGGGTGATCCCCGAGGAGCCGAAGCCGTACAAGACGATGGCGAACGGCGTCATGCTCTACAAGCCCGCCGGCGGCGCGGTCTGGAACACACCGACGGTCGATCCCGCCCGCAACGCCGTGTACTTCGGCACCGGCGACGCGACGACGGCGCCCGCGCCGAAGACGACCGACGGCTTCATGGCCGTCGACATCGACACGGGCAAGATGCTCTGGGCGTATCAGGCGACCGAGGACGACGTCTTCATGGGCGGGTGCAACGGCGCGCAGAAGAGCGAGGCGTGTCCCGAGAAGCTCGGGCCCGACATGGACATCGGCAACTCGCCGATCCTCGTGACGGCGGGCAGCGGCAAGCGCGTGCTGCTCGGCGGCACGAAGGCCGCCGACGTATTCGCGCTCGACCCCGATCGCGGCGGCGCGCTGCTGTACCGCGTGAACCCGTCGGGCGCGACGCCCGGTGCGAATCCGCGCTTCGGCGGCGCGTCGATCGTCTGGGGCGGCGCCGCCGACGCGAGCCACGTGTATTACGGCATGGGCTCGGGCGGCCTCGCCGCGCTCGACCCCGCGACCGGCGCGACGGCTTGGAAGTTCGCGCCGAAGGCGCCGAGCGGCAACGGCACGAGCCCGCTCGGCGCAGCGCCCACGACGATCCCGGGCGTCGTGTTCGCGGGCTCGACGAACGGCATGCTGTACGCCGTGTCCGCCGCCGACGGCAAGGAGATCTGGAGCTTCGACACGTCGAAGACGTTCGACGCGGTGAACAAGGTGCCGACGCACGGCGGCGCGATCGCGTCCTCGGGCGCCGTCGTCGTCGACGGCATGCTGTTCGTCGGCTCGGGTTACGCGGTGAGCAGCGGCGCGAGCGGCGGCAACGCGCTACTCGCGTTCGGCGTGCGCTAACCGTCATCGAGCGGCAACGCGGCGCGGCCTAGAATCGCGACACGAACGAGGAGGCTCGGCGTACCGTGCAACGCTCGCGACGCGCGTTCGTCAAATCCACGCTCGGTGTCGCGGGCGCCGCGCTGTTGCGACCGTTCGCGACGCACGCGGCCGACCTTCGCTTCGGGACCAATCCGTTCACGCTCGGCGTCGCGTCGGGCTATCCCGAGCCGAACGCGGTCGTGCTCTGGACGCGGCTTGCTCCGGAGCCGCTCGTGCCCGGCGGGGGAATGCCGAGCGCGCCGATCGCCGTCGACTGGGAAGTTGCATCCGACGAGCGCTTCGCGAAGATCGCGCGTAGCGGCACCGTGTATGCGACGCCGGACTGGGCGCACTCTGTCCACGTCGAGGCGACGGGCCTCGAGCCCGCGCGCGACTATTGGTACCGGTTCACGAGCGGCGGCGCGCGCAGCGCGACGGGCCGCGCGCGGACAGCGCCGGCGGCCGGAGCGCAGCTCGCGCGCTTTAGGCTCGCGGTCGCGAATTGCCAGTACTACGAGTACGGCCATTACGCGGCGTATCGCGCCATAGCCGCGAGCGAGCTCGATCTAGTCGTGCACGTCGGCGACTACATCTACGAGCAGCGCGGCGTCGCACGCGTGCGCTCGCACGACGCCCCCGAGTGCTTCACGCTCGACGACTATCGCCACCGCCACTCGCTCTACAAGCTCGACCCCGACCTGCAAGCCGCGCACGCAGCGTTCGCGTGGATGTTCTGCTCCGACGACCACGAGGTGTCCAACGACTACGCGTCCGATCACCCGATCGACGGCGAGCCCGCGGAGGTCTTCCTCCCGCGTCGCGCGGCGGCGTACCAGGCGTACTACGAGCACCTGCCGCTGCCGCGCCGGATGCTGCCGCGCGGCCCGTGGCAGTTCATGTACACGCAGCGCAACTTCGGCGACCTCGTGAACCTCTATATGCTCGACGGCCGGCAATACCGCTCGTATCAAGCGTGCGGCAGCTCGGCGCTCGTGAAGCCGTGCGCCGAGCTCTACGAGCCGCAGCGCACGATGCTCGGCGCCGCGCAAGAGAAGTGGCTCGAAGGCACGCTCGGCGGGAGCCGTGCGCGTTGGAACGTGCTCGGCCAACAGACTCTGATGGCGCATTTCAACCAGAGCGACGAGCAAGACGTGCGCTACTGGTCCGACGGCTGGAACGGCTACCCGGCTGCCCGGGCGCGGTTGATCGAT
>Ga0105246_10003024_pt1 | contig 10197 bp, 10 predicted proteins | sample KBSM64metaG_FD_99694 | JGI IMG/M metagenome (GOLD analysis project Ga0105246, IMG submission 99694) | Miscanthus rhizosphere microbial communities from Kellogg Biological Station, Michigan, USA - KBS M6-4 metaG | ecosystem: Host-associated > Plants > Roots > Rhizosphere > Soil | place... | reverse complement strand
CTTCTCCATTTTGAAATACTGCTTTTAGTTATCGCTATTCTTATCTCAGGAATGATTACTATGGCAGGAGTTCAGCGTGAATACCCCGCTGTGTTGGGAATTTCAAGTAATGTATCAGTTCAAGATTTACTCCATTACACTAATCTCAAACGTCAGGCAAATGGCCTGGCTCCTCTGAAATTAAATACTAAGCTCTCACAAGCAGCGGCAAATAAAGCAAAGAATATGTTTGCTGAAAATTATTGGGCTCATATTGCACCTGATGGGACAACTCCTTGGGTATTTATTAAAGATTCTGGCTATGAATATCTGTATGCTGGAGAGAATTTGGCACGAGGATATACAACAGGTGAAGATGTTGTGAATGCATGGATGGCGAGTCCGTCGCATCGAGAAAATCTTTTGTCGCCAAACTATACTGATATGGGTTTTGCTATTGATACTGGGCAATTGACTGGCTCTGATACTATTTTGGTCGTCCAAATGTTTGGGAGCCCATACTCACCAAAAGACGCTAATGACACTGGAAAAGTAAGTGATGTTCCATCAGTGGCTGTACCACAAGGGACTGTGGGAATTCCTTCCACATCGCCAACGCCGGCTGTTGTTGCCCAAGTTGAGGACACTACTCCACCGTCTTATGCAGGGGTAGCTTCCATTCAAAATAAACCGCTCCTTGATACTGGAACTGTAAAGAGAAATATGTCGTTCTTTTTCCTAGGTTTGTTTATTGTGGTTCTTCTTATTGATGCAGTGGTGGTTGAACGTAAAAAGATTGTGAGAGCATTTTCTCATAATGTAGATCATGTTTTGTTTTTGCTTTTCATTTTGATTGCAGGTATTCTGATTGGTAGAGGATTAATAATATAATGCAAAACTTTAAGTCGCATCTTTGGTATTACACGATTGCAATTGCTATTTTTGTAGCAGGGTTGGTGTTGGTTATGTCAGTAAGTTATAGTAGTAAGCTGCAATCACTCTTTGTTGTTATGGTAGCAGTGCTGTATTTTATGTGGTCACTGATTCATCATTACGTGCATCATGAACTTCATACCAAAGTTGTGGTTGAATATGCTTTGATGGCGAGTCTAGGTGTTATTCTATCCATGCTTCTCTTCAATGCATAAATTTTATCCTGAACTCTTGTTTGCAAATTGAGAGAGGAGTGATACAATTAGTCTACTATGAAGGGAATAATTCTTGCTGGCGGAAGAGCAACACGTCTACGCCCTCTGACCAAAATCACCTCAAAACAGCTGCTTCCCGTTTATAACAAACCCATGATCTTTTATCCGATAGAGACACTCGTACGTGCCGGAATTAGAGAAATCCTTATTATCATTGCTCCAGACTATTCAGGACATTTTCTTAACCTGCTCGGTTCAGGAAGAGACTTCGGAGCGAAATTTACCTATGAGATTCAAGAAGAACCACGAGGTCTTGCTGATGCCTTCATTGTCGGCGAAGATTTTATTGGAAATGATAGTGTCACGATGGTTCTGGGAGACAATATTTTTGAAGATGATTTTTCTGAGCCAATTAGAAACTTCAAATCCGGAGGACATATTTTTGCAAAAGAAGTTGCAGATCCTGAAAAATCTGCTGTCGTAGAATTTGATAACGAAGGCCATGTATTATCTATTGTAGAAAAACCAAAAGAGCCCAAAAGTAATTACGCTGTACCGGGAATTTATATCTTTGATAACCGCGCTCCAGGCTTTGCCAAAAAATTATCACCTTCAGGCCGTGGAGAACTGGAAATAGTAGATATGTATATGAACTACTTTCATAAGGGTGAATTAACCGTTAGTGTCATAAATGGTTGGTGGGAGGATGCAGGAACCTTTGACGGGTTACTACGTGTCAATAACTTTATTGCCGAGAAAGAAAAAACAACGAAATAAGTATGAAACTACTAGTCACCGGTGGAGCTGGGTTTATTGGCTCCAATTTCATTTTATATTGGCTCAAAAATCATCCTGATGATGAAATTATCAATTTTGATAAATTAACGTATGCAGGAAATCTGGAGAACCTCAAAAGTGTTGAAGAGAATCCACATTATTCTTTTATTCAAGGAGATATTTGTGATAGTGATCTCGTTACAGATGTGATGAAAAAAGTCGACACGGTTGTCCACTTTGCCGCAGAGAGTCATGTCGATCGGTCTATTCTTGACCCATCAGAGTTTGTAATTACCAATGTCTTAGGAACACAAGTACTTTTGGATGCGGCGCTCAAAACCAACCTGAAGCATTTTCATCATATCTCAACTGATGAAGTTTTTGGACAGCTTGAGCTTGACAACCCAGACAAATTTAATGAAAAAACTAGCTACAATCCGAGAAGTCCGTATGCTGCGAGTAAAGCTGGCTCAGATCATCTTGTCAGAGCGTACTTCAATACGTATCAACTCCCCGTTACGATTACTAATTGTTCCAATAATTTCGGTCCATATCATTTTCCTGAAAAATTCATACCACTGGCTATTACCAACCTTTTAGAAGGTAAGAAAGTTCCTGTCTATGGAGAGGGGCTAAATGTGAGAGATTGGTTATATGTGGAAGATCATGCCCGAGCAATTGATCTTGTTTTACAAAAGGGTAAAATAGGCGAAACATATCTTGTCGGTGGCATGACCGAACTGTATCCAAATATAGAAATCGCTAAAAAAATCATTGCACTTCTGGGTAAAGATGAAAGTTCTATTGAATTTGTTAAAGACCGTCCAGGACACGATCTCAAATATGATGTTGATTGGACAAAGATTAAAAACGAATTGGGTTGGGAACCGCTGCATAGTTTTGATGAATGGCTTGGCAATACAGTACAATGGTATAAAGATAATATGCAGTGGTGGCAACGGATCAAGTCTGGGGAATATGCAGCTTATTATAAGAAGCAGTATGACAATCGATGAAAGTAATTGCAACAGAAACAGTTTTTACCTCGAAAAATTTTCAAATTAAACGGAACACCATAGAACGGAACGGTAAAACTTTTACAAAAGATTTTATTGACCGTAACTCAGTTGTTCTGGTTATTCCGTATCAGGGAAATGAGATTTATATGGAATCGCAGTTTCGAGATGCTCTCGGGACTACTTCATTGGAAATTGTATCAGGCAATATGGAAGCTTCACTTGATCCCCTCGTGAATGCAGAAAGAGAGCTCAAAGAAGAGACAGGTCTGGTTGCTCAAACGTGGACGCAAATTGGAGAATGGGATTTGTCGGTCAGTATGAAGGCTAAATTATATGTTTTTGCAGCCACAGATCTGCAAGAAGGAGAATCTCATTTGGAGTTTGATGAAGAAATTGAAGTCATAAAAATGCCACTAGAAAAAGTAATAGAAAACATTGATAATGGACAAATCACAGGAGCATCTCATATCGCTGCTTTATTAGTATTTAAAAAGATGAAAGAGGAAGGAAAATTATGAAAATTTTTACGGTAGGTGGTTCAGGCATGGTAGGTTCACGATTTGTTGAACTGCTTCATGATAAACACACATTTGATGATCTCAGTTTAACAAATGGCGTTGATATTACTGACCCTGCAACATTAGATGTCATTCGCAACGATACCGAGCATGAAATCTTAATTCATCTTGCCGCAAAAGCAGATGTGGACGGATGCGAAAAAGATAAAGAGCTTGGGGAAGATGGGCCTGCTTACAAAATTAATGTAGGAGGTACTCAAAATGTTGTGGATGCCTGTCGTGCTACCAATAAAAAAATAATCTATATTTCTACAGATTTTGTTTTTGATGGAAAAAAGCCAGCTGGAGAATCATATTCAGAGACTGACGAACCTAATCCGATCAATTGGTATGCTAGGACAAAATATCTTGGTGAAGAGATTGTCAAAAATTCAGGATTGCCATATCTCATTGTTCGTATCGCGTTTCCTTATCGCCGGGAATTTGAAATCAAAAAAGATTTTGTGAGAGCCATTGCGGATCGTTTAAAGAATAATTTGCCCATTGCTGCAATTACCGATCAGTATTTTACGCCCACCTTTATTGATGACATCGCATTGGCAATTGATACGCTTATACAAAGTAACCAAACAGGTATTTATCATGTGGTTGGAAATCAAAGTCTGACGCCTTTTGATGCTAGTATGCTGATTGCAAAGCAGTTTGGATTAGACACAAATTTGATCTCTACAACAACAGGAGATGAGTTTTTTAAGGGAAGAGCACCTAGGCCCTTTAATCTGAGCATAAATAATGATAAAATAGAGCAGCTGGGAGTTGTTATGCACAACTTCGAGGAAGGATTACAAAAAATAATATGACAATAACATTTATTGGACACGGATATGTAGGCTTAGTAAGTGCGGCTGTTTTTGCTGATTTAGGCAATACGGTCTGGGTCATTGGACACACTCCTGAGAAAGTAAATAATCTGAAAAAGGGAATTATCCCCATTTATGAACCAGGGCTGGAAGAGTTAGTGAAGAGAAATGTCGATGCAAAACGTTTGCTTTTTACTATGGATTACGCACCCGCAGTTTCAGAATCGGATGTTGTTTTTATAGCAGTTGGAACCCCACCAAAACCAACTGGAGAAGCAGATCTTGATGTCGTATTTGATGTTGCAGAAAAAGTTGGCAAACATCTGGATGGCTACACAGTGGTTAATGTAAAGAGTACCGTGCCTGTGGGTACAAACCGTAAAGTAAAGGAATTAATTGAAAAGGTAAAACCAGACAGAGCAAAGTTTGATATTGCATCAGTTCCCGAATTTTTGCGTGAAGGTCAGGCAATTTCAGATACACGATATCCAGATAGAGTTGTTATTGGAACCGAATCAAAACGCGCCGAAGAATTATTGGTTGAATTACATAAACCATTAACGATTTCACAAAGAGGTGAAACGGTTGAAGGGAATGTGTTCCTTTGCAATATCGAGACAGCTGAAATGGTCAAGTATGGTTCAAATGCATTCCTCGCGGTAAAAATCTCATTTGCGAACGCAATCGCTCAACTTTCTGAAATAGTCGGAGCGGATGGTATTCGTGTTCTGGAGGCAATGGGAATGGATAAACGTATCGGAACAGCATTCTTAAATCCTGGAGCAGGATACGGTGGTAGTTGTTTTCCAAAAGATGTCAAAGCGCTTATCTCAATTGCAAATGATCATGGGTATAACTTTAGTTTATTAAAAGAAGTTGAAGCTGTTAATCAGGATGCCATTATGGGTATCGTTAAGAAAGCAAGAAAGTTCCTGAGTAATGACGTAAAAGGTAAAACGATCGGTGTCCTAGGCTTATCATTCAAACCAGACACTGACGATATTCGTTTTGCGCCGTCCTTAACAATTATTAACGAGCTTGCCTCAGAAGGCGCACATATAAAATGCTTTGATCCAATTTCCATAGAGAATGTCAAAAGAAAAGTAGAAGGAAATGAAAATATTCATTTTGAAAAAGATGCCTACGATGTCGCGAAAGACGCTGATGTCTTAATCATTGTCACTGAATGGAATGAATTCAAACAACTCAGTTTGGAAAAAGTAAAATCACTCATGAAAACTCCCAATCTTATTGATGGACGAAATATTTACGACCCCGCAAAAGCTGCTGCCTTAGGTTTTAACTACGTGGGCGTTGGAAGATAATGAAGAAAGTTCTCATAACTGGTATTTCAGGCTTTGTCGGACAGCATGTCGCATCGTATCTCCATTCTCTCAAAGATTTTGAAATCGTAGGAACTTATCGCTCCCAAGCCTCTTTGGATATCGAAGCGAAAGACAGGATTACCCTCAAACATGTTGATTTAACCGATAAAGAGCAGGTGACATCCCTCATTGAATCAGAAAGGCCTGATTATGTGTATCATCTTGCAGCAATGGCTTCGGCTTCCAAAAGCTACAGTAATCCGCTTGAAACAATCACCAATAATACGACTGTTGAATTCAATCTTCTTGAAGCTTTGAAAAATGCCAAGTTACTTTCAACACGAACACTTATCGTTTCGTCAGCAGAAGTGTATGGCATTATAAAGCCTGAAGATTTGCCTATTAATGAAGAGACCAAACTTCGTCCAGTCAGTCCTTATGCAGTTTCAAAAATTACGCAGGATTTTCTTGCTTATCACTATTTCCTAAGTTATCATCTTGATATTGTCAGAGTAAGACCATTTAATCATACGGGGCCAGGACAAAAAGAAGGTTTTGCTATCTCAGACTTTGCTAAGCAAATTGCAGAGATAGAAAAAGGTAAAATGGAACCTGTCATTACTGTCGGCAATTTAGATGTGAAGCGTGACTTTACTGATGTGCGAGATATGGTCAAAGCATATCATTTGGCTTTAGAAAAAGGAGAGTCTGGAGAAGTATACAACCTTGGTTCAAATAGTTCCCACAAGATTGCTGACATTTTGCAAGATCTTTTGGCCATGTGCAACACGAAAATCGAAGTCAAAGTGGATCCAGCACGTTTCCGTCCCGTTGATGTTCCGGAGATAGTTTGTGATTCTCAGAAGTTTTATAAGCTGACACAGTGGAAACCTGAAATTTCATTTGAAACAACACTCCACGACATACTAGACTATTGGCGAAAAATCGTTTAGAATAGAGAAATATTATGAAGAGAGCCTTAATCACAGGAATCACAGGACAAGATGGATCTTACTTAGCAGAACTACTTCTTGATAAGGGTTACAAAGTGTACGGAACAGTAAGACGTCTGAGTACTCCAAATATTGAAAACATTTCTCACATTCAAGATAAAGTCAATCTTCTTTCCGCAGACCTTTTAGATTCATCTTCCATTCATCAAGCGATTGAAGAATCAGAGCCAGATGAAGTCTACAACTTAGCTGCGATGTCTTTCGTTAAGGCTTCATTTGATCAGCCTGTCTTGACAGGAGAATTTACTGCCATTGGAGTGACTCGTGTTCTTGAAGCAATTCGAAAAATTAATAAAAAGATTAAATTCTATCAAGCATCCAGTTCGGAGATGTTTGGTAAAGTCACTGAAACTCCTCAAAAAGAAACCACTAGATTCTATCCTCGTAGCCCATATGGCGTTGCAAAGGTCTATGGTCATTACATCACATTAAATTATCGCGAAAGTTATGATATGTTTGCTTGCTCAGGTATTCTTTTCAATCATGAGTCTCCTCGCCGCGGTATTGAGTTTGTAACCAGAAAGATAAGTAATGCTGTTGCTCGTATCAAATTAGGTTTGCAGGATAAAATTGAGCTTGGCAATATGGATGCAAAACGTGATTGGGGGTTCTCAGGTGATTATGTCGATGCTATGTGGAGAATGTTGCAGCAAGATGAACCTGAAGACTACGTGATTGCTACTGGAGAGACACATTCTGTTCAGGAGTTCGTTGAACTTGCTTTCAAAGCAATTGGAGTAACTGATTGGGAAAAATATATCGTTTCAAATAGTCCCAAGCATCTTCGCCCTGCAGAAGTTGATTATTTAATTGGAGATTACAGTAAAGCCAAAAAAGAACTCGACTGGGAACCAAAGACTTCTTTCCCACAGCTTGTTAAGATGATGGTTGATTCAGACCTCAAAAGAGAACAAGATAGAAGATAAAGAGGTTATTTTTTAAGAATCGCTATTGCTTCAATTTCCACTAACGCACCCTTTGGTAAATTTGATACTTCTACTGTAGCTCTTGCAGGTTTATGCTCTCCAAAAAAATCTTCATAGATTTGATTTACTGTCGCAAAGTCTGAAATATTAATCACAAAGATAGTAGTTTTGACGACATGTGTCTTATCTGTTCCTGCCTGAGTGAGGACATGGTTAAGATTCTTAAGAACTTGCTCGGTTTGTTTTTCAATACCAAAGACAAGCGTATTCGTAACAGGATCCAATCCAATTTGTCCCGAACAATAGACAAATGAATCAACCACAACAGCTTGTGAATAAGGGCCAACTGCTTTTGGTGCTTTGTCTGTCTGGATAAATTTCATATGAGTAAATTATACATGATATCTTCACTCTTGAGTAAGCGATACTTCAATTGCATCGTATCCATTTTATCCATTAAAGGTTGTAGATCCTCTTTCTTTTGTAATTCGATGCCCACCAGAGCAGGCCCTTTTTCTCTATTGGTTTTCTTCATATACTCGAAAAGCACAATATCGTCAGTTGCCCCAAGAGCATCATTAAGAAATGCGCGTAATTGACCTGGTTTTTGAGCAAATTCAATAATAAAATAATGTTTGCGTCCCAGATACACGAGACTACGTTCCATAATATCCGGATAACGCAAAATATCATTGTTGCCGCCACTGAGAATACATACAACGGTCTTACCTTTTATCTGGTCTTTCATCGTATCCAGAACAGATAAAGATAATGCTCCTGCTGGCTCTGCAATAATACCGTCACTTTGATAGAGCTCAATCATTGTTGTACAGTCTTTCCCTTCTGGAATAAGAACAATATCTTGCAAATACTTTTTACATATTTGATAGGTGAGACTGCCTACTTTCATCACGGCAGCGCCGTCCACAAAGGGATCAATTTTCTCGAGTTTAACAACTTCACCATTTTGGAAGGCAGTATGCATACCAGCCGCTCCTAGAGGCTCACAGCCTATCAAAACAATATCCGGGTTCTTGGCTTTGACATACGTTGCGATTCCTGAACTCAATCCGCCGCCACCAATAGGGGAAATAATCATATCAAGTTTACCCTCCATTTCCTCATAGATTTCTTTCCCCACTGTTCCTTGACCCGCAATAACGAGTGGATCGTCAAATGGATGCACATAGACTGCCTTTGTCTCTTCGCTGTGTTTGACGGATGCGCCGTATGCATCATCAAAGGTAGTGCCAATTAAATGTACTGAGACATACTTTCCGCCAAATTGTTTTACTTTTTCAATTTTCTGGTTCGGAGTAATTTTAGGCATAAAGATAGCTCCCTTTATTTTAAGTAGCGAGCAACTCAGAGCAACTCCCTGCGCGTGATTGCCTGCACTTGCGCATACTACACCTTTTTTTCTTTCCAGCGCTGATAAGGAACTTATTTTGTTGTAAGCGCCACGTATTTTAAATGACCTGACTTCCTGAAGGTCTTCACGTTTTATATATATATTGGCGTTATAAAGCTTGGATAAGCGTTTGGAATATTGGAGAGGGGTTTTGGTAACCACACTCTGCAGTCTCAGTGCTGCTTCATCAATTGTCTGTGGAGTTATAAGATTTGATTTCATAGTTATTGTAACCTCACTTGTGCAACGCCTTGCCCGTTGGGTATCATCGGAAAAACATTTGTTTCTTTTGCGACCTTGATATCCAGAAGATAATGGGTTTTACTTTGTAACATGGTATCTATTGCATGGGAAAGATCTTCACGTTTTGTAATATTTTTCCCCTCAATGCCATAGCCATTTGCAATTTGAATAAAGTCAGGATTTACTAGATCAACGTATGAATACCTCTTGGTAAAAAACATCTCCTGCCATTGTCTCACTAAACCAAGAAAATTATTATTCACAATCAGTATCTTGATCGGCAATTTCTCCTGCATGATTGTTCCGAGTTCCTGAATGTTCATCTGTGCACCTCCATCGCCCATGATTGCTATCACTTCACGATCGGGAGCAGCTTTTTTTGCACCAATTGCCCCGGGAAGTGCAAAACCCATCGTACCAGCCCCCCCAGAAGTTATAAAACTATTGTTCTGGCTTGTTTTGTAGTATCTCGCAGCTGCCATCTGATGTTGTCCCACGTCTGCAACCACTATCGCTTTTCCTCCAGTCTTTTCAGACAGGATGCGCATTATTTCTGCCATTTTTATTTCTCCTTCCGTCGGATAAATTTCAGGATCAATAACGATCTTTTTCTCCTCACTTTCAAGTGTTCGAAACTGCTCCAGCCAGTCTGCATGAGAATTACGCTTCATATGCAAATTAAGTTTTTCCAGCGCTTCCTTTGCATCAGCCTGGATGGCGATATCGACTGGCACGAGTTTATTAATTTCTTTGGATGAAATATCAACATGAATAATCTTGGCTTGTTTGGCATAACTGGTAAGTTGACCAGTTACTCGATCATCAAAGCGCATACCTACAGCCAGAATGACATCAGCTTCATTGGTTAATTTGTTGGGCGCATAATTCCCATGCATACCCAAAAGGCCTACATATAAGGGATGACTGCAGTGAAATGATGATAATCCATGAAGTGTTGCAGCCACAGGTATCCCAGAT
>Ga0105246_10003023_pt1 | contig 10200 bp, 6 predicted proteins | sample KBSM64metaG_FD_99694 | JGI IMG/M metagenome (GOLD analysis project Ga0105246, IMG submission 99694) | Miscanthus rhizosphere microbial communities from Kellogg Biological Station, Michigan, USA - KBS M6-4 metaG | ecosystem: Host-associated > Plants > Roots > Rhizosphere > Soil | place: Michigan... | reverse complement strand
GACAAATTTGGCATAGACCAGAATGACGCCAAGCCCCGATGTGGCCACGGTGGAGGCCAGCGCGGCAAACACCACCAGCGGCGCGATGGTCATCACATAGCCGGTGATCTTGAGCATCACCGCCGCCACCTGTTCGCAGGCCGTCAGCAGCAAAGGCACTTTTCCGTCCAACGCCGCCACCGCCGAGCCGACGAACACCGAGAACACCACGATTTGCAGGATCTCATTGCGGGCCATGGCGTCGAAGATCGAGGTGGGCACCAGATGGGCAATGAAGTCTTTCAGCGAGAAACCCGTGGTGGCGACTCCAGACGTTTCATTGGGCGGGGGCAGGGCCAGACCCGCGCCTGGCTGCAGCAGATGCACCATGATCAGGCCCAAGATTAGCGACACCAGTGACGCCAGCATGAACCAGCCCAGGGTCTTGATCCCCACCCTTCCGATCGCCGCGGAGTCTTCCATATGGGCGATCCCCACCACCAGGGTCGAGAACACCAGGGGCGCGATGATCATCCGGATCAGGCGCAGGAAGATGTCGGTGATGATGGAAAGGGTGCCGGCCGCCGCTTTGGCGTCCTCTGGTGAGAGGTGGGAATTGATCAGATATCCCGCCAAGACACCCAAAATCATTGCGCTGGCGATAAGGGCCGGAAGAAATCGTTTCAAAATCGCCACCCGTGCAATTGCGAAAACTCATGACAGCATCGGCAAAGGCATAAGTCCATGGGCCAAAATAGTGAGAATTCGTCGGGAAGTGTGCTAGCTTGGCCTGCCGATGAAACGCTTGCGCGGTGCATCCAAAGGACGTTCTGTCCGTCAAAAATATTCCGGGGATAGCAATAAAAATGACCAGAAAATTGTGGACGGCACTTCTCGCCGGTGCGGCTGTAATGGGCGTTGCGGCTGCACAAGGCCAGCCAACCGAATGGAAAGATTGGGGCGGCGATGCCGCCCGTATGCATTATTCGCCCCTGAACCAGATCAGCGCCACCAATGTCGCCAATTTGAAGCCGGCCTGGGTCTGGGACAGCGGTAAATTCGGGCGGTCCTGGGAAATCATCCCGCTTCTGGTCGATGGGCGTCTCTATATTTCCGAGAACCAGAGCGGCGACATCATCGCGCTGGAGCCGGAGACCGGCAAGGAAGTGTGGCGCGCCAAGCCGCCTGTTACCGCGGGCGCCGGCATCGACCGGCGCGGGCTGTCCTATTGGGCGGGCGACGGCGCCATGAAGCCCCGCATCGTGGCGGTCTGGGGCCATATGATGTTCGGTTTCGACATCAAGACCGGGCAGCAATCTTCCGATTGGCCGGCCACGGGCTTGGACATCGGCCTGCCCAATCCGGCACAGGGCGGCAGGATCGGTGGCGGGGTTCAGGCCAACTCGCCGCCAATCATCTATAAGAACATGATCATCACCACCGGCGCGTCCGGTTTTCTGCCGCCGCCGGCCCAGCCCGCCGACCCGCACGCCAATGACTTGCGCACCGGCAAGCTGCTATGGACGGCGCGTTTGATACCGGGCAAGGGCGAACCCGGCGGCGACAGCTGGGGACCGGAAACGCAGAGCGTAGTGGGCAGTGGCGCCTGGGGCCACATGGCACTGGATGCAGCGACCGGCACGGTCTATGTCCCCACCGATTCCGGCAGTCCCGACTATGTCGGCATCTGGCGGCCGGGAGACAATGCCGGCTCCGGCTCGACGGTTGCCATCGACGCGGAAACCGGCAAGGTCAAATGGATGTTCCAGAACATCCATCACGACATTTTCGACCTGGACACCAATGCCGCGCCCGCGCCGGTGGACATCACCACCAAAGGCAAACGCACGAAGGTGGTGGTGCAGGCCACCAAACAGGCGATGATCTGGATTCTGGATGCCGCGACCGGCAAGCCGATCCACCCTTATGAAGAGCGCAATGTGGCGCAGAGTCAGATACCGGGCGAGAAAACCTCACCGACTCAGCCCTTCACCATTCTGCCGCCGCCGCTGCTGCCGGCAACGGTGAGCCGGGATCATTTGAGCCAATTGTCGGCGCAGGCCAATGCCGAATGCCTGGCGCTGTGGGATGAAAGAAAGCTTCAGAATGCGGGGCCGTTTTCCGTGCCCGCCCCGAATGAAGCCTGGGGGCTGAACAGCATCGGCGCCATCGGCGGCATGGATTGGGGCGGCGTCTCCATCGATCCGGAGCGCGGCTACGCCTTTGCCAATGTGTCGAACATGCCCACCATGATCACGGTGACCAAGACCACCCAAGGCGTGAAAGGCAATGGCAATCTTCGCTCCAATGTCGGCAATGTCCGCTTCCAGGACAATGGCGGGCGAAGCTGCAATGGCGGCCGCCAGGGCGAGCTTGTCGCCGTCAATCTGGGATCGGGCGAAATCGAATGGCGCGTTCCGCTGGGCTCCGCGGAAGATGAGTACGGCCCGGGCGCCAAGGATATGGGAGTGACCAGCATCGGATCTACTTTGGTGACGGGCGGCGGCATCGTCTTTGCGCACGCTTCCGATGACCGTTTCCATGCTTATGACTCGCGCCGTGGCCGGTTGCTGTGGCAAACGAAAATGGCGGCGTCCGCCAATTCCGGGGCGATGACCTATATGGGCAAGGACGGCCGCCAATATGTGGTGCTGGCAGTGGGCGGCGCCGGTAATTCACGGCGGCCCTCGCAGCGGGAAAGCTTTCTCTATCACCAGACCTTGGTGGCGTTTGCGCTGCCCAAGCCCGGCGACAAGCCGGTTGATATTGTGGGGCCCTATCCCCGGCGCGGCTTGCAGCCGGGAGAAAGCCTGCAGCTGGATGGCGCGGGCGGCGCTGCGGCGGTGCCGGCGCCCAGGCCGTAGTGGAGGCATGACAAGCAGGCGGGATTTTCTGGTTGGGGCGGGATTGGCGGGATCTGCCGTCTTGTCAGGCGTTACCCCGGTGCGCGCTGCGCAATGGGATCAGGGCAAGCTGCTGCATCTGTTGCCCACCGCCAGCCATGATCGTTTTCTGATCAAGGCCTCCTTTAATGGACCGCTGGAAACAACGCCGGAACTGCATGTCGGCAATATCCGTATCCGTGGCAAGAAGAATATCGCGGCGGCGGATTTCTGGCAGTTTGATGTGCCGAGATTGAAACCGGCTACGTCTTATCATCTGTCGCTGATGGACGGCGATGGCCGGACTTTGTGTGAGCCTTGGCCGCTTTCGACATTTCCGGCGCCCGATGCGATGCCGGCGCGGTTCCGGCTTCTGATCTACACCTGTGCCGGAGGCCATGACGCGCTCAACGGTTCTTCGGGGCGGCCGGCCGCCTTTCTGCCGGCGGCCTTGCGGCGGCGTCTGTTGGAACGCGGGCTTTCCTTCAAACCGGACGCCATTGTCGCCAACGGCGATCATGTCTATTGGGATTTGCGTGCGCCGCGGCTGGCGAAAACTTTGGGCGCGTCGCCGGCAGCCATCGCCTATGCCGGAAGCTTTGATCGCGCCCAGCCCGTATTCGGCAGCCACAATGAAACTGTGTTGCGCCGCGCCGCCGGGCCGCAGATCGTGCCGCTTTATGGTGCGCTGTGCCGCTCCACCCCCGTCTTCTTCCTGACCGACGATCATGATTATTTCGACAATGACGAAGCGACCGACGAAGCGGTCACTTTTCCGCCCGACGCTTTCATGCTCAATCTGGCGCGGGCGACGCGGCAGCTTTACTACCCGGAATTCCTGCCTGATCTGGGCCGTCCGCTTGGCCTTCCCGGCGCCTCGGCGGGTGACCGCGCACCGGGCGCGGCGGAGGCCTTCGGCACCTTGCGCTACGGACGTCTGGCGGAGCTATTGCTTTACGACGTTCGCCGCACCCTGACCTTGGCGGGACCCACCGCTGTTTTCCTGGACGGCAATGCGGAAAACTGGCTGAAGGCGCGTATGGCGGCGCGCGATGTCATCCATCTCGTCAATGTCCCGTCAAACCCACCCGGCTGGAGCGCCGGCAAATGGGGCGAATGGTATCCCGACATTCTGGGCGAGGACGGCAAGCTGACCACAGCCAAAACCAAGCCTTATTGGCAGCAGGGCTGGCTCGCCCAGCATGACAGGCTGATGGCCGCAATTGCCGCCATGCCCGGGCGGATCCCGCTGATCATCAGCGGCGATCTTCATGCCATCGCCGAAGGCCGCATGCATCGCAGCGGGGTTCATGATTTCGGCAATAACCCGATCGTGACCGTGCTGTCGGGGCCGCTGGGCACCGGTGACGCGCTCTGGCCCTCGGCCTTCCGTGGTATCGGCGCTTCGCCGCCAAATCACCTGACCATGGAAGAGAATTTGAAACCCATCGAGGAGAATGGTTTCATCATCGCTGACTTCACGCCGGAAGCCATTACTCTCAAATTCTTCCGGTTCAATTACTACCGGCAGATGCCGGACGATATCGACAGGCTTGAGCCGTTCCGGGTGACGGAATTGAAACGGCCCAGCTGATCAGCAAGGAGAAGTGGCGTGATTGAAAACCAGCCCGTACTTACCATCCATCGCGGTCATCGCCGCCCCGAACGCGCCCTGATCGAGGCGTTTCGCGGCACCCAGACCTCGCATCTGGTGGATGCGATGGAAGGACGTGGCGCGGTGGATTGGCGGATCAAGCCGGTGGATCCCGCCAATGCCGGTTTTGTGGGTGCAGCGCTGACCTGCCATTCCTATCCGGCAGATTTCTGCGGCGTTGGAGGCGCGGTGATGGAGGCCGAAGCCGGCGACGTCATCATGTGCTGCAACGAATATTACACCGGCACGGCGGTGATCGGCGATCTGGCGGCGGGCGCAATGCGCAACAAAGGCATCGCGGCGTTCGTAACCGATGGGCTGGCGCGCGATCGCGCCGGAATCATCGCATCGGGGTTGCCGGTCTTCGCCATGGGCATTGTGCCCAATTCCCCCGCCAGTATCGGACCGGGACAAGTGGGTGCGCCGGTTGTGTTGGGGGGCATTGCTGTCCGCTCCGGCGATATCGTTGTGGGCGACGCGGACGGCGTGGTGGTGGTCCCGCTTGAAAAGGCCGAAGCGGTACTGGCGCGGCTGCGCAAAGTGCAGGTGGCAGAGAAATCGGCGGAGGAGGCGGTGAAAGGCGGCGCCACCAGTCTGCCGTCCTGGCATGAGATCACGCGCAACGCGCGGATCGTTCAATCCTGATATTGCGGCATCAGGTGATGCCATATTCCTTTTTCAGGAAGCCGCCGATCCAGCTTTGGATGCGCACATACATCTTGTTCTGGAACGGCGCATTGCCGCCGGTAAAGCTCTTGGTGCGATGATAGGTCTTCACCACATGGACGGGGTTGCGGTTATACCCGGCCGCCAGGAAGGCTGCGAATTGCTGGCTGGAATCCACCACCTGCGCGAACGTATCCCGCGGCAAATGAGTCAGTTCCAAGTCTAAAAGCAGTACAGAGGCCAGCACGGCGTTGTGCAGATCGCTCATGCCGCGTTCAAAGTCCGGCTCCAGCAGCGCTTTGGGATAATTTTCGCGCACCATCTGATAACTGTCGTCGATGAATTGCGCCAAGCCGCGCGCGCCGGCGCTGGATTTGGCATAGGCATAGGCATGTTCGCGGTTGGCGGCGATGGTGATCAGGACTTCGTGAATGCACTGTTCAATGCCGACATACTTCATGTGAAGCGGGTCGACATGCTCGATGATCATCAGCCTGACCACCATGCTGGTGGGAATCCGCTCCGCCACGGTGAATTTGGGCGTCACCAGGGAGCGCACGTCATGGTCCTTGATGCGGTCATAGGCCAGCCGCTGCAGATGGCGAAGATAATCCATCCCCGCTTCGCGCATGGTCTTGGTGTCCAACTCGGGCGCGTAGGCGGTATAGACCGCCTCTTGATAGCCGTCTTTGACCCGAACCGGGCGGCGCTGGGCGAAGACGATGAGCCCTTCGGGTTGTGTGACGCGGAATTTGGTGTTGAGGAAATTGTCGACCGCCCAGGTGACGGTAAATCCATGGTCGTTCTTGCCGGTTTCATCCATCCGCAGGATAGTGAGCGGGCCGATCCTTTGGCCGACCGCCAAGGTCCAGACAAAATGGGCAAGATTGCCTTGCCCGTCGAACTGCATGTCGGTTTTCAACACCGGCTGCCTGTCCACCAGGGCCTGCGCTTCCTGGATGCGGGCCTGATAGTCGAAATCGGGCGCATCATTGGGCGGCTTGGACACGATGGTCAGCGGCATCAGCAATTTTTTGGCCGCCGCGCGCTTTTGCACACTCACATTCTTTTTGGGCGATTTCCTGGCGGTTTTTTTGACTGCTTTTTCGACCGACAGCCCCGCCTTTTCTTTGATGGGGGAGACGGCCGGTACGGCAGGTTCCGGGACCGCTGCTTGCGCGCCATGAAGGGCGAGCAAAAACGCGCCCGTCACAACAAACAGCTTCACCATTTTCCCCAGCATCGGCGTAAGCAATTTTGTTTCCGGATTATTTTACCGGCTCAAGGTTAAGGGTCTCTTTGCAGGCGAACGGCAAACCATGCCCGACAACATCGGCGAATCAAGCAATTCTATGCTGAACACGGCTTTGCCGCCTTCGGATTTTGCGTGGAACTTTGTCAATCGCCACCGCTGCGGTCCGGCTGGTAATAATGCAGACTTGGCGGGCGCGGCGTAATCGCCAGACGAGTTCCCATGCCGGTTCCCGCGGCGGTCGCCCGGTGCCAGCGCTCTTCCGGCGCGAAGACGATGTCGCCGAACTCCGCCGTGATCAGCGGCACGCCTTCGATCAGGAAATCTTCCTTGCCTTCCATGATCAGCCAGAACTCGGCGAAATTTTCGTGGAAGTGGCCGAAATTGTCGGCCGGTGGGGTAGGGATACCTTGCTGGCGGATGATGTTGGCCCAGGTATGGTCGTCTTTCACCGCGCCGCCGCCTTTGCCGTTCTTGGCGACAATGTCCCCTTCGAAATCGATATAGGGCTTGTTGGTCTCATCATACTTGCCGCGGCCGGTATAGTTGGCCTTGATGAACTTCATGCCTTTTGCCGGGTCCGGGGTTTCGCTGACGGGATAGTTTGGCGTTTCCCCTGCGGCGCGGACTTCAAATCGCAAAGCCGGCGCATCGCCCACGGTCTCCATGCTGTAAGGCACGCGATACGGCACTTGAACCAGGAAGCCCTTGGAGGCGATGAAAGGTTCCACGCCGTCGATCGTCACCTTCATCTGGCCGGACACCACCACCCAATAGACGCGGTCATCGGCCCAGAACACGGTCTTGGTCTTTTTGCCCGGCGCCATGGAAATATATTGACCGATGAAATCGCGGGTCAGCACTTCGGTCTCGGCCCAGTCCGCCTTGCCGCGATGACGCGCCATAATGTCGGTGAATTTCTTGTGCGGCTTGTTGGGACCGGTGAAGGGCGCCGGCTTCACCGGGACGGGCGCCCAAGCCGCCAGCGGCGTGGCGCTTTGGGCTTGGCCCAAGGCGGAAAGGCAAATCAGGGACGCTGTCGCGAAACCAACCCAATGCTTTCTCGTCCCCATATCCCCGTTCCTTTTGTTTTCTGTTGTGGGGCTCATAGCATAAATCGCCGGGGTTCCGTGAAAGTTTTTGCCGGCTTCACGCCGCCCTGGTCTTGCTTTCAGGATCAGGCAGCGGTCAAAAAGCCGCTATACACCGAACGGATAGGTGTCCGGCACGCCCAGTTGACCTCCGACACCGATCTCTTCCACCGCGCGGGTTTCGTCAAACCACAGATAGGCATCGAACTGCCGTGACAGGGAACTGTCGGCATAATGGCTTTGCAGTTCGGTTTCGGGGCGATAGATGACCCCGATAAAACGCTCCAATCGCGGTTCGGCCAGTCGCTGGGCCAGTAGGGGGTCACGGGCGAAGTCGAGCAGGAAGCGCGGTATTTCGCTGTCATGACAAAGACGCTCGACGCTGTCGCCACGTGAGGGCCTGACTTTTTTGATTTCCATCTCGCCGTCCCAATCACTCGCGGCCGCCACGGTGCCGGAATGGGTGCCCATGCCGATCAGGGCACAATCCCCGGCGAAATGCTCACGGCACAGCTGGCCGATATTCAATTCCTCGCGCACCTGGCCCATTTCGGTCTGGCGGGCGTCACCGATATGGGAATTGTGCGCCCACACCACGGCCTTGGCGCCCGCGCCACGCCACGTCAAAAGCCGCGACAGAGTCTGGAACATATGGCTGTCGCGCAAATTCCAAGACGCCGCACCGCCATAATACATCACCCGATAGTACCGTTCGGCGCTGGCGATCAGCCGGGCATTTTGCGAGGCGTCCAGAAAGTCGTCGTCGCCGGCATAGCTGATTTGTTTTTCCAGCATTTCGCGACATTGACGTATCACGTCGTCCTCACACTCCCGGTAACCGGCGGTCAGCACGGCGCGGCCGTAGGCCGAAGGCTCATGCTGCCAGGGCGTGAGACAGGCATAACGTTCTCGCGCCACTGTCGCGGCCTCAGGGTCCACCTTGTCGAGATAGGCCAGCACCGCCGCGATCGCGCCGCGCATATTGTAGATGTCCAGACCATAGAAGCCGCATTGTTCGGCAGCCTTTTGGTTGTGGCGGGCAAGCCAGTGGACAAAGGCCTCGACATCGCGGTTTTTCCACATCCACGCGGGAAAGCGCTGGAAAGCCGGGGGCGCGTCCGCCCGTGGCTTGCGGCCTCGCACCTTGCGGTCGATCGCGGCGGCATCCGGCCAGTCGGCTTCCACCGCGACAATGGTAAAGCCATGCTCGGCGATCAGACGACGGGTGATGGCGGCGCGGGCGCGATAGAATTCGCTGGTGCCGTGGCTGGCCTCTCCTAACAGCACCACCCGCTTGGCGCCGAAACGATCAAACAGCTTGCCGAAATTGGGATCTTCGAAGCCGGGCAGGGGCTCGGCAGCGCGAGTGATCCGCTGAGCCAGAGTAATTGCGCGGCTTTCCAGGACAGGTGTGGGAACCGGTTCCTGCCAGCCCCCGGCGCCGATCAGCTTGACGAAGCGCACCGCGCCCAAATCATCTTGTTCGAACGAAGCCTCTCCGGTCCGCGTCAGGCGCACCAGCCGCTGATCGTCCATCGGGCCTACCGGGATGACCAGCCGCCCGCCGATCGTCAGCTGATTTTTCAGGGCATCCGGAATCCGGGGCCCGCCGGCGGAAACCAGGATCGCGTCGAAAGGTGCTTGCTCCGGCCAGCCGCCGCTGCCATCGCCGGTCTTGAGCTCGACATTGTCATAGCCCAGCACGCGCATGCGTTCTCGCGCGGCATCCGCCAACGCGGCATGGCGCTCAACGGCGAAAACCTTGGCGGCGACACGGCTGATGACGGCGGCGGCATAACCTGACCCCGCCCCCACCTCCAACACCTTGTCGCTTTCTTCCAACTCGGCCGCCGCCACCATGGCCGCCACGATATAGGGCTGGGAAATGGTCTGGCCTTCGGGAATCGGAAGGGCGCTGTCCTCATAGGCGAATTCCTCAAAGCCGGGGGAAATAAAGGCTTCACGGGGAACCGTACGCATCGCTTCGAGCACCGAGGGATCGCGCACGCCGCGGCGGGCGATCTGCGCTTCCACCATCCGATTGCGGGCTAGAATATTATCCAAGGGGCGTACCCATGGCAGCGTTTCACCCCAGATAACGTTCCGGCGGGCTTTTGGTTGGGTCTATGTCTCTTTCGATAATGATGCCAAACTGAGCGCATCTGATAACAACAACATTTTGGGGGCGCGCATGATCCAGGATCGCCGCGATATTCTGAAATCGGCCGCTATCGGCGTGCCGCTGGTGATGGCGGGCATGGGCGCGCGGGCGGCGTCACCCGGCGCCCGCGCCACCGCTGTCTCCGTCGTCGGCAACGCCTTCCATATCAATGGCCGGCCGACTTATCCGGGGCGGTCCTTCCAGGGTAACAAGATCGAAGGCCTGATGTTCACCTCGCGGATGGTGAATTGCATCCTCAATGACCAAAATCCGGAGACCCGCGGCATGTGGGCCTATCGCGATGGCCCCTGGGACCCTGAGCGCAACACCAGCGAATTCATCGCCGCTCTTCCGGTCTACAAATCCCACGGCCTGACCTCGGTCGCCTTCAACATCCAGGGCGGCAGCCCGATGGGCTATGGCTGGCATCAGCCCTGGCACACCAGCGGCTATACCGCCGACGGCAATCTGTTGCCCGACTATCGCGCCCGGCTAATCCGGGTGCTGGACGCGCT
>Ga0105246_10003021_pt1 | contig 10200 bp, 9 predicted proteins | sample KBSM64metaG_FD_99694 | JGI IMG/M metagenome (GOLD analysis project Ga0105246, IMG submission 99694) | Miscanthus rhizosphere microbial communities from Kellogg Biological Station, Michigan, USA - KBS M6-4 metaG | ecosystem: Host-associated > Plants > Roots > Rhizosphere > Soil | place: Michigan... | reverse complement strand
CGGGCAGAACGGCTGCTGCTGATCGGCGGTGCCGTGCAGAATCCTGCGGTGCAGCGGATCGCGGCCCAGGTGTTCGACCTTCCCGTGGTGGTGCCGAGCCCGGGGGAGTACGTTGCCCGGGGCGCTGCGGTCCAGGCGGCGTGGGCGCTCGCAGGGGAACGGCCGGACTGGCCCTTGGCCCTCGATGCCACCCCGGCGCCCGACTTCCGCGCTTCCATCGGCAGGAACTACGCGAAAGCTGCGGCGCTTGTTGCCGGGGGCGCCGGCCGGGCTGGCTGAGCTGAAATACCCGGGCTGGAAATAGCGGGCCCGCACGACGCATAGGTCCGGAATTACCCGCCCATGGGCCCTCCCTGAATGATGATGGAGACCACCACGTTTCCAAGCCGCTCACGGAGGGCCCATGCCTCATCCATCGACGCCCCCAACCGCCGGCCGGGTGGGCGATGTCCGCAGGCAGAACCTGGCACTCGTCCTTGCCGGAATCCACAGGAACGGTGGCGTGACGCGCGCCGGGCTTGCGGCGGACAGCGGCCTGACCAAGGCCTCGGTGTCCAGCCTGGTGGCGGATCTGCTCGAGTCGGGCCTGGTGTGCGAAGACAGCGTTGCCCGGGACGGTGAACGCGGGCGGCCGGGGACGGGGCTTGTGCTCAACCCGGCCCGAGGCGCGCTCGCCGCGGAAATCAACGTGGACCACCTGGCCGTCGGGGTGCTGGACCTCGCGGGGCAACTGTCCTTCCACGAAAGCCTCGAACGCCGCAACCGCGGAAGCAGGCCAGGGGAACTCCTGCCGCTCCTGGTGGACATGGCCGAACGTGCGGCAGCAGCGGCAGCGGCCTCCGGTATCGAACTTCTCGGCGGGGAACTCACGGTTCCGGGACTGGTGGACGCGGAGCGGAACGTGGTGCTGTCCGCCCCCAACCTCGGCTGGGCCGGCGTCGACCTCTCCGGGGAGCTGCCCAAGCTCCTGCCCGGCGCGCCTTTCGGCGTCTCCCTTTCGAACGAGGCTAACAGCGCCGCGCTCGCGGAACTCTGGCACGGCCACGGCGCGGTCTTCCCCGACTTCCTCTATGTGTCGGGTGAAGTCGGGGTGGGCGGCGGGCTCGTCGTTGGCCGCAGGCTCTTCGCCGGTCCGCAAGGACATGCGGGCGAGATCGGGCACATGGTGGTGCATCCGGAAGGGCCACCATGCGCTTGCGGCGGGCGCGGTTGCCTCGAGACCTTCGCCGGTCAGGACGCCATATATTCGGCAGCCGGCATAGAACAGGACCCGCCCCGGATGGGCCGGCTCTTGAACCGGCTGTCCGATGGCGACGAGGGCGCGGTATCGGCCGTCGAACAGGCCGGGAGGTATCTCGGAATCGCGGTGGCATCGACCGCGCGGGTGGCGAACGTCTCCGCCGTCGTCCTGGGCGGGCATTTCGCCGCGCTCCAGGAATGGATCGCACCAGCACTGTGCCAGAGCCTGGAGCATTACGCCCCGGGGCTCGTCCCGGGAGGGAACGTGGTGTTCTCCGGGCTGGGGCAAACGGGGGCGCTCATCGGCGCTGCCGCCACCTCAGTCCGGAGAATCCTCGGCAGTCCCTACGAACTGATCCCCTGAACTCCGCCAACGGGAACCTCATTAGCCAGTGCTGCCAGCTCCACGGGTTCCGGCCGCGCCACCGTGCTCTTGATGGACACCGCCGATCCGTTGTGCGCGGAGGCCAGCACCGACTCCATGACCTCCAGCGCGTGGTAGGCCAGCTGTCCGCCGGCGCGGGGCTCTGATCCGGGGGCAGTGGCCGCAAGGTCCGCGATGCCGAAGCCCCTGCCGGAATCCACATAGCCCGCCGAGACCGGGAGGGTCTGCCAGGAATCGGCGCCGAGCGCGAAAAGCTCCACGTCGCCGTCGAAATGGTTCGGGTCCGGCACTGCGAGCGTCCCGAGCGAGCCGTGGACCTCGATGTTGGCCGACTTCGTGCTGACCGCATCAAAGCTCATGAACAGCGTCGACAGGGCCCCGGAGGCGTGCACCAGGACGCCGGTGACGTGCGAATCGATGTTCACCGGGATCACCTCGCCCTTACGCGGCCCGGAGCCGATCACCCGCTCCGGGCGGGTGTGGCTTGCTGCCCCGATGACCGAGACCACCGGGCCGAGCAGGGTGACGAGGGCGCTGACGTAGTACGGACCCATGTCCAACAGCGGCCCGCCGCCGGGCTGGTAGTAGAAGTCCGGGTTCGGGTGCCAGCGCTCGTGCCCCGACGTCACCATGGTGGCGCTGGCCGAGATCGGGGAGCCGATCAGGCCGTCGTCGATCGCTTTGCGGGCGGTCTGGATCCCGGTTCCCAGCACCGTGTCGGGGGCGCAGCCGACCACGACGCCGGCCTCCCGCGCGGCGTCGAGCACCTGCTTCGCCTCCGCTGTGGTCGCCGCGAGCGGCTTTTCGCCGTACACGCTCTTCCCCGCGGCGATCGCCTTCAGGGCGATCGGCCCGTGCGCGGCCGGGATGGTGAGGTTCAGGACGAGCTCGACGTCGTCCGCCGCCAGGAGCTCGTCCACGGACAGGGCACGGACACCCTCGTAGGAATCGGCCACGGCCTGCGCCCGCGCAAAATCCAGGTCCGCGACGGCGACCAGCTCGATGGCGTCGAGCCGGCGGAAGTTGCTGAGGTACTGGGCGATGATGGCGCCGCAGCCGATGATTCCAACCTTGAGCGGCTTGTCTGTGTCTAGCGGCTTGCCCAAAGCATGCCCCTTTCGATGATCGTGCGGACGTTGGCGTCCTGGAGGATTTCCAGGCGGTGGCCGGGGGTGCAGACGAAGATCCGGCCCTTGGCCCATTGCCGGGTCCAGATCGCCGGGGAGGTGACTTCGCGGTTCCACTGGTCCCAGTCCCGGACCTTCTGGGTGGTGGTGGCGAGGACGTCGATGTAGTCGTCCGCGAGGACCCAGTACTGCTCGGTGACCAGCTCGAAATCGCCGATGCCCTCGGTGATCGGATGGGTTGCCGCGGCCGGGAGCATGTTCACTGTGTGCGGCACGTAGTTATCCGACATTTCGCCGATCAGCTCATCCGGGTGCTTGCCGGGGTGGCAGGCGAACTGGCCGCCGATCATGTGCAGGTAGTCCGAGGTGTTCCGGTAGGAATCGGCAATTCCGCCGTGCCAGCCGGCCAGGCCCGTGCCGTTCTCGACTGCGGTGCGCAGCCCCTCGAACTCGTCCTTCTCGATGGTGGACATCGTCACGCACTGCACGATCAGGTCCACGCCGGCCATGTATTCCGAATCGGCATATACCTTGGGGGATTCCTCCACCCGCACGTCGTAGCCGTTGTCCTTGAGGAAGGGGATAAAGAGTTCAGTGGCCTCGGTGGGCTGATGGCCGTCCCAGCCGCCGCGGACCACCAGGGCGGTCTTCTTGTCAGTCATGTTGTCCTTTGCTTGGTTGTTGCGTACCGCAGGTGTTTGTTGTGTACGACGGCGGCCCCGCGGCTGCGGCGCGGGCCTCACCGGCTGCTGAAGGCGGCGTCGAAGGCCGCGGCGGGCGGTGCGATGCGGGCAAGTTCCCGCACCATGGCCAGGGACTGCGGCGCCCCGACCAGGCGGTCCATGCCGGCGTCTTCCCATTCGACGCTGGTGGGTCCCTCGTAGCCGATCGCGTTCAGGGTGCGGAAGATCGGCTCCCAGTTCACGTCGCCGTGCCCGGCGGTAACGAAGTCCCAGCCGCGGCGGGGGTCCGCCCAGGGCAGGTGGGACCCGAGCCGTCCGTTGCGGCCGTTGAGCTGGCGCACCGATTCCTTGACGTGCACGTGGAAGATCTTGTCCGCGAAGTCCTGGAGGAACATCACCGGGTCCAGATCCTGCCAGATGAAATGCGAGGGGTCGAAGTTCAGCCCGAAGCTCTCCCGGTGGCCGATCGCTTCCAAAGTCCGCTTCGCAGTCCAGTAGTCGTAGGCGATCTCGGAGGGATGGACCTCCAGCGCGAAGCGGACCCCGGCCTCGTCGAACACGTCCAAGATCGGGTTCCAGCGGTCCGCGAAGTCCTGGTAGCCGCGCTCGATCATCGATGCCGAGGCCGGCGGGAACATGGCCACGGCCTTCCAGATGGCGGAGCCGGTGAAGCCGGTAACGGTGCCGACGCCGAGCCGTGCGGCGGCCCGGGCGGTGGCCTTCATCGCCTCGGCCGCACGTTGCCGCACGCCTTCCGGCTCGCCGTCGCCCCACACCCGCTCAGGGAGGATGTCCCGGTGCCGTTCATCGATGGGGTCGTCGCACACCGCCTGCCCGGTGAGGTGGTTGGCAATCGCGAAGACCTCCAGCCCGTTCCGCTTCAGGATGTCCAGCCGGTCCTGCACATAGGCGTCGTCCACGGCTGCGCGGAAGGGGTCGAGGTGGTCGCCCCAGCAGGCGATCTCCAGCCCGTCGAAGCCCCACTCGCCCGCCAGCCGGGCGACCTCTTCGAAGGGCAGGTCTGCCCACTGGCCGGTGAAAAGCGTGATCGCTCGTGTCATTGGATTCCTTCCTCGACTTTCTGCCAGAGGCTCGATTCGGCGGCGCTCGCCTCAACGGCGGCAAGCACCTTTTGCACTTGCAGGGCGTCAGCGAACGACGGCGAAGGCTGTGTGCCTGCCGCGATCGCCGTCACGAGGTCCACCACCTGGTGGGTGAAGCCGTGCTCGTAGCCGAGGCCGTGGCCCGTGGGCCACCAGTTGCCGACGTACGGATGCTCGGGTTCGGTCACGAAGATCCGGCGGAACCCCGCGTCGGGCGACTCGGCGGCGTCGTAGAAGGACAGGACGTTCATGTCTTCGAAGTCGAAGGCGAGCGAGCCGAGGGTGCCGTTGACCTCCAGGCGCATCGCGTTCTTGCGTCCCAGCGCGAAGCGTGTGGCTTCGAAAACCCCGACGGCGCCCGCGGAGTTGCCGTCGCCGTCGAACCCGTCGCCGGAGAAACGGGCGCTGAAAATGGCCGCGTCGTCGACGGTGACCGTGCCGCGCGGGGCATCGGCGCCGACGTCGCCGTGGCCGCCCAGGCCCACGAGGTCACCGGCAAGGGGACGTTCGTGGACGAAGGTTTCCAGCAGCGCGGAGACGCCCGTGATCTTCTGCCCGGTGACCCACTGTGCGGCATCGATGCTGTGTGCTCCGATGTCGCCGAGCGAACCGGATCCGGACTTGGACTTGTCCAGCCGCCAGGTCATGGGCGCGTTTTCGTCGCTGAGCCAGTCCTGCAGGTATTGCGCGCGCACGTGCCGGACGGTTCCCAGCCGGCCTTCCTCGACCATCCGCCTGGCCAGGGCCAGTGCGGGAGTGCGGCGGTAGGAGAATCCGCACATCGAAAACACTCCGCGTTCCGCGGCGGCCAGGGCGGCCTCGGTCATGCGTTCGGCTTCGGCCACCGAGTTCGCGAGCGGCTTCTCGCACAGCACGTGCTTCCCCGCCTCCAGGGCGGCGATCGCGATTTCGGCGTGGGTGTTGCCCGGCGTGCAGATGTCGATCAGGTCGATGTCGTCGCGCTCGATGAGACGGCGCCAATCCGTCTCCACGGATCCCCAGCCGAGCTTGGCAGCGGCGGCGCGGACGCCGTCGTCATTCCTTCCGCACAGGGCGGTGAGCTGGGGGTCAAGCGGGAGATCGAAGAACCTCGGCGCCGTGCGCCAGGCATGGGAGTGGGCGGCGCCCATGAACGCGTACCCGACCATGCCGACCCGCAAGGGCTTAGCGGTAGTCACAGGGAATCCTTTCTATTTGCTGAAGCCGGCCGTGAGCCCGCTGATCAGTTGGCGGCGGGCCACTACGTAGATGACCAGCAGCGGCAAGGTGGCGAGCACCACCGATGCCAGCACCGCCGGGATGTTGACGCTGAACTCGCCCTGGAATGTCCACAGGGACAGCGGAAGGACGCGGGTGGACGGGCTTTGGGTCAGGATGAGCGGGAACAGGAAGCCGTTCCAGACGCCGAGGGCGTTGTAGATCCCCACGGTCACGACGGCGGGACGCGTCATGGGCAGCGCGAGGCGCCACATCATGGCCCAGTCCGAGCAGCCGTCCAGCCGCATGGACTCGAACAGTTCGTTGGGGACATCGCGCATGAAGTTGCTCAGGATCAGCACGGAGATGGGAATCGCGAATGCGATCGACGGGAGGATCAGTGCCAGCAAGGTGTCGTAGAGGTGCGCCTTGGTGATCATCCAGTAGATGGGGATGATCGTGGCGTGCAGCGGAATGGCCAGCCCGAGGAGGAAGAGCCTGTTCGTCCAGCCCAGGAAGCGGGTCTTGCCGCGGACGATCGCGTAGGCGGCCATGAACGAGACCAGGAGGGCGGGCACCACACTGCCGACCGTCACAAGGAGGCTGTTCACGAAATACATCGCGAAGTCGTTCTCGAGCACCAGTTTGTAGTTGTCCAGTGTTGGCTCGCTGGGCGGCATCATCGGGTTGGAGGTGAAGAAGCCCGCCTGGTTCTTCAGGCTCGTCACCACCACGTAGTAGATGGGGACGATGATGATGGCCAGCCACAGCCAGCCGCCCAGGCCGCCGAGGAAGTTGGGGCGGGAGCGGCCCGGGCCCTTGCTCCGCTGGGCCGGCTTGCGGCTCGGGTCAACCCGGACTGCAGGAGGAACGGGAAGCTGGGTTGTGGAAGCCATCAGGCACCTTCCAATTGGCTTGCGTTGCGGTTCTTGCCGCCGAGGCGTTGCAGGATCAGGGCCAGCGCGAGGCCGATCACCACGAGGATGACGCCCAGGGCGCTGGCGGCTCCCATGTCGTTGGCTTTGAAGCCGGTCAGGTACATATGCAGGGGCAGCAGCCGGGTGGAGTAGCCGGGGCCGCCGCCGGTGAGGACGAAGACCAAGTCGAAGTACGCCAGTGAGCCGACCACCATGAGGGTGGAAGACGTGATGATGGTGTATTTCAGCTGGGGCAGGGTGATGGCGAAGAACTGCTGGACGCGCCCGGCGCCGTCAATCTGGGCCGCTTCGTACAGGGAAGCGGGAATCTGCCGCACGCCGCCTTGGTAGATGAGCGTGTGGAACGGGACGAACTGCCAGGCGATAACGAAGACCACCACGAACAGCACGAGGTCCGAATTGCCGAGCCAGTCCTGCGCCAGGAACGGGATGCCGAGGCCGGGGCCGAGGCCGAAGTTCGGGTCCAGCAGGGCCTTGTACGCGATGGCCACGGCGGCCGAGGAGAGCAGCAGCGGAACGAAGTACAGGACCGCGAGGACTGCCCGGTATTTCTGGGAAGCGGAGGTGAAAACGCCCAGCAGGAGGCTGATGGGCGCCTGGACGATGAACGAGAAGAACATGATCTTGGCGGTGACCAACAGTGCGTTGCCCGTGACCGGGTCGGTCAGCACGGTCGTCCAGCTCGAGAAGCCGTCCAGCTTGATTTCGCCCAATCCGTCCCATTTGGTGAAACTGAGGAAGAAGACGCCGGCCAAGGGGACGATGGCGAACAGCAGGAAGAAGAACAGGGCTGGGGCGGCCAGCCACCCCGACGGGCCCTTTTCAAGGACCCGTCGGGAAGCACCGGTAGAGATGGACACTGCTTACTTTCCGATCGTCGCGTTCATCGTGGAGACGAACTGCTCGGGGGTGATCTTCTTGAGGAAGATCTGGTCCAGGTTCGCCAGCATGGCGTCGCCCTGTGCGGGGCTCAGGGCCTGGTCCCAGGAGAGGGTGAAGCTCGGCGCGTTCTTGGCCATGCCGTAGACGTAGCTCAGGAAGTCCTTGTCCGGCGAGGCCGCCAGCTTGCCTTCGATGCCCGTGGTGACAGGGACAGCACCGGAATCGATGAGGGCCTGGGTGTCCGCGTCGGTGAACATGCCGCTCTTGACGTACTCGAGGGCGGCCTTCTTTTGGCTGTCAGTGGCCTTGGACGAGATCGACCAGAAGTTGGACGGGTTGCCCACCACGTTGGCCGGATCGCCCTTGCCGCCGGAAACGCTGGGGAACGTGGTGTAGCCCAGCTTGCCGCTGGAGACGAAGTCCGCCGCGTCCTTCTTCAGGCCCTGGTAGATCCAGCCGCCCTGCAGGATCATGGCGGCCTTCCCGGTGTAGAGGAGGGCCTGGTCCGCGTTGCTGTCGGCGGCGATGGAGGAGAAGCCGTTGATGAATCCGCCGGCGTCCACCAGTTCCTGGATCTTGGTCAGGGCCTCCTTGACGGCGGGGTCGGACCAGGCGCCGGGCTTGTTCGCAGCGATGTTGGCAAACACTTCCGGCCCGCCGATGCGCTCCACCAGGTACTCAAGCCACATCAAGTCGGGCCACTTGGACTGGCCGCCCAGCGAGAAGGGGGCGACGCCGGCAGCCTTGAACTTCGGCACGAGCGCCATGAGTTCGTCCCAGGTCCTGGGGGCCTGGGCGCCGACCTTGTCGAAGACTTCCTTGTTGTAATACAGGACCACGGGCTGCACGTTGTTGTTCGGCAGGGCGTAGGTCTTTCCGTCGATCATGCCGTTCTTCAGGACGGAGGGCAGGTAGCGGCTCTTGACGTCCGGGTTGTCCTTGACGAAGTCCGAGAGGTCGGCCACCTGGCCGGCGTCCACATAGGACTTCAGGACGCCGCCGCCCCAGCCGTAGATGAAGGTGGGTCCCTGCCCGGCGCCGACGGCGGTGCGCACCTTGGTCTTGTACGCATCGTTCGCGAAGAAGTCCAGCTTGATGGCTCCCTCCGGATGTGCCTTGTTCCAGGCGTCCACGGACTTCTGGAGCACCGGCTGGTTGCCGCCAGTGAGTCCCCACATGGTGGCCGAATCGGCGCTTACTGCCGAACCTGCAGGACCGCTGGATCCGCAGGCCGCGAGGGAGATTGACACTGCCGCAGCAGTGGCGGCGATCGCTGCAGAGCGCAACGTGAGTTTTACCATTTGCATTTCCATTCGTCCTTCGGGCTCGACGCTGATTGCCCGGCTGTTGGTTTCGGGAGTCCGGCGCTCGGGGAGGCCGTTGCCGTTGGTACTTCCGCTTCGAAATATTTCGACAGTATTTTCGGCCTGTGAAGCAAATCTAACTGTGGCCTTGGTCACGGTCAAGGACTTTGGGGCATAAAGTTCAACCCCTTGACGAAATGCTGGTTGACTTCTTGGGCAGAGGAACACAGACTGTTGCCACCGAAATGTTTCGAAAGAGTCGAGGTGTGTATGGCCGGCAGCGAACGCCCAGCCAAGTTGACATTGGCCGCGATTGCCCGGGAAGCGGGCGTTTCCGCCCCCACCGTCTCGAAGGTGGTCAACGGCAGGGAAGATGTTGCCGCGGACACCCGCGCCAAGGTCCTCACCGCGCTGGAACGCTCCGGCTACAAGTCGCCCCTGCAGCGGAAGAACATCGCCTGGCGGCGGCCGGTAGTGGAAATGGTCCTCGACTCCTTGAACTCCGCATACGGCGTGGAAGTGCTCAACGGCGTGCTGGAGCATGCGGCGGCCTCCGACGTCGAGGTCCTCCTCAACGTGACCGGCGTGCAGGGAGCCTCGCCCCTCGGCCCCGAACAGCGGGCGCAGCGCATCATCGACGAAGGGCGCAGCGGCATGATCGTGGTGACGTCGGCCTTCGGCTCGGAACAGTTGGAGCCGTTTCTGCGGCGGCAGATTCCCATCGTCGTCATCGACCCACTCAACCCGCCCCCGGACGACGTTGTCAGTGTCGGTGCCAGCAACTGGGCCGGCGGCAAGGCCGCGACTGCCCACCTGCTGGGTCTCGGGCACCGCCGGATCGCCTACCTGGGCGGACCGGAGGCTGCGGAATGCAACCAGGCGAGGCTCCATGGCTACATGGCCGCACTCATGGCAGAAGGTGTGCCGGTGGAGGAAAGCTACATCTTCTCGGGGCCTTTCCGGCCCGAGCACGGAGTGGCGGGCATGAAGTCCCTGCTCCAGCTGGAGCAACGGCCCACGGCCATCTTTGCGGCAAGCGACAGCATCGCCCTGGGCGTACTTGCCGAGGCGCGCCGCCAGAAGGTCCGCATCCCCGAGGACATGAGCGTTGTGGGATTCGACGGGACGTACCAGGCCGAAGAATCCGTACCGCCACTGACTTCGGTGTCCCAGCCGCTGCAGGAAATGGGCCGCGCCGCCCTGCGCTTCGTCTTGCGCCAGATGCGCGGCGAAACCCTGGACTCACGCCGCGTGGAGCTCGCAACCCATTTGGTGGTCCGCGAATCCACGGGTAAGGCCCCGAATGGCGGCATGAATTCATAACGGCAGCTTGGATTGAATT